>ERZ808040.177-NODE-177-length-63343-cov-5.349967_pt1 | contig 63343 bp, 59 predicted proteins | sample MGYA00380191_ERZ808040 | MGnify/ENA primary metagenome ERZ808040 (study PRJEB31490, sample SAMN06133395) | mouse gut metagenome | isolation source: J6 | host: mice | place: China: Chengdu | collected 2015-05 ...
GCTCGGCGGACGCGGCATGGAAGTTGTCTACGATGACGGGAGCATGGAGGGCTATATGAAAGCCGCGGTCGGCGTAACCCCGGACCGGCCGATCCTGATCGACCGTTTCTTAAACCACGCATTGGAGTGTGAGGCGGATGCCATCAGCGACGGCACGCACGCTTTTGTCCCTGCCGTTATGGAGCATATTGAGCTGGCAGGCGTTCATTCCGGCGATTCCGCGTGCATTATCCCGTCCGTGCATATCACGCCAGAAAATGTCGCAACGATCCGGGAATACACGAAGAAAATTGCCGTAGAAATGCATGTCAGGGGTCTGATGAACATGCAGTACGCGATCGAAAACGGAAAAGTTTACGTGCTGGAAGCCAACCCGCGCGCGTCCCGCACTGTGCCGCTCGTATCCAAGGTGTGCAACATCCGCATGGTTCCACTTGCGACGGACATCATCACGTCGGAGCTCACCTCACGCCCGTCCCCTGTCCCGGCATTAAAGGAGCAGGATATCCCGTACTACGGCGTGAAGGAGGCCGTTTTCCCGTTCAACATGTTCCCGGAGGTCGATCCGGTGCTTGGCCCGGAAATGCGCTCTACCGGCGAAGTGCTCGGCCTTTCCACCTATTACGGCGAGGCATTCTACAAGGCGCAGGAGGCGACCCAGACAAAGCTCCCGCTTTCCGGCACGGTGCTGATCTCGGTCAACCGCAAGGACAAGCCGGAGGTCGTGGAGATTGCCGGGCTGTTCCAGGAAGCCGGATTTAAGATTCTCGCAACCGGCACCACCTGCGACCTGATCACGGAAGCAGGAATCCCGGTGGAACGCGTGAAAAAGCTCTACGAGGGACGGCCGAACATCCTTGACCTGATCACGAACGGGGATATCAGCCTGATCATCAATACGCCGATCGGCAAGGAAAGCATGCACGACGACAGCTACCTCCGCAAGGCTGCTATCAAAGAAAAAGTTCCTTATATGACAACGATCGCGGCAGCAAGGGCAACGGCGAAAGGGATTTTGTATCTGCAAAAACACGGGGATTGTGAAGTAAAATCACTGCAGCAATTACACAGTGAGATCAAGAACAAATAATATATAAAACAAACAGAACCATAATAATAGCCATTTTAAGGGCTGTTGCAAAATGAAAACCCTTGTGATATATGGAAAAAGCCAGTATCTGGCTGTAACCATATAAGCACACAGGCCATCATCCTGCGGCAGCCCTTTCAATTTTTTCAAAAAAGCCTTGACTCTCACGTTATGTCATAGTTTATGATAAGGATGCGTAGAAAAACAAAAAGACTTGCAAGCCTGCCCTACGCGCAGCCGCGATAGGAAACAGAACCGGAGGATGAGCCGAAATGAAAACAGTAATTGAAGTCAGCAAACTCGCAGGTGTCAGCGTGCGCACACTGCACCATTATGATGCGATCGGACTGCTAAAACCAAGCAAGGTAAGCGAAGCGGGTTACAGGCTGTATGACGATACCGCCCTTGCCCGGCTGCAAAACATTTTATTGTTCCGCGAACTAAAATTCCCGCTAAAAAAAATCCGGCAGATCTTGGACAGCCCGGACTTTGACCCACGGGAAGCGCTCGCGCAGCAAATTGAACTGTTAAAACTGGAACAACAGCATCTCGGTAAACTGATCTGTTTCGCACAAAGCATTCAGAAAAAAGGAGTGACTACGATGGATTTTGGAATTTTTGACAAAAGTGAGATCGAAGCGTACAAAGAAGAAGTCGCAAAAAAATGGGGGAACACCCCGGAATACAAAGAATTTGCCGGGCGGTCTGCCGCGGGCTTTGACGCGGAAAAAGCCGCACAGGAGATGATGGTTCTCTTTGCGGATCTCGGGGAATTAAAAACCCTGCCGCCGTCCGACCCATCCGTACAGAAAAAAATAGGCGAACTGCAGCAGTTCATCACAGAACACTATTATACATGCAGCACCGAAACTTTGTCCGCACTTGGGCAAATGTATGTGCAGGACGAGCGCTTTTGCAGCAGCATTGACCATGCGGGCGGAAAGGGCTGCGCGGCATTCACCGGGGAAGCAATCGCCGTTTTCTGCGGAAAGAAATGAGCAGGGATAGCTTTCCCTGCCCAATGAATGCGTTCCAGACCGCACAAACCGGAACTGCGGCACCAAAACATCGGCCGGTCCTACAGCCCGTCCGGATTATTTTTCTGCCAGTTCCATGCGTCACGGCACATATCCACGATATCATACCGTGCGTAAAAACCAAGCTCCCGCCCGGCTTTTGCCGGGTCGGAGTAACTGGTCGCGACATCCCCCGCGCGCCTTTCCCGGATAACATACGGAACTTTCACGCCATTTGCCTCCTCAAAAGCCTTCACGACCTCCAGAACGGAATAACCCCGCCCCGTGCCAAGGTTGTAAACGGCGAGCCCGCATTTCTTTTCGATTGCCTGTAAGGCTTTCACATGCCCGCAAGCTAAGTCCACCACATGGATATAATCGCGAACACCTGTCCCGTCCGGCGTGTCGTAATCATCCCCGTACACGTTCAGCTCTTTGCGCTTTCCGACTGCCACCTGCGTAATATACGGCATCAGATTGTTCGGGATGCCGCTCGGATTTTCCCCGATCAGCCCGCTTCGATGCGCACCAAGCGGGTTAAAATACCGCAGCAGCACAATATTCCATTCTCCGTCCGCCGTCTGGATATCTGTTAAAACCTGCTCCAACATACTCTTTGTCTGCCCGTACGGGTTCGTGCACTGCCCTTTCGGACACTCTTCTGTCACCGGAACCACCGCCGGGTCGCCATATACGGAAGCCGAGGAGGAAAAAATCATATTCTTGCAGCCATACCGGCGCAGCACATCCACCAGAACCAAAGTTCCCGTGATATTATTATCATAATATTCAAGCGGAAGCCGGATGGACTCATTCGGAGATTTCAGCCCCGCAAAATGGATACAGCAGTCAAATGCACGCCTGCCATCATCCGCACACGCTTCCATCATTTCCGACAAACCTGCCTTATCCCGGATGTCCACCTGATAAAACGGTATTTTCTTTCCCACGATCTGCCCGACCCGCTCGAGTGCCCGGGCATTTGAATTGGAAAGGTTGTCCGCCACCACAACCTCATGCCCGTTCTGCACAAGCTCCACTACGGTATGGGAACCAATGTATCCCGCCCCTCCGGTAACTAAAATCTTCATCGCCAAAGTCTCCTATCAAAAAAATTACATTCGCCCTGCCGGCAATAAAATACTTGGATCCGATCCCGGCCCCAAGAAAAATTTTGCGGCACAGTCCGGGTGTTTGCTGTTTTATTCAATCATAAATCCTGGCGCGACCGTGTCTTGCGCTCATACTGCCTAAGGCCGCGCTTCGTGCAGGCTATCATCTCCTCGATCATTGCCACCTGCGCCGTTGTACAATCCTCAAGCTCCTGATGGATCGTCTCACGCAATGTATAACACCTTTTGTCCGGTGCACTGGCATGTCCCAAAAGCAGTTCATCGGGTGTCGCGTTCAATGCATTGGAGAGATTCACCAGGATCTGCATGCTCAGCTTTGTCTTGCCTGTCTCTATATTACTCATATGCGGAACCGAAACATCCACAAGCTCCGCCAGCTTTTCCTGCGAAATCTTCCTCTCTTTGCGGAATCTCTTAATCCTCACCCCGATTGCCTTATAATCCAATTCCATAAACAAGCCTCCAATAAACTGCCACATCCTGTCCTGATGACAGACCGTCGACACCTGAGAAATTCCGCTTGCTTCCCAGAATGCCTTCTGGCAATCCTATGAAAGCTTTTTTATCTTACTAGCTCCTTCGATCCCATCCCCCAATCCTATCTCTATTTCGCAATCAATAAATACAGCCATTCCAACCTACCCGCCTATTTGTAATACAAACAATCCCTACATAAAAGTTTTATTGCCAGCCCAAGTCAGGATACCACTTATATTATAATGCATATTTTAACCTTTCGCAACGGTTTTGTGAAAAAATTTGTTGAAATATGAAAGAAAACGTCCTATATGATACCCAAAAACTGCTTTCTTTTAGGAACAGAAAAACGCAGAAAACTAAAGGGCAAAGCCTTTTTGCCGGCTTTGCCCTCTTGAAATAATACTAATCTCCGCATATTCTAATCTTTTTAATCCCGCCGGATGTGCCGCTGCTACCTCTCCCTTACGATCTTCCCATCCCCGACCCGGAACACCATATCGCAATCTGCGATCGTCGCCAGCCGGTGCGCGATAATCACCAGCGTCTTCCTGCCGTGCAGCCGGTTGACCGACTCCATGATCGCCGCCTCCGTGCCCACATCAAGCGCCGAGGTTGCCTCGTCAAAAATAAGCAGTTCCGGGTTCGGGTACAGCGCACGCGCGATCCCGATCCTCTGGCGCTGCCCGCCGGAGAGACGTATCCCCCTCTCCCCGATCACCGTGTCAAGCCCCTCCGGAAGCCCGCGCACAAAATCCGCGAGCTGCGCCTCACCAAGCGCCCTCCATACCTGTGCCTCGTCAACCTCGCCCGCCGCGACCCCAAACGCCACGTTCGCCCGGATCGAATCGTCCAGCATGAAGATCATCTGCGGGATATAACCGATGTGCGACAGCCACTGTGCGTAATGATCCCCTATAGGAACACCGTCCGCCAGCACCTCCCCGGACTGCGGCTGCAGGAGACCCAGCATGATATCCACCGCCGTTGTCTTGCCCGCACCGGACGCACCGACAATCCCGACGGATTTCCCGACCGGGATAAGCATGTCCGCATCCTGCAGCACGGGCTCGTCCGCATCCGGATAGTGATAGGAAATATGCCTTAGCTGAACCGCCTGTTCCAGTGAAAACGCCCGCACCGCATTTGCCTGCAAATCTCCTTCATCCTCCGGCTCTCCGGGCATCCCCGCCGGTTTGTCCTGCCGCATTTCCTCCTCTGAACCCATTTTTGCCGCCTCCCCATTGTCCCGTCCCGGCTTCCCTTCCTTCGCCCCCTCCGCTTCTGCAAGCTGCAAGTTCGAAAGCAGCTTATCAAGCGACGGCTCATAATATGCCACTTGGTTTAATGCCCCCGAAATCCGGTTTGCACTCGGCATCAGCTTCATCGCTGCCATGCCGAATGCCGCAATTGTCGGGATCAGCCCTGAAACTTCCGTTCCCATGAGCACCGCAACAAGCAGGGCAAGCAGCATAGATACAATGCTTGCCATCTCGATCAACAGCCTCGGCACGTTCTGCAGCAAAGTGTTCCACCGCTCCGCCCTCACCATACGCTTCCCATGCAGGCTGAAATTTTCCAGAAAAAACGCCTTTTTATCCCCCACTGTCACTTCCTTGATGCCGTTCACCATCTGGAGCAGCCACTTATTCACCTGCGTGTAACTTTCCTGCAAAATTCTCCCCTGCCTGTGCAGCAGCGGCTTTGCCACCTTCGCAATCGCAAACATTGCAAACAGCAGAACAATCCCGACCAGCAAAGTCATCAGCGGATTGATCAAAAACACTGCAATCACCAGCGCCAATGAAACCACCGTCTCGGCAATAAAATTTAACAGGCACTGCAGCAGCCCAAACGCGTAATTCACATCCTGCTGTACCACACGGACAATCTCCCCGGAGCTCGCGCTCAAATAATACTCATACCCCCGGTTCAGATAAGCATCCATCAGGCGCTGCTGCACCCGGAACCGGTTGTTGTAAATCAACCGGTTCTGTACATAAATCTGGAATGTCAGATAAAGATCCTTGAAGATAAAAATGAAGATCAGCAGCACAATGCAGACGATCAGGAACGCCCTCTCCGAATGAATATGGAATATCCCGCAAACTTTCCCCACCAGCGCATTCGTCTCAATGATATCTTCCTGCATCACCACGGACACCAGGGGCACGATTAAAGAAACCCCCAGGACTTCAAGGAATGCCCCAAAAAGCATCAAAAAAAACAAAAGCACAAACCTGTGCTTTTGCTGCTTCGAAAATAATTTCTGAAATTTACGAAATGCTGACCACATGCTAAAATCCACCTTTCCATACAGCATACAGAGGTTTCCCGTCCCCCTTAATCTTTGCCTCCCTCAACAACGTATCCCTTACCGCCGGCTTCCCAAAAAATCCGGCGCTATTCCCAGCAATAAAAAATGCTGCCATACCATGGATTTCCCCATCCCTGGTACGGCAGCCACAAATAGAAAACGCCGGACTCCCGGCATTTTATGCTTATTTCATTCCCATATTATATTAAAAACTCCCGAATTTAATATTACCAAACATCAAACAGCATACAATACAGCATCAAAGGCATTCGGACAATACCTCCGGAAATACAGCTTATAATCCGGGTTAAGGCTTTTAATATACTGCGGGATTGTTATCAGGTCTTCCACACGGTGATAAACGCAGATGGCAAGCTTCGGCCTGCAGCGGCGGATTGTTTTTTCCGCCCCTTTCAGTGCCATAAGTTCCGAGCCCTCGATATCCATTTTGATAAACGTGACCTCCTCATCCTTCACGGCCTCATCAATACTTGTCACTTCAATTTCTATACCATCATCGGAAATATGGGAGCCAACGCCCCCCTCGGCAGCGAACCGCAAAACCCCGGTATGGTCATAAACACCCTTGGCAATGATACGGATATTATCATATCCCTCCAGGTTCTTATCCATGGCAGTAACATTTTTCGCGTCTGCTTCAAAAGCATAAATTTTTCTGTAAAAAAATACCCCCCCCCCGCTCCAAATTTTCAATAAATCCAATCACTGTGTCACCGTTATATGCACCACAGTCCACATAAACTTCGCGGTCAGAAAACTCCAGCACATCCCCATCAAAAAATGCAGGTTTATCAGAAAATGGCTTCCTGTAAACCCCGGTAAGTTTCTGGTCAATAAAATCATCCAATGCCGTTTTGGAACTCTCATCACACAGCTCTGCCCTGAGTTTGTCCAATGCAGGCTTGTTCTCTTTATAAAAACTCCCGTATTGACTGTGATCTCCGTAAAGAGATAAATACGCTGGAAAATCCAACAAATATATTTTAGTATCCGGTCTGGAATCCGCAATGGAACGGAGCTTATTCTCCCACTCGGATGTTAAATACGAAAATGCAAGAATAATATTGCACGGATTATTTGCAACATAGTCACTTAAAATGTAAACCGGTTTGCCATTGTGGGTAGGTTCCCTGTAATATTCCCTGTCAACCGCAAAACCATCGGCAATGATCCCATTCTGTTTCAGATATGAGTCAACCATTACCGACAATGCGCCCGACCCATACATGATCGTGGGATGATTTGATACCTTAAGCTCCCTGATCATTTTTTCAAACAAATTCATAACGATTCTCCTTCCTAATGATGGCAAACCTTAACTCCTAAGTTTTAAACTTTTCTGCCAATCGTTAACCTGCTTTTCATGGTGCCGGAACTCATGATACCCCAATTTCCCCATCCCATTTATGCCGCAGCTTTACACTGTTTTTGACAGCAGCCAGACATCAAACTGCGTACAGCACAGCCTCCAGGGCGTTCGGCCAATACTTCCGGAAATACAGCTTATAATCCGGGTTAAGGCTTTTTATATACTGCGGGATTGTGGTTAAATCTTCCACGCGGTGATAAACGCAGATGGCAAGTTTCGGCCTGCAGCGCCGGATCGTTTTTTCCGCCCCTTTCAGTGCCATGAGCTCCGAACCTTCAATATCCATTTTGATAAATGTAACCTCTTCATCCTTCACGGTCTCGTCAATACTCGTCACCTCAATTTCCGTACCTTCATCGGAAATGCGGGAACCGATTGTTCCCTCCGTGGCAAACCGCAAAACCCCGGTAGAATCATAAACACCTTTGGCAATGATACTGACATTATCATATCCCTCCAGGTTCTTGCGCATGGCATCAACATTTTTAGGATCTGCTTCAAAAGCATAAATTTTTCTGTAAAAAAATACCCCCCCGCTCCAAATTCTCGATAAACCCGGTCACTGTGTCACCGTCATATGCACCGCAGTCCACATAAACCTCATGCCCGGAAAATTCCATAATATCCTTATCAAAAAATTGTGGCTGATCCGAAAATGGTTTCCTGTAAACCCCGGTAAGCTTCTGGTCAATAAAATCATCCAATGCCGTTTTGGAACTCTCATCACACAGCTCTGCCCTAAGCCTGCCAAATACGGATTGATTCTCTTTATAAAAACTCCCGAATGACCTGTGGTTCCCGGGAAGGGTTAAATACGCAGGGAAATCCAATAAATATATTTTAGACCCTGCCGATGCCGCGACGGAGCGAAGCTGATTTTCCCATTCGGCTGACAGATAAGAAAAAGCAAGGATAATATTGCTCGGATTCCTTGCAACATAGTCGCTTAAAATATAGACCGGTTTGCCATTGTGGACAGATTTCCTGTAATATTCCCTGTCAACCGCAAAACCATGAACCGAAACACCGTTTTCCTCGAGATATGCATTTACTATTACGGATAGCGCACCCGACCCGTACAAAATCGTGGGGAGAGTGGATGCTTTAAGTTCCTCAAGCATCTTTTCAAATAAATTCATCATATATCTCCTTCCTGTCATGCCAAGTCCTGCAGCAAAAACTGTTCAGGCTTTTTTCAGCAATTCCCTCTGTATATGGTACTTCCTTCTTTCCGTCACGCCCGGTCAAGAAAATCCTGTATCCTGCATTTTATTGCTTCCGGGGTCAGGGAAAGCCCAAGATCTTTTTCCTCCTTTGTACCATAGCTGCGCAATACTTTTTTCGGTACGGCGATTTCACATATTTCCGGCAATCCGCCCCCGAGTTTCTGGATGTCGTCGGAAAACGTCCCCTCATAAAACGGATGGCATAAGACCAGCTTTCTGCCGGCATACTGCCGGAGTGCCCCATAATCAAAAGGAACCGCGGATGTAAAGTAAAGTATGCTGACATCCATGCCGCCGCATGCCTCAATGACCGCGTCAAGCATTTCCGCCCAGACTGCGACAGTCCCCTTTTGTCCCTGCCGGAGCACCTTCGCCTTCCCATAATCAACATCCACCTCATTCTTATTGCAGTGATCCGTCATGCGGAAATAGGTTGGGAGACCGTTTTTCGCACAGGCATGAAAAAGGGTTGTAAACTGTCCGGGTGTCGCAGGCGTGAGTATCTCAAATCCCGGAAGTGTCTTTAACGTCATGACATCCTCCGGGCAATAGTGCGAATATCCAAGCGTCGAAAAATCATATGACGCACCCGTCGTGATAAAATTCCCGCCCGTCCCCTGGTAAACAAAATCAAGCTTTAGCTGCTCTAAAGAGCGCTGGACGATGAACGGGGAGATTCCGTAGACAACCGGCGTTACTCCGGACAGGGACAGGCCTGCCGCGATGCTTATGGTGCCCGGTTCAAAAATCCCTATATTTTTTACCCTTTCCGGATATTCCAAAAGCAGATCCCGGAATGCCCATACACCGATATCCACAAGAAAAAGCGAAGTCAGGGGGTCACCTGCGATAAACTGGCTGACCTCTTTTTGCATGGCTTTCCTCAAAACTCATCAACCTCCTTATACAGCCCTGCCAGCTCATCCGCGCGCGGATACCGGTGGAACCACGAATCATCCTCCATAAGCGTTTTACAGCCATAGCCCCTGACGGTCTTTGCAAGAACCGCCCTTGGCCTGCCGTCCCTCTTTTGCAGGGTGTCCCTGATCTCACCGATATTGTGCCCGTTGACAGTTTCCACGGCAAAGCCGAACGACGAAAATTTCCCCGGCAGGTCCATCCCGCGCAGCATCTTATTTACGGAGCCATTGTCGTCAACGATCATCGTGATATTGTCAAGATTCTCCGAGGCGGCGAACAGCATCGCTTCCCACATCGTACCTTCGTTCATCTCACCGTCCCCGACAAGCACATAAACATGTTCCCCCGAGCGGCGCAGCTTAGCGGCAAGCGCCATTCCGACCGCAATCGGGAAACCATGCCCAAGGCTGCCCGCCGAGCACTCGATCAGGCCGTCGAACTTGGTTCTGTCCGCCTGCATTGATATGCGCGAATCAATCCCGCAGAAAGTTTCCAGCTCGGCGCTGCCGATATAGCCGCATTCCGCAAGCACCGTCATCAGCGCAAGATTTGACTGCCCCTTGCTGAGAACAAAGCGGTCATGCCCCACGTCCATGCGGTTTTCCTGCGTATAGTTCATCCCGCCGTGATATAGTGCCCACAGGATCTCAAGCGATGAAAAACCGCTCTGCAGGTTTCCGTCCCGTCCCATATTTGATACCGCAAGCATCCGTTTGCGAAGCGACTTCATGGTATCCATCTCATTCAAGCCCGCTCACCTCTTTGATAATTTTTTCCGCTATATCTTTTTTCAGTGTATAGCGGATTTCCGCCGGTATCATCCCCAGTGCGGTATCCAGGCTGTCAAGCCTTTCTATCCCCCGGTTCCGGTAATACCAGCCGTATGCCGAATTTGTTTTATGCACCGCCGTCAAAAAATACGGCAGGGAATACCCCCAGCCGTATTGACGGTAAATAGGTTCCAGATACTTTTGGTAAACCAAGAGCAGCGGGGGAATATCAAACCGGCAGCCCTTCCGGTTTAAATATTCCATGAGCAGTTCCGTCGGGACGTTCCCCGCGCCCCGTCCCATACCGAACACGCTCGAGTCAACAAACAGCGGGCGGCCGCACGCCCCGGCATCCAAAAATTCCATAGCGTTGGCAAATGCCATCTGGATATTATTGTGCGCGTGAAACCCAAGGGAGATTTCCGGGGACAGGTGCCGGAGCACGTTGCCGCGCATCTTTTTTACATCTTTTGGGTACATGGTACTAAAACTGTCAACCATGTAAAATGCGGACGGTTTCAGCGCGTTGACCGCACAGAGCATCTGCGCCATTTCTTTGTCCGAATACATAAAGGTCGCCATCGCCTGCAAAAAAACGGAATACCCCTTTTCCTGATACTCCTGCGCGCTCGCCAGTGCTTCTGCCAAGTCACTCTTAAAATACGCAAGCCGGATGATGTCCGGAGTTCTTTCGCTGCGCGGCGGGAGCTCAAAACTGGCAGCGTTCTCCGTGGTGGTCATCACGGCATAGCTGCATCCCTCCCTGCGGCGTTCAAGAAGAGGCTCCATCTCACCAAAGTTATTGAATTTGGTCTGTGTCCCGGCTTTTGCGCCCACACCCATGATCCCTATTTCAATACAGCGCACCCCGCTGTCATACAACCCCTCCATGACAGCCAACGCCGTATCCGTATCAAATTCCCAGTTGTTTACATAGCCCCCGTCGCGCAGCGTACAGTCAAGCAAAGTGATTTCCGTATTATCAAACATATCCGCTCCTTTCGGTTATTTTCCCCACCAGCGTATCGGCTCGATCATCATTTCTTGTTCAAAAAGCTCCCGGTCGATGGGCGGGAACATATCCTCGATCGGCAATGCGACCATGCCGCCGTCCGGCAGGCGGTATTTTGCTTTTACCTGCGCGATCGGAACCACCTCGTCCCTCAGGCACACCACATCACAGAGAACGGGCGACGGGCACTCCATAACCTTCGGCACGATCTCTTCAAGCTCCTTAAGTTTCTCCGCCCGGTAATATTCAAGCCCATACGCGCAGGCAATCTTTTCAAGCGGAGGGAGCATCAGGCCGGATGCTTCGTCCACGCCGACAAACCTTCCCTTAAAAATGCCTTTTTGGTGGCCGTATATCGTGGCATACCCGCCGTTATTCCACACAAATATCTTCACGGGAAGTTTCTGGGTGACACAGGTCTGCAGTTCCTGTATATTCATCTGCAGGCTGCCGTCGCCGACAATGCACAGCGCCTCCCCTTTCCCGCGCGCAATGCTGACACCGACCGCGCCGGGAAGCGCATATCCCATCTCACACTGCTCTGCGCTCCCCACATAGCGCTGGCGCTTATCAGTATAGTGTAAACACTGCATCGGTATCTCTGTCGTCGCGCCCGCGTCTGTTACTACAACGCTGTCCTTCTTTAAATTCCGGTTCAGCGTATCCATAAAAGCGAATTTGCTGATTCCGCGGGAATCGTCCATATGCTCCGGCAATATAGCCGGGAATATCTCTTTCCAGTGAATACATTTATTTGCCCACTCTTTCCTATGCGGAAATTCCATTCCCGATACCGCGCCCAAAAATTCTTTCACGTCCGCATTAATCACCTTATCCAGCCGAACCGTATTTTTGCGGTGCTCATCCTCATCAATGTCTACCGCAATGACATGTTCCGCGCCGCGCGCAAAGAGATCATAATTGTACCCCGTGGTCAGCAAAGACAAACGGCTGCCAAGGACGAGGACCATATCCGCATTTTGTACTGCAAAGTTCGCTGCCCGGTTGCCGCGTATATCGGTCAGACCGATATGCAGGGGATCACTTTTCGGGCAGATGTCCCAACCGCGCCGCGTGCTGACATACGGTATCTGGTTTTTATGGACAAAAGCTTCGAATACATCCTGTGCACCGGCATATCTTACGCCCGCGCCAAGGACAATGACCGGGCGCTCCGCTTTCTTCAGCGCACGCACGACATAATCCACCTCATCCGCGGTAGGTTTTGTTTTGGCCGGCTCCAATTCTCCCGGATCAAAATGTCTCACATGCCCAGGGTCAATCTCCGCTTCCTGGACATCCAGGGGAATATCGAGCCAGACCGGTCCCTGGCAGCCCGCTTTCGCCAGATACATCGCCTTCTCAATATGGTAGACCGCGTCATTCTCATCCATAACCGTAACGGCATACTTCGTGATGCTTTTTACGATCGAAACGATATCCGCTTCCTGCATACCGATTGCACGCACGGGCGCAGCGACCGAGCACATCATCTCATTCCTGTTGCATTGCCCGGATATATAGATAACAGGCAGGTGATCCTGCCATGCATGCAGGGTTCCGGTGACCGCGTTTGTCCCCCCGCAGCCCGTCGTGACCAGACACGCACCGTAATTCTCCCGATACTGCGAATAGCCGATCGCCGCCATAGACGCAGCCTGTTCATGAAGGCAGGGAACACACCGGATCTTTCCGTGGCTGGCCAAGCCGTCCGTCAGGAACATACAGCCCCCTCCCGTCACCAAAAACACATCCTCCACGCCTGCACAGTACAGCGCGTCTGCCAAATAATCACTTACCCGCATATTTTAAACCCTCCTCGTCGTTATCGTCACGAATTTGAAACACTGCCGCCATCAACAATTATCGTTGTCCCCGTCATAAATTTTGACGCGTCGGTGGAAAGCAAAAGCACTTTAATACATCTGCTGGCGCTTATAACTCCAGATATCCATATAACCGTCATTGGTATTCAGCGCATCAAGCTCCTCCATATCTTCCCTTAATATTTCAAATCCAAAAATATCCATATTGCCCGCGATGCGCCTTAAACTTGAACTCCGCGTCAATGGAATGAACCCTTTCTGGATACTCCAACGCAGGGCAAGCTGGCCGATATCCTTACCGTATTTTGCCGCTATGGCAATAAACTTTTTGGAGTCCAGGATTCCCCTGCCCATCGGGGACCATGCCTCAACTACGATCCCACGTTCCCGGCAAAAACGCACAAGTCCCCTTTGCTGGTAGCCCGGATGGAGTTCCAGCTGGTTGATCTCCGGGCAGCCATATCCGGAGCCGATCAGGTCGAGCAGATGACGCTCCAAAAAATTGCAGACACCGACATGCCTGATCCGGCCTTTGGATTTTAATTCCGCAAACGCCTGCCATGTTTCCATGTTCTTTTCCCTATAAGTTTCTTCCTCCCCCCTGCCAACCGGCCAGTGGATGAGATACACATCAATATAGTCGAGCCGGAGCCTGTTTAACGACTCTTCAAACCCTTGCAGGGTTTTGTAATACCCGTGACTGTCCGGGGCTAATTTCGTTTGTACGGTCAGGGCTTCCCGCCGTACCAGCCCTCTGTCAGCTGCCTCCCGTATGGCCTTCCCAACCGCTTCCTCGCTTCCGTATACCGCTGCGGTATCAATCAGGCGATAGCCGCTTTGTATTGCATTTAACACAATTTCCCTGATATCTCCTTTTAAATCTGCTGTCCCAAAACCAAGCGGCGGAAGTGCTGTCTTTTGTGTCATGTCCGTTACAACTTTCTGACTAGTACTTATTTGCCCCCCCCCCCGCACAAAAAATGAGCATAGAGCCGCCTTATCCCGTCTTCGATGGAATATTTCGGTCTCCAGCCCATTGACAGCAGCTTTGACGAATCAAGCAAGTTCCTCATTTTCCCGTCAGGTTTTGTGGTATCACAGACAATCCTGCCGCGGTAGCCCACCGTCCTGCCGACAAGCTGTGCAAGCCCAAGGATGGATATCTCCTCACCCGTGCCGATGTTTAAATGTTCTGCGCCGGAATAATTGCCCATAACATAAATACAGGCATCTGCCAGATCGTCCACATAGATAAATTCCCGCATCGCCTTCCCCGTGCCCCAGACTTCAATCTGCTCCGCGCCGTTTTGTTTTGCCTCATGGTATTTCATGAGCAGGGCGGGGATGACATGCGAATAAAGCGGGTCGAAACAATCGCCCTCGCCATAGCAATTCGCAGGCATTACGGCAATAAAATCATCGTCATATTCGCGCTTGTAATACTCACATAAACGCAGGCACAAATTCTTTGCCATCGCGTATGCCTCATTTGTTTTTTCAGGCGCACCGCAAAGCAGGGCAGATTCTTCCACCGGAATCTGCGCAGAATTAGGATAACAGCACGCACTGCTTAAATACAGCAGCTTCCTGACCCCGCTGTTATGTGCCGAAGTGATCACATTCAGGCCGATGTATGCGTTCTGTGCTGCAAACTCAACCGGATACGTTGCATTTGCCCTTATCCCTCCGACCCTTGCCGCGGCGAGAAAAACATATTCCGGCTTTTCGGCAGCAAAAAAGTTCTCCACATCCGCCTGCCTTGTAAGATCAAGTTCACTGTGCGTCCTGCCGATGACATTTGTATAACCTGCCTCCCGCAGCCGCCTGACAATCGCCGAGCCCACCATACCGCCATGCCCGGCAACATAAATTTTTGCGTTTTTCTCCATCAATATCCACCCCGCAATTTTTCAAGCGCACCGCCGAAGATCCCGGCAAAATAATCAATCTCCGCGGAATTATCTTTGCTGTGATTGCCAATAAAGAAACCATTGTCATGGATATCGTCGCTTGCCGTCAGTTCGCCGGAAATGCTGAAATCGAGATACTTTATCACGCTGTTGCGCGTAAAATTCCCGGCAACGATCGGCCGGACTTCAATCCCGCCCCCGGCAACCGCCCTCACAATTTCATCGCGCCTGCCCCTTAATCCGCCCCCCAGGATGACAGCGAACCCAAACCATGAACTTTCCCCAATTTCCTTTTGGATCCGCACATCCTCAAACTGCCGCATTTTCTCGCGGAAATATTCCGCGTTTTTCCTTCGCCGGGCGATGATCCTATCCATCTTCTTCAACTGTTCCGACCCCGCTGCGCCCTCAATCTCAAGCGGGCGGAGGTTGAATCCGGGAACTATGAAATTAAAGCTCTCGTAAAAATCAACCTCGCTTTTTTTGTAGATCGGACTATCCTTCGGCAGGTTCCTCGTCCATCCGTGCGCCCTGGAACAGAGCATATAATGATACAGTTCCTCATCGTCGGTAACGACCATCCCGCCCTCCATCGTACACAGATGATGCGAATAGAACGTTGAGAACGTCCCGACAAGCCCAAGTGTACCGGCTTTTTTCCCGTGATACTCCGCCCCCAGGGATTCACAGTTGTCTTCCATTATGAGGATATTTTTTTTGTCGCAGACCTTTGCGATCTTTTCAAATTCGTTCGGGTTGCCGAGAAGATTTACAAGGCAGACCAAGCGAGTCTGCCCGGTAACCGCCTCCGCAAATTTGTCTGCATCAATATTCAGGGTATCCTTGTCGATATCGACAAAACGCAGCTTTAATCCCATCTGGTACAGCGGGAAATATGTGGTGCTCCACGAAACCGCGGGAACGATGACCTCGTCGCCCCGCTTTAACCTGCCCGAATAGACCAGCCCGGCGACCGCAAGCAGGTTCGCCGCGGAACCGGAACTTACCATAAGCGCATATTTCACGCCGAATTTTTCCGCAAATTCCGCTTCGTATTGCGCCACACGCCTGCCCATAGAAAACATATTGGAATCGAGCACTTCCTGAATTACGGCAAACTCCTTTTGATCCCATGTATTGTCACTCAGTTGATATCTCATCTTGCCACCTCGCCTTACCGTTTTATTCCCCGTCTTCCTCAATCTGCACCTCCAGCAGCACGGTATCTTCCTCGGCCTGCAGGCTGTGCACCACCCCGCGCTCGATCGTGAAAGTGTCCCCCGCAAGCGCGTCATGCCGCCTTCCCCGGACGCAGATCACCGCCCTGCCGCTTAACACCGTCCACACCTCAAGATGGTGCTGATGTCTTGTCTCCTCAATCCTCCTGCCCGCCTGAACCAGCTTTTTCTTTGTCACGGCGCGGTTTCCGCCCCCATCCACCGATATGTTCAGCACCGTATACTCCCCCCATGAGCGCTCCTCAAACATCGGTCTTAAGTCACGGTTCTCCACATATTTTTTGATGTACGAACTCTGCACCTTGTCCGCGACCAAAATCCCGTCCGGGCTTGCCGCTATTACCATGTCGTTTGCACCCATCACAACCACGGGAATCTCCAGTTCGTTGATCACATGCGTGTTGGTGCAGTCACCGGATATCGCCACATCCCCGATTGGTTTTTCCTCCATGACTTCCGTCAGCGTATTCCATGTACCAAGATCCTTCCATTCCCCGCTGTAAGGGACAACCGCCACGGATTCCGCCTTTTCCACCACCGCATAGTCAAAGCTTGTCTTCTCAAGTTTCCCATACTGGCGCACCACGTCCGCATAGCAGCCGCACTCCACCATCGCCCGCAAAATCCCCAGCAGGTACGAGAGCCGGAACGCAAATACACCGCAGTTCCAAAGCCCTCCGTTATCAATAAATTCCTGCGCCATATGGATATCCGGTTTTTCCTTAAACTTTAGCACATTCATAACAGGGGAAATCCCTTCCCTGTCCTGCCGGGTATTTTCCCCTGCGCCGTTTCCACCGTCACAAAAATCTTTTATTTCCTGTAAATCATTCCGGTTCACCGCCGGGATAATATATCCGTATTTCTCCGAAGGATAAGTCGGTCTTACCCCCATCAGCACAATATCCGCCGCATCTGCCTGCACCGCCTCATCCAGCATCCGCAGCATTCAGAAATACTCTCCCCCCACAAATGGGTCAACCGGCAGCACCACCACCGTTTCCCCCGGCGGGCAGTTTTTCTCAAAAAACAGGTATGCCGCCGACAGTGCGATCGCCGGGAACGTGTTCCTCCGCTCCGGCTCAACTACCACGGAAACTTTATCCCCCAGCTGCCCCCGGATTGATTCCACCTGCGCGGCACTCGTCGCGATCGTCACCTCCGCGCCAAGCCCTGCCGCCTGCATCTGGCGGTAGACCCGCTGGAGCATGGACTCCGCCTCCCCGTCCTCATTCTTCACGACTTTCAGGAACTGCTTCGACCGGATATCATTTGACAGCGGCCAGAGGCGCTTTCCCGAACCGCCGGATAACAGCACAATCCTCATCTTAAACCTACGCTTTCCTCATGTCATGTTCCACCATACGGCGGACCAGTTCCCCAAACGAAGTTTTTCCCGGATCCCAGCCAAGCTTCTTTCTTGCATTCGTCGGATCGCCGAGCAGCGTCACAACATCCGTCGGACGGAAAAATTCCGGCGATACCTCAACCAGAACCCTGCCGGTTTCCTTGTCGGTTCCTTTTTCCCCGACACCGCTCCCGCTCCATTCAAGCTCAATTCCGGCATAGTGGAATGCCAGGGAGCAAAACTCCCGTACAGAGTGCTGCTCCCCTGTCGCGATCACAAAATCCTCCGGGGTGTCATGCTGGAGCATCAGCCACATACATTCCACATAATCTTTTGCATACCCCCAGTCCCGCATGGCATCCAGATTGCCGAGATACAGCTTGTCCTGTTTTCCGGCAGCGATATCCGCCGCGGCAAGCGTGATCTTCCTTGTGACAAAGGTCTCGCCCCTGCGTTCGGATTCATGGTTGAACAAGATACCGTTCACCGCAAACATCCCATAAGCTTCCCGGTAGTTTTTTACAATCCAATACGCATACTGTTTTGCCGCCGCGTAAGGGGAATACGGATAAAATGGTGTTGTCTCCCTCTGCGGGGTTTCCTGCACCTTCCCGAACAGTTCCGAAGTCGATGCCTGGTAAAACCGGCATGTTTTTGTAAGTCCTGCCATACGCACGGCCTCAAGCATGCGGAGTGTCCCCACGGCATCCGCATCCGCCGTATATTCCGGTACTTCAAAGGAAACTTTCACATGGCTCTGCGCAGCAAGATTGTAGACCTCGTCCGGCTTTACCTGCGTTACAATCCGGATCAGGCTGACCGCATCCGTCATATCCCCATAGTGGAGGTGGAAATGCGGGTTTCCGGCCAGATGCTCGATCCGCTCATGTTTATCTACGGAAGAACGCCGGATGATACCGTGGACTTCATAATTTTTTTCCAATAAAAAATCGGACAGGAACGAACCATCCTGTCCGGTAATACCGGTGATCAATGCTGTTTTCATAAATTCCTCTCTTTCTCTATTATCATTTGACATTCAGGCCATGATCCAAAGTCACAACCTCCCTATACTCAAAACCATTTGCCGCTTTGATATACCGTGCCGCACTGCTTACATTTGACAGTCCTGAAACCAGGGAATCACATGCGGATAACGTATACACGTCACGCAGTACCTCCAAACCTAACAAATAATGATGATTTTTCCGCTTGCCCTCAGAGTATTGCACACCGATATTCCCGTCCGAACGCTGTACATCCTGATAAAATACAAGACGATCTCCAAATTCCTTTTGAAAAAGCGTTATTGCTTCCAGACTATCGGTTGCCAAGAAAATCTGTTCATAGCCACATTTCCCCATTACTTTTTTTATGGGTTCTACAAAATCACCCGGGACGATGCGCACCGGATGGACATTGTAACCTTGTTTAAAATCGGTTCCCCTGATATGGACTCCCAGAGTTTTTTTCCTGCCAAGAATCATGTTTCGATTTTCGTCGATATAATCCTGTGTTTTTTCATTTAATTTACAATATTTCTTATATAGCACGCCGTATTTTAAATATATTTCTTCGCGGCCTTTATAGGTGAGATTTTCGCTTCCTTCCACGCTAAACGCCAAACGCTGGCCATGACATGAAAAAATAACATTTTTACAGTTTGGTACATCTTTCTTAGATATTTCAGAAACCGGACAATAATAATATTCAAATACATTATCCGTGTTATTAACTAATTCTTTTTCCGCATAAACTCCTTCCCAGTTTATTACAGGAATGAAATGAAATTTTTCTGCATAGGATAAATATTCTAATGTAAACTGCATCATTGCAAAAAAGCCGACCATATCATGGATATCAATATAGTACACGAAATCTTCCGGATAAAGCAGGCCAAAATGTTTTATCATCAAAACATCCGGTCCCTGAAATCCCCTTACATATTCCCTGAAGTCCTCATCTTTGCGGAAGTGGAGTATTCTTGCCCAGAAATAGCCGGTTTTGCTGCCCTTGATTTTTTTCACGATCTTCCGATACAAAACATCTCTCCTTTCATCATATTTCATCACCCTGTGCCGTTTGGTTTCAATTCCATACGCGTCAGACAGCAGCCTCATATAACCTTTTTCAGCTTATACCACAGGTTCCGTACTGCCTTGTTCCTTCGGACTTTCATGTACAGTTTCATAAGCATTTCATGTGCGGTTCCTTTGGATGAAAACAATATTCTGTCAATCTTCCTGCACTTAATATCCATGGCAAAATCCGTTCGTATAAGCTGTTCCAGCCGCTCACAAAACCGCTCCGGAGCTACCAGGCCGGCTTGGTCGGATACAAGGTAGCGCCGTGCGGCTTCCAAATATCCCATCCATACATCCTCCTGCATTCCTTCCAGAAAATCCCACAGTTCATCCGGATTCGCGAACTGGCTGTAATCTATAAAGACATCCGCCGGAACATATTCCCGTATATCACTGGCACCGTAATAGATGGGCACTACCCCGTTACAGATACAGTCGTATATTTTTTCTGTCACATACCCTTTTCTATCTTTCATGTTCTCAAGTGCAACCGCAAAACGATAATTGCAATAAACGTCCGCCTTGTTCCCTGCAATCCCCCTGGAATTGCGGAATCCTTCCCAGCCTGCCCCATACAGGTCAAACTGTTCGTGTTTTTCATAGCACCGGAAAATCTTGTTTCTTTCCGAATATAGCTCTTTTTCTCCGTATCCGCTCCCATGGGCAGTATAAATTGCCACCAGCAGTTTTCTTTCAGAAAACGGGATTTCCCTTGACGGTTTTCTTAATGTATAATAACCATCCGTTTGAAAAATTCTTTTACCGTCCGCCGCTTCTTTATTCCACGTCAGGATATACTTATAATATTTCAGCAATTTTGGCATCCGTTCTTTCCGGTGCTCCTTATATGAGATCTCCGGTTCTATTGCCAAATAGATTAGTTTATTTTCATATCCTTTCTTCAGGAACTCTGACACAAAACTTCTGTAAATGCTGCCTGCATAGACCAAAATGTAATCAATTTCCCCCCAATCCTTAAATTGGTCAATGGTTTCATAGCGGTGATTTCTCTCCTCAAACCAATGCCGGACATAGGCATGCCCTTCCACCCATTGCACGTTATTATCATGCGGTTGACTTTTATCCGTCTTCTCCTGAAACATCCGGTTACCCAAAGCACCCCTGTCCCACGGAACGATTGCTATATTCATTTCATTTTCTCCTTCAATATAACCACCAGCTTTATCAAAATTTCCGCCAACCGGTACGCCTTCATCCGAATCAGAAAAAAGAAAAACCCGTGTTTCTTATCAGGATAACCATATTTCAGTATCCTCTGCCGTATCTCCTCCGAAACTATCAACTGCTCTAATTTAAATCCCTGTCCCACGCAGCTGCGGAGACTCCCCCACGCCAAACTTCCCGCGTATCTTTGCAATACGTGGTACACAGCCAATTCTCCTTTTTTCTTATTCTCTTCTGCATAGTCGTGAGCCATTCCAGATACTTTCAACAAATCAAGGCATTTCTTAAGGTTCCTGCTTCTCATAATCGAAACCTCAGATAATCTATAATGATAAAAAACCATATCAAGATATCCAATCCTATTGCAAATTGGGAACCAATGTGCAATCCATTCCTGATCTTCGTGGAACATGCCTGACACGAAAACTAATTTTTCCCGCACCAAAAATTCCCGTTGATAGACATAATGCCACACCATTGCCGGAACTCCAAAACCATTCTCCGAAATGTAAGCCGTACCGTCAATCACTCTCCCCTCTTTAAAATTTTTAGGCTTCAGAACAGATACTAACTCGTTCTTCGCTGTGCGTTTATCACTGTTTACTGCCAGTACATCCAGCTCACCCTTCTCCATCTCCTGAAATATCACAGAAAATGCATCCTTTTGGATATAATCATCCGAATCCACAAAAATAATATATTTTCCGCCTGCAGTCTTTAAACCGCGGTTCCTTGCCTCGGACACTCCCATATGCTCCTGAACAAGTAAAATAATATTGGAAAAACGCCCTTTATACTCTTCGCAGATTTCTCTGCTGCCATCTGTTGAGCCGTCGTCGCTCAGTATAATTTCATATTCTTCCGGCGGAATATTCTGATTCAAAATGCTGTCGATACAACTGCACAGATATTTTTTTACATTATATACAGGCACTATAACACTGAATTTCAACATAATAACAATGTCTCCGTTTGGTTTTTCTATATTTTGATATACAAGGTCTGTAAATCAGGTGCTTTTACAAACAATTTTCTTACTTTTGTGTTTCCCACCTGAAACTTTGAATGGGGATTGGCTCACCTTATATGTTTCACAGACAGCAACCAGCAAAATAACACTCAAAAAATGTGAATTTATTATGTCCGGAATAAACATCGCACCGACAATTATCGTTACCAGTGCCCATTTTCCAACACTGTTTCTGTCCAAAAGATTTTTCTTAACAACCGGGAAAAAACCCATAAAAATTATCAGAAATCCTATCATGCCAAACTGGGCAAGGTATTGTATAAAAAAATTATGCGGTATAGTAGTGTGCATCAACTCCACATAATTCCGGCTTCCGAAACCACTCCCGAACAGGAAATGTCTTGCAAAACACTGCAAGCCTAAAATATACCCGCCTAATCTCCCGGATCCTCCAAACATATCTGCTCTTCTCGTCGACATCATTACCAATAATACAAGAACAATAGGGACTGCACAAATTTCGATCAATAAGATCTTCAATCGTTTCTGTCTTATAACCAGGGAGTTAAACATCAAAAATGTGCCTATAACCAATGCCACCATCCCGGTTCTTGCATTTATCAATAAAATCGCATACAGGTAAATAACCATAAAGATCAGTGAAGTTTTCCATGAGAGAAGCCGCTTTTTATAGCATATCCCTGCAAGCAAAAGACAAAATCCACTTGCGACATACAATGTTGCGAAACTAAAATCATAAAAGGTAGCTGCATATGATATACGTTTGGCAAACCGTCCGATATGCCCTACGCTAATCCCCTTACTTTCATACAAATATTTTTGTACGATTATCATAAGTGAAAATACAAAAACACTTCCCAGATAAAGCAACATCATACTGCTATTGATCCTGGCATTATATATATCCTTTAATTTGCCCACACACGAAAGGAGCAGCAAGAACACTAATATATTCACCATTTGGTTCAGTGCATTTGCAAATTCAAGAGGCGGTGTAACAAGCAGACTCACCACAAAAAAAGAACAAAAAAATATAGCCGAAAAAAATGCCAAATTCTTCCGGACTTTTATATAGCAGAGAAAAATCAAACCAACCGAAGCAACGAAAAACCACGTCAATGGCAGCCTGCTATAAGGAATGCTGCCGATACTTGTATAGGAAGAATTGATCGAGACGGCCAGCAAGAACAATAATGCATTCAGCATTTTCACATGCATGCCTTTTACCGCCAAAATGAAAAACATAGCCAAACTAATAAACCCCAGTACAATATGTACTTTTTGTCCTATCATACCGGATAACAAAACAGAGAAATCGTATATTCCATAAAACATTACGATTCCTGCAATATATCTTTTCTCTTTTTTTGTGATATTCATTTATACACCAGCCATTCTGTTTTTGTTTACATCTATCTTTTATTATGAATTTCCTGATAACTCTCTACGATTTTCTTCATATAATACATTTCATTATCCATTTTCTTCGCCTTACGCAATGCCATGGATGACATCGTTTCATAAAGCCCCACATCTTCCAGCAATGTTTTGCAAGCCTGAATGAGCCCATCCTTATCCTCGCATAAAAAACCACAGTTTTTATCTACAATATTCCTTAACCCGCCAACATTCGTACATACTACGGGCTTTCCTAACGCAAGGGCTTCCGCTGCTGCCAGACCAAATCCCTCCCATAAAGAAGGGATCAGAAAAACTTTGGACTGCAGCACATATGGAAAAGGATTTTCTAAAAACCCCTTCCATACCACATGATCCTCCAGTCCAAGTTTTTTGCACCTGCACTCTAAATCGCTTCGCAATTCCCCGTCCCCGATCATACATACACGAAGTCCCGGAAAATACTTTTTCAGCTCATACACCACATCCAATAAAAGAAACGGATTTTTGGGCTCCGATAATCTTCCCACAAAAATAATATCATACTCCGCACATTCAACCGGCTCCCTGCTCTTTTTTAGAATTTCGTTCGTCCGCACGGGATTTCCAACCACCGCACATTTTTTTGCAATCCATTTTGCGAATATATATTCTTTTAAAATTGCGTCAGACACCAGAAAGATTTTTTTATATCGAACGGCAGATATTGCATATAACCATGAATAGAAACATGGCCGCTTAATCCATGGTGAATTGTTATGAAGATGAGAGAGAATTGGCTTTTTTAACGAAAGAGCACAAATAACACTCGTCGTATAATCATGTGCATGAACAATATCCGGCTGTAAATCTTTTTGCATCTTTCTCATATTCGCCGGACTCATTTTATCAACAGGATAATATTTAATGTTCTCCTCTTTTAACCGTCTTTCTATGTCCCCGCGCGGTGAAACATAATAAGCATCGATTCCTTGTTGATAAAGACAGTGTATTATCAGGATTGCAACACGCTCTGCCCCGGAAAATTTATCAGAATTTAATATGTGCACTACTTTCATCCGAAAAACATCTCCTAAATTATCGGAATTTAGAGTTTGCCCTTTTGTGGCTTACAGGCAATTCTCCTATCACATTGCATCAACAGTTATATGAAAAATAGAAAATACTACAATGTGCTGTAAATCTCCCCTGTCTTTTCCAATACTTTCGTTTCCGAAAAATGGAGCATGTCTTCCTGTTTCTTCCTGAATAACGTCATTTCATCTCCGGTGGATCCCTCACAATACCGGATGACATCCTCCCATCTTTCTGCTTTATCTGGCGGAAGTAAATATTTCACTTTTTCTTTTCCGAATAAATCCCGATTTCCCCTGATATTGCTCGCAATACACGGAATCCCGCTTGCCATTGCTTCCATCAAAGCCACCGGAAGCCCTTCCCTCTTCGACGGAAATGCAAACAAATCCCCCATCCACAAAATCTCCCTGATGTCATTGCAAAAACCTAACAAGAAAACTTGTTTTTCCAATCCAAGCTTTTCAATGAATCCTGTTAATTCATCTTCCAACCCGCCTTTTCCACAAATCAGATATTTTATTTTCTTATTCTTTAACCGTGCCACTGCCTCAATCACAACTTTATGGTTCTTGTTTGCATTCAATTCTCCCACGCTGACAATCACAAAATCCTCCGAAACAAGCCCAAATTCCTCACGTTTTTTCTTTCTCCAAAGCATATATGGTATGTGTGTACCATCGATATCTTGGACAAAATCCGGTACACAAAATTTCTTAAGGTCGATCCCAACCCCCGGCACATACTCCGTCCGCTTTGCATGGAATTTCTTCTGCACCCTCCGGTAGTCCTCCTTATTGATCGTGACCAGGCAGTCCGTCCAGTAAGACAAAACCTTTTCCACCGGGTAATAGAACAGCCAGTTTTTCAATGGTGCCCCTTTATAAAAATGGAATCCGTGCGCGGTATAGACCACCTTCACGCCGTTTTTCCGCAGCCCGCGGCACGCGATCCGCGCACATGCCGCCGCAACCGGCGTATGGCAGTGGACGATATCATACCCGTTCCTGCGCACCACTTCCCTTAATTCCCGGGCCGCCCTGAGATTCCCTGTGCACGCAACCTGGCGGGTGCAGCTGACCGGGTACACCCTGCAGCCCCATTCCCTGTAGCATCCCGGAACCTTTGAATCCGTTTCATTCGTCGCTATATCGACGGTATTGCCCTCACGTACCAGCTTTTGAACCAGCTGCTTAAAGAAGCCCATCGTCCCGCCGATTGTCGTGACATACAAAATATTCATATCCCATTTTCACCTTTTCTCAATTTTCCGCTACCGGCAGCCCCCCGAACCTTTTGAAAGCCACAGGTCTTTTGGGAACGTCCCTATCAAAACGTCCTGCATCCTCCGAATCACTTTTCTGTCAGGGCATTTCGTACCCCCCCCGCCCCAATTGCCGCTGAAATACTCTTATATGGTACGGTATCCTTCCTTCCTGTCCCCTCATAGTAGTCAAAGTACTTATAATTGAACCGATCCCCCCTGTCCTGGTAGAAGACAGCCGGAATCCCATATGCCTCCGCCAGGATGATCCCATGCAGGGAGCTTGATACCACTTTGTCCGCGGCACAGATACGATCTATCACACTCTTATAATCCTTTGTGTTCATGCTGAGGATATGGTCATCCCCGTATCCTGCGCGCGCCTTCCCCTCTTCCGAAAAATGCGGGATTATCAGGTAATCTGTGTGGCGGTGCTCCCCCGGTTCATAGATGAGCGGCATCAGGAGAGCCGGATCCCCATAAGCCTTGGGGCAGTCAAATCCCATCCCCCTCAGGGTATCCCTTGTCCTTGGCCCCCTGACACACCGGATATCAAGTTTCCTTTGCTTATGCAAGAACGCCCTGGCACGGCGCAGTTCAAAAGCAAAGCCTGTCCCCCAGGCCGTGGCATTCTGGTAGCCCATCTGCAGGATGGATCCCAGCGCATACAAATGGCGTGTCCCAACGACGGGCTTATCAAACCGCAGTCCTTCCTTGTCACACATCCACCTTACAACCACTTCGGAAAGATAGTCCCCTAAGTTGCTTTCTATCCCATCCTGCCATTCCGCGTGGTAATAATGCAGGTTCACCCTGTTCTTTCTTACCTTATGCCCCGGATAGTTCAGGATTATATGGTCTGCCTGCCATATGCAGGCAGCTTCCTTTACAGCCCGCCTCACTCTGCCCATCACGCACACCTCTTTTCAGCAAGGGATGCATGCGGCATGCATCCCGTCTGCTTAACACAGATAACAATTAACCTATCTGCCCCCCCCTGGGATTTTTAACCTCCACCCGGTTGATCCCTACCCGTCTCATCCCATCCGGCGGGAGTTCCCGGAACCCCCTGCCGTAATGCTGCCCAAGATAGGCATCCGCATCGTGGAAGGTGGTAAGTTCCATCCCTTCGAATCTTACCTTGCGCAGCGGCTCCACCCATTCCTTCCTCACAGCGACCTTTGACGCTGACCAAATGATGTACATTTCCCCGTTATCCCTGCCGCATAGCCCTTCCAGCCAGCCGGAGAACACCGCCGCCTTTAGTTTCTTCCCTTTTACCCTTTCCCGGTACTCTGCCCCGGTGAGCCCGCCTTTTTTATACCTGCGCCTCACGTAGGAAAGGTTCCTCTTTGCAACCTGATACCCAAGCCATCTCGCCCTGCACGGCACCAGCTTATAGATGTCGACCCACACCCCGTTTTCTTTGTAACAGGGGATATCCGGGTAGACATGGGAGGCTTTGTCCCTTACCTTGACCCAGTCGAGGTAATAGTTTTTCTCCGTCCTCCCGCACTGGAGTGTGGCTCCCTCCCCCAATTCCCTTATCAGACAGTCCACCGCCCTGCCATAGTCCTCCTCCGGCACACACAGGTCGACATCGTCGTCCCAGGGTATGAACTTCCCCGTGGTCACTGCCCCGAGCAGTGTCCCGCCGCATGCCATATAGCGGATGCTGTTGCGGTCAAAGATGGCAGCCACCTCCCGCAGCATCTCCAGCGTCCTTTTTTGGAGGTAGCCCAGCATTTCCGGCGGGAGCTCCTTATAGTGGAATCCCTTGTATGCCCTTGAGCTTTTTAGGTAAGCCTCTTTTTTCTTCCCCATCTTATCGTCCCTTTCTCTGGCTGGCCTGCCCCGGCATGATGGCGGGCCGCACGGGCATGGTCCTTATTTCACAACCTTTGCGGGAACCCCGGCGATCGTCCTCCCCGGTTCCGTGAAGGAACGGTTCACGACGGCATTTGCCCCGACCTTACAGCCGTCCGCAATCACGATCCCCCCGAAGATCTTTGCGCCTGCCCCAATCCATACATCATCCCCGAGCCTTGGCACGAGCCCGTCCGGCCCCCTGCCGATCGTCACGCCCTGATGTATAGTACAGTTTTTACCCCCCCCCGCTTCCGGGTTGACCACAACACCGCCGCAGTGCACCACCCGCAGCCCTTTCCCGAAGGCATTCGGCGGGATTAGGATCCCCAGCTTCACTGAGCGGAAATGGTGCCTTGCATAATAGTAGCGTCTCAGGATGGGATGCCCCTTCACATTCAGGTAATACTCACACTTGCGCAGGATGATCTCATATTTCCAGACCTCATCCCCGAAGATGCGCGGGCGTTTCCGCTTCACGTTCATCGCCTGCCGGTCTGCCTCCAGGTATTCTTTCAAATCCTCCCTCGTCCGGATCATTTCCTTCCCCCTGTTTTTTCCGGTTCCCCCGCGGCATGTGCAGCATACCCCCGGACGGTATCCCGGTAAGTTTTCAGATATACTCCCCCGCCGTGATGCGGAAATTGCTCCCCGTCATCATCGCCGACGCGTCCGACATGAAATATATGAGCGCCTCCACATAGTCCGCGCGCTCCAGCATCCTGCCCATCGGCAGGATCCGCGCCGCCTGCCGCCTCAGCTCCGCCTCCGTCATGCCCTGGGAGTTCCGCAGCGCCACCTCGCCCTCGGTCGGTGTCCACCCCAGTGTCAGGTAGTTGCACCGGATCCTCTCCGAGGCGTAGTTGTGCGCGATGTGCTCCATCAGGGTGAGCAGGACACCCTTCGAGCAGGCATATGCCGCCCGGTCCTTCTGCCCGCCCCACGCGTGCGCGGAGCCGGTGAGGACGATCGAGCCCCCGCCGTTTTCCCGCATATACCTCACTGCCTCCTGGCAGCAAAAAAAACATGCCCGGAAATTGATGTCCATCACACGGTTGAAGGTCTCCTCGTCGCAGGTGTCAAGCGGTGAGACGGGGGTGATCCCCGCATAGTTGAAGAACCCGTCAACTTTCCCGTACTCCCCTGCCGCCTGCGAGAACAGCCTGCGGCAGTCCCCGACATCCGTGAGTTCCGTATGGACAAAAATGCCGTCACTGCCGTAAGCCCTCATGACCCGGATGGATTTCAGGGCGGCGGCCTCATCCCTGCCGCCGATGACAACCCTTGCACCCTCCCGGGCAAATTCCTCCGCGGCCGTACGCCCGACCCCCTTCGTGCCGCCCGATACCACGATGACCTTGCCTTCCAGTTTCCTCCCCATCATTCTTCCATCCCCAATGCCTTTTCGATGTCAAACCCGTCCAGGAGCATGCTGTTCCCATCCGTGTCAAATGCCTGTACCTTTTCCCTGTATTCATGCAGCGCCGCCGCAAGCTCCTCCCTGCTGTCACAGACAAAGTACAGCCTTGCCATGACCTGCTTCTCGTTGCCGACCCATTCCGCCGGGACGGTGTCGCCCTCATGAAGCCTCTGCACGCTTGCTATGGCGCGCGGGTCATTTTCCCAGCCGCGAAGCCCCTCGATCCTCCCGATGGTTCCCTGCCGGAGCAGGAACCACTGGGTCGCCGCCCATTTCCCGCCCAGGTAGGCATCCCCCGGTTCCTGCGCGAGCCTCCCGGAACTCGTCAGCGCAAACCGAACCAGCATCTCACGCTGGTCAAACCCGCAGGTTGCATTGACCAGCAGGTGCGGTGCCTCCCCCTGCAGGCGGAAGCCTGTGTCATACACATAGAACTCGCCGTCCTCATAAAATGCGGAGAGCATCAGCACGCCGTCCCGGATCCCGATCTCGCGGAACATCCGGCACGCATTGTCATGCATCCGCCGGAAATATTCCCCGATGTGTTTTGACGGGTAGGTTCCGCCAAGGCATACCCGGCTCATGCCCGGCTGCTCGTCGGTCGTGTAGCGGTCATAGATACAGGATGCCGTGCACACGCCGTCCTGGAAGGTGTAGTACATCCCCATGTCGTCGCACTGCATGTATTTTTCCACGATGAAGCGCCCCTTTTTGGAGGCGGCGAGTGCCTTTTTTACTGCCTCCCCCAGTTCTTCCCTGGCATAGCACACACTCATCCCGACCCCGCCGCCATTGTCCACCGGCTTCACCATGACAGGGTACTCGATCCTTGCGGTGTCCTCCTCTGCCATTGCCCCATCAAGATAAAATTCCGGGATGCCGTGGATCCCATATCTCTCGCAGGTTGCCTTAAACACGTCCTTGTAGGAAAATACGTCCACGATCCCCTGCGTGGCATAACACGGGAGCCCGAGCGCGTCGCATACTTTGCAGTAGCTTGGCACCAGGATGTCCGCGACACCGACAAGGACACCGTCCACCCCTTCTTCCCCCGCGAGCGCTATCACCCCCGCGACATCCATCCCGTCCACATCAAAACTCTTCCATGCGTATTTTTTCGCGTCATCCGCATGCCTTGCACTTGTGACGATGGTTCTGATGCCCATGTCATTCGCATACCGGACAAGTGCCGATGTTTCCGGGTTCCCGCCAAGGATCAGCAGTTTCTTCCCCTCAAATTCCTTTCCCATATGGCCGTCCAACCTTTCTTTTAAACTGCCGGAGGGCATCCGATAAGCCCATCCCTACCCGCCGCAGGCTATCCCCCAAGCGTAAACTGCTCCCCCATGCACATCAGCAGGTATCCCTGCCCCGGGCATAGCTCCTGCATTGCCTCACGGAACAACCCCGGGTTCCCGCCGTGGGACGCGAACATCCCATAATGGCAAGGAATTGTCAGTGCCGGCTTTAGTTCCCTGGCAAGCATGGCACATTCCCTCCCGTCCAGATTCCCGTATTTCCCGTTGATCGGGGCAGCCATGATGTCAAAATCCCCTTTTTCTTTGTATGTGTCCACCCAGTCAAGCCGCAGGCAGGTGTCCCCGGCAAAGTAGATTTTTTTGCCGTCCACCGTGACGACCACCCCGACCGCGTCCGGTGCCCCCTTCCCGTGGTCACAGGGAACAAATTCCATCTGAAAGCCACCCTCGGTATGGGTGTCCCCCGGTTTCACATAGAATACCTTGCCCCCCGGCATCATCAGGCGCTTTATTTCCTTCCTGCAGCCTATGGATGCAAACAGCCTTGTCCTTTGGTTCGACATAAGCTGCGGGATGGTGTCCATGTCAAAATGGTCAAAGTGCGGGTGGGTGGCGATCACGCAGTCAAACTCCAGCTCATACGGGCCAAGGATCTTTGGCAGGAGCCTCTTGAAACCGACATGCCCCTCCACGCGCTCCACACAGTCGGAAAGGTACGGGTCGACCGCCAGGAGCTGCCCGCCCCTGCTCTTTATGATGAAGCCTGCCTGCCCGATAAAAAATAAATGTGTTTTCCCCGCTTCTGCCGTCCGCACGCGGATCGCGAAATCATCCATCCCTGTCACCTTCCTTTTCTTTCTGGTTTCCCCGGAAGCCCTCCATCGTCGCGCATGTTTCCGAGCTGATCCCCTGCCGCTTTAATACCATACCCACGGTCTGTAGGAGGATCTTTACATCCCCCAAAAACGTGACATGCCCCACATACCAGACATCCCGCGCAAGCCGTTCCTCCCAGGTGGTCGCATTCCGTCCGTGTACCTGCGCATAGCCCGTAAGCCCCGGCCGGACTTCATGCCGCCTGTGCTGCTTTCTGCTGTAGCGCGGCAGATAGTCCACCAGCAGCGGACGGGGACCTACCACACTCATGTCCCCTTTTAATATATTATACAATTCCGGCAACTCATCCAAACTGGTAGCCCTTAGAGTTTTCCCGAACTTTCCCAATCTTTTCCCGTCCGGTAACAACTCCCCATTCTCCCCTTTTGCATCTGACATGCTCCGAAATTTATATAATTTGAAAATCTTCTCGTACTTTCCCGGTCTTTCCTGTGTAAAAATCACCGGCTTCCCAAGTTTTATCCTTACCAGAACCGCCACAGCTAACATCACCGGACTTAATACAACAAGCCCTACGAACGCACAGACAAAATCCAGAGGTCTCTTTAAATAGTTTGCATAAATCTTGCATTTCTGTCCCCTGCTCTCCTGTTTTCCTGTCTTTTGCGTTTTCATCCCAAGCTTCATATTGAACCTTTCTTCATAATATCCATTTGCGTCACCATATCCATCGGCGTGCCATTTAGAGAATTATGTGTTTCATTATGGTCTTGTTGTGCAAATATGGCTCATCAGCTCAGAATTCCATTTCTTCGCTGCTTCCTGCAATTTTAAAACTTTTTCTTACCTGAAACACCTTGTCACAATCTCGATCACTCTTTCCTGCTGTGCTTCCGTCATCTTATTATCACTCGGCAGACACATCCCGCGCGCGAAAATATCCGCCCCGGCATCGGCTGTCCCGCCGCCTGCAAGATACGCGTTCGTCCTGCCGCGCCCGTTCCCTTCCACGGTCACGAACGGATTCGCCCGGTAGATTGGCTGCAAATGCATCGGCTTCCAAATTGGCCTGCCCTCCGCGTGAAACGCTGCCAGCGCCCCTAAGATCTCCTCCGGACAGGACTTCCCGCTCTCGCTTACATAAAGGCTCTCCCGCTCCCCTCTCACCTGCCTGCACATGGCGGATGCCTCAATCAGCAGGCAGCTCAGCCAATAATTCGGCTCACTTACCTCCCCGTCAAACGGGTTCATCCGCACGGGCAAGCCCGTCTCTTCCAATCTCTTTTGATACCGCTCATAAATCTGCTTTTTCTGTGCGATATGTTCCTCCAGATGGGGTAACTGCCCGCGCACAACACCGGCAATTACATTGCTCATCCGGTAATTATAACCCAGCTCCTCGTGCTGATACCATGCCGCATCCTCCCGGCTCTGGGTAGACCATTTCCGAACCTTGTCCGCATCCTCCCGCGAATCCGTCAGCAACATGCCGCCGGACGATCCGGTAATGATCTTATTGCCGTTGTACGAGATCACGGACACATCCCCAAAACATCCGGTCTGGATCCCCTTGTATGCCGCACCAAATGATTCTGCCGCGTCCTCCACGATCCGTGCGCCATGTTCTTTGCAGATTTCCCGAATTTCATCCACCTTCCCCGGCACACCATAAAGATGCGCTATCACGACAAGACGGACATCCGGGTAGAGCTCAAATGCCCGTTTAAGCGCCGCCGGATCCATATTCCATGTATCGTATTCCGTGTCAATAAAGACAGCCTCCCCGCCCTCATACGCCACAGGATTGACCGTGGCATCAAAGGTCATGTCCGAACAGAATACCCTGCGCCCGCGCAGGGCACCGTCTCCGGGTCCCGGCTGCCCGTATAGTTTTTCCCCGCACAGCTTCACCGCCAGGTGCAGCGCCGCCGTCCCGGAAGAAAGCGCCACCGCATATTTCCGGCCGACTTTCTCCGCCGTCAGCCGCTCCGCTTCCCCGATGTTCGCGCCGACCGTGGACACCCAGTTCGTGCGGATCGCCTCATCCACATACATTTGTTCCTCCCCGTGCATCGTCGGTGAGGCAAGCCACAGCTTCTTCTCAAAAGGTACAATCCCCGCAAAGCGCGGATCCGATCTATAGTCAAAACATTTCATATCTTCTTTACAACCTCCAACCCCATCACCACATCCATTTTCCTTCCAAACATCTCCATCTGAACCGTGGCGATCCGTTTATGCCGGTCAATCTTCTTGATTGTTCCGCCCATCTCCTGCATCGGGCCGGATGTGATCACGATCCGGTCTCCCTCGATATAGCCCTCCGACATCTTAATGAGGTGGCGCTCGTCTTCAATCTTCGATAATAATTCAACTTCTTTTTCCGAAAGAGGGATAAACTCCGCCCCGATCCCTAATATCTTCGTCAACTGGGGAAGCCTCTTCTGTTCATAATGTATCTCTTTAATATGGTCAGTAATAAAAAACAGATATCCCGGAAACATCGGCCGTTCCTCCCTGTGCCATTCCCCGCGGTAACGCTTCATCCTCTCATATTTCGGCGTGAAGCAGTCCGTAAGCACTTGCGGGTCAAGCACCCGCTTGCAGGCAACACAAGTCTCGTCTTCTTTTCCCGTCATAACCTGAACCGCGTACCAGTTCTCCATACGGCCTCCCATTCTGTTTTATGCCGTGCCGGCTCCGCTAACCGTTCCTTCTGCGGACGGTCTCCACGCCCCGCATATTTCCGGCAAAATATTTCTGTACCCTATATCCATGATGGCGGCACTTCCAACGCCCTGCCAAATGGCATCAAAACAATCCGGCCTGTCCTAAAAAAGGGCAGGCTCCGCCATTCCACAGGTCATCCCACGGACTGCACGCCCATCTTTGTGCAGGCTTTTGGGACATGTTCTCTTTCCTATGAACCGATTTCCCCATATAACAAATATTCATCCGTGACGCGCCATGCGACAATCACGGATTGATATCTTTTTTCCTTTTTGTTTCTTTCTGACTTTATATGGTCAAACTGCAACGTCCCTATTATATACCAAGCAATCGCGATATGTCAATGTTATTTTACGCCGTGTCTGTTTTCTTTCCCGGCATCAGAAAGCAAAATGAAAGCAGGGTCCGTAATCTGCTGCGCCCGCGCTTTGGCTTGCTGATCTCCCTCACCACCGCCTCTTTACACTATCCAAACCCAAAAAATAGTCCGCGGACACATGGTAAAACTCACACAGCAGGATCACTTTTTCAAGCGGCAGCGCATTGCGTCCCGTCTCGTACCGGGAATATACTCTTTGGTCTATTTTCAAATAAGCTGCTACTTCCTTCTGCCTTAGGTCATTGTCTTCCCGCAGTTCCTTCATGATATTTTTATAGTCCTTCACCATCTGAATATCCCCCCGCGAATTGTAGCCGTGTTTCATCCTTTCCCGCCTCAAGCTCCAGGGCTTCCCGTATGATTTCCCTTGTAATGCAGCTTCCCGCCCCATAAGGGGAAGCTTCCTTACAGGCGGCAAGCAGCTTTGCTACCTGCGCCGCGGAACAAATCCGGGCAGGGCTTAGCTCCGCCGCCCGTGCCAATTCCGCATATGAAAGGTCGCCGCTGACCGGAATTTCCCCGGATAACGCTTTTTCCCACAAAAGCTCCCTTCCTTTTTCGTCCGGCTTCCGGAAGCGGATGACAAAACGGATCCGCCGCACAAACGCGTCATCGAAATGCCCAATCAAGTTGGTTGCCAGCACCAGAACGCCACGGTAATCTTCCATCCGCTGGAGCAGATAGGCGGTGGAGACATTGGCATAGCGGTCATGGGAATCTTTAATCCCCGTTCTTTTTGCGAACAGCGCGTCCGCCTCATCAAAAAACAGCACATAAGAGCCGCGCTCCGCCGCCCGGAAAATCTCATCTATATGCTTCTCCGTCTCCCCGATGAATTTGTCGAAAATCTGTGACAAGTCCACCTTATAGAGCGGGCGCGCAAGCTCTTTTGCGAGTATGGATGCCGCCATTGTTTTCCCGGTTCCGGAACTCCCATGGAAAAGTAATTGCAGTCCCTGCCTGCCCGTCCACGCCTTTGCGATTTTCAGGACAGTTTCAAGCTGCTTCCTGCACTCGGGAGCCAATACAATCTCATCAAGCCCCGCCCGCTTCTCCACAAGCTGCCCAAGTCCGCCTTTTCCCGCCCCGCAAAAAAGAACTTCCTCCCACAGCTCTTTCCTTTTTAGAGGTATGTTCTCCGCAGCTGCCCGGACGCGGAGCGCTTTGCAGCTGCGCGCAAGCTCCCCGATATTCATGTGGAAGCGCCCTAACAGTTCTTCCTGCCATTCCTGCCGGTTCTCCTTCCATATCCATGCATCAAGCGCAATCTTGCGCTCTCCTTGGGATAATGTCTCGGAAAGAAAAAGTTTCATGTCCGAAATTTCCTCCCAGAAGAACAGTTCTTGCATATGTTCCGTCAAAAAAACGAGCTTCCCGTCCGGAAATTCCTCCGCGAACATCATCGGAAGTTTCGCTTCGCGCTCCGCATCCGGCGCACTTTGGGCAGAAGCGTCATTTGTCCTGTACAGTTCAAGCGCCGCTACGGGTGCGAGCATTTTTAAGAGAAAACGCAGTGTTCGCACCGCCTGTCCCATTTCGCGCTCCCCGTACCCCTGTAGACGCGGGAGGCGCACAAAGACCAGATTTCTGCCTGCCTCCTCACACGCCCGCCGCAAAACCGTATGCTTTCCGCACCCGCGCCCGCCATGCAGCAGGATGCGCAGCGGCTCCCTGCCCTCCAGATACCGTACAAGCAGCGCGCGTTCCTTCTCGTGGATGGGAAGATACTTCCCGCATGGGGGAGGCGCATTTTGCGCAAGGTTCCCCTGCCCTCCCGCTACAGGCGGAGCCTTGACTTCCTCCCCGCACTCCGGTTCCTGCGCCAAAAACAAAGTATACCAATCTTCCTCCGCCACTCTCCCGGTCAGCAAAAAATAAAGCAGGGCGCGTTCCAGAAGCAGAGGGCGCGCCAAGCAGCCCCCGTCCCCCGTCCCTTCCCGGCACAGGTTTAAGAGGCCGCCCAGCGCGCCCTTTGTCCCACACAGCTTCCCGACCAGCCCAAAATCGACCGGCAGCACAACAGAAAGCAGATGCAGCGCATATTGCAGGCTCGGCCATTTTTCATGGTATTTCTCCCGGAACGCAAGACAGAGCCCTTCTTCTACCTCACAGCAGAAAGCAAACATCACAAGCCAGTATTCTGTCCGGCCAAGCCCATAGCACTCCCGCAGATGCTTCGCAGGCAGGAAAATCCGTGTGGCCTGCTCCCGCTCTTTTATGCGCCGGATTTCCTCCGCGAAAGCCCCGTTCCCGCTTTCTTCCTGAAAGCCTTGCAGCCGCAAGAAAAAATTTATGCAATCTCCGATATGCTCTTCCACAAAACGGTAGCCTTCCTTTTCCATCCGACCCTCTTTCTGGCATAATGCCCCAAAGTGTATCCTTTAACCTTATTTTATTTGCCGTACAAAAAATGTCTATACCGTCTGTGGAATATTTTTTAATTTTTATAAAAGCACCAATCGGTCAATACATACCCCTCCTACCGAAAGTTCTGCTTCCCTCTCCGACAGGAATGCGTTCCGGTCGAGGAAAAAACGGCCATCCAGCCGCCGGGTGCGGTCAAGAACCACAAAATCAATTCTCGCGAACAGGGGAACATTTTGCCGAAGCCAATCCAAATGTACCTCCCTTTTGTCTTCCGGTTTCTCAAGTACAAGAACTACTGCCTTTCCCCTCTCCGGCTCCTCGATCATCACCGCCCGCTTCCCGGTCAGGATTTCCGTCAGCTTAACATAGTATTCACAGGTTCCTTTCCGGCTGGTCAGGGAAATTCCGGTTCTCAAAAGTTCCCTCACGGTTTCGTCTGGAAGCCTGCGGGCGAGATCCCCCCATCCCATCCATGTCAAGAGCCGCTCCGCCTGCTTGCGGCTGCAGGACTCATAGTCCAGTTCCTCCTCCAGGCGATCAATCTCTTCTTCCAGCTCCAGATAAATGCTCTCCTGCACCGCCAAAAAGCGTTCCAGCTGGACATTATTTTTATATAATTCCGGAAGGTATCTTGTAAAGCTCTCCTTCGGGAAGCTCAGGGAATATCCGGTGAAATACCCGCATCCCTCCTCCGGGAATATTTCTACGGCAAGCTTCGCAAACCGTCCCCTGCCGTGCTCCGCCCCATAAAGTGCCATCTCCCGGTAATCCGAATAGTACTGCGCGCATTCCTTTACGCGCCGGAACTGCTCCCTCGCGTCCCCCAGGCGGTCAACCTCCTCCCCCTCCTGCCTGTCTTCAAACAGCCAGACATACACCTGCGGCACCACATCATGGCTGATCTGCAGCAGGGCGCGCCCCCATTCCATCCGGCTCTGCCCGCTGTCATAGGTACGGCTGACAAATACCGCGGAGGTTTCGCCCGCCCTGATGCACAATCCCTGCTCGTTTTCTTCCCGGAATCCCGACTGTACGCCGCAGCTTAAGAGCCGTCGCCCCGACAAACATTTTTCTACCATTTCCCCTCCATATTTTCTGCCAGCCATCCGCTGCCGGACAAAAGGCGCGGACTACCCAAAATAAAATACCCTTCCCCCTGCGTCACGCAGGATGAACCTGAACTTCAATCCGGCTTCCCGCAAGCCGGAAAGGCTCCAGATGCCTTGCTACCTCATCCGCGTACCGCCGGATGCAATACTCATGTTTTAACGGCACGGACGGGATAACCGTCACGATAACCGCTCCCGCCCTCCACTGCGCTGACGCATCCTGTAAAAGCAGCCCCGGCGTTTCCATTGCCAGTTCGCGGATATCCTCCTTCGTTACCATCCGGTTCACCTTAAGGAGCACTTTGGCTATCTCGCCGAACTGCTCGGATGGCTTTTTGGCACTCCTGCCGCCGCTGCCCGCCAAATAGTTGGTGCATGAGATTCCAAAAAACAATTCCGGCTTCTCCCACTGGGTGATCCTCCCGATGGATATATTCCCCTTCTCCGCCCCAAAACGGGCAAGGGAGGCAAAACGCAGTCCGTCCGCACACGGTTCCGGAATATCGCCGTGCCTGCCGTCCCCGAGCACGACCACATTTTTCCCCTCCTGCCAGTGCCACGCATTGGCCCAGTCCTGCCTGGAGGCTTCCGTCCTGCGGTACATCCGGAATTTCCCATCTTCCCCGCAAAGCATCAGCTCGGCCGTCCCCCTCATAATATCCTCCCACGGGAGGGAAATTCTTTGGGAAGGCACTCCCGTCACCGGGCATGGAAGGTATTCTCCCGCCACGCCATCCGCCGTAGCGATGATCATCACACTGCCCCCGTGCGGACAGGAAACATACCTCTCTCGTCTTTTTGCCGTCACCGGAGGGTCAATGGTACATTCTGCCGTGATATCCCGGAAGCGCTCTTCCTCCTCATGTAACAGAACCTGCAGACTGCCCGTTTGGGCAAGATAGCTCTTTAGCGCCGTCCTTCCGCCGCCTTCCGGAAATTCCAAATGTTCCGTGTGGCAGAGCGTGTCCTTCTGCACCGCACGGACAGCATTAACATATATTTTATAGAGCACCGGCATGGCATCGTATGCCCCTTCCTTCACCCTGCAGCGCACGGTATAACCTCTACCTGGGTCATGGATCCCGGAGGTTTCAAAACGCAGGCAGAGCATGCCGCTGTAGAGAAGTCCCCGCGTATCATCCCGCAAAACACGGGCTTCCCTCCAGCCGTCCTGCACGCGGTATTCCCAGGCAAGCCGCGCCATATAGAAATCCTCCCCCGCAGGATTGCGTTTCCCGCGCTCATCCAACTGTATGTACAAACGCAGCTCCTCCCCGGCCTGCATGGCATATTTGAGTGCGAAGGAAAAAAGCACCCCCTCCCCGTTCTCTTTCAGCACAAAGCGGCTTTTGCGGTACAGATTCATCACCGCAACCCGGTTTCTGTCCTCCCCCTGAAAAAATCCGGACAGAAAATTTGGTGTCAGCACCACTTCTTCCTCCGTCTCAAATACCATGTCCCCAGAGAGCAGTTTCGCACCCTGCGGAATGACGCACGCCCTGTCCACGCCGCTAAAAAATATCCAGACGGCGGCACACTCCCCCTCGTCCGCATCAATGCCAAGGAGCTTTAAATACTTGCGGTAGTGGGATTCCTGTATCTGATCCATATAATAACTCTGCATATCCGCAAGCATCGCCCACATTTCAATGAGGGTGATCCCCGGGTCAGAAACTTCCTGATGCGTCCACCAGGGAGCCTGTTCTTTCAGCCTCCCGACCGCCCTTTCATAAATGCCCTCAAAACTGCTGTCGTCTAACGATATCTGCTCCGGCATTTTCCGTCCCCCTCTCTTTTATATTTCAGCAAGACTGCACCTTACACGGACTCCCTGAAACCATAAACCTCCCGCCTTAACAAGGGTGTCTGCAAGCCATTGCTCAAATTCCGACAGCAGCTCCCATGCCCCCTTGTTGTCCTGTACGGTGACCGTTAATTCCCTCTCCTCGTCCGAAAAAGAGCAGGAAACCAGACAAAACTGCGGATATTTTTCCTTCATAAATAATTTTAAATCCATCTGCGTGACCAGCCTGCCATAATGCGAAAAATAGTTGCCCTCTGCATCTGCGGTGTCCCGGGAATCCGCGGTTCTGACATTCCCTGCGCCGGACGGTTTTCCCCTTTTGCCGGACAGCCCGATTATTTCGCCGGGTATTCCAAGCCCCACACCGGATGACCTGCACTCTGCGCCGGACGGTTCTGGCGGTGCGCCGCCGTAGGCATCTTGGAGCGACACCGCCGTAAGCATGCCAGCCTCTTTTGTTTCGGAAAAAAACAGGCTTCCCGCCGCTATATTTTCCGGGATTTTCTCCCCTTGTGTCCCGTCCTCTTCCGTAAAAACCTGGCGTACCTTGACATAATTGGGACAAAACTGCGGAAATACTTCCGGCTCGCCCTCTGCGATCTCCGCCCAAAATGCTTTTCTGCCAAACTTACTTCCCCACCCCTTGATTTGTCCCTGCCGGAAAACAAACTCCCTCTCACCGGTATACCAACACTGATCCAAGGTAACTTCCCGGTCAAACCCGAGGTACATTACCTTTTCCCCCGCCCATTCCTTTTCGGGAAGGCAGCACCCTTTGGCGTGGATTCCCCGCTCTTTTACGAAGAAGCGGATATCTTCCAATACCGGGATGTATTTGCGGTGATATGCCGCGTATGCATTCCGCACACGGACAAGGCGCAGGCGGATAAAATAATGTTCTTCCCCCTCCAGGAGACAGCTTTTCATATCCTCAGGCCGCTCAAAACCATATTTGCGCTGCCCTTCCTGCCCCGGACGGCAGCCCGTCTGCCATGTCTCGCTGCCCGGCAGGATACACCAGAATTTCCCGTTAAAATATTCCCACACGCATTCTTCCGCCTGCCAATCCAGGACTTGCTCCGTCCGCTGCATCCAGGGGTACTTCTTATACATTTTTTTATACTCCCCGGATACCGGGGGCGGAAGCGTCTCCTCCTTTTCGTAATGCTCCGCAAAACACACGATAACCTGTCCGCTCCTGCCCGCCAGCCGGTCACACACGAAATAGCAGCAGGCGGCTTCCGGGAGCATACGCCCAAAGGGCAGTACCTGCTTTGTGCCGCAGCCCCCTTCCTCCGTCAGGCAAAACTCCGGTGCAAAGTTTTCCGCGCCTTCTTCCAGGACAAACCCGCCATACAACACCGCAAGCCATTCCTTTGCCGGTTCCCCGTCCGCCATAAAACAAAGTTCGTAGAGCGGGGAGTCCAGCCGCCCCACAAACTCCGCACATTCCCCGTGCAGGAATATGCCTGCTTCCTCCTGCTGCCATTTTGCCGGGATAACAGTCTCACCGCAGCAAATATTCCACTGCCCCTTAAGTTCCGGCAAATTCCCCGTCGTTTTCGCGAACTTTACGGAAAAAGAAAACTGCTCCCGTCCGTCACACAGCCCCGGAAAACTCCATCGAAATTCCGGGCGGGCAAGCTCCTCTCCCCCCGGCACAAAAAAACCAAGCGCTTTCCCTTCTTCCCCCGCAAAGCTGTCCCACGCACAAAAACCGTCCCGGTAGACCGCATGGCACAGCTTTGCGGACGTAAGGCGGATGGGGGAAATTGTCCGGAAGCGCAGCAGGCTCCCTTCCCCCGGCACGGTATAAAACCCGGTGTCCGCCGCAAGCCACACGCCGTTGCTTTTCCCGGATGCCCTCACGGCCAGCGCCGTCTTCAGGCTTTTTTCCTCCTCGCAGGCCTGCGGCACGGCACCCAAAAACATCTGTTTATGCTTCTTCCATATTTTCCCGAAACGTTTGCGGTTCTCCCGCTCCATATCCAGGAAAATGTCGGTCAGCACACTCCCCGCTTCCGCACTGCCCGGATGGTACTGCCAGCCGGTATGGTAAGCGAGCGCCAGCTTCTTTATTTTTATTTCCCATTTCTCGTCCATAGAGCTTTCCCCGCCAACAAACCTTTTTGGGAACCGCCGCACGGCATCCTATTCCGGCGCAGATACCCGTGTCCTACTTCCTGCCACCCGCGACATTTGCCCACGTCAATTTCATTTCCCAAAAAAGATTACCGTGTGATCTCCACGCGCTCTTGCTCCTCCAGCCCCGCAATGCGGTAGGTAACGGCAATGCGGAGCTCGCCCTGCTTTCCTCTTTTTGTATCAACCTCGACCCCGATATCCCATATGCGCTTTTCCCACATAGACAGGGAATGCCGCACCTCCCGCCGGATCATCTCCTCCGTCTGGCCGTCCATATTTTCAAACAGGAAAGGATAGAGCTTTGTGCCAAACTTCGGATGCAGGATCCTCTCACCCGGTTCGGTCCGCAAAATGATTTCCACGGACTGCCGGATATTTTCCCGCGCCCCGCTGACCTCCACCTGACCATGCTGATTTGATATTTCAAATGGGAATTTCAGTCCCCTCTCCATTGCCTCTCCTTTACCATATAAAAAAATGACCTGACACTTTGCAGAACCGAAAATGTTTCATTCCCCGTTTTAAAACCTTCCACTCAGTTGAGCTGTATCATCGCCCCGGAAAGTTTTATCTGTCCTTTGCTCACAACTTTGACTTGTCCTTTCCCGGAGACGGTCAGCCCGGTAGTCCCGCTTAACGAAAGCTCCTGCCCCTCCATCTGCACTCCGGCACTGCCCGCAATCTTGATATCTTTCGCTTTGACCGTGACCCGATCGCAGATTAACATAATGCTGCCGTCTTTTTTCAGTTCAAGGCTGCTGCCCCCGCAGGTCAGACAAATGGAACTCTGTGCACTGATCTGTATCTTCCCGTCTTTTTCCCCGACGGACACCTGATTTTTGTGTTCCCTGCCGCCAAACGCGATCTGCCCCGCTTCCTCATCCAGCGTCCACGCCATCTTTTCCGATCCGGAAATCTCAACCTTATCTTTGCCCTTCTCGCCCGTAAACGTAATACCGCTTCCGTTTTTCATTTTCCACGCCTTTGTGAGGCTGCCCTTTTCCGAAAGTTCCCCGGAAAACGCCCCGTCCTCCGGGAAACGGCAGCCGGTAACGAGCGGATGCCGGAAATCCCCGCCGAAAAATGTCAGGCGCACAGTATCGCCCTCCTCCGGCAAACAATACACACCGTGATCCCCTCCGCCGTAACCCGTCAAAACCGGGACATTTTCAAATGTATCCATCCCGTCCTTCATTGTCTTTATTTTCACGCGGACACTGCCTTTTTTCGTGCCCTCCGACGGTGCTAAAACCGTTCCCCAAAGGTCGTAGGTGGGACGGAACCCGTCCGCGCCATAGTTTTTCCGTTCTTCATGATGTCCCATATAATCCGAAACCATATCCACCTCTTTGCCGCCGCACAGACCGCGCTCCCCGGCTCCACCCAGGGCATCCTGTTTTTACCACGTGCTGTAAAATGCGTCCATGCGCCCTGCCGTTTTTCCGCGTGTCAGCAACGGGTTCCGCGAACCACCGTTTCATAACCTTTCCCGGATATCCTGTGTTCCACTTCCTCCGCACAAATGCTGCCGCAGAGGCTTACCGACGCGTCATCTGCAATCTTTACACAAATGCCGGGCATAAGCTTTGGCATCCCCAGACTGCGCACCTCCATGCGCAGGCATTGCCGCGCGGTGCGCGCCATCCTCTTTTTCGCTGCCTGCCCTGCCTGCTCCCCTGTCTCGATCCCCATTTCCCAGAAAGAAAGTGAAAACCCCTTTAACCGCTGTTTGAGATTCTGGACAAAGGGACCGGAAACCCCATGCCACGGCTCGTTTACACTCAGTTTTTCATCCGCTTGGTTATATGCGCCGACCCTTATGCTGCCGGTCTGCCCTCCCATGGAAACGATAAGCTTTACTTCCCTCAGCCCGCATTCCGCGGAAAGCTCCACCGTTTCGCCATACGCTTCCCCTGCCCTGCAAAACACGAGTTCGCCCCTTCCGCAGAAAAATTCATAATCCAGACGTTCTGCCAGTCCGCAGAGCCAATCATAGTCGGTCTCCCCGCCAATCACACAGTCCGTATTCAGACTTGCCGGAATGGGGGTAACGGTCTTTTTTTCTATCAGCGGGGCATAAATCTCCGCCCCCAAAATTTCATCCATCACCTGCTGTGCCGTTTTCACCCCGGAAACAGCAAAGCCGTTGTTCTTTTTCATCAGTCCCTTGACATCAAGGCAGAGGAGGGTATATTCCAGATAGCCCTCCCCTTTGTCCGATACGCTGATTTCATGCAGGTATCCGAGGAAAATCCGGCTGACTTGGCTGCCGTACCCCGCCTGTACCTCAGTTTTCTGCCCCAGTGCAAGAAATCCCTCCAAATTCCTTATACTTTCCGGGAATGTCCGGTTCACAAGGTATGTCACCACTGCCATATCCGGCTCTTTTTTCGAGGAGGAGACTACCCATGCACTGCCAAGGTATGCTTCATCGCAAAGTAACAGTTCCCTGCCCCCAATAAATACTTTCAGGACAGGATCCTGTAAATTTTTGTATTTATCCGCAAATATTCTTCCGCCTGTTGTGTGCAACGTCCGCCCCTTTCCTCCACCGAACCCGGAAATCTCCCCCTGCTGCCTTATTCCCGGACTTTTGTGCCCGCTCTAAAGCCTTGGATTCCCTTTCCCCCATACCGTCCTCCACAGCGACGGATCTGCGGGCAATGCCATGCCGCCCTTTGCAAGCCCCATGACTTCGCCCGCAGCGCCGGGCGCGGATGCCGTGCCGCACGATTCCCCGACATAGTCCCCGGTAATGGTGATCTCCGCCTGCGCCCTGACCGGCCTGCCATCCGGGGCAAACATCGTATACCGGACATTCAGCCTTGTCAGCACTCCCGCCACCGCGATAGAACCCCAGAAAAAATAAATCTGCTTCACTTCCCTCTGGCTTCCTGCTGTTTTGTTGGTGTAGGGATATAGTTTGCGGATGTAATCCCGCACATCCTCGTAAGTATCCTGATATAGATCGTTCAGGGTATTAAAAAAGAGCGTGGCGGAAAGGGTCAGCCGATCCTTCTGCCTGCGCGGCAATGTCTGCGCGGCGGGATACTGCCACCCGACTGTCCCCACGGAAAACAGCTTTCCAAAGCGCTCCTGTCCATCCTCCCCGTCCGCCACGCCAACTGCCTCGTCAACAGAAAGCTCCGCCGGGTTAAACTGCACATAAAAACGGGTTCCCAGATTCGGCCGCTCATCCTCATACGAGCAAATATATGCCTTCTGATATTGCGCCAAGCCTATCCCTCCCCTTTGCGCACCCATTCGCGCCGGACGCGCTCCTCGATCTGACCGTATACCCTGCCCGTTACCCCGCGTGCCAGGGTATCTTCAAAGTCCCTCAGCCCAAATATATTCTCTGCCTGCTTTATGGCAAGAGAGGGACGGGATCTGTAATATTCCCGCTCCTCCCTCAGTTGTTTTTTGACAGCTTCCTTCACAAAAGGGAGCAGCATTTCCTTCAGTTTCTCCCGCTCCCTGCTCCAATCGGTTCCTTCAAGACCCATCTCCCGCCGGCTTCCCGCCGCCGCGTACTCCCTGCAAATTCCGTCTGCGGCAGCGAATACCCCCTGTACCTGCGTTTTGATCCTGCCACTTACCCTCATATCAACTCCGTGCGTACCGTGAACCCGTCCGCGGCATCGCTCCATCGAAAAAACCAAAACGTGCTTCCCGGGATTTTTCGCCTGCTTTCCCACACAGCCGGCATCTCCCAAAAGCACGTTCATACAATCACCTGAAAATCTTCATAGCTCACTTCAAACCGGTTGATCAACAGACCATTGTGCTCCGCGCTAAGTTCCCCGACTTCCCATTTTTTTATCAGCAGCCCCGTGAAGAGATAATTTTTCAGCGGAAGCCCGCGTCCATCCAGCACGATCAGGTCCAGAGTGCCGCCAATCCTTTGGCCAACCGTGCAGAACGGGTGTTCCGCTCCCCCGCATACTCCTTTTTCCATCGTAAGGATCCTCTCGCCGCGGCAGTATTTCGGAAAAACATGTACCGCCGTGTTCAACCCGCCCTCATGGTAAGTCTCGGTCTCAATCTCACAGCTGACTCCCGTGATTTTACGGAACCCCAGAAGCAGCCCTCCCACCGTGACAACAAAACGGTAGCCGGGAATAATTTCTGTAAAGGGCAATGACAACTGTCCCATGGCATTCTCCTTTCGCTAAACCCGGAAAAGATTATTTTCCCCGTTCACCTTCCGGTTGATCCGGTTGATCTCCTCGCAGTACCTGCGCCTGTCCAGATGCGGCAGGCGCAGGATTTCTTCCTGAGACCAGTGGAAATAGTATCCGATAAAAGAGATTTCCTGCAACAGTTCTTCCCGGCTGTCCACCGTCATTCCCCCCAGGCAAAATTTAGGGTATCCGTAAAGTTCTTCCCGCAGTGCGGGCACTGCACCTGTATCACAGGATCCTCGGCGTGGTTGACCGTCTCATACATATTTTGCAGAAACCTAAAATCCGCCGTAAACATCCCCTCGACTACCCCTGTGGTCACGGCATCCATCCCTTCCAAATACACAACCACACGGGAAAGCAGAAGCACCGAAAGATAGTCCGGGTTGGCTTTCACCCGCACATCCCTCATTGCCTCAAGCTCATCCAGCGCAGTCGCCAGACGCATGCGCCCGCAGCGGTGTAAGTTGTTCTCCCCGTCCACATAGCCTTTCGGGAGCGTAAATTCATATTCTGTCTGGAATAACATTGCTACCTCTCTTTCACGGGACGCGCTTACTTGTCGCGCGTCACACCCTCATGGGCAAGTTCCAGCGTTTCCACCGCAACCTCATTGCTCGTCGCGTTAAAATCCGGTGCCGTATATTTGGTCGGCCAGGCCGAGATTACCGTCCACTTCGCGATTTCCGCCTGTTTGTCGTCATGAAGGCTGATCACCACGGTCTTGCGGTTGATCGTACCCTGTTCCACTTCCTTCATCCAGTTATATAATTCCATAGAACTCGTCATGCCCCACTTCAGCGTGATATTCCCGTATTTTACAAGTCCTGGCTGCTTCCCGACCGTATTCACCGCAAAATTCCCCTCCCGGTACTCAATCGGGTCCGAAGATACGTCCGGCGCGCTGACCTCGGAAAATCCTCCCACCGCCTTACCGTCGATCGTAACATCGTAATTATATTTCTTATAAGGATATACCATTGCCATCGCCTGCCGCCCCTTTCCGCAATGCTGTTACTGTGCACCTTCCATTTTCTGTGTGATGCGGAAGACCACGAATTCCGCAGGTCTTACCGGGGCTACCCCGATGACGCAGATCAGCCTGCCGTTCAGAATATCGTCCTCCGTCATAGTACTCTTACCGATGTTGATAAAGAACGCCTCTTCCGCCGTCCCCCCCGCCAGCGCCCCGTTCCTCCACTGGGCTGTCAGGAAAACGCGGATGGTGCCCTCCACCCTCGACCACAGCATCTCGTCGTTCGGTTCGAACACTGCCCAATTTGTATTTGCGCGGATGGATTCCTCGATAAAAATAAAGAGCCTCCTCACATTGATATATTTCCAGTTCCCGTCATTGGAGCAGGTCCTGGCTCCCCATATCCGGATTCCCTGCCCCCCGATCTTGCGGATCAGATTGACCCCCTTCGGGTTCAGTTTTTCCTGTTCCGCTTCATTATAATTCAGGGAAAGGCCCGTACAGCTCTTCACAACCTCATTGGCCGGGGCTTTGTGCACGCCGCGCGTAATATCCGTGCGCGCATAAATCCCGGCAACGGAACCGGACGGCGGCAAAAACGCGTTGCGTTTTAAAAGCGGGTCATAACATTGCAGCCACGGATGGTACACCGCCGCGTAGCTTGAGTCAAAGTTTTCCCTGAAATCCTGCAATTCCGTCACGTCCCTGTGAAAAAGCGGCATGTCAAGGACTGCAAAACGGTTTCCAAGTTCCTCGCAGTGCGCAACCAAGGCACTGAGCACCGTCACGTCCGAAACACCCGGAACTGCCATTATGCTTACATCCGAAACGGTCTTAAACGCCATCAGTCCGGTTCTTGCATCCGGCGCGCCGTCCTGCCCGATGTAAAGCGATGCCGAAAATTCAATCTTCCCGTCGCTTCCTCCGGTAAACTCCAAGGTAATTGAAGGCTCCTGCGCCCCGTCAAAAAGCGCCTCAAGTGTTCCTGCCGCAAGCTGTGCCAAATCCGCGGCAGCTGTGACGAGCCATGATTTCTGCACGGCATGTTCCAAAAAATTGTCGCGATCCGGATGGAGGGAAACGCCCTCATACTGCTCCGACGCGGTCTCGTCCCGGACGGCAAGGTTCCACTCCACGAGATATAAAAACGCTTTGGCATCGTCCGCAATGTCCGCCGTCTCCCACATCAAAACCAGCCGGTTCCCCTCTGCCTCTGCAATACGGTTATAGACGGCAGGCTGGTCCTTTTGCCCGCTCTGGATGCAGACTAAGTCGCCCTCCATAAAACCGGAAGCATCCTGCAGCGCCAAGGTAAGCCCCGCATCCGTCTTCTCCGCTTTTGTAATCGCCGTCCGGCATTTCATCAGCGGTGTCAATACCGCGTGGATATCGTTCCCCCACGCTCCGGGATCGGCCGCCGTCAAAGTCAGGAAAGGCTTCGCGTCCGCCTGCGCTGCCGCAAGGCTTCCCGCCGCCACGGCTGCGCCATCCTCCTGCCCCCCGTCCCCGTCGTCCACCGCGGTTTTAACCTGCTTGCATACGCGCATGACATAGCAGGCAGAACCCCCGTTGTTAAAATATTGTTCCACCGCGTTCGGAAGGAAACGCATTTGCCCGTAAGCGCGCTCCGAGAGATATCCGCCGAACCGACGCGTATAATCCGCCATGCTCGTGACCAGCACGGGCATCCCGGAAACAGGCCCCTTCTGCGCCATCCCGATAAAACCTGCCGTGCTCGTACCCACGCCTTCCATCGCCTTGATCCCGGCATCAAACTCTTCCACATAAACGCCGGGTGATAAATATTCCGCCATACTGCTATTGCTCCTTTCCGCCGACCTGAGCGGCTATAACATGTAGATATTCGGTTTGAGCGGTGCCACGACCTGGATATTTCCCCCGTAAAGGCATTTCAGGCAGGATCCCGCATGAATTGCTTCTTTTCCCCCGATTTTGACCTTTCGGCTTCCCCCGCCCCAGTCCTCCGCCGTACAGGGGACGCACGGCACCGGGGTGAGCACGCCGAGCGCCGCGGCAGTCGCCGCAGCCACCATAGGATTTGCCGGATTGGAGCACATCCCAAACGGAAGAATATTTAATAACGGGATATGGTCCGATTTCACCGCCACCGGGAGGGTGGCATTCACTTTCTTGTCCGGCTTCACCATAATGGGCGCGGGCAGGCTGCCAAAGCTGCATTTTAGTAATGTTCCTTGGATTATGACTGGCTTTATATAATACCACTCCCCTCGATCTCCTTACGGCTTCCTTTCCGTGCGGTAGTCCCTCTTTCGTACCGCGTGTACCGTCCTGCGCCTGCGGGAGGATAGCAGCACCGGAACTGCCCGCACGTACACGGCAGGCTGGAGTGCCTGATGGAAGCTCCCCCAGAGCCGGATCTTAAAATCCGCGCTTTCCCTCAAAAAAGAAAGTTCCACTTCCTCCCCGCCCTCCTGTAAAAGTACCGGGTTGTCATACACTGTCCGGACAATCTCATTCAGCGTGGCGTGTAACTGCTCCCGCCGCGATCCCCCGAAACGGTGTTTTTCATTGCAGAAGACCATATAAGAAAGCTCCACCGCCTTCGGCGGGAAGCGTTGCTCCTCTTCATTTATGATCTTACCCGCCGGTCTGCATACGGAAAAATCCTGTATGTCATACAGATAAATCCCGACCCGGTAATCTTCCTCATCCCACGGCGCTGCCAATGTGATGCTTTCTTTATCCCGCACAAAATCCGGGCAGAGGCTTCCCTGTAAAAGGGATAACAGCCCTTTCCCAACCTGTGCGATCTCACTGTCTAAATGTTCCTGACCGCGGTCCATGATATGGCAACCTCCCCCGGCCGGTTTCTTCTTTTCCCTTTCCCGAGGGTCAGGGCGATTTGGAAGCTCCCTTGTACTACATCCTGGCGCAATGCCTGCCGTTCAATTTCCCAGCCGCCTTTTTCTCCCGGGAAAAGCCGCCCATCCCCTTGAACCACAAAAAAGGGTTGTTTATCGCGCTCCCAGTGGATGCGGCCTTCTGCCTCGCGCAGCCTGCCGCATGATATCATTACCTCCTCCCCGGCAAAGCCGTGGGAAATCTCTTCCGAGAGCAGAACCTGCCCCCGGCGGTAACGCCTCGGAACCGGGATGACGGTGATACCCCGGTGGATATGTTGTTTCCATTCTTCCTGAAAAAGCGGGGTAAATGTTTCCGGCGGGCATGGGGACGGTGCAGGCTGCGGTTCCAGCTGTGGTGGGAGCGGCAGAACCGGCACGGGATTCTTTAAAAGGCTTCTCCATCGGAGTTCTACAATTCCGTTTTCCTCCACTGCCCGCCGCAATATTTCCTCCTCCTGCGGGCGGTGCGTGTAGAACCGCACCGTATCGTCCCGCATTGGGGTGATATGTAATCTTTCTCCCGGTGCAGCTTCCATACGAAAGCACGCGAGCGGCAGCCATGTGTTCTCCTTCGGCAGTGTTTCAGGACAGCCATCCCCCTCCCGCAGATACTTTACTGCCGCGGGGCGGTAGGATGCTGCCGTCTCGACCGGAACCTGAACGGTTTCCACTCTCGCAGACATACCTCCCTCCCGCAGAAGTTCGAGCTGGCCAAGCTCAAAAAGAACCGGAAAATTCCTTCCCTCCTCGGTGCAGATATCCCATTCCTGCTCGATCATCCCGGAAAAAGCCGTCCGGTTTTTCTCCAGAACCAGACAATCTGCGCCCGTCCCGGCAAAAAATGCCCCTGTAAGTTTTGCCACGCCGCTCCAGCCAACGCTTACCACCTTGCCACACAGCGCCACCGCCCGCAGGCGGATGCGGAACATACTGTCCGCCGGAACCAGCCTAGGCATCCGCAGCAAAAGCCGAATCTCCCCATCCTCGTACAGCACGCGCTCCGCCGTCAGATTATCCCCACGGCTTCCCGCCTGCATTTTCTGTTCCTGCCACGCGCGCAGCGGATATGCCCCGAACGAAACGCTCTCCGCGACCCTGACCGCCTGATACGTCTCCTCCCCCTCAAAAATACTGCGCTCCTTTTCCAGCACCTGCTCCGCATAGCGCAGCCCCAGCACAAAAATGCCGCCGTCTTCCACCTGCAGGCCGTCAAGCCCCTCAATATCTATTTTCGTATCCTGCGGCAGCACTAAAAACCTGCCATCCGCATCCACGGCGCTTCCCGCCGCAACATACCAGTCCCCCGATGCATCCGTACGTACGTCAAGCCCGTCTACAATGCCGCTGCCGTGGAATTTCCGGTTGGCAAACGCAAGCTTTTCGTTCCCGTATTCCTGCTCCCTCACGAAATCACTTGCGTGAAGGAGTTTTCCGGGATAATAGTGATTTTTAATAAAAGGTGCTTCCTTTGTCTTTTTCATGCTCGTTTCCATATGCTCCTTCCCGACCGGACGATGCGCCAAAGCCCTGCATTTGCGAATGACTGTAGGACAGAACTGTGAAGGCGGTGTCGAAATCTGTTCTTTTGAATATTGTACTATAAAAATTTATATTTTTTCATTTTTACCATCAAAGTGTAGAAAAAAAGTAGGGCTTTGCAAAAATGCTACAGCCCTACTTTTTATGTCCCTCAAATTTACTGCCGGAAAAAAGCATCCATTATTCTCAGATACAGATCATTTCCCATGTCCTCTGCCAACTCCTCATCCGCTTCCTCCTGCGCAGCTTCCTCTTCATCTTCTCCCGCTGATTCCGGTTCGGTCTCCGGTTCCGAATCCGAATCCGTGTCATGCTCCGTGGTCGCCCTGCTGCCCTGTACCGTCATATGCGTGCCGATCATGGTGCGGATCCCTTCCACCGCCCTAACGGTACTTTCCCCGTCCATATATACCCCGGAAGCCCTCGAATCCCAAAAGGCTCCCGGATGTACGCCATCCAGGTATCCTGGCGCGATGCAGGCATATGCGCAGGCGAAACAGCACCGCCGAATGCCCCCAAGATATTGCGGGTTGAGCCATAATTTTCCACCTTCTTCGACCAATGTACCCGCCCTGCACATTTCCCCCAGACGCTCCTCAGGTTCATGTCTCATATTATCCAGGATCCTTTGCTCTGCATGGGCATTTTGGACAGTGACATCCCCGACAATCCGAATCCTGATCCCGCCAAAGGCATGATCCGATTGTCCGAGTATTCTATAAATCCGATACATATGACGCATGTGCCTTCTCTGTCTGTGCGTCATACCTGCCGTATAATCTGTTGCAACCTTTCCACGCATATTTTCCAGCTTCAAAATCTCCCTGCTCAGATTCGTGGAAACAAGGATGCGGTTGCCGCTCTCGTCGTAATAACACTGTATTTCACCTGTGATCTGATATTTCACGGAAAAAAAAGTTGAAAGCCAGCGCAAAAAGCGATGGATGTCCTCCCCCTGCCCATACTCCCTTGGATTTCTCGCACCGGCACCATCCCCATACATCTCACGCAGCCGGTTCCTTACGAGCCGGTTCCCGGGTTGGCTTGTTGTGCCCGGAGAATGGAGTGTATGGTTGATGTACCCTCCATACGAATGCCACATTCTATTTGCCAGCCAGCACAGATACTCGTATGATGCGGTGTCAACACAATCCCCCCGCAGCGGTCCCCGCCCGCCTGCGGCATCGCTTAAGAGTAAATTGCCCTCCTCCTGCGTCGGAGCCGGCGAAGGAGCCTCCCCTTCCTCCTCCTCGTCCCACTCCCCTGTTTCCTGCCGGTATCTCCACTTTGTCCGCTGGACCGGCGCATCCTGCCTTGCGGGAATCCCCGTGTCATAGCCCGTTTCCGCCGGGGCAAAGCTGCCGGAAATCCTTTCTGCTGCGGCAGCCAAGGAGTCGGCCTCACGCTCCAACAGGGCACTTTCGTTTATCGCTTCCCCGTTCAAATAGAAATCCGGTTTTACCCTTCCCCGTTTCTGCTGTATCACATGCCCCAATTCATGTGCCAGATATTGTTCCTTTCCGGGCGCGATATAAACCTGATTTCCCTGCGTATATGCGTATGCCATCCTCTGCGCAGGCTTCCCGGAATGATAATGGATGTGTACATCCCCAAAAGAGAGCCCCGACATATCCTCAAACCGCTGTCTCATCCGGTCCGGTATCCCGGTAGTGTTAGCCGTTTTTTTCGCCCTCTGCCGATTCCTGAACGCATACATAAGAATCCCCCCTTGCGTCCTCAGATTCCCTCTGCACTTGCCGCCGCTTCCGCAGCCGCAAGCTTTTGTGCCGCAAGCACTGCTTCCGCTCCCGCTTCTTTCCCCGTCGGCTCCTCTCCCACCGGATGGAAGGTCGTGACAATCTCCTCCACCATCGAAACGATATTCTCACTGTTCTCGTAACTTGCCATTGCCAGCTCTTCTAACTGCCCTAAGAATTTCGCGGTATCGAATGGGATCGGCTTGCCGATGTGGATCAGCTCATTGTCGGTCTTCTTCATACCCTCTTCTGCCATCAGTTTTTCCTCATAGAGCTTCTCGCCCGGCCGCAGGCCGCTGTATACAATCTTCATATCCACATCCGGCTTGTAGCCGGACAGTTTGATAAGGTTGCGCGCCAATGTATCAATCTTCACCGGAGCCCCCATGTCAAGCACGAAAATCTCGCCGCCCCAGGCATACGTACCTGCCTGCAGCACAAGGCTCACTGCCTCCGGGATCGTCATAAAATAGCGGATAATATCCGGGTGTGTTACCGTGACAGGCCCGCCTGCCTCAATCTGTTTTTTAAACAGCGGGATCACCGAACCATTGCTTCCGAGCACATTGCCGAACCGAACCGCCACGAACTGCGTGCCCTTCCGGTCTTTGTTTTTGACACTTTCAATTTTAGGGCTGTCCCCTCCCGCAGTACGGGAATCCTCCCTGCGCTTCTTTGCGGCAGACCCGATCCCCGCTTTCTCCCCCCCCTCCACTGCCATGTGGTCGATCGGGTCGGGAATGAGCTGGCCATCCACCATCTTCTCCATATGCGCGTGCAAAAACGGGAGCAGATCCATGCGGTTCTCTTTGCTGACTGCATCCATGCTCTGGATCACCATCTCGCACAGGCGCTTGCTCGCACCCATGATATTGGTCGGATTCACCGCCTTGTCGGTGCTGATAAGGACAAAGCGCTGCGCGCCATGCTTTAAGGCGGCATACGCCGTCTTGTAAGTTCCGACCACATTGTTCTTGACCGCCTCATTCGGGCTCGTCTCCATCAGAGGCACATGCTTGTGGGCAGCCGCGTGGTAGACGATGTCCGGATGGTATTTTTCAAATACCATATTGATCCTGCGGCTGTCACGCACGGAACCGATCAGCACGACCAGATTCAGGCGGCTTCCATATTTGCGTTTTAACTCCTGCTCAATATCGTATGCATTGTTCTCATAAATATCAAAGATGACCAGCTGCTTTGGTCCGTGTCCCGCAATCTGCCTGCACAGCTCGCTGCCGATGGAACCGCCCCCTCCCGTGACCAAGATGGTCTTTCCCTTGATATACCGGAAAATCTCGTCCATGTTGACTTTGATCGAATCCCTGCCGAGCAGGTCTTCCACCGCCACCGGCTTCATCCTCGAAAGCAGCACTTCCCCGTTCGTCAGCTGGAACATGCCCGGCAGGGTACGAAGCTCACAGCCCGTTTCTTGACAGATGTTTAAAATATCGCGCCGGTCTTCCGCCGATGCGGTCGGGATAGCAAAGAGAATCTGATCCACATGATATTTTTTTACGGCCTCCATGATGCTGTCCCGTCCACCCGCGACCGGCACACCCTCCATCAGCCGTCCCCATTTGTTCGCATTGTCATCAATCACGCAGACAGGCCTCGCCGTGGATTCGGTGGAGGTCTTTAATTCCCGGATGATCACCTGTCCGGCTGCCCCCGCACCGATGATCATCGCGTTGTGGAGAGCTAACTGCTCCTTTGCACGTCTTGCTTTCTGCATCGTTATATAGCGGTAAGAAAAGCGCACCACAGTAATCATGCCGAATTGTATGACAGCGCCCATCATGTAATACGAAATCGGCATGCGCCGCAGAAAGACCGTGATCCCCGTGCAATGGAAAACCGTGGTAATGACCCATGCCACAAAAATCCGGTTAAACTCGCTGAAACCCGCGAACCTCCAAAGGCTTTTATATAGACGGAATACAAAAAAGACTGCCACGGAAAAAGCCGTGTAGAGCGGGGCAAATTTTATAAATGCCCCCAGATAATCCTTCGGAATACGGGAATATCTCAGGTCAAACCGCAACCAAAGTGCCATAAAATAGGCAAAATTCACTGCAAAGATATCATAGAGCAATAAATAGACTGCCACGAACTCCCAATGTTTGAATTGCTTTTTTCTTGCGTCCGTATTAGTTGTAATTTGTTTTTCTTTCATGTCGCCCCTCGCCTCTTAACCTCATACAAACAGGCGGACACATGTCCTCCTGCCCATTTCCGCAGAAAGCCACGCTGCTGGTCATCCCGCATACCCGATACCATTATAACGGTATGCCTATGATATTACAAGTCGAATTTTATGATTTATGATTGTTTTCGATTTTTTTATAAAAGAAAAAGGGGCAGGCCGCCCCTGATTCCATCCGCTCACTTTTCCCCATTCACTGCTTTCTCCCAATCCCCCTCCTTAAATCCGACACATACGCCATTTTCCCCGATGAAAAGCGGACGTTTGACAAGCATGCCGTCCGAGGCCAGCAGGTTTATCATTTCCGCATCCGTCATGGAAGCGAGCTTGTCCTTTAACCCCATCTCCCGGTAAAGCTGCCCGCTCGTGTTGAAAAATTTCCGAACCGGAAGCCCACTTTTTGCAACCCACGTTTTCAGCTCGTCCGCTGTCGGGTTTTGTTCTTTTATGTTGCGCTCCCTGACGGAAATTCCCTTTTCGGCAAGCCACGCGCTTGCTTTTTTGCAGGTGGTGCATTTTGGATAGTGGATGAATAACATTTTAAGTACCTCCATATAAGATATTTTTTTGGAAGAAAACTATGGAAATCGTCAATGCTTTGTGAATATTTCCAACAGCATACCGTATTTTCCCCCTGCCTTTCAAACATGCTTTTCTTGCGTGATTACCACACACTATTTTCACAGCATGCTCCCCGGATGCCCACTGAAATCGAACAGGGAAGATTTTCCCTGCTCTCCGCGCGACCTGTACGCCGCCTTAGCGGCTCATTTCCTCTGCACGGGTCGGCACATAAAAACAAGGGGAAAACTTTCCCTTACAGGAAAGCTTCCCCCTTCCATTCAAGTAATATTCAAACCACTGCTATGCGGACAGAACCAGCCTGCCCTCTTCGCGGATTTTCCTCCATTACTCAATGATCTTAGCAACTTTACCGGAACCAACCGTTCTGCCGCCCTCACGGATCGCGAAACCAAGACCCTGCTCCATAGCGATCGGGTGGATGAGCTCAATCGTCATCTCGATGTTGTCGCCAGGCATGCACATCTCGGTGCCCTCCGGAAGATTGCAGACGCCGGTAACATCCGTGGTACGGAAGTAGAACTGCGGTCTGTAGTTGTTGAAGAACGGCGTATGACGGCCGCCCTCGTCCTTCGTCAGAACGTATACCTGAGCAGCAAACTTCTTGTGGCAGGTGATGGAACCCGGCTTGCAGACAACCTGTCCGCGCTCGATATCGGTTCTCTGAACACCGCGGAGAAGCGCACCGATGTTATCACCGGCCTGAGCCTCATCAAGGAGCTTGCGGAACATCTCGATACCGGTAACTACGGTCTTGCGGGTATCTTCCTTTACGCCGACGATCTCAACTTCGTCATTGAGGTGAAGCGCACCACGCTCAACACGGCCGGTAGCAACCGTACCACGTCCGGTGATGGTGAATACGTCCTCGACCGGCATAAGGAACGGCTTGTCGGTATCGCGGACCGGATCCGGGATATACTCGTCAACCGTGCTCATAAGCTCAAGGATCTTGTCGCCCCACTCGCTGCTCGGATCCTCAAGAGCCTTGAGTGCGGAGCCCTTAACGATCGGGCAATCTGTGAAGCCATACTCCTCAAGGTGCTCGGTGATCTCCATCTCAACGAGCTCAAGGAGCTCCGGATCGTCAACCATGTCGCACTTGTTCATGAATACAACGATATACGGTACACCTACCTGGCGGGAAAGAAGGATGTGCTCCTTCGTCTGAGCCATAACACCGTCGGTCGCAGCTACAACAAGGATAGCGCCGTCCATCTGCGCAGCACCGGTGATCATGTTCTTTACATAGTCCGCGTGGCCTGGGCAGTCAACGTGTGCGTAGTGTCTCTTATCAGTCTCATACTCAACGTGTGCGGTAGAGATCGTGATACCTCTCTCCCTCTCTTCCGGAGCCTTGTCGATCTGGTCGAATGCTACGGCCTGGCCGGTACCAAGTCTTGCGTTCAAAGTCTTTGTGATCGCTGCGGTCAGGGTCGTCTTACCGTGGTCAACGTGTCCGATCGTACCGATGTTGCAATGCGGCTTCGATCTCTCAAATTTAGCTTTAGCCATTTTAATGTCCTCCTTTAATTTGCGCCTTTCTGCGCGGCATTCTTATTTTTGTTCCCACAATTGGGAGATACGGCAGCCCGCGCCGGAAAGCTCTTCCGGGCACGGACACCAGTCATGCTATCATTATATTTCATAATAGAAATATTTTCAAGCAAAATCTTATAAAATTTAACTATTTACCTTTGCTCGCCAATACCTTTTCCTGCACATTCTTCGGAACCTGCTCATAGGAAGCGAAGAACATGGAGTACGCGCCGCGGCCCTGCGTCTTCGAGCGCAGTGTCGTGGAGTAGCCGAACATCTCGGCAAGCGGCACGAAACCACGGATCAGCTTGGAGCCGTTGATATCCTCGGAGCCTTCGATACGTCCGCGGCGGGAGCTGATGTCACCGATGACATCGCCCATATAATCCTCCGGAACCGTAACCTCGACTCTCATGATCGGCTCAAGAAGAACCGGGGCAGCCTTCTGCATCGCCTCTTTAAGTGCCATAGAGCCGGCGATCTTGAACGCCATTTCGTTCGAGTCCACTTCGTGGTAGGAACCGTCGTAGCAGTTTGCATGGACACCGAGTACCGGAAATCCGCCGAGCACGCCGCACTTCATGGCATCCTCGATACCGGACTGGACAGCCGGGATATATTCCTTCGGGATCGAGCCGCCGACAACAGTGCTCTCAAACTCGAAGGTCTTCTCGCCGTTGACATCCATCGGCGAGAAAATAACTTTACAATGACCGTACTGACCGCGGCCGCCGGACTGCTTCGCGTACTTGGAATCAATGTTGACTTCCTTCGTGATGCCTTCCTTGTAAGCAACCTGCGGAGCGCCGACATTCGCCTCCACGTGGAACTCACGCAGCAGACGGTCAACGATGATCTCAAGGTGGAGCTCACCCATACCTGCAATGATGGTCTGGCCGGTCTCCTCGTTCGTGGAAACGCGGAACGTCGGATCTTCCTCAGCCAGCTTTGCGAGCGCCTCGCCCATCTTGTCCTGTCCGGCCTTGGTCTTCGGCTCGATCGCAACGTCGATAACCGGTTCCGGGAACTCCATCGACTCAAGCACAACCGGAGCCTTCTCGTCACAGATCGTATCACCGGTGGTCGTCAGCTTAAAGCCGACTGCCGCCGCGATATCGCCGGAATAAACCTTATCAAGATCCTCTCTCTTGTTCGCGTGCATCTGAAGGATACGGCCAACGCGCTCCTTCTTATTTTTGGTCGCATTCAGCACGTAGGAACCGGAATTTAACGTACCGGAATATACGCGGAAATATGCGAGTTTCCCGACAAACGGGTCGGACACGATCTTGAACGCCAGCGCCGCAAACGGCTCATCGTCCGCAGACCTTCTGTGCACCTCATTGCCGTCCTCATCCACACCCGCGATGTCCGGGATGTCGGTCGGAGCCGGCATATACTCGATGACAGCGTCAAGGAGCTTCTGCACGCCCTTGTTGCGGTAAGCAGAACCGCAGCAGACCGGGATGATCGAACCCGCGATCGTCGCCGCGCGCAGTGCTTTCTTTAATTTTGCCTCCTCCGGAACCTCTCCCTCCAGATAAACCTCAAGCAGGTCATCGTCGGTCTCACAGATCTTCTCGATCAGCTCTGCGCGGTAGGTCTCGGCATCGTCCTTCATATCGTCCGGGATCTCCTTGATCTCGATCTGGTCACCCTTATCGTCAAGGTAAAAATATGCCTGCATCTCGAACAGGTCGATGATACCCTTGAACGTATCCTCTTTCCCGATCGGCAGCTGCAGCGCCACCGGATTCTTCCCGAGACGCGTCCTGATCATATCGATTACGTTATAGAAATTCGCACCGGAAATGTCCATCTTATTTACAAATGCCATTCTCGGTACATTGTACTTGTCCGCCTGCCGCCATACGGTCTCGGACTGCGGCTCAACACCGCCCTTTGCGCAGAATACGCCGACCGCACCATCCAGCACGCGCAGGGAACGCTCAACCTCAACCGTGAAATCTACGTGGCCAGGGGTATCAATGATGTTGATGCGGTGCTCCAGGGCATCCGGCTTCTTCTTGTGCATATACTCCTGGGTCCAATGACATGTCGTAGCGGCTGAAGTGATCGTGATACCTCTCTCCTGCTCCTGGGCCATCCAGTCCATAGTCGCAGTACCCTCGTGAGTATCACCAATCTTGTGGTTAACACCGGTATAATATAAGATACGCTCTGTCAGAGTGGTCTTACCCGCATCAATATGAGCCATAATACCGATATTTCTAGTTCTCTCCAATGGATATTCTCTCTCAGCCAAGGATTTTTCCTCCTATTAAAAGTTCCGCATTCGCCCTCCCGGTACCAATGGCCGGGGAAGGAATTTCTTTCCGCACTGTCGGATGATTACCAACGGTAATGGGCGAATGCCTTGTTTGCGTCTGCCATCTTGTGCATATCTTCTTTTCTCTTTACCGCGTTACCGGTGTTTGCCGCAGCGTCGATAATCTCTCCCGCAAGGCGGTCGACCATCGTCTTCTCACCCCTTTTGCGCGAGAACATCGTCATCCAGCGGAGCGCAAGCGCAAGCCTGCGGTCCTGCCTTACCTCAATCGGCACCTGGTAGGTCGCACCGCCGATACGGCGTGCCTTTACCTCAAGCACCGGCATGATGTTGTTGAGTGCCTCCTCAAATACCTCCATCGCATCCTTGCCGGTCTTTTCTGCGACCTGCGCAAATGCGCCGTACACGATCTTCTGCGCAGTACCCTTCTTGCCGTCCAGCATGATATTGTTTACAAGTTTTGTAACAATCTTGCTGTTGTAAATCGGATCTGCCAATACATCTCTTTTCTGAATATGTCCTTTACGTGGCACGTTACTTCCCTCCTTAATATCGATCCGCGGTCACGGACCATTAATTCTACGGTACTCACATTACTGTGTCCATGCTTAGTTTCCTTCACTTCTATATCTCAAACCGCAAGTGCAGCCACACGGGATCGCGATCGTATCGGAAATGAAAAATCAACCCGGCATTTATGCGGCGGGCAGCGATGCGCCAACCGCAGATCAAGTAATGGATTATTGATAAATTATTTTGCGTCCTTCGGCCTCTTTGCCCCGTACTTGGAACGGGCCTGCCTTCTCTTTGCGACACCTGCTGTATCAAGAGTACCGCGAACGATATGATATCTTGTACCCGGAAGGTCCTTCACACGCCCGCCTCTGATCAATACGACGCTGTGCTCCTGAAGGTTGTGGCCCTCACCCGGAATGTAGCTGGTCACCTCAATCCCGTTGGAAAGACGTACTCTGGCAATCTTTCTCAATGCGGAATTCGGCTTCTTCGGTGTTGTTGTCCTGACAGCGGTGCAAACACCTCTCTTCTGAGGGGAAGATGTCTCGATCGCCCTCTTGTTCAAGGAGTTAAAACCCTTTAATAATGCCGGTGCCGTAGCCTTCTTCTCGATTGTCTTTCTTCCTTTTCTTACTAACTGGTTAAATGTAGGCATTAATCTTTCACCTCCTGATGATAATTGCCAATAACTGCTCTTGTGGCTGCCCCTGCAGACATATGCCTGCTCCCTTCTGCGTCCAAATGCAATGTTTCCACATAACCACGGATCCCGCAGCCTGCGTGCCAAATGGTCACAGAAAAACGCCCCTTATGCGCGCAACCTTGATTATAGCGGGGAAGCAATGCCTTGTCAAGGTATTTTTTCCTTTTCGGGAAAGTTTTTTGCGCTTTTTTCATTGCCGTAAACTTTTCTTTTCGGAATTTGACATTTCTTATTGAAATTGTGCCTAAAATTCGATATAATCTCAACAAGCGAAACACTCTGCGAAGCATGCACACAAATGCAGGGGAATATGCCATTCACATGGCGCATTTGTTCCGCAGGATTTCGCAGGATGAGATTTATTAAAGGAAGGAAGCAAAAACTATGACAGTAAAAGAATGTTACGACCGCATTGGCGGAAGCTATGATGAGGCAAAACAGCGCCTGATGGACGACAAGCGCATGATTAAATTTTTAGGGATGTTCCTGCGTGACACGAGTTTCGAGCAGATCACGGAAGCCCTCGCAAAAAACGATTACGCCGAAGCTTTCAAGGGAGCCCACAGCCTGAAAGGCGTAAGCCACAATATGGCTTTTGCCGCCCTGTGCAGCGCGGTGGATGTGCTGACAGAAGACCTGCGCAGCGGAAACCCATCCGCGGATATCACCGGTCTCTACGGAAAAACAAAGGAAGCTTACGAACTTACGGTACAGACGATCAAAGAACTTCTGGACTCCCAGGAGTAAACACCGCATTCCCTGATCTTCCTGCCGCGGGAACCGCCCGCGGCTGTCCTGGCGGATGCCGCCAAAAAGCAGAATATTTAGTATCAGACGCAGCGCTTGTGCAGGCAGGCCTACGCCACATAGCGGCAGGTGTTGCGCGGGAAAGAAAGGATATCATGAACGATAACATATTAGTTGTAGATGATTCAGAAATCAACCGGGAGCTGCTCTCCGACATTCTCCAGGAGGATTACGAGATCCTCACGGCAGAACACGGGCAGGAGGCTGTTGAGAAGCTCGCCGCGCTTGAGGACCGGATTTCCATCGTACTCCTTGACCTGCAGATGCCAAAGCTCGACGGCTTTGGTGTGCTTGCTGCCATGCGGGAACACGGATGGCTTGAGCGCATCCCTGTTTTAATCATCACGGGGGAACAGTCCACCGTGGTGGAGAGTGAATGCTTCAAACTCGGTGTATCCGACTTTATCCACAAACCATTTGAGCCATCGCTTGTGCGCATGCGCGTGAAGAACATTGTAGACCTCTTCACCTACAAGAAATCCCTGGAGGACAAAGTGGCCACACAGACCAAGACCCTGCGGGAACAGTATAATCTTCTTGAGGAACAGGCCGCACGGTTAAAGGAAACCAACATACGGATCATCGACATCCTCGGCATGGTAGTCGAGTTCCGCAATCTTGAGAGCGGCGAACATATCAACCGCGTAAAAGGATTCACCGAAATCCTCGCAAAACAATTCATGGTCGATTTCCCGGAATACGGATTGAACGACCATACCATCGAGATGATCGTCTCCTCCAGTTCCCTGCACGATGTCGGGAAAATCGCGATCCCGGACAACATCCTCCTAAAGCCGGGCAGGCTTACGAACGAGGAATTTGAATGCATGAAATCGCATACGACCAAGGGCTGTGATGTACTGAACAATATTGACGGTATCTGGGAGGACGAATACCGCCAGTACGCATACGATATCTGCCGGCACCACCATGAGCGCTTTGACGGCAGGGGATATCCGGACGGCTTAAAGGGCGACGATATCCCGATCTCCGCCCAGCTCGTCTCCCTCGCGGATGTGTATGATGCGTTGGTGAGCGAACGCTGTTACAAAAAGGCGTTCCCGAAGGACGAGGCGGCACGGATGATCATCGGCGGCGAATGCGGTATATTCTCCCCGAAAATCCTTGAGAGTTTCAGTAAAGTCACAAAAGACTTCGAGGCGCTTGCCGACAACAACAAAAATAAACAGGCACAGTAGGGACATCCGAAATGCAGGATGCATCCCTGCCCGTGCACCCATATTAGGGTGTGTCCGAAAAACAGCCTTCGCGGAGCATACAAAACGCGGAAGCCGGTTCGGGCACACCCTATACATAACATGCGCGCCAAAACATAAAATATCAGGAGGAATCCGTCATGTTTCGAACAAAAAAAGGGAAGACCATAGCGATTTCCATACTTATTATTGTGCTCCTCGCGGGCGCACTCTGCGCCTACGTCATGCTCACCGGACGCTCTGGCAGGGACACCTCCGACGGACAGGGGGAGGTCTCTGCGGATTTTGCACTTTCCGGCGGCCGGGATGATGCGCCGGATGCCGTTGCCACAACACCCGCCCCGACACTGCAGGATAACACTGCACCAGCGGGGGACGCGAAAGATCCTAAACCCCAACCGGAAGCCACACCGACTGTGCCGGCAGAAACGCCAGGTCTTACGGATACCCCGACCCGCGAACCCGAAGCTGCCTCGCTTCCTGATATCAGCAGTATCCCGGCACAAGACGGGGATTTAACCCCTGGGGTGGAAATCTCCCCGTCCCCGGCAGAAAT
>ERZ808040.178-NODE-178-length-63037-cov-8.568853_pt1 | contig 63037 bp, 60 predicted proteins | sample MGYA00380191_ERZ808040 | MGnify/ENA primary metagenome ERZ808040 (study PRJEB31490, sample SAMN06133395) | mouse gut metagenome | isolation source: J6 | host: mice | place: China: Chengdu | collected 2015-05 ...
ACCAAAGCAGGCATGGATATAGATAACATAAGAAAATCTGTACGGAAAAAAATTGCCAACGATTACTTGACAGTAACCCGGCTCGGCTTCTGGAAAGTTACAATTGATTTGGCAGCAATTTCAGGTTATAATAGCATTGAGGTCATATACCTTTTGGGAATGGCTTTTGCGTTTCCTACAAATATACAAAAAGAGGTTTATGGCTGTGGACACAGAAATAAAAAATGCTGTGAGTGCGGCGGACAAAGACGCACAATACGATGAAAAGGCAAAACGCCTGTTGGGAAATAAAATCATTCTGGCGCATATCTTGGTAAAGACAGTTGATGAATTTAAGGGGATGAACCCGAAAGATGTAGTGTCCTACATTGAGGGAGAACCTTTTATCAGCGTGGTTCCGGTAGAGTTGGGGCTGACCAATGCCGAAAAAATACCGTCTGGCGACGGCTTGAAAGACGGGCAGCGGATTGTCGGGCTGAATACGGAGAATGCGGAGATTAACGAGGGGCTTATCCGGTTTGACATTATTTTTTATGTACGCATGAAAGACGGTATCTCACAGGTTATCGTGAATGTGGAAGCACAAAAAGACGAGCCGACAGGCTATCATATCCTGAACAGGGCAGTATTCTATGTAAGCCGCCTTGTTTCCTCACAGAAAGAACGGGATTTTGTGGGGACAAACTATAACGACATTAAACGTGTTTTCTCTATTTGGGTATGTATGAATATGGACGAGAACAGTATGGACTATGTGCATCTGACGGATGATAAATTGTTAGGCTCTTATCCGTGGAAAGGCGGGCTTGCCCTGCTGAATATTGTCCTGATCGGTATATCAATTGAACTTCCGGAGCATGATGAGAAGTATGAACTGCATCGTCTGCTGAGTACACTGCTGTCAATGGAGCTGTCTGTAGACGAAAAATTAGGGATTATGGCAAAAGAGTACAATATTGCGGTAGATGATAGAATAAGAGAGGATGTGAGCGCCATGTGTAATTTGTCACAGGGAATTAGGGATAATACTTTAGCAGAGGTAATCATGACGATGCACGAGAAAGGATATACTTCTGCTCAGATTGCAGAGATTGTAAAAAAGACGATTGAAGAAGTAGAGGCTGTCATAAAAAAGAGGTATTGTATTTATGTGTAAACAAGAGAAGTGGCAAGGAAATCGTTCTTTCAAAAAGTCGTTGAACAATTCCTGATTCTTGACTGGTTTTGACTTTCTACAGCAGTCCAGATGCAATGGAAAGTAAAGTGTATGCAGAAAGCATAATTGATGCAGTTTCATTGAGTGATGATGTTAAAGTGCGGAACGCGAAATCTGAGAACTATTATGTTTTGCGAAACACCCAAATGCCTGCCGTTTTGGTGGAAATGGGATTCCTTTCAAATTATTCTGAGTGTCACAAATTATTGAGTGACGATTATCAAGAAACTCTACCGCAAAAAATCGCAGATGGTGTAAAAGCTGTGGGGCGGGTAGACAGGTAGAATTTCTGTTTCCGACGGGCTGTCCCATTGCGCCTATATACGCCGCGGTCTCTCATTTCCATAGGCAGACCGGGCAGCTTGATCACGGAAATTCTGCGGCCGGGCGGATTTTCGCGATGCTTTACGGATTTTCGGATGACATTTTTTGTATTCTGTGATAAACTTAAGGTGCGGCGCGAGCCGCGCCTTAAGTTTTTCTGCAGTCCGGCCGAACGGCCGCAGGGCTGCATGGGAGGAGGTAATTATGGCGACTGTTTTGCCGTTCTGCTGTATCCGGCCGAGGGAAGATCTTGCCTGCCGCACGGCGGCGCTTCCCTACGATGTGTACAGCCGCCGGGAGGCAAGGGAGGCCGCAAAGAAGGAGCCGCTTTCCTTTTTGAATATCGACCGCCCGGAGACGCAGTTCCCGGAGGATACGGACATGTATTCGGACGAGGTGTATGCAAAGGCCGCAGAGCTGCTTGACGCGCGCATGGCGGACGGAACCTACATAGAGGATGGACAGAAATGCTATTATGTGTATGAGCTGATTATGGAAGGCAGGCACCAGACCGGAATTGCCGCCTGTGCCTCGATCGACGACTATCTCGGCAATATGATTAAAAAGCATGAAAATACGCGAGAGGAGAAGGAGCGGGACCGCGTCCGCCATGTGGATGCCTGCAATGCGCAGACCGGGCCGATTTTTCTTGCGTACCGCTCTTCGGACGCCATTTCACAGGCAGTGCGGCGTGCAAAGGAAACGGAGAAGCTCTTCGGCTTTACCGCGGACGACGGAGTAACGCACAATGTATGGCGCATCGCGGACGGGGAGCTGCAGAGCGCGATCCGGGACGGCTTTGCCGCCGTGGAAAGCATCTATATTGCGGACGGCCATCACCGCGCGGCCTCGGCGGTCCGCGTCGGCCTGCAGCGCAGGGCCGAGCACCCGGATTATGACGGGACGGAGGAATTCAACTATTTTCTGTCCGTGCTGTTTCCGGAAGAGGAACTGAGGATTCTGCCGTACAACCGGGTTGTCCGGGATCTGAACGGTCTGACGCCGGAGGAATTTCTTTCACGGACATCGGAGCGGTTTGCGGTCGAACGCCTCGGAAAGGAACCCTGCAGGCCGGAAAGAAAGGGCATGTTCGGCATGTACCTGGACGGATGCTGGTATCGGCTGACGGCAGCGGGTGCAGATTGCCTGAAAACGTCCGGAGTTCTGTCCGCGGATTGTGCAGAAGCCTGCTGCGATCCCGTGGAATCCCTGGACGTGTCGGTGCTGCAGCAAAAGCTGCTCGGGCCGGTGCTGGGGATCGCAGATCCCAGAGTGGATAAGAGAATAGATTTTGTCGGAGGCATCCGGGGAACCGAAGAGCTGGAACGCCGGGCGGAATCCGATATGCGGGTTGCGTTCAGCATGCATCCGACCACGATTGCGGAGCTGTTTTCCGTGGCGGATGCGGGGCGGCTCATGCCGCCGAAGTCCACCTGGTTCGAACCGAAGCTGCGGAGCGGGCTGTTTATTCATTCGCTCGGGCAGCGGCAGGATGCATAGTGGGTATGGCAGGTTTCGGCGGAAGCCTTTTGAAAGGGAGGAGAATATGGCGGAAAAGAAGGAGACAGCGGTGAGAAAGTCCCTGGGAAAGCGGCTGTTCAAAGCGGCGGTGATTATAAAGCTGGTCAATGCGGCGGGGGAGCTTTGTGCGGACTTCCTCCGGAGCCGGGCAGCTAAGAAGGAGAGCGGGAACGACGGAAGCGCCAGCAAAACCTACATTGCATTCGGACAGGGCAGGGAAATCGCGGTTTCGGATCGTGTGGAGCAGGTGAAGCTCAGGACGGTTCTGAGCGGGGTGAGCCTGGATCTTTCCGGAGCACAGATCGGCTCGGATGTGTCCGTCAGCGTCAGAAATATCATCGGCGGTGTGCTGATCCGTGTCCCGGAGGGCGTCAATGTAAGCTGCAGGAACAAAACGATATTTGGAGGAGTTGTAAATACCGTGCCGGAGTATGAGGGGAAAAATGTTCCTGCGATCAACATTGAGACCTATACGGTGATCGGCGGTATTTCCGTCCGTGCGGTAAAGAGCGGGGAGGATGTTGTAAAGGATTATTTTGAAGAGGAGACCCTGCGGAATATTTCGAAGGAGAAGGAATCACTATGATTGTAGAACCGAAGGTAAAAGGATTTATCTGCATCACGGCGCATCCGGAGGGCTGCGCGGAAAGCGTGCGCCGCCAGGCTGCTTATGTAAAGGCGCGCCGGGCGGAGTACAGAGAGGGACGAAAGCCGCAGAGAGTGCTTGTAATTGGTGCTTCCACAGGCTACGGGCTGGCTTCGCGCATCAGCGCGGCATTCGGCTGCGGGGCGGCCACGCTCGGAATTATGTTTGAGAAGGAGGCTTCCGAAAAGAGGACGGCCACGCCGGGCTATTACAACACGCGGGCATTCGAGCAGCTTGCCGCGGACGAAGGCCTCTATGCAAAAACCATCAACGCAGATGCGTTCTCGGACGAGGTGAAGGAGCAGACCATAAAACAGATCAGAGAGGATCTCGGCACGGTTGACATGGTAATCTACAGCCTGGCTGCGCCGCGCCGCACGGATCGCGACGGCACGGTGTACGCGTCGGTGCTGAAAACAACCGGGGATGAATATACAAACAAAACGCTGGATCTGCGGACAAACGGTATTTCGCAGGTGACAGTGCCTTCCGCGACTGCGGAGGAGGAGGCTGCCACCGTAAAGGTTATGGGCGGGGAGGACTGGCGGGAGTGGATTCGTCAGCTGTCCGGGGCCGGTGTGCTGGCGGAGGGAGCCCTCACGCTTGCCTATACCTATATCGGGCCGAAAATCACGCATCCGATCTATTTCAACGGCACGATCGGCATGGCGAAAAAGAATTTGGAGCGCACAGCGCTTGAGCTGCGTGAAGAATTCAGAGCACAGGGGCTCAGAGCCTACGTTTCGGTCAACAAAGGACTGGTGACGCAGGCGAGCGCGGCGATCCCGATTGTGCCGCTCTACATGAGCCTGCTCTACCGGGTAATGAAGGATAAAGGGCTGCACGAGGGCTGCATCGAACAGATGGAGCGCATGTTCCGCGAGCGCCTGCTGCTTCCGGAGATCCCGACGGATGCCGAGGAGCGCATCCGCATGGATGATTATGAAATGCGCGCGGATGTGCAGGAGGCGGTCGAGAAGGCATGGGATGCCGTCACGACGGAAAATGTGAAGGAGTATGCCGATATCGACGGCTTCCACGAGGATTTTTATCACATGTTCGGTTTTGGCTACGATAATATCGACTATACAAAGGATGTGGATATCCGGTAGTCCGGCTGCGGATGTCCGTCTCCGGACAAGGCAGCGGTATGAGGACTCTATACAGGGCGTCCCTCCAGAGCGAGCAGAAATTTTTTGCACTCCAAGCCGCCTGCATAGCCGGTCAGGCTGCCGTCCGAGCCGAGCACCCGGTGGCACGGGATAAGGATCATAATCGGGTTGTGGCCGACGGCGCTGCCGACTGCTTGGGAATAATTCCGGCCGCCGTCCGGCAGCGATGCGGCAATCCGGCCGTAGGTTGTTGTTTCCCCGTAAGGGACGGCGAGCATTGCGCGCCAGACGGCCTGCCGGAATTCGCTGCCCTGCGGGGCGAGCGGCAGCGTCATCGCCGGACGCTTTCCGGCAAAGTATGCGTCAAGCCAGCGGGCCGTCTCCCGGAAAATGGGCAGGGACGGCGCGGGTTGGCAGATTTCCGGCAGGGTAGAGCCGAAATATTTCTGATTTTCCAGCCAGAGCCCGGTGAGGCTTAAACCGTCGCTGGCGAGCGTCAGAAGGCCGGCGGGGGATGGAAGCTGGGCGGTATAGGCGGATGGCTTCACTGCGCCGGCTTTCTCTGCGCGGCACTCACCTTGCCGGAACCCTGCGTCCGTCAGCGCGGCCGGCACGCCCAGGCAGAGCTGCATGGGCGTGCCGCGCCGCTGAGGTGTGCAGACCTGGAATCCGAGCTTTTTCAGGAGTTTTTCCTGACCGTTCCGGGGTCTTGCATCAACCTGAATGCCGAATCCGGGCTTTAATCTTGATTTCAGAAAATCTATGATCTGCTTTGTTAATTCTGTCTCTATTCCACAATTATTATATTCTTTTGAAACAATAATATCACAAATCGTTGCTGCAAAACCTCCGTCCCATATCAAACGCGCCATGCCGATGGCTCTGCCTTGGTCGTATGCCGCCGTGATAAGTGCACTTTTGTCAAGGCCTGCCCGCAGCTGTTCCGGGTGAATTCTTTGCAAGCCTGCGGACTCCCGTATGGAACTGGCATTTTCCGCCGTAATCGTATTGGAATAGGTTATTTCCATAAATAATACCTCCGTACATACCGCAGGCCTGCCATGGATGCTGCATGAACAGCATGAATAAAGAGCCTGAAATAGCTTTTCTTTAAAGTGCCGCTTCCGGATATTTGTAAACAGTATACTATATCGGCGGTTTATTTTCCATGTTCGATTTATGGAAAGAGTTTTACAAAGAGGATTTTCAGAAGAGTGTTTTCAGAAAAGTGTTTTAAAAGAGCGTTTTCAGAAGAGTGTTTTCAGAAAAGTGTTTTCGGAAAGGATATCGGGTGCGGCGGCACGGCCCGCAGAGCGGGAGAAAACCGCTGTATGCCGGTTGGACCGTACGTTCGGCCCGGTGCAATTGAGGTTTACTTTTTTTACATTTTGTGCTATCATATTGAAAATCTCCGGCGGCTTTCTGGCAGCCGGGACGCTTTCTGACCGGCGGCTCGGATTCTTTTCGTCCGCCGGGCGGCAGGCAGAACAGAAAGAGAGGACATCCTGTAATGAAAAAAATGATAGAACAGCTTGAGGATGTGCTGAGGGCGGCATTTTCGGACTGCGGGTACGAGGAGCGCTTCGGCATGCTTTCCGTATCGAACCGGCCGGATCTGTGCCAGTATCAGTGCAACGGCGCAATGGCTGCGGCGAAACAGTACAAAAAGGCTCCGATCGTGATTGCGGGCGAGATTGCGGAGAAATGCAGCTCAAATCCGATGTTTAAGAAATTTGAGGCGGTGATGCCGGGCTTTATCAATATCACAATCTCGGATTCGTTTCTTGCCGGCATGCTTCGCGAGCTTTCGCAGGAGGAACGGCTCGGATGTGCGGAGGAAAGCCCGAAGAGCATTGTGATTGATTACGGCGGGCCGAATGTGGCGAAGCCTCTCCATGTGGGGCATCTGCGCTCCGCCATTATCGGCGAATCGGTAAAGCGGCTCAAGCGCTTTATGGGAGACCGCATCGTCGGCGATATCCATCTCGGCGACTGGGGGCTTCAGATGGGTCTGATTATCGAGGAGCTGCGCGACCGCCGGCCGGAGCTCGTGTATTTTCAGGAGGGCTATACCGGGGAGTATCCCGAGCAGCCGCCGTTTACGCTGGCCGAGCTGGAGGAGATCTATCCGGCGGCATCCTCAAAGTCCAAGGAGGACGACAATTTCAAGGAGCGCGCACATCAGGCCATTCTGAAAATTCAGCAGGAGGAGCCGGCCTACACAGCCCTCTGGAAGCATATTATGTCGGTGTCCATTCCAGATCTTCGCCGGAATTACGATAATCTTGATGTGCATTTCGAAAGCTGGAAGGGCGAGAGCGACGCAAAGCCGTATATTGCGGATATGATCGACGATCTTGTAAAGCGCGGCGTGGCGTACGAGAGCCAGGGGGCGCTGGTGGTAGATATTGCCGAGGAGAGCGATTCCCGGGAGCTGCCGCCGTGTCTTGTGCGCAAATCGGACGGCGCGGCGATCTACGCCACCTCCGATCTGGCCACAATTCTTGACAGAGAGAAGCTTTACCAGCCCGATCAGTATATTTACCTTGCGGACAAGCGGCAGGAGCTGCATTTTACTCAGATTTTCCGGACGGCGAAAAAGGCCGGCTATGTGAGTCCGGAAACGAAAATGGATTATATCGGCTTCGGCACAATGAATGGGAAGGACGGCAAGCCGTTCAAAACGCGCGAGGGCGGCGTAATGCGCCTGGAGTATCTGATGAGGGATGTTGAGGACGCTGTGTACGCGAGAATTATGGAAAACCGCACGATGGAGGAGGAAGAGGCGCACCGGGCGGCGAAGACGATCGGCCTGGCTGCCGTCAAATACGGCGACCTGTCCAATCAGGCCTCCAAGGATTATGTGTTTGACATTGACCGCTTTACTGCGTTTGAGGGAAACACCGGCCCGTATATCCTCTACACGATGGTCCGCATCAAGTCGATTCTTGCAAAATATGCGGAGAGCAGGGCTGCGGGAGCGGACGCCGCAGGAAAAAGCAGCGCGTCAGCGGACAGCGGGAGCACGGCTGTGCAGGCCGGGACAGAAGCGGCCGCTCTGCGGGAATATTCTGCCGCGGAGACCGAGCTGATGCTTGCCGCCACGCGCGTTACGGAGACAATCGAGCGTGCGGCGCAGGAGCTGGCTCCGCACAGGCTCTGCCAGTATATTTACGAGCTGTCCAATGCCTTCAACAGCTTCTATCATGAAAACAAGATTCTTGCCGAGGAAGATAAGGCAAAGCAGGTGCAGTGGATCGCGCTGATTACGCTGACGCTGAGGATTCTTGAGACCTGTACCGGCCTGCTCGGCTTCCAGGCGCCGGAGCGCATGTAGGCAGTTCGGCCGCGCGGGCGGCCCGGGAATGTTTTCGCGGGGCTGATTGACAACAGGAATCCGGGCCTAGGACGTTTTTTCAGGGCTGATTGACAACGGGAATCCGGGCCTAGGACGTTTTTTCAGGGCTGATTGACAACGGGAATCCGGGCCGGGAACGTTTTCGCGGGGCCGATTGACAACGGGAATCCGGCCCCGGGATGTTTCCCGGATGCCGACATAGTGAGAAACCAAAAGGAGCGGGAGCAGAATGTACAAAAAGCTATCAAGACTGGTAATTTACAAAAATATCCCCAGGGACAGCATCCTTTTTTGTCTGGCGGATATTATCGAGAGCTACGGGAGGGGGCAGAGCAACCGGGAGGATACCGTGACGGCGATCTACGGGCAGATCCACCGGCTGCTCGACGTGGCGACAGAGTATGGCTTCGACGAGAATCTCTGGCAGAATTATCTGGCGTACCTGCTGGCGGCGGCCGAAAATCCGTTCAGCACCTGCTGCGAGAAGACAGGGGCGCAGGACGGCACAGTCAACCGTTTTGCCAGAGGCGACTTTGTGATTTTCAAGGAATTGTTCCACTATGATTTTGCGCCGATGGAGGCGGAGCTCGGCATTGACTGCTTTTCGACTATAACGGATTACCGCGCGATTGTGAAGAATGAGCGTAGCTACAACCGCAATGTCAGCAGCAAGGTGCAGGCGCTCAGCCGCCGCATTGCCGCAGCGCCGGACGCGGATGCCGTATTTGATGCGGTCACGGATTTTTACCGTGCCTACGGCGTCGGCAGGCTTGGTCTGAACAAGGCGTTCCGGGTATGCCGGGAGGACGGCCGCGTCCTTCTTCAGCCGATTACCAATACGGACGATGTGCGTCTGGATGATCTGATCGGCTACGAGCTGCAGAAGCAGAGACTGGTCGAAAATACGCTTGCGTTTGTCGAGGGCCGGAGGGCAAACAATGTGCTGCTGTTCGGCGATGCCGGAACCGGAAAATCCACCAGCATGAAAGCCGTTCTGAATGAATATTATGACAGGGGACTTCGGATGATTGAGATATACAAGCATCAGTTCGAAGATCTTTCCTCCGTTATTTCACAGATTAAAAACAGAAATTACCGATTTATTATTTATATGGATGATCTTTCCTTTGAGGAATTCGAAATTGAGTACAAATATCTGAAGGCCGTGATTGAGGGAGGACTGGAAACAAAACCGGACAATGTACTGATTTACGCGACCTCCAACCGCAGGCATCTGATCCGCGAAACCTGGGGCGACCGGTCGGATATGACGCAGGATGAGCTGCACCATTCGGATACCATGCAGGAAAAGCTTTCCCTTGTAGCGCGCTTCGGTATCAGCATCAACTACTGCGCGCCGACGCAGAAGGAATATTTTGAAATTGTGCGGCGGCTGGCCGCCCCGCACGGCAATTTCGGACTGCGCGAGGAGGAGCTTCTGCAGCAGGCAAACGCGTGGGAAATGAGGAACGGCGGCAGGTCCGGCCGCACCGCGCAGCAGTTTATTACCTGGATGGCAGGCAAAATTCGATAAAATCCTTTTGACAGAATGCTGTGACGCTGGTAGAATAGGAGAAGAGCCTGTTGCATTATGCAGAAATCGCAGCAGCGGGGGTAAAAATTGTCAGGGCAGCAGGGGCTGTTCCGGATAATTCGTGCCTGTTTCCGGCGGCTCAGGACGGTCAGGAAAGGTTTCAGCCGGTTCGGACGGTCCTTCCGCAGTGTTATGATAAAAGGAGAAAAGTCATGATGAAATACAGAAAGAATCTTGTGCGGCTGGGATTGTGCCTGGGGCTGGCCGGGCTGACGGCCGGCACGGCATCGCTGCCGCCCGCCGCGGTTTATGCGGAGGATTACTCGGACGTATTTTACGAGGGAATCGCGGACGGAAAGGTAAATGTACGCGTCGGTGCGGGCGAGGACAATGAACGGGTCACCCACGGCGGGGAGAATGTGCAGCTGAAGGCCGGAGAACGGGTGACGATTATCGGCGAGGAGATGGTGGGCAAAAAGGTCTGGTACAAAGTCCGCTTTATGCGCGGCGAGGACGAGATTGTCGGATTCTGTACCAGCAGCTATGTCACGAAGACAAGCAAAACCATTTCGCCGACTCCGGCTCCGACACCTACTCCGGAGCCGACACCTACGTCGGAGCCTACCCCGGAGCCAAGCGCAACGCCCGAGCCGAGCCCGAGTCCGACGGCAGGACCTGCATCGGATTCGAAGGAGGATAAGCCGGGCCTGAACGGCGGCATTATCGCGGCTGTTATTGTTGTGATTGTGGCGGGCGGAGCGCTTGTATTTCTGAAATCCCAGAAGACCCAGGCAGCCAACAGAGCGGCCAGCCGCAAGATGGCACAGCTGAAAAAGCTGAAGCTCGAGGAGGGCATGGAAGAGGAGGAGGACGATAACAGCCGCGGCAGGAGAAAGCCGGAGGTCAGAACAAAGTCCAACATACACAGAGAGACCCAGGCGGAGCAGGTTTATCAGGATGTCTATGTAAAGAAAACATCCGGTGAGGATGACGGCGAATATGCTTACGTCAGTCAGGGCAATTCCGAGGAAATAAAAATCAGCGCCGCGCGGGAGAGCGCGGAGCGCAAGGCGCTTCGGGATGAAATCGAGAATCTGCGGGAACATGATCTTGTCATTCACAAATATTTCGGCAGGGGCGAGGTTTACGACAATTCGGATGTGCGCCTGATTGAGGTTCGTTTCGGCGGGGATGTGCGCTTTATGAATAAGGATGCGCTCGCTGCCAAGAAGCTCATGAAGAGATGCAGCGACGATATGATGCGCTATCACCGCAGAACCTCGGAGCGGCCGGGACATGAGGACTACTATGATTAAAACGGACGGGAACGCCCGGCGAGGCAGGGGATTTACTAAAAGCCCGCCGGGCTGAGCCGGGGACGAAGACAGCAGCCGCTTCACGGTTGAGAAACCGGAAGCGGCTGCTGTTTTTATGTCGTCGTTTTTTCCTTATTAATAGCAGTAGTCCTGACTATTTAAAAGCAGTAGTCCTGACTATTTAAAAGAAGTTGTCCCGGCTATTTAAAAGCAGTTGTCCTGACTATTTTACGCGGACGCCGTAAATTTTTTTACCGCGCGTACCGACAACAATTGTGTTTTCAAAAGCAGCCGGGGAAGCCTCGATATTGTCGCCGCCGAGGTTCGTCGTATCATAAAGCTCGCCGGTCAGGCCGTCCACCATATACATGTTTCCGGTGGAATCGCACACAATGACATAGCCGTTGCCGGCGGAATCATAGAGCGCAATCGGGCTGGACCAGGTATAATCCGACATTTCGCAGCTCCAGACCTCTCCGCCCGTCTTCTTGTTCAGAGCGACCAGCCGTCCTTTTTTCTCACTGCCCGTCCGTGCGATCGTAAAATACACCAGATCAGAGAGCTTGTTTTCACCGAGCAGTGCCGTGGACTGCACGCCGCCCGAAACACCGGAAACGGTATGACACGGGTAGGAGCGCTGCCAGATTACCTCGCCGGTGGCCGCGTTGAATTTGTAAATCGGGATCTCGCCCTGCGCGGAATCATTCTGCGTCCAGTGGAGGGAGGTTGAAATGTAAATATAGGCGGTGCCGGTTTCCGGATCCTCCTCAAGCACAGGGGAACAGTTCGTATCGTCCAGCGTGTTGGCCACCCAGACTACTTCCATCGAATTCAGGTCGAGGCAGATCAGATCTCCGCAGTTGTCCGCCACATAGAGAAAGCCCTTCCAGACAACCGCCGACGACTCCATGCCCAGCCAGTAGGTGTTTTCTTCCGCGCGGGAGCGGTCGGTCGTATAGCGCCATTTAATTACTTCGTCCGGCTGGATGGAGACGGAGGAGCCGTTGTATACCGTATTCAGATGCGTGATATACAGGATGCCATTTTCGCCCGGCTGGATCAGCGTATCGGTCTCCACGTCGATCAGCGGCGAGGAGTCGAACGCAGTGAAATTATTGTTATCCGTGCGCTCGGAAAACACATCGTCATAGCCGTATTCGTAAATAATTTCCCCGTTCAGCAGGTTGACAACAAAGGTGCGCGCGCATTTATCCCCCATGGAATCTCCGGCTCCGACAAAATAGAGCGGAATGCCGTTCGGATAAATGCTGCCCGTCCCCTTGATCGGAAAGCCGAGGGAGATGGTGTCGCGCGTTTTCGAACCGTCTTCCAGATCCAGGAAATAGATACGACCGTCTGCCGTAGCGTAGATTACCTCGACGAGATTTTCTTTCTGCTTCTTTTTGGCGTAAAGGTTCATGGATTGTCTGGCCGCCGAATCCCAGCGCACGATCAGAGGCTGTCCGGTCCAGCAGCTGCCGGTCCAGTAGCCGCTCTTTACTGTTTTTTTCAGCTTTCCGGTTTTGGCGGACCAGGAATTTGCCGAATCAAATTTCCGGCTTGTAATGGATGCGGTTCCGTACACCGCACTCGAGCGGTAATTGTTCCCACGAAAGGTGACGATGCCGTTCAGCGAGGTGTAATTTGCTCCGGTATCGAACTCGATCGGCGTTTCGCGCCAGTAGCGGTTTTCCTGCACCATGCCGTTGATCATAAGGGCGGTGCGCATCCCGAAAACGGAGGCTTCGGTGGCGGCGACGCTTGTCGGCACGCCTGCGACAAGAAGCTTCTGATAATCATTCAGCATCATCTGATTGAACACCGGAGCTGCCGCGTCGCCGACGGCCGGCTTGGAGAGCGTGCCGGCCTTTCCGCAGCCGGAGAGGGCGATGGAAGCGAGCAGCGCCGCGCATAAAAGCTGCTTTGTTTTTTTCATGAAATTCCTCGATTCTGCGCCGTCCAGTTATAAAAGCAATTTGTCCGGAACGGCGCAGCGGACGAATTGCAGCAATGACAAATTTTGGAAGAACTTTTGCGGCCTTACAATTATTGCCGGCTTCCGGCCTGTTCACACCGGATGGAACGGCAATTTTTGTGTGCTGCCCGTTTTCGGCGGAGTTTTTCGGTGAAATGCCGTCATGCTGGCAAAGCCCGCATCAAAAGCCGTTCTTTCAGCCTGTTCCATATTTTAGCACAGCGGACGGCCGCGTGCAACGAAAGAATTTCTTTCATTTTAATGTAGTAAAAATGCTGTGCGCTTAATTTGGAAATGCTGGCATTATTTACTTGTGAAAAAACATGTCTGCTTGAAATATTATTTTTCAACCTGCACATAATAACATCACGACAGAGAACGAAAGGTTCCGACGGGGCTTTCAGAAATGAAACGAACGAAGGACATCGGGCCCTGTCGGAAACAACAGATACAATTTTACGGAGGTGAAGATTATGTCAGGAAACAAATCTGGAAACGGCAGAATGGAAGTACCGCAGGCAAGAGAAGCAATGGATCGTTTTAAAATGGAGGTTGCGTCGGAGCTCGGCGTGCCGCTTAAGGAAGGTTACAACGGCGATCTGACCAGCGCACAGAACGGTTCGGTAGGCGGCGAGATGGTTCGCCAGATGATCAAGAGACAGGAGGAGGCTATGCTCGGCAAGTAATTTTGTCCGCAGCAGGCTAAACCGGAAACGGATCGGAAGGATCGGGAAAGATACCTGAAATCGCTGGATTCGAAGCGCGGGCAGCAGCCTGAAGATATGAAAAGCACCGAATCAGGTGATCGAAGAAGAATCAGACGATGATTCGATCAGAAGGGTTGAAAAGGGATCGGACGGTCATCCGAACGAAGGCTTGAAAAAGTCCAACGGTCATCCGAATTGAAAAATGAAAAACAGATCGGAAGGTCAATAGATCCGAAGATCAGACAAAATGAAAAAGAAAACGCTGCCGTGCCGACGATATGTCGGTACGGCAGTGCTTTTTCGTATTCCTGACAGGTGAAGATGTATGAAAACATGCGAAATTCCGCAATTACGATATTTCAAATCCGCGATTCCGGAAAATTTCGGACAGGTCTGCCGGTGCCGGCCTTCTGTTTTGTGAAGCTCTGCCGCTGTGAGACTTCACTTTTGGGAAGTTTTACTATCACGGAACTTTTTTGAAGCTTTACCGCTGCGGGGCTTCGGCCTTGCAGGGCGTTCCGCTGGGAAAATCGAAGTTATGTGAGATTTGCACCGAATACCCAGTGCTTCAGCGGGGAGAGCGAATGGAGAAGGATGAGTCCGATGATCCCGCAGACGATTACCTCACTGAGTCCAACGGTGAGCATCATGAATGGTATGGCTTCCTCCGCTCCGTAACCGAATTTCAGCACAAAAGGAACAATAAGCGTATTTGCCAGGATCGGCGGCAGAGGGACAAGCCATTTCTGCTTCCGTAAGGCGTAGGAACCGAGCGCGCCGATCAGCGTGGCGAGGCTGCCGAAAATAATATCCGCCAGAATGGCGTTGCCGATCAGATTGGCGAGCAGACAGCCGACAAACAGTCCGGGAATGGCGGCCGGGGTAAAAAACGGAAGGATGGTCAGCGCCTCGGCAATCCGAAACTGAATCGGGCCGAAGCTCCACATATTAAAGATAAGTACCAGGACTACATAAATTGCGGCGATTGCCGCGCCCTGCACAAGGTGCAGCACTTTTTTGCTTTTCATTTTTCATTCTCCTTTAGTTTTGTTTTACGTGAGGAAGGTCTCGAACTCACGATGATTTTCTGCCGGAAGGCCAGCGGCACGGGCTTTCCGCCGGGTGACAGTATAGCACGGCCCGCGGGAGAAGTCAAGATTTGCCTGAGATACCGCAAAAAGCCGGTTAACCCTGTGCCCGGGGATTGACAGGCAGTCCGCTATCACATTCCCGAAATGCCGATCACTGCCGAATTTCTTTTAATAATTATTTTTTATTATAAAAATATAAGATAGAAAAAATTATAACTATATGCTAAAATGGCATGAGAAAAGCATGACGGACTCAAATGATTTTCTGCCGGAAAATTTTTCTGTCACAAAGACCGGGGAGTGTTGTCTAACTAAACAGGAGGTAAAAAGTCTATGGATAAAAAAACGGATAAAGAAATACTGGCTTTAGTGGATAAAGCTACCGCAGGGGATAAAAAAGCCCTTGAAACGCTGGTCGCCGGTGTGCAGGATATCGTATTCAATTTATCGCTGAGGATGCTTGGCACATTCGCGGATGCGGAGGATGCCGCACAGGACATTCTGCTGAAAATGATTACGCATCTTTCCTCCTTTCGAGGCGAAAGCTCATTTACTACCTGGGTATTCAGCATTGCGGCAAATCACCTGAAAAATTGTAAAAAGCATATGTTTGCCCGCTATCCGCTGAGCTTTGAGTATTACGGGGACGACATAGAAAACGGGAAAATACAGGATGTGCCGGATCTGACGCAGAATGTGGAAAAGGATATACTGGCTGAAGAACTGAAAATGTCCTGTACCAATGTAATGCTGCAATGCCTGGATACGGAAAGCAGATGTATTTTCATATTGGGTACAATGTTTAGGATCGACAGCCGCATTGCAGGGGATATTCTGGGAATAACTCCGGAAACATATCGGCAGCGGCTTTCCCGGATACGCAGAAAAATGGCGGATTTTCTTGGACAGTATTGCGGAGAATACGGCAGCGGCAAATGCAAATGCAGAGACAGAGTGAATTATGCCGTTCAGAACCGCAGAATAAATCCGCTGCAGCTGGATTATATGACAGCGGAGGAGATCTCCGCAGAAACCATGATGGATGTAAAAAATGCGATGGAGGATATTGATGAATTGGCACAGGACTTTTCGTTCTGCAAGCCCTACCAGTCTCCTGAGCGCACAAGAAATATGATACGGGAATTTTTGGATTCCACGCAGCTTTCCATTGTTCAGAAGCCGTAATCCGGATTCCGCGCCGTTTACTGTGAATCAGAAACCATAAAGGAGAGAACAGACCATGAATATGAAGTCTATTTTAGATTACTTATCGGCATTGAGCCGGAACAATACCCGGGAATGGTATCATGCAAACAAGGACGAATACAAAAATGCAAATGCCGAATTTGAAAAACTGCTGCAGACATTAATGCTGAAAATCGGAAAATTTGATGACAGCGTTTTGCATAATAATCCGAAAGACCTTACGTTTAAGCTTGTCCGGGACACCCGCTTCAGCCATGACAAATCGCCGTATAATCCTGCATTCCGTGCTCATATTTCCTCCTGCGGCAAACTGCCGGTTCCGGTCGGATATTATCTTATGATAAAGCCCGGCGATCAGTCTTTTCTAGGCGGCGGCCTGTTTGCGGATATGTTTAAGGATGCAACAACGATGGTACGCGATTATATTGCCGGGAACGGTGAAGCGTGGGAAAAGCTGATCCGCGAGCCGGAGTTTGAAAAGCATTTTACTGTACAGGGCACGGCATTGAAGAATGTTCCGGCGGGATACGAGAAGGAGCATCCGCAGGCGGAATATCTGAAATTCAAGAGCTGGTATCTGGAATACCCGCTGAAGGACGAGGAATTAGCGGATGCAGAAGCATTCACTGCAAGGGCGGCAGAGCTTTTCCGCATTATGAAGCCCTTTAACGATTATCTGAACAAAGCCCTTGCGGGGTTCCAGATGCCGTCAAGATAACAAATATTCAGTTAAGGATGTTATTTTGTCAATCCGCCTCCGGCAGCACATTCCTCTTCAGACCGGTGTAAGCCAGCGTGATATAAATGCCGTAAATCAGAAAGAAGATTCCCAGTGCGGCGCCGATGATAGCGGCAGGGCTGGAGGAACCGACCATTACGCCGGGTTCCGGGGCTTTGCACAGATTCAGGATAAACGGCACTCCGATCAGTAAGGAAGGAACCGCCGGCATGGCATAGTAAAAGGTAAACTGCACGCGCAGGGCGCGGCACATCTCCCGGCGGTCCATCCCAAGCTTGTGAAGCAGCCGGAACTGCCTTTTGTACTGCTCCGATTCGCTGAGCTGCTGGATGGTAAGGATGGTAGCCGCCGTCATGGTCAGAGCCAGCGCCAGATAGTACAGGGGGAAGACGAAGAGGGCAGTCTGGGAAGCAACCGCTGCCTCCTCATTTGCTTTGGCAGTGATGGAATCCTGCGGTTCGGTCCAGTCCGCAATGCCGTTGTGCAGGTTTTCCAGAGCAGCATACTGCTCCGGGCTTACCGGTTGGACTGTTTTGGCTGCATAGGCCTTATGGTGAACCGCAAGCCCCTTTGCGGCTTCGTCGGGAACCACCAGAATATAACCCCGTCCATTGGCTTCGATATAGTTCTGGTGGAAGTGTTCGGTGTAAACAGTTCCCGGGGCAAGCGTGAAATCCCCCAGCGTGAGAAGTCCTGTATATTGCTTCATCGGGTTCTCGAGATAGGTCATGCAGTGGATGAGATACTGTCCCGGCTCAAGCTCAGCCGTCCGGTAGCCTGCGATGGAGCGCAGAGCTGCGTAATCGCTGTAGCGGAGGATCGGGTCCTGATCAAAGTCAGGGCTGTAATATACCGTGCAGGATGTGAGATAATCCATAACCTGAGAGCTGCCGCTCACATATACCGGGTACAGCACGGACTTTTCCACCGGAATATTTTCCTCAATGAAATCCAGGTATGCACCATGATTCCGCCTTTCCTCCGCAATGCCGATATACAAATCAAAGCAGGAGATTTCTGCTGCCCGGCCCTGAAACAGACCGCGGAAGACCAGTCCCGTACCCTCGGAGATAAGAGTGGCCGTGAAAATTGTAGAGATGACGGCCATAAGGACTCCCATTGTGGACAGCTTTGCTGTAAGAGTGCGGAAGATCAGTAAATTCTGTCCCCTGTACTTCAGGGCAGGACGCCGGTCGAAGTAGGCAGGGACGCCGGAGGCAAAACTGAGAAAGAAGCCGAACAGAAAAAGAATCACGAACGCCGCTCCGATTATGCCCATCAGAGCATCCCCGGCCATCAGCAGCAGGGTTCCGGCCGCACCGAGTACAAGAGAAGCGGAGAAGATCCGGCGGCGCCATTTGCCGGTGTGAATAGCCGCATTCTCGTTGTGCCGGTCGGAATAGATCAGGTCATGAATTTTCACTCTGCGGATGTATCTGCGGCTTCTGCGGAGGGCATGCAGGTAGATCAGGGCGAAGCTGACGGCGGTCAGGCCCGCTGCCGGAAGCGAGAAGCCGAAGGAAAAGTGGTAAGGCATTCCGAACAGGGCCAGAATAACAGCGCGGAAAACCTGATAGAGCAGTATGCCCAGGACGGTGCCAAGCCCCAGGGCAAAACTGCCCACGGCCAGATTTTCCAGGAAAAACAGCCGGGCCACCTGACGGTTTTCCAGGCCGATCAGCAGATAGGTGCCCAGCTCCCGGCTCCGGCGCAGGAGCATGAATCTGGTGGCGTAGGCAACCAGCCAGCCGAAAACACCCACCACGACAAGATCAGCTAGAAGGATTATGACCGGCAGCATTTCCATGCTCTGCGACAGGACGCTGATCTCCCGGGAGAATACCAGGCTGTTGAAGGAGTAGAGCAGAGCAGCAGCCATTACCACCGTAACAAAGTATACCAGATAATCTTTTGCCTGACGTCCGGCACCTCTTAAAGAAAGTTTAAATAACGTCACTGACATCACCCCCCAGCGCAGCAAGCACATCCAGAATCTCATGATAGAATACCGGCCTGTTCCGGTCTCCCCGGAGCAGCTCGTTGAATACCCGGCCGTCCTTGAGAAAAAGCACCCGCCCGGCGTAGCTGGCGCTGTAAGCATCGTGAGTGACCATCAAAATAGTTGCTTTCAGATCCCGGTTCATAAGCTCCATAATCTCCAGCAGATTTTTGGACGATCTGGAATCCAGCGCTCCGGTGGGCTCGTCGGCCAGAAGCAGGGACTGCCCGGCCACCATCGCCCTGGCACAGGCCGCCCGCTGCTTCTGTCCGCCGGATACCTGGTAGGGAAATTTTTCCAGTACCTCGACAATGCCGAGCTGACGGGCCTTTTCCCGGATCTGCTCCTGCACTGCTTTCGGATCAGCGTGATTTAAGGAGAGGGCCAGGCCGATGTTTTCTTCGATGGTGAGAGTGTCGAGCAGATTGTAATCCTGGAACACAAAGCCCAGCTTTTCCCGGCGGAATTTTGCGAGTTCCGCATCCGAGAGATCTTCCACACAGATGCCGTCCAGCAGAATCCTGCCCGCACTGACAGTATCTATGGTGGAGATGCAGTTGAGCAGGGTGGTTTTGCCGGAGCCGGAAGCCCCCATAATGGCCAGAAATTCCCCGGCAGCAACGTCAAAGCTTACCCGATCCAGGGCCTTGGTGATGTTATTCTTGTTTCCGTAATATTTTTCAATATTCTGAACCTGCAGCATATTGTTTGCCTCCTTTGCCTGTGAAATCATTATATACCGGAAACGGAGGCGTTTGTAGCGGTCTGTTATGGATCTGTCTTACAGTTTTGAAAGATTTACAGTTTGGATGATTTACAGTTTTGAAAGATTTTGCTTAGCCGGGAAGGTCAGCATGGCAGCAGTTCCCTTTCCCTCCTCCGAGACCAGGCGCAGATCCAGCTCCAGAAACGCTGCCAGCTTTCTGCACAGGTACAGTCCCATACCGGTAGAACCTCCCCGGGTGCGGCCGTTGCTTCCGGTAAAGCCCCGGTCAAAGACCCGGGGAAGCTCACAGGCAGGGATGCCGATGCCGTTGTCCGAGACGGTAAGCAGGATCTGACGCCCCAGGGACCTGGCGGAAAAGGTGATAACAGGCGCCTCCCCGCGGTAGCGGGCAGAGTTCTGGAGGAGCTGGCCCAAAATGAAAACAGCCCATTTTTCATCCGTGCAGACCGTGCAGTCCAGATCCTGAACTTCCACCCGGACGCCGCTCTGAATCAGGAGTGTGCGGTGGGCGTCCAAAGCCTGAGAGACAATTTCATTCAGGTCTGTCCGGCGGATGATGCAGTCCTTTTCCGGACTTTCCGCCCGGGCATAAAACAGGGCCCTTTCTACATGGGCCTCGATCCGGGCAAGTTCCCCGGTAAGCCTGCGGCGTGTTTCCCCGTCCAGCTCCCGGCAGACCAGGCGGGCGGCGGTGATGGGAGTTTTAATTTCGTGAACCCACTGTTCCACATATTCCCGGTATTCCCGCTGGGCAGCTCTGGCGTCGGACACCGCACCCGTCATGGCCCGCCCTGCCCGGCGGGTCAGCTCGAAAATCCGCCGTTCGTACAGATTTTCAGGCGGCGGAACGCACTCGGCAAACAGATATTTTTGATCAAGCCTGTCCAGAATGTCTGAAAGCTCCCGGAGCCTGGCCCGCCGGCGAAAAAAATCGGCAGACAGCACCGTCCCGGAGATCAGAAACAGAGCCAGCAGTAAAATCACAAGTACCCCGGTCTGGGTGCCGGTTGCCCTGAGAAAAAGCGCGGCAGCCGCGGCGCAGAGCACCCGGGCAAGAAGCCGGTTCCGGCGTTCGCATAAAAATTCCCCTAATGTCATAGCTGATACCCCATTCCCCGCCGGGTCTTAATCCGGCCCGGCAGGCCGATTTCTTCCAGTTTGGCCCGCAGGCGGGTCATATTGACGCTGAGAGTATTGTCATCAATGTAAATGCGGCAGTCCCAGAGCGCGTCGATCAGATCTTCCCGGGAGACGATCCGGCCGGCATGAGTCATGAGGACAGCCAGGATCTTCAGTTCGTTCCGGGTCAGCTCCGCGGATTTGTCCCCGGCGGATACGGTTCCCCGGGTAAGGTGAAGAACCAGCCCTGCCGCCTCCAGCGTATCTGCTTCGGCGGCTTTTCCGGACCGCCTGAGAACGGTTCGGATTCGAATTAAAAGGATCGGGATGTTGTAGGGTTTGGTGATGTAATCATCTCCGCCCAGACTCAGAGCGCGCAGCTCGTCCATGGCAGAATCCCTGCCGGTAACAAAGATAATGGGGATGCGGCTGGTTTTCCGGATGTCGGTGCACACGGCCATGCCGTCCCGGCCGGGGAGTCCCAGATCCAGAAGGATCAGATCGGGGGAATGATCCTCGACCTGTCCGGGAAGATCTGCAAATTCGGTAACGGCGGCGGTCTGATAGCCCTCGTTGGCCAGCAGCAGGGCCAGTTCTTCGCGAATGGCAGGATCGTCTTCAATAATCAAAATTTTGGGCATATCTTACCTCCTGTAATTTTGCTTCCATTTTAGCACAGGGCAGAAGAACGTTCAATAACAGGAAGGAACGAAACGGATGCCGTATTACACAGATGCTGTTTAAAAAAGCTGCGGAGTCTGCGGCAGGATACCGAAGGAACATCAGGAAATTGATGTATGACTTAACCTGCGCCGATCCGGCAATAATGTATGATGCCGGGCGGAAAAACGAAATAGTTTTCCTGGCAAAGGGGCGGCCGGAATTTTTTAGTATATGGAAAAAAGAAAAACATAGAAAGTGTATTTATATTATAAAAAGAGAAAAACTGGATGATGCACTGCTGCAGGTTTTGGAATTTCGACTTATAATATGTATCAATAATTGGAAAAATATTTTGGGGGCAGGGGCGGAAAAGCCTGTGCAAAGCGGAAAATCGTTGTATTATCTGCTGTTTCCTGGATTGTTTTACGCGGGCGCTGAACAAGAAACAGTTGCAATGCCCGAAATGGTATGTTATAATAGCGCACGTAAAAATCGTTAAAAAAACATAAAAATTCATGCTAAAGGATGATAAGCACCATGAGAAACGGCATAATATTGCAGGCAGATAAGCAGACAAACAAGCAGACAGGGTGTGACGCTGTCTGGTTAAAGTACGCAAAAATAGCTGATCAACGGAAAAAGCATCCGGATACGGATACAGCCAATCGTCCTGACAGGAGGAGGGTGTATCTGTATCCGGGTGCTTTTTTGCGCTCAAAATCAGGTGCAGCGGACGGCGGAAGGAGAAGTCCGGGGCCGGGACGGAGGGCACCGAGTTGATGCGCGCCGGGTTTTCCGTGCTGATTTCGCTGTATATCAGGGAAAAGCCGGAGTATTTTATGCAGTGCATGAAAAGCATCTTTGCACAGACGGTTCTTCCGTCGGAAATAGTGATTGTGAAAGACGGGCCGATCACGGAGAGGCTGGAAGCCATCATCGAAAGCGCCCGGAAAAAGTACCCTGAACTGATAAAAACGGTCTGTCTGCCGCAGAATCAGGGACTCGGACCGGCACTGGCGGAGGGTATCCGGCATTGCAGTTATGAATTGATTGCCCGGATGGATACGGATGATATCGCTCGAAGAGATCGGTTTGAAAGGCAGCTGGAAGAATTTTCCAGAGACGAAGAGCTTGATATTCTCGGAAGCTGCATCATCGAATTTTCCGGCAGCGTGAAAAATACCGTGTCCGTCCGGCGTGTTCCGCTGACCCATGAGGAAATTGTCAAATATCAGAAGCAGCGAAGCGCCTTCAATCATGTTACGGTAATGTATAAAAAGAGTGCGGTTCTCCGGGCAGGAAACTATCAAAATGCGCCGTTTATGGAGGACGGCCTGCTGTGGATCCGCATGATCCAGTCGGGTGCGAAATGCAGAAACCTGGAAGACTGTCTTGTCTATGTCCGCACCGGCTACGAGATGATGGAGCGGAGGGGCGGTTCCGACTATTTCCGAAAATACCGGGCCGGCAGAAGGAAAATGCTGGAAACCGGGTATATCAGCCGATGGGATTACTATAAAACGCTTTGGGTTCAGGCGGTTGTAACAACGCTGCCGAACCGGCTCAGAATGGTGGTTTTTACGAAGCTGCTGAGGCAGGCGGGATATCGCAGCAGGACATCCGGCAGCGTGGCCGGGAGGCGGCAGGCAGTAAGGACGCACAGGCGGAAAACAGCAGGGAGTCCGAAAATGCGGCCAGGAAACGGCAGGTGATATTTATGGACAGGATTTTGACAATAACGATACCGGCATACAATGCGGAAGCGTTTCTGGCACAGTGCCTGGACAGTCTGCTGTCCTGCGAAGCCAGCAAAGAGACGGAGCTGCTTGTGATTGATGACGGTTCCACAGATCGGACCGGCACGATTGCGGACGGCTATGCGGAACGGTATCCGGATATTGTCCGGGTAATCCATAAGGAAAACGGAGGGCACGGCTCGGGCATCAACACGGGAATCGCAGCGGCCGGGGGGAAGTATTTCCGTGTCGTGGACAGTGACGATACTGTTGATCCAAAGGCCTATGAAAGTTATTTGAAAAAGCTGAAATCCATCGACAGCGACATTATCGTCACGCCGTTTGTCCGCGTTATGGAAGGCAGCCGCGGCTGTCTTCGGCACCCGGGAAGGAAAAGCAGGGGCGGCTCACAGAAAGATAGCCTGCACCGTTTTGTCCGGCAGGGAGCGCGGCCGGATGGCCGTCGGGGCAGTGTGTGCCCAAAGGAGCTGCTGCTTCCGGCAGAAGGAAGCAATGGGCTGCCGCGGGGGAAGGTATTTGCCTTTGAGGCTGCGGCGAACAGGCTGTTTGTGCGGATGCATGAGCTGACCGTGCGGACCTCGATTCTGCGGGAGCATTCCGTCCGGCTCAGCGAACATAGTTTTTATGTGGATATGCAGCTGATTCTGTTTCCAATACCGTGGATTCAGACCTGCTGTCTCCTGGATCTGCCGGTGTACCGATATCGCCTCGGCGATGCAGGCCAGAGCGTAGCCGTCAGGAATATGCAGAAAAACCGCAGGCAGCATCACCGGGTGCTCCGCTCTCTCGCAGACTTTTATCGGAAGAGGGCAAAGGCCGGCGATTCTCCGCCGCGTCTCGCCTATCTGGCGAGAGGAATCGCGAAAATGCAGGCGAATCAGGTGCAGATTGCACTGAGCCTGCCGGTGTGCCGCGCGGCAAAAAGGGAGCTGGTTCTGGCGGAGCGGTGGCTTGCGCGGGAATGTCCCGCCGCTTACGCTGCAAACGAAAAAAAGAGCATCGGTCTGCTGCGGAGAAGCGGCTGGCATCTGTATGGTGCAGCTGCTGCGGCCTGGCGTCTTCAAAAGCGCAGGGATTAAGGCTGTATCAGACAAGGTGACAGCGGCATCCTGACGTCTCCAATAGCGCAGAAGTCGGATGCAGAAATAAAAAAAGGAAACCGTCCCCGCTGCAGGAAAGCAAGCTGTAAACCGGACGATAAAGCAGGGCGGAAAATAAATTTAAGAAAATCAGAAAACAGGAATATATAGATTGAGGGAGATAAATATTATGACAAATCTGGAAAAATACAATGAGGCATTTACGACCACCTTCGGAATTGGACAGGACGCGCTCGAGGAGCTGGAATATCAGGGAATTGCGGCATGGGACAGCGTCGGGCACATGCAGCTGATCGCCGCGCTGGAGGAGGCCTTCGACATTATGTTTGATACCGACGATATTATTGATCTGAATTCGTACAAGGTCGGAAAACAGATGCTCGCAAAATATGAGGTGGAAATCTGAGACGGCCGGTGACGGCAGCAAAGACGTGAAGCCGGACCGGAACCTGTAAAACCGGATACCATATCACATCGTATCCGGCACGGAGTATACGGAGCAAGAATCAAATGATTCGGAAAACCGGATTTCAGCGAAGGGAGGAGGCGGAGCCGATGGAACATAAGGATTTCTTTTTTAAGCGGCTGGAGGAATACGGCGGGAGCGCAGCGCTTGTCACGGCGCAGGAGGAGATTGTCACCTACGGTGAATTAACAAAGCGCGCGGATCTCCTGGCGCGGGAGATCGGGCGCAGATGCCTGATTTTTCTGGCCTGCAGAAATGCGGCGGAATCGGTGATCGGCTATGCCGCCTGCCTGAGAAATAATATTGTGCCGGTTATGGTGAGCGCAGATATCGACGCGGGGTTGCTCGAAAATCTGATGGATCGCTATCATCCCGCCTATCTCTGGGCGCCGGCTGAAAACGGAGTATTTTCGGGGGAAGCCGTTTACCGGGATCAGGGCTATGTGCTCAAAAAAACAGGACTTTCCGAGGATTATGTGCTGGGGGAGGATCTGGCGCTGCTTCTCACTACTTCCGGGAGCACGGGAAGCCCGAAGCTGGTGCGTCAGACATGGAAGAATATTCAGAGCAATACCGACGCCATTATTGAATACCTGGGAATTGTGCCAGAGGATCGTGCCATCACGACTCTTCCGATGAATTATACCTACGGGCTCTCCATTCTGAACACGCATCTCAGCATGGGAGCGCGGATAATTCTGACGGATGCAACATTGCTGGAGAAATCCTTCTGGACCCTGTTCCGGAACCAGGCGGCAACTACCTTCGGCGGGGTTCCTTACACTTATGAAATCCTGAAAAAGCTGCGCTTTGGCCGGATGCAGCTGCCGAGCCTGCGCTATATCACACAGGCAGGGGGCAAGCTTTCCAAAGAACTTGCGGAGGAATTCAACACAATCTGCGGGGAAAAGGGCATACGGCTGATCGTTATGTACGGACAGACGGAGGCAACCGCCCGGATGTCCTGGCTGCCGTGGAAGGATGCGGCGCGGAAGGCCGGAAGTATCGGAATTGCCATTCCTGGAGGGCGTTTTGCGCTGATCGACGCGGACGGAGCAGAAATTTGGAAAGCCGGCGAGGTGGGCGAACTTGTCTACCGCGGCGGCAACGTGACGCCGGGTTATGCAGAGAGCCGCATGGATCTGGCGAAGCCGGACGAAAACCAGGGCGAGCTGCACACCGGCGATATGGCAAAGAGGGACGAGGACGGCTTTTATTATGTGGTCGGACGGAAAAAACGTTTCCTGAAGCTGTTCGGAAACCGGGTAAATCTGGATGAGGTGGAGGGGCTTCTCAAAAAAGAGGGCATTGAGAATGTATGCGCAGGCCGGGATGACCGCATGGTCGTATTCCTGACCGACCCGGAAAAGGAGGGCGCGGCCGCAGAATTTCTCACGCAGCATACCGGGATCAGCCGGGGCGGCTTTGTGATCCGCCGGATTGACGAAATTCCGAGAAACGATTCCGGAAAGGTGATGTATTCGGCACTGGAAATCGAGTAGAGTTCGAGAGCCGGTCCGGGAAGCTGCCCGCGGCAGGAAATATCAGCCGGCCAAGGCAGGAACCATCAGCCTGCCGGAAAAAAATACGGACAGAAGTCTGCCCGGGAAAGGGGTGTTTAACCATGAAAAGCATACTACAGCAGTACGGTACGGTTTCGCTGTTGAATATTGAAGCGGACAGGCCGGAGGAATGGGATACCTCAGGGGCGACACATGTCCGCGTCAGTCTCCCGCCGGATGCAGGCAGCATGCTTCAAATGCAGGAGATGGGTTATCAGTTCGTTGACCGGATGCTGGATGTGACCGTCGGCCTTCGAAATCCCCGCATGGATTTCGGGAAAGCAGTCCGCATCAGACCGGAGCCGGAAAGGGCGCGCCGGGACGAGATACGGCAGCTGGCCGTCAACAGCTTTGTCAGAGACCGGCGGTTTCATGTGGAGGCGGAGTATAACAACGAGCTGTCTGCGGCGATCCTTGACGGCTGGATCGCGGAAATCCCCGAATTTTACGTCTGCAATTATAAGGGAAAGCTGATCGGGTTTCTTGCTCTGAAGGAAAATCCTAAGGAGGGCAGCGCCGCCATTCATCTGGCGGCCGTCGATGAGCGCTACCGGGCGTCGGGCGCAGCCGTGTCGATTTATGCGGCTGCGATGCAGGCAGGACAGGAAAAGGGGCTGCAGAAAATCACGGGCTATATTTCCTCCGGAAACCCTGCGGTGATGAATTTGTATGCATATTTTGGAGGAAGCTTTTCCAATCCGCGGGATATATATGTAAAAAAGAACTGCTTATAGAAATAAGCTCTGCGGGCAGAAAACGGATGCGGATGCATCGGAGCAGAGCGGCAGAAAACAGGAAAAATGCAGGAAACCGGGGAACGGGCGCAGAACAGAAAGATCAGCAACAGCAGGCCGGCAGCGGCGGAGAGGGAGGAAGACAATGGAAGAAATACTGGACAGATTATTGCAGGCGCCGCCCTACAGCCTGGAAAAAGAGGAAAAGCGGGCGTTGTATCGGGAAGCCTTAAGCAGGCTGACCAGACGGCATTACGCTGCCTGCCCGGAGTACCGCAAAATCCTGGATGCGCTGGGCTTTGACGCGCAGGCCGATTATGAACCGGAGGAACAGCCGATGCTTCCGGTGCGTCTGTTCAAGGAATATGAGCTGCTTAGCGTGCCGCGCGGGGAGATTGTGAAAACCATGACCTCATCCGGTACGTCGGGGCAGAAGGTCTCCAGAATATTTCTGGATAAGGTCAACGTGAAAAACCAGACCCGGGTTCTCACGGAGATTATTTCCTCCTACATCGGCAGAAAACGCCTGCCGCTGCTGATTCTGGATACCAGGCTTGCGCTGCGCGACCGCAGCATGTTCTCGGCGCGGGGGGCGGGGATTGTAGGTTTTTCTACCTTCGGGCGGGATACGGCCTACGCGCTGAACGAGAATATGGAGCTTGATCTTCCGGCTGTCCGGGAATTTCTTCAGAAGCATGAAGGCGAGAGCATTCTGCTGTTCGGCTATACCTACATGATCTGGCAGTATGTCGTCTGCGCGCTGCGGGAGGCAGGCGTCAGCCTTTCCATCGGGGAGGGCAGACTGTTTCATATCGGCGGCTGGAAAAAGCTGAAGGATCAGGCTGTGGACAGCCGCAGGTACAACGAAGCCGTCCGCGAGGTACTCGGGAACGTCGCGGTTTACAATTATTACGGCATGGCGGAACAGCTCGGCTCGGTATTCGTCGAATGCGAACACGGGCATATGCACTGCTCCAATTACTCGGATGTCATAATCCGCAGGCCGGCGGATTTTTCGACGGCCGGAGCGGGAGAGCGGGGACTGATTGAGCTGATTTCCCTTCTTCCGACCAGCTATCCGGGGCATGTCCTGCTGACCGAGGACGAGGGCGAAATTCTCGGGGAGGATGACTGCCCGTGCGGCCGGAAGGGAAAATATTTTAAAATCCACGGGAGAATCCGGGGAGCGGAGATAAGGGGGTGCAGCGATACCTATGAACGACATTAATTACTGCGTCGGAAACGAAAATATTTCAAACCGCCCGCTTGTGCCTTTTTCAGAGGAGGCCTGCGGTTTCGCGGCTGCCCTGTCCGCCGCTCTGATGGGAAATGCGGAGGCGAGAAACTATCCGGATGTTATGTCCTTTGCGTTCTGGTGCCGGAAGGCGAATCTGCTGGACCGCCGGAATAAATGGGAGGCAAGAGGGGAGAAGCGCCTCGGGCGGGGACTGGTATTCCACATTGCGCCGTCCAATGTGCCGATTAATTTTGCGTTTTCCTTCCTGTTTTCCCTTCTGGCAGGAAACGCAAATCTTGTGCGGATTCCTTCCCGGGATTTCCCGCAGGTCGCGCTTGTCTGCCGCGGGATAAACAAGGTGCTGGAGGAGTATCCGGCGATCCGGGAGCGCACGGCAATGGTGCGGTACGCCGCCGACAACGCGGTTACGGAGCAGCTTAGCCGGACGGCGGACGCCCGGGTGATCTGGGGCGGGGACGCCACGGTAGCAGCCATACGCGGCTGTGCGGTGAAACCGCGCTGCATTGACCTTGTATTTGCGGATCGCTATTCCTTCTGCGTGCTGGACGGAGCGTCCGTCGAGGCGGCGGAGGAAGGGAAACTGAAAAAGCTGGCGGAGGCGTTTTATAACGACACTTACCTGATGGATCAGAACGCCTGCTCGTCGCCGCAGATTATTTTCTGGCGGAATGCTTCCGAAGCGGCAAAAGAGCGCTTCTGGCAGGCGGTATTTGCTTATGCAAAACCCAAGTACGGGCTGCAGGCGGCCTCCTGCGTGGATAAATACACAAAGCTGTGTCAGGACGCGGCAGATCTGCCGCAGCTTGCACGGGGCAGCCGCATCGAAAATCTGGCGTACCGCGCGGAATTAAAGGCGCTGCCCGGGGACATCACCGGGCTGCGCGGAACCTGCGGATATTTTTACGAATACAACCTGAAGGATTACCGGGAGCTGCTCCCGGTGCTTACAGAAAAGTTTCAGACAGCGACGTACTTCGGAATCGACCCGGAGGAACTGCGGGATTTTGTGCTGCGGGAGCAGGTGCGCGGCATCGACCGGATCGTGCCGGTCGGGAAGGCGCTGGATATCGACGCGGTCTGGGACGGGTATGATGTGATCGGGATGCTGTCGAGGATTGTGGAGGTCAGGTGAGAGCCGGAGAAGTGGCGGAATGAGAAAGCCTGGGGGAAAGTATTTTCAAACTTTTATTAATTCAGATTTGCATGCAGACCTGCATGACTCATTGGTATATAAGTTAAAAATGTTGAAGCATTTTATGATGCAGCAGCGCGGGCCTGCCTGCGATATGCACGGGGTATAGGAATGGAAAATCAGGAACAAATAAAAAATATAGAACGGATGGCAGAAGCCATCCGGAGGGATATTGTTGAAATGACATATCATGCCGGGCCTTCGGGTTCTCATATCGGAGGGGCACTGTCCTGTGCGGATGTTCTGGCCGTATTGTACGGCAGTGTAATGAATATCCATCCGGAAACAGCAGATGCTCCCGGGCGGGATCGTTTTATTCTGAGCAAGGGGCACAGCTCTGTCGGCTGGTATGCAGCTTTGCATCAGAGCGGATTTCTGACGGATGAGGACATGGCTTCCTTTGAGTGCAACGGCGGTTTCCTTCCGGCACATTCTGTAATGAATATCGGGAAGGGGATCGAACTTTCCAGCGGAAGCTTGGGAATCGGGCTTTCCTTTGGGATCGGGGAGGCCCTCAATGCCCGGCGCAGAGGGCTGGATTATAAGGTCTACGTTTTGATGGGCAACGGCGAATGCAACGAGGGCTGCGTATGGGAGGCTGTTATGCTGGCTGCAAAGCTTAAGCTGGATAATCTTTTTATGATAGTGGATGACAATAAGCAGCAGCTTGACGGCGCATCAGAACGTATGCCGGGAGCAAGTGATCTTGCTGGAACACTGGAAAAATTTGGATTTGAGGCGTACCGGGTGGACGGAAACAGCGTTCAGGAACTGCTTGAGGTATTTGGGCGTTCGGGCAGGAAAAATGCACCGGTGGCCGTTGTGATGGATACCGTAAAGGGAAAGGGGATTTCCTTTATGGAAAACGACGCCCGCTGGCACCACAGCCGGATAACGCAGGAGGAATATGAGCAGGCAGTAAAGGAGATCGAGGCAGATGATTGATATGACAAATGCAATGCAGTGGTCGAGGATGGGCTCAAGGAAAACCTTCGGCACGGTGCTTACTGATCTGGCGGAACAGTATCCGGAGTTGATGGTACTGGCGGCGGATGTTGCATCCTCCTCCGGTCTGAAGGAGTTTGCGGAGAGATATCCGAATCAGTTTCTCAATGTTGGAATCGCGGAGCAGAATATGATCGGAACGGCGGCGGGGCTGGCGAAAAACGGCTGCAAGGTGTTTGCTGTATCCTTTGCCCCATTCGCTTCCATGCGTTGTTATGAGATGATCCGGTCCTATCTGGGTTATATGAATCTGAATGTGGCTGTAGTAGGGATTGGGAGCGGCCTCGGCCTCGGCATTGTGGGAAATACTCACTACGGGCTGGAGGAATTCTCGTTGATGAATTCCATCCCCGGAATGACGGTTCTTTCCCCGGCAGACTGCACGGAAACCGTGAAGGCCGTACATGCGCTGATGCAGCATCCCGGGCCGGCATATCTGCGGCTGACGGGAACCGAGGGCAACCCTGCGGTTTACAAGGAAGATTACGAATTCTGCATCGGGCAGGCCATACAGCATCGGGAAGGTGACGACCTGGCAATTCTGGCGACAGGAACCATGGTATATGAGGCCATCCGGACCGCAAAGCTTCTGGAAAAGCAGGGACTTAGTGCAGCGGTTTATGATATCCACACAGTTAAGCCGATGGATGAAGCACTGGTACAGTCGCTTGTACAGAAGGGGCTTCCGATCGTTACGATAGAGGAGCATACGGTACGGGGTGGACTTGGAAGCATTGCGGCGTCGATTAACGTACAGCAGGAAAGGCCCGTGCGACAGCTGATGATCGGCCTGCCGGATGAATTTATGAAGGCGGGGGATTACCGGTATATGCTGGAGCAGAGCGGGCTGAACGCGAGGAACATGGCAGGGAGGATTGCGGAATGGGCGAAGAAATAATGCGGGGAAAAAGTGCAGTTATCACGGGAGCCAGAACCGGGATCGGACGTGCTGTGACGGAACGGTTTGCCAGGGAAGGCGTCAATCTGTGGGCATGCGCTCACAGGGAGGATGCCGCGTTTGAAAGGGATATGCAGGAGCTTTCCGAAAAATATTCCGTATGGATTAAGCCGGTTTATTTTGATTTGGAGAAGGAAGAGGAAATAAAAAGTTCAGTCAGGAAGATTATTATGGAGAAGAAGCCGATTGACATCCTTGTAAACAACGCCGGCATTTTTCCTGCTTTAACTGCATTTTCCATGACGCCGGTTAAGGAGGTCAGACGGATATTTGAGATAAATTTCTTTTCCATGCTAACGATTATCCAACTGGTATCCAAGGTAATGCTGCATCAGAAAGCAGGATCGGTTGTTAATCTTTCTTCAACAGCAGGTCTGGATGCGGAGCAGGGCGTAATTGCCTATGCAGCAAGCAAGGCCGCTGTAGCAAGTGCTACGAAAAATCTCGCGATGGAGCTGGCGCCTTACGGAATCCGGGTGAATGCCGTTGCACCGGGTCTGATTACAACAGGTATTAATCAGCATTTGAGCGCAGAAATCAGAGAAGGGATGGTCAGCGGGATCGGGCTGGGAAGAGAGGGGAGCGCGGATGAGGTAGCGGATGCTGTTTTCTTTCTGGCCTCCGAACAGGCATCTTATATAACGGGACAGGTGATCCGGATTGACGGCGGAATGTAAAAGGAATGAGGGCGGATGAAATATTTTCCGGAGGTTGTGATTGTATATGAGCATAAGGCGCGGGAGCTTTTCAGCAGCTATCTGCTGAAATATGAGCTGGAGCGTGCTGGAGCAGCATTCTTCCTTTTTTCGTGGAAGGCCTCGGTATTATATAAATTTGCAGGCAGAACAGATGTTCCGTGATAACGCCGCCTCATACAATATTGTAAAGGAGCCGCGGTTCAAAGATTTTATTTATTATGTCTGCTGGGGAGAATGGAGAAAACGGCAGCTTCTCGGCGAAGGGATTGCAGAAAAGCAGATATGGGTTTCGGGAGCGATGCAGCTGGATTTCTTCAGGACGGAATTTATGAAGGCGGGGTGAGTAATGATATTATGTTATGCCTGGACAGATACGCAAATTGATAATCTGGTTCGTATAAGGAGCGGGATTTATCCGGATCAAAAGGTTGATTTACTGATTTATAAACTGAGCAGAGTTTCGGATGATTTGATTGCCGCAGTCAAAATGTCGGATATCTTTGATCATATATATATATTGGAAATGCCGGAATTTTATCTGGAACGGTGCCGTAAAAGATTTTCGGAAAAACTGGAGGCTGTCTTTTTAGGCCGAAAATATCGTGATTATTTCAGTCGGCAGCTCGACCGCCTGATCGGAGGGAAGGAATATACACATTTTCTGACAAGCGCGTTTTGGAGCGAGAGCCTGCTTGTTATCCGGTATTTGAGAAAGTGTCAGACGGACATCAGAATTACGCTTTATGAGGAGGGGCTTTCTGCATATAACGGGCCGCCCAACTGGCTTTTTCAGGCAGTACCGAATCGGAGTGTTAAAGCAAAAATTCGTACTATCTTATATTACGGAATAACTTCCTTCACATATCGGAAGTATGTGGATGGAATTTATCTTTACAAGCCGGAATTAAGCAATGTCGATTATCTGGAAAAGAGGCAGATTCCGCTGGCAGCCGGCCAGATTGAGATTATTAACGGATGGCAGGAAACGTCTGAGGAAGCAGAGAATGCTTACAGACAGTGCGATGTGATTTATGTTGCGGAAGCACCGAAGGCGAAAAGCGGGAACAGGATACAGAATGTTTATGAAGTGCTGGATGCTATTCTTTTTGTGAATAAGGATGCGAAAGTAGTAGTAAAAGCTCATCCGACCATGCAGTCCATCGGGGCTGCTTTTGACGAGGAATATCGTCAGAATGTTTATTTTGATTACCGGTCAGCGAGGATCGAGAGCATTCTTTCAAAAATTGAGATGGATGAAAAAATTATAATATCGGGGAATTCAGCAGGCCCATTGTATATTCGATGGGTGTATGGGAAGAACCCATATATTATATTGATGTGCCTGGAGAATAAAAAAGCGCTTAAGGAATATGCGCATCGATTTATAGAAAACTGCGAAAATGGAAAAGCATACGCATTAAAGGACATGAAAGAGTTGAAACGAGTGCTGAATATGATACTGACAGAAAAGGCGGAAGATTAAGAGATGAATGCAGTTGTTACAGGAAGCAGAACAGGGATAGGGAGGAGATAGCAATGATTATTTTTTACGCTTTTTCACACTTGAATATTATTCAGTGTATAAATACAAAAATTCATTATTATAACGAGGAGAAAACCTGTCTGATCGTGCGGGTGTCCCCAACAATATCTAAGATTATTGTAGATATAGTAAGAAATTCGAAAGTGTTTGATGAGGTTTTTTATATTGATATGCCTAATATCAGCATGAAGAAGATACCATATGGAAAGGTAAAGGGATTGCGGACGTTCAGCAAAATGAAGGTGCTTAATAGATTTTATGAGAACTATCTAAAAGAATGTTTTGGAGAAGAAAAATGCAGGGAAATCATAATCAGTGGCGGATGGAATGATGCAATATTTGTTACCTATTATTTTGTACAGCAAAATCCGGAACTAAAAATTCTTTTTGTCGAGGATGGAAATATGGTATATGTCAAATCAAGGGTCGGCCTGTATAAATTTAGACCTGATATGGCAGGAAAAAATAGAGTGACACGATTAACACGTTTCTTTGCTGAAAGAAAATATTTGAGGAGTGGACTGAAACATTTGGGAAAAGAAATATATGTTTCTTCGGTATCTTTATATGAAAAAAAGGCGCCGGATAAGGATGCCGTTCCTCTTGCACTGCCATGTATTGATCGTGAAAATCCAGATTTATTTCATGTTGTTCAAGAACTGGCAGAAAACAATATGAGAGAGTATGAAAAAAGATTTTATACTGATGTAAGTAAAATAATAATATTTTATGATAAAAGAAAACTTATATTTTTTCCGGATTACGAAATACCGGAAAGTGATCAGTTGATAATTTTAGATATAATCAGGAGAAAAGTTCATGAAAAGTTCATCATTGTAAAAGTGCATAATTCTGTAACCGCGCATAAGAAGAACTTTGCGTTAGATTATAATAAAAAACATGCAACTTTATATGTTGATCGAAATGACTATTATTTTGAATCATTATATACAAAAATAGACTTTTCTAACAAGATATTTATATCACGGGGCAGTTCGCTGATGATGTACACAAAACAGAACTGGGGCCAGGAGCCGTTCCTGATTTTCACTTATAAACTGTATGGTGATTATCTTCATTACGGTGATGTTAAGCAGATTGACGATGCGGTTTTGTTCTGCAAAAGTATTTACCGTGATCCGAGCAAGGTAATGGTGCCTCAGAGCAGGTTTGAGTTTGAAAATATGGTGGAAGAAGCCTATTTGAGAAGTCTGGGCTATTGAGCCGGTTTACGGCTGCAGAGAAAGCAGCAGAAATAAAGAATAAGGAGAAAACAAGATGTATAAATTTGCGATAATCGGATGCGGGGGACTTGGTGCAAGATACATACAGTCCCTGGCCAAATTTAAAGCGGAAGCAACCGTATACGCCGTGGATGTATCAAAGGAAGCTTTGGAAAAAGCAAAAGAATTGTTTGAGGGAAACAATCCTGCAGCACAGGTAAAGCTTTGTCTGTGCAGTCAGATAGAAGAACTTGACGACGAAATTGATATAGCGGCAGTTGTAACAACATCCGGAATACGCCGGGGGCTTACGGAACAGCTTTTGAACAGCAAAAAGGTAAAATACCTGATTCTTGAAAAGGTGCTCTTTCCATGTGCGGAAGATTATGAGGAAATCAAAAAACTGCTTGAGGAGAAGAATGTCAAAGCATGGATAAACTGCAACCGGAGATGTTTTCCGTTTTACAAGGAGCTCAAGAAGGATTTTGAGGGACAAAAGCTTCGTTTCATACTGACCGGCGGGATGTGGGGCATCGGATGCAATACGATCCACTATCTTGATTTGATTAATTATATTACAGGCAGTGCCGAGGGGATAGTAATAAATCCTTCCGGTCTTGATCAGCAGGTGGTCGAAAGCAAACGGAAAGGATATATGGAATTTACCGGAACGATTGAAGGCCGTACTGCAGAATGCAGTTATTTTTCGATGACTTCGAAAAAAGGAGAGGTAGAACCGGTTATATATACGATTATCAGCGATGAGGTAATGTATGTAGTAAATGAAAGCGAATTGTACGCCTGCCGTATGAGACGTGAGAATCACTGGAGAAGAGAGGATTTCACACTGACAGCCTATTATCAGAGTACGGTTACAAGCACCCTGTTTGAAGAAATCCTGGCGAAAGGAAGCTGCGATCTTCCGGATTACGAGACAGCTCAGAGGGAGCATCTGCCGTTTATCAAAGCGATTCTTGAATTTTTAAGTGATCAGAGGGGCGAGGAGGTAAAGTCATGTCCAATAACGTAAAAGAGGGTATTTTGCTGGTTGGCCTGGGATATATGGGAAAAGAGTATCATAAGGTGCTGCAGGCAATGGGGATAGATTATACGGCGGTGGGGAGAAGCGAAGCTGGATGCAGAGCCTTTTCTGAGGCAACCGGACACAGCGCCTTTGCCGGCGGGCTTGACCGATATATTGAAGAAAACGGGATGCCGTATAATAAGGCAATTCTGGCAGTCCAGGCAGAGTATGGAAGCGAGTGTGCAGTAAAACTAATCAACAGCGGAATAAAAGAGCTTCTGGTTGAGAAGCCCTGCGGGCTTGATAATGCACAGGCTGACGCGATAATTCAGGCCGCAGAGAGTCATGGCGCCAAGGTTGTTATTGCTTATAACCGTCGGTTTTATGCAGCGACGCTTGCAGCGGAACAGATTATAAAAGAGGACGGCGGTGTTGTTTCCATGAAATTCGACTTTACAGAAAAAGGGTTTCGGGATGAAGAAAGCATTGACGGCCTGCTGATCGGGAATTCGACTCATGTGATGGATCTTGCATTCTGGCTTGCGGGAGAGCCGGCAGAGCTTTTGGCTCTTAACAATATTGAAAAAAAGGGAAGCTCTCTGCGGGTGGAATTTGCAGGAGCCGGCCGGACAGTAAAAGAAGCTCTGTTTTCTTATGCGGCTAACTGGAAGGCGCCGGGGCGCTGGTCCGTAGAAGTTATGACGCCGAAGCACAGATTGATTTTCAGTCCGATGGAGAAGCTTCAGATTCAGGATACAGGAAGTTTTGCCGTGAGAGAAGAGAAAATAGACGATGCGCTGGACGTCAGGTTTAAACCTGGCATTTATAAAGAAGTTGAAATGTTCCTGGGAAACATTGATAATGAAAGGCTTTTGACAATTCAAAAGCAGCGAAAACATTTTGAATATTATTTTGCAATAGCGCATGGAAGAGAGTGGAAAAGGGAGGGTGAATGAAATGCAGGAGAACAGAAAAATCCTGATAACAGGCGCGTCCTCCGGAATCGGCAGGGAGACGGCAAAATACCTTGCCGGGGAAGGATGCAGCCTTGTCCTTCTTGGAAGAAATAAAGAGAGGCTTGAGGAAACAAGAGAAATGCTGCCGGGGAAAGATCATTTAACAATATCCGTCGACCTGGCAGAGGAGCAGGATCTGGAATCTGTTTTCCGGGAAGCGGTATCCAGCGGACGGAAGCTGGATGGTATGGTGCATTGCGCCGGAACAGGCCCGATTATTCCGATCAAGCTTATGAAACGTCGATTAATCGAGGAGGTAATGAGTGTCAATCTCTATTCCTTTCTCGAACTGGTGAGACAATTTTCAAACAGGAAATACCATAACGAAAACAGCAGCATTGTTGCCATTTCTTCTATTGCTGCTGTACAGCCGGAAAAATGCCAGACGGTATACAGTATGTCAAAAGCGGCGTTGAATGCGGCGGTTCAGGCGCTGGCCATCGAGCTTGCGCCGAAAAAAATCAGAATTAACACAGTTATGCCCGGTGTGGTTGATACGCCGATGGCAAGAGCGGGGAGCCAGTTTGTGGCGGAGGGCGATTTTATTGCATCCGTTTCAGAACGGCAGCTTTTGGGCGTGATCGAGCCGGAAGCTATCGCGGGGCTGTGCAGTTTTCTGCTGAGCAGTACATCCTCCATGATGACCGGCAGAGCGGTATATGCGGATGGCGGAAGATTATAGGCCTGCAATCGGGAAGGAGAAGACAATGGCAGCATCGGTTATTGAGGGAATACGCATCGGCGGGCTGGCGTGTGCTGTGCCCACGGGCAAGATAGAAACGAAATCATACGAAAGCAGGTTCGGGGAGGATGATATAAGAAAATTTATTGATATGGTAGGGGTAAAAGAGCGCTATGTATCTGTGGAAAAACAGACCGGCTCCGATCTCTGCTTTGTTGCCGCACAGGAACTAATGGAAAAGAAGCAGATCGAAGCTTCAAGCATTGATGCGGTGATTTATATGTGCCAGATACCGGATTACAAACAGCCGTCAACAGCGCTTGTGCTCCATAAAAGACTGAACCTGAGAAACGACTGCATTGCGTTCGATATCAATCTTGGCTGTACCGGTTTCATATACGGCGTAAGCGTAATGGCATCGCTGATTCATGCGGGGCTTGTGAACAGGGGACTGCTTCTGGTGGGAGAGGTTTCCAGAGCAGATAAAAATACTTCGGATCACAGCAACGCAATGATGTTCGGAGATGCGGGTGCAGCATGCATAATCGAAAAGGGCGAAGGACAAATTGAAACACTTCTGAAATCGGACGGGAACGGGTTTCACATTATGGGAATTCCGGGCGGACAGGCCAGGCATCCGCTGGATAAGCAGAATCCGGATTGGGAGTCGCTGGAGCCGCACATGGACGGTTTTGAAACCTTCCGCTTTGCCATTACCAAGGCCCCTGCTGCGTGGAAGGAGTTTTCCAAAATCTGGGGAAAGAAAGCTGAGGATTATGACTATGTACTGTTCCATCAGTCCAACAAGTTTATGGTGGATCATATAGCTCATAAGATGAAGCTGAAACCGGAGCAGTATCCAATGTCGATTGACCGGTACGGAAATACGAACGGAGTTTCCATTCCGGTAACACTGGCTGACTTATGCGGGCGGGTGAAACTTGAGGGGCCGTTAAAGCTGCTGTGCATTGCCTTTGGGGTAGGTTTGTCCTGGGGAGTGCTTTCCCTGGAGATTGCGGCGGAGGATGTGCTTCCGATGATCTATTCCGATGATTATTTCGGGGAAGCTTATGAGACGGTTTTCGGAAAAGGCAGAGAAACAGAGGAGCAGGCAAATGAATAATGCGATCACAGTACGCAGAGCAGTAAAAAGCGATGTGCCGGCTATAATTGAATTTATTCGGGAGCAGTGGAATCCGGATCATATATTTGTGAAGGAACCTGCATTCTTCGAATATATGCTCTGCGACGGGGATGAAGTGAATGTTATTATCGCAGCAGATTTATCCGGTAAAATTTACGGTATGGAAGGTGTGACATTTTACAATTCTTCGGACAGGCCCGACAGTACGGGGATGATGTGGAAATGCCTGAAAACCGAAAATGTTATGCTGGGAATTGAGATTGATCAGTATATGGCATCCTTTAAAAATCAGAGGTTTCATTTCGGTGTCGGCTCAAATCCCAAGACTACGCTGAAGATTACCAGAAAGTTCTATAAGCATGTTACTGGGAAACTCGATCATTTTTACCGTCTCAGCCGAAAACAGCAATTCCGGATTGCGCTGATCCATCATGCGGAAGTCCTTCCGCAAGAAGAGAACGGAGTGCGCCTGTTGGAGGTTCTTGGGGCGGATGAACTGGAGAAAATCCTGCCGGATGAGTATTTGAGGTCCATGACGCCGTATAAGGATTTGAATTATCTGCGAAGGCGTTATTTCGAGCATCCGATTTACCGTTATCGTGTTTACGGGATTGAGCATCCGGATCGTCCGCTTCGCTCCGTGCTTGTGATGCGGGTGGTTGAGGCAGCGGGCAGCCGCGCGATCAAGATTGTTGATTTTATTGGGGACAATTCTGATCTGGCAGGGATTGGTGACGCCGTGGATAGGCAAATGGAGCAGTTTGGCGCAGAATATACGGATATATATTCCGCGGGACTTAATGATGAGCTGATGGAGCAGGCAGGTTTCGTAAGGCTGACAGACGGAGACAGCAATATTATTCCGAATTATTTTGAACCGTTTGAACAGAGGAATGTGGATATTTATTATACGGCCCCTTATATGGAAAATGTCCGGCTGTTCCGCGGAGACGCGGATCAGGACAGACCGAATACTGCCGGTGGCCTGCGTCTGTAGCGATATCCTGATAATTCAGATGACAGTGTAAAAAGGAGGTCTGCCGTGCTGATTTATGATTTTCCGCTGCCGCCGCTGGATGAGAGGATGTATATTGTGCTGGAGGGAGAAGAAGCGCTGATCATTGATCCTTCGGAAAATGAGGCTGCTGTGTGTCTGATGAAGGAACATAAGGTTGAGAGGGCTGTTATACTTCTGACGCATGAGCATTTTGATCATATTACTGGGGTGGACTATTTTAGAAAATTGTACGGGGCGAAGGTTCTCTGCTCCCGGGAATGTGCCGGCGGAATTCAGGATACTCGAAAAAATCTGTCGGCAAGATATGAGATTTTCTATCTGATGAATCCCTCGCATGACCGTGCGGAATATGAAAAAATGTGCGCTGCTCCTTTTGTGTGCACAGCGGATGAGACTTTTGAAAATTATATGCTGCTGCAGTGGTGCGGTCATGAGGTGGAGCTTGTTTCAACGCCGGGGCATTCCCCGGGAAGCATCTGCATTCTGCTGGATAAAAGGCATCTGTTTTCCGGCGACAGTCTGGTGAATGGGTGCGAAGTGATAACAAGATATCCCGGAGGCAGCCGGAAGCAGTATGAGGAATGCGCGATACCGTTTTTTAAAAGACTGGATAGAGCTGTAATTGTTTATCCGGGTCACGGCGACAGAGCTCCGATATGTCAGTGGAGTTTTGAGCAAAAATAGAGAAAACAGGAGGCAAAAGAATATGGAAAACAGAGAAAAGATTGCAAAGCTGGAAGAAATGATGGAACTGGAGGAGGGCAGTCTTACGGAAGAAACCCTGTTGGATGATGTGGATGAGTGGGATTCGGTTGCGGCGATTTCCTATATCGCGCTGCTCGACGAAGAGTTTGGAGTATCAATCTCGGCAAAGGAAATCAAATCCTTTAAAACGGTGGCGGACGCGATCAGCTACATGAAGTAAAAAACATACGGGGATTGCTGAAATGAACTGGAAGGAAGCCAACGAAAAATTATCAAAAAAGCGCGAGCGCGCCGCTCTCGGCGGAGGGCAGGAGAAAATTGAAAAGCAGCACAGAAAGGGTAAAATGACTGCCAGAGAGCGTCTGAACTACCTTTTTGACGCAGGGAGCTTCGTGGAAATCGACGCCTTTGTAGAGTCGCGCATTGATGATTTTGAGATGGATCGAAAGCGTATCCCGGGGGACGGCGTCGTAGTGGGCTACGGTAAAATCAATGGTCGGACTGTATTTGCCGCCTCCGAGGATTTTACCGTAGTCGGAGGAACACTTGGAGAATATCATGCAGCCAAAATATGCCATATACAGGATATGGCATACCAGAACCGATGCCCGATCCTGATGATTAACGACAGCGGAGGAGCAAGGATCGAGGAGGGTATCTGCTCGCTGAGCGGCTACAGCGGAATCTTCCTGCGCAACACGCGCGCTTCTGGCGTAATTCCGCAGATAGCCCTGATTATGGGTTCCTGCTCCGGGGGAGCCTGCTATGGTCCGGCGCTGTGCGACTTTATTTTTATGGTGCGAGGTAACGGGAAAATGTTTCTTACCGGCCCCCAGGTAGTGAAAGCGGTGCTGAATGAGGAGACCACCATTGACGAGCTGGGCGGAGCGCAGGTTCATGAAAGCCGGAGCGGGGTGGCACATTTTGTCTGCGATGGGGAAACGGAATGCATGGATGAGGTAAAAAGGCTGCTCGCATTTTTACCGGACAACTGCAGGCAGCAGCCTCCAAAGCAGGCAGAGGAACACAGAAAAGCCGGCTTTTTCCGTGAGAGAAGGGCGGATCGATGCAGTGAGCTTTCGTCCGTAGTACCGTCAAATTCCAGGAAGATTTACGATGTGCACGAGGTAATAAAACGAATCGTGGACGAAGGTTCCTGTATGGAAGTTCAGAAAGGCTATGCTGAAAACGCGGTGGTCTGTCTCGCCCGGCTGGACGGAAGAACCGTCGGGATCATTGCCAATCAGCCGACGCAGCTGGCCGGTGCACTGGATTGCGATGCTTCGGATAAAATCGCCCGTTTTATTCGAACCTGCGACTGTTTTCAGATTCCGCTGATCACACTGATTGATGTGCCCGCTTTTTTCCCGGGAAAGGATCAGGAGTACCGGGGGATTATCCGCCATGGAGCAAAAATCTTGTACGCGTATTCAGAGGCATCAGTTCCTAAAATATCCCTGATTATGCGCAAAGCTTACGGCGGCGCTTACATCGCGATGAACAGTAAGGATATGGGGGCGGATATCGTATATGCCTGGCCGATCGCGGAAATCGCCGTAATGGGGGCGGAGGGTGCGACCAATATTATTTTTAAGAAGAAAATTGAAGCTTCCGGGCAGCCGGAAGAGGAGAGAGCAAAGGTTCAGCGGGAATACTCGGAGAAATTTATGAATCCGTATATCGCGGCTGCCAGAGGATATATCACTGAGGTGATTTTTCCCGAAGAGACGCGGAAGAGACTGGTATCGGCGCTGGATATGCTGAAAAACAAGCAGGCCCCGGAGACGGAAAAACGGCATGGGAATATGCCGCTGTGAGGGCATATTTTATTGCAGGAGGGACAAATATGAAAAGCACGGGGAAGCAGATGTTAAAGGCAGTCATATTTCTGGGGATTTTTCTGGGACTGTTTATCTGCGTACAGGATTTTCTGAGACTGAAGGATAACGGTTATAAAACGGAATCCTTTTATGAATTAGAGAGAGATACCTGCGATGTTGTATTTCTGGGATCGTCAACGATGCTGGCGGTGCAGCCGATGGAACTGTATGGAAAGTATGGAATAACCTCGTATAATCTGGCTCAGCACGGGCAGTCGTTTGCTTTGACGTACTATTCGCTGGTAGATGCCATCAAATATCAGCATCCGAAGGTAGTTGTGGTGGATGTGCATACGATTTACCGGACAGATAAGGATTTTAAAAATGAGTATGCTCATTATACTCTGGATAATATGCCTTTTGGAATAAACCGGATTCAGGCAGTATTTGATGTAATAAAAAAGGAAGAGCGAATGGAGTTTCTGCTTCCGATTGTACGTTATCACACACGATGGAAAGAGCTGGCGGCTTTGGATTTTAAAGGAGTGCACGACTTTTGGAGAGGAACCTATTTCCGCGGCGGAATGGAGAAATTTTCAGCAGAGAATATTACGATTGTACCGGAAAATGAAACAGCGGAACTTGGAGAAATAGGCAGGGAGTATCTGAAGAAAATTATTCAATTATGCAAGGATGAAAACATTTCTCTGGTTTTGACGAATATGCCGTTATGTGTTGAAAAAACATGGACTAATGTTCAAAGGCAATATAATCATGTAAAGAAAATAGCAGAAGAAAACGGAATAGTATATATAAACTATATGCATGTTGATGCAGGGATTGATATAGCCAGAGACTTTTCTGACTATGAACACTTAAATACTCAGGGAGGGCTCAAAATATCAAATCATATCGGTGATTATTTACATGCCGCCTATGATTTGACGGATCATCGGGGAGAGCCTGATTATGCGATTTGGGCCAGCGATTATGAGATGTATAAGAAACAGAAGGAAAAGTTTTTAGCTGATTTTTCTAAACGGTATGGAACACAATAGGAAAAAAGAGTGAATTGATATCCGTTTGATAGAAGCAGGATAAAAAATTCTGATTTTGAATTTTTATATGTGCTAGTTCAATACAACCTACTTATAAGCGAAATGTTTGATGTCAGAGGCTACGAAAATAAGAAATAAAGAGATAAAGATGGAGGAATGAAAAATGACAAGAGAAGCTGTATTAGAAAAATTGAATGACGTATTCCAGGATGTATTTGATGATGAAAATATTATGGTGGGAGAAGAGACTTCTATGAGCAACATAGCTTTCGGTTCATCAAATATTGATGATTGGGACAGCCTTGAGCATATTAATTTAGTGGTTGCTGTAGAAAGATGCTTCGGTATCAAGTTTAATATGGGAGAAGTTTCTACGATTAAAAATGTTGGCGCAATGGTGGATATTATTTTGGAAAGGATGCAGTAAGTAGGATAATGCCTGAAGTAGCTTTCTTGCATGAGAATCCTGCCAGAGATTGTTTAACTTTGGCAGGTGACATTTCGCCAAAATAGTATCTCTGATATTGTTTTTGTTATGATAGTATAATAATATATTAAAATAACTTTCGTTCAGATGAGGATTGAAGAAGTACCCTTGTAATTGAATTTTGTTATATCAGAGCAGGTTAATGATTAAAGGAAAGAATGTCGCAGTTTTAGGGGGAGCGTTGCATGAATGTAGCATCAGCGGAATTTTTAATATTTACCTTGATTTCAGTAATTTTTTATTATGCTATTCCAGTGCGTTATCGCTGGTTTGTACTTCTGTTAAGCAGTATAGCATTTATTATGTCGTCAAATGGGTTGCTCTTAGTTTTGGTCATGCTGATAACTACAACGGTTACGTATTTTGCAGGAGTGTTATTGGCACAGAACAGAAAAAAGTGGATTTTGGCAATCGCACTCCTGATTAATATGGGAGTATTGATATTTTTTAAGGAGATTAATTTTTTTGTTGGCACCACCAGAGGTATATTTCACTTAATGGGTGGAGCGTTTCCGGTGAAAAAATTTGATATATTAGCACCATTAGGAATCTCGTATTATACCTTAAATATGGTCAGCTATCTTTTGGATTTGTATTGGGGAATCGGTGTTGTACAAAAGAACTATATGAAGTTTATGCTGTTCGCTGGATATTTTCCGGCAATGACATCAGGGCCGCTGCTTCGCTACAGAGAAATTGGAGAGAAGCTGTATGATGGACACAGGTTTCATTATATAACAATGTGTCATGGATTTCAGAGAATCTTGTGGGGATTTTTCAAAAAGTTTGTATTGGCAGAACGCCTCGCGGTGGTGGTTAATACGATATATGGCAATTATACTGATTATAATGGATTGTATATTATCATTGCTATGCTATGTTTTACTTTACAACTGTATACTGATTTTTCCGGATGCATCGACATTGTTCTTGGAGTTTCCGAACTGTTCGGTATTCGCCTGTCGGAAAATTTTGATCTTCCGTTTACCTCAAAAAGTGTTTCTGAATTTTGGAGAAGATGGCATATAACGCTTGGCGCCTGGCTGAAAGACTATGTTCTGTATCCGATTTTAAAGAGTTCTCCATGGCAGAAACTCGGTGCAAAGATGAAGAAAAGATTCGGGAAAAAATACGGAAAAAAGATACCGGTCTGGCTTGGTCTGTTTCTTTCATGGTTCCTGATCGGAATGTGGCATGGCGGCGCCTGGAACTATATTGTTGGCGTCGGGCTGCTGATGTGGCTGTTTATTGTATTGGGTGAGCTGTGCGAGCCGCTGTTTGGATGGCTGATTCGGAAGCTTCGGATCAATACGGAATGCTTCAGCTGGAGATTGTTTCAGTCTGTCCGAACCTTCTGCTGCTTTGTGATAGGGTTGTCTCTGTTCCGCTCGTATGGCGGGTTAATGGAGGGAATGAAAATCTGGAAATCTGCTCTTTCTACATTTAATCCGCAGATTTTGTTGGACGGTTCGCTTCTTAAGCTTGGGCTGGATGCGAAGGAGATGGGAGTATTGGTTGCTGCTTTGTGTGTTCTTGCCATCAGCGGTATTCTTCGGATTTACTTAAAGCGGCCGCTTCGTGATTGGCTTGCGGAGCAGAATACGGCGTTCCGATGGATTGTACTTTATATTTTAGCTTTTGCGGTAATTATTTTTGGCTGCTATGGGATTGGCTACGATAGTTCTGCATTTATTTATGAGGCATTTTAATTTAAATTATTTATGGGGAAAGAGATTATGGCAAAGCTTTATATTATTATGTACCACTATATCCGCAGTCTGAAATCAAGCCGTTACCCGGAAATTCGTGGCCTTGATCTGGAACTGTTCCGGCAGCAGCTTGCGTTTCTGAAGGAGCATTTCACATTCCTGAAAACGGAGGAAGTGCTGGCGCTCGGCTCGGCGGATGAACTGAAACAGGACAGCGTTCTGCTTACTTTTGACGACGGTTACATTGATCATTATACCAATGTATTTCCTCTTCTGAAGGCGGAAAACATTCCGGGGTTTTTCTCCATGCCGGGCAGGATTATCCGTGAGAAAAAGGTTCTGGATGTAAACAAAATTCATTTTATTCTGGCGAGCGCACCTGTGGAGAAAATCAAAGCAATGGCGTTCAAACAGCTGGATCATTATCGGGGCGCTGAGTTTGATATTCCGCCCAATGCGGAACTGTATGAAAAGCTTGCAAAAGCAAACCGTTTTGACAGCGGGGATGTCATTTTTATCAAGAGGCTGCTTCAGGCGGAACTTCCGGAGCGGCTTCGAAACAGGATTACGGAGGAGCTGTTTCGGGTGTTTATCGATCTGCCGGAAGCTGCCTTTGCGGACGAGCTGTATATGAATCTGGATCAGGTCAGGCTGATGAAACAGCAGGGGATGGATTTCGGCATACACGGCTATGACCATTACTGGATGAACCGTCTGGAAGGGGATGCGCTGAAAAAGGATATTGAGGCGGCATTGGACGTATTTGACGGTGTGATTGATGCAAATCAATGGGTCTGCTGTTATCCGTACGGCTCCTGCAGCGATCCGGTCATTGCACAGATTAAGAAAATGGGCGCTTCTGCGGGATTGGCAACCGAGGTGAGGGCTTATGTGCCGGGGACGGATGATATGTTCCGGATTCCAAGGCTGGATACGAATGATTTTCCGCCGAAGAGTGAGGAATATCTGAAATATTAAACTTCCCGGGCAGGTTACGAAATAATTTGACACGAAGGATGATATGAAATATTGCAGGTAAATGGGCACAGGGCAGAGGGAGTAAATACGGATGAAATGCGAATACAATGCAGAGCAGTTGTCAGCGCTCGTAGAAAAACAAATTGGAATTTACTGGAATTTCCGGGGGGGGGGTATAAAGTGTGTTATGCCCAGAGTTTTAGGCCGTCTGGAAAAGAACTTAAGCAGCTGGAATTCTAAATATTGTCGGGAGAATGATGAAACGGTATTTCATATCGAACATACAGTTACCTATTCGGTATTTTTATATCTTTTGTCAAATCAGCTGTATAAAGAAGGCTTTGAGCAATCGGCAGCTTATGTGTACTATTTGAATAAGATCATGCATTCTGTAGACTGGTTTTATGCAATTGAGCTGCCGGACTATTTCGGGGCGGAGCACCCGCTTTCCAGCGTTCTGGGAAGAGCGGAGTATAGTAATTACTTTTTTATTTACCAGGGTGTAACGGTGGGAGGAAATCGTAAAGCAGACAGGCTGTATTATCCGAAGATCGGTGAAAATGTTATTCTTTATTCGGACAGCAAGGTTCTGGGAGATGTAAAAATCGGAAATAACGTGGTGATTTCAGCAAACACATATATCAAGGACGCAGTCATCCCGGATAATTCCATAGTTTTTGGAAGTTCGCCGAATTTGATAATAAAAAAGAAGACGGAATCAGAGATGCAGGAAATGACAGGTTGCTTTTGGAATAGATCAATGATAAAACAGGAGGAAAATTATGAATAAAGTGCTTGTTACGGGCGCGGATGGTTTTATTGGAAGTCATCTCACAGAAAAACTAGTAAGGAAGGGCTATGCAGTAAGGGCATTTTCCTTTTACAATTCGTTTAATACCTGGGGCTGGCTTGATACCTTACCAAAGGATATTATGGAGCAGGTTGAAGTATTTACTGGAGATATCAGAGATCCCAACGGCGTGAGAACAGCGATGCGGGGAATGGATCAGGTATTCCATCTGGCAGCCCTGATTGCAATTCCATTCAGTTATCATTCCCCGGATTCTTATGTGGATACAAATATCAAGGGGACGCTGAATGTCCTGCAGGCCGCGCGGGAACTGGAAATGCAGCGTGTTTTGATTACCTCAACATCCGAAGTATACGGAACGGCGAAGTATGTCCCTATTGATGAAAAGCATCCTTATCAGGGACAGTCACCTTATTCGGCGACCAAAATCGGTGCGGACAGGCTGGCAGAAAGCTTTTACCGCAGCTTTGGGCTTCCGGTATCTATTGTGCGCCCGTTCAATACCTATGGGCCTAGACAGTCGGCAAGGGCTGTCATCCCAACGATTATTTCGCAGCTTCTTGCGGGGCAAGAGAAAATCAAGCTCGGAGCATTAACACCCACACGGGATTTTAATTATGTAAAAGATACGGCAGCAGGTTTTATTGCAATTTCAGAATCAGACAGGACAATCGGTGAAGAAATCAATATCGCAACGCAACAGGAAATTTCGATTGGGGAGTTGGCCGGAGAGATTATCCGTCAGATTAATCCGAGTGCAGAAATTATCTGTGACGAGCAGAGGCTTCGCCCAGAAAAGAGCGAGGTAAATCGCCTGCTGGGGGCTAATGCGAAAATAAAAAAGCTGACTGACTGGAAGCAGCAGTATACGCTTGAGCAGGGGATTGCAGAGACAATAGCGTGGATACAGGAGAATATGGAACGATATAAAACTAATATATATAATATATAACAGATTTTAAGCGATAAAAGCGGAGGTGAATTGCTGTGGGCAGATTTGTGCCTTTATCAATACCTAATTTTGAAGGCAATGAAACAAAATATGTGAATGATGCATTAAGCCAAGGCTGGGTATCGACGGGTGGGGCTTACATTGCAGAATTGGAAAAGAAACTGGCTGAATTCTTAAAAACGGATAGAACAGCCGCCTGTCAAAGCGGGACGGCAGCGATCCATCTGGCGCTTCGGGAATGCAATGTACTTCCCGGGGATATGGTGATTGTTCCGACGCTGACCTTTATTGCGGCTGTTAACCCAGTAATGTATCAGTTTGCTTCACCGGTGTTTATGGACTGCGACGACAGTTTATGTATGGATGCAGAGAAACTGCGCGTTTTTTGTGAGACGGAATGTATTTTTGAAAAGGGCAGGCTGATTCACAAAGGAACCGGGAAGCAGATTAAGGCAGTTGTCGTTGTGCATGTATTTGGAAATCTGGCAGATATGGAATCCATTATGGAAACAGCGGATAGATTTGGTTTGAAGGTAATCGAGGATGCAACGGAGGCACTGGGAACCTGTTATACTGAAGGCCGTTATTCAGGAAGATTTGCAGGAACCATAGGCGATTTTGGTGCTTATTCTTTTAATGGCAACAAAATTATTACAACTGGCGGCGGCGGTGCGGTAACAGCGCGGGACGAGTGTCAAGTATCGCACATGCAATATATTTCCACACAGGCGAAAGACGATCCGCATTACTATATTCACAATGAGGTAGGCTTTAATTATCGTATGACAAATCTGCAGGCGGCTTTAGGGGTGGCGCAGCTGGAAGAGCTTCCGGAGTTTATACGAAGAAAAAATCGAAATTACGAGCAGTACAGAGAGTTGCTGGATGGTTTTGCGCTGGGAAGACTGCTTGATTTTCGTCAGGGGACTTATTCAAATCGGTGGTTCTATTCTCTGGAGCTTCGGATGGACAGACTGAGGGGAAATCTCAGAGATGTGGTTTCCGCGCTGCAGGAAAGAGGTGTACAGACAAGAGCAATCTGGGGATTAATCCACGAGCAGCTTCCGTACAGGAATGAGGTTGCGTATCGGATTGAGAAGGCGTTGGATTACTCCTCCTGCATTTTGAACCTTCCTTGCAGCACGCAATTGACCAGGGACGAGATTGAGTTTACAGTGGAGCAGATAAAGGTGGTACTGGGAGAGATGGCAAATGAGAAGTGAATTGCTGGAAAAATTCTGCGCAGGGCAGGAAATCAATATAGTAGAAGCGATGCGAAGAATAGATTGCAACACAAGAGGTATCCTTTTTATTCTTGACGAAGATCAGAAGCTGGTTGGAAGCTTAAGCGACGGCGATATCCGGCGCTGGCTGATCAAAACGGGGGAGCTTCAGGCAAACGTAGCCGGAATTATGAACCGGAATTTAAAGTTTCGATATGCCGGCGGGGAGGATAACGCCCTAGCATATATGAGAAGGCAGGAAATCAGAGCGCTTCCGGTGATTGATTCCGACCATCATATTATCAGAATTATTTTTGATTCGGATGAGCCGGAGAAACTTTTGCAAGGGAAAAACAAAAAGCTGCAGGAAGTTTCAACGGTCATCATGGCAGGAGGAGAGGGAACCAGGCTTTATCCATATACTAAGATTTTGCCCAAACCGCTGATCCCGATTGGTGATGTTCCGATTGTTGAACGGATTATCAATAAGTTTGTAAATTTTGGCGCTGTGGATTTCTACATAACGCTAAATTATAAAAAGGGAATGATTAAGTCATATTTTTCAGATCTTTCGCCGGATTATTCAGTTAAATATGTAGAGGAAGAACGGCCGCTCGGAACGGCAGGAAGTCTGAAGCTTATTTCAGAGAAGTTTGAAAAGCCGATTTTTGTTACGAATTGTGATATACTAATCAATGCTGATTATGCCAATATATATAAATATCACAGGGAATCAGGAAATATCATGACTATCGTAACTGCTCTTAAAAACATTGTAGTTCCTTATGGTGTTTTAAAAGCCAAGAGCCAGGGAATCGTTACTTCCATGGAAGAGAAACCAAGACTTTCATATTTTGTTAATACAGGGATGTATGTGCTGAACCCTGAAGTTATCAGCATGATTCCGGAAGACAAGTTTTTCCACATGACAGATCTGGCAGATAATTTACTGAAAGAGGGGCTTCAGGTCGGGATGTATCCTGTCAGTGAAGATTCCTTTCTGGATATGGGGGAATTTGAGGAAATGAAGAGAATGGAAGAAAAGCTGGATCTGTAAAACGGGAGGGGATTTGGAAGAGATTGTATTGGTAGGGTATGGCGGTCATGCGGAAAGCGTCGCCGACTGTATTGAAAGAAGTCGTAAGTTTCATATTGCCGGGTACACAGATTTATCTGCACATAATACCCGATATGAATATTTAGGCACAGATCATATACTGGAAAGGATATATCAGGAAGGAATATGCAATGCTGCTCTCTGTATCGGATACCTTGGAAGAGGAGATATTCGTGAAAGGCTTTTTCACAGGTTGAAGACAATCGGTTTTAAACTGCCGGTCATTTCCGATCCTTCTTCTGTTATATCGGACAAGGCGATACTGGGAGAAGGAACCTTTGTAGGAAAAGGGGCTGTTGTTAATTCCGGCGCCAGAGTGGGGGATATGTGTATTCTGAACACGATGTCGCTTGTTGAACATGGCTGCAGGATAGATAATTTTACTCATGTTGCTGTCGGCGGAATCTTATGCGGAGAGGTTAGCGTGGGAGAGCGGGTGCTAATCGGAGCCGGTGCGGTGGTGCTGCAGGGGCTGACCATACCGGACGGCGCGATTATACCGGCAGGAATGACTGTCAGAAAGGGCGATTTGGGTAAGTTTACCGTAAATAAACGTGATACCGGCAGTACGGTCGGCCAGTAAAATACTCCTTCAGCGAACAGGAGGACTTAAAATGAAAAGGACATTGATTATTGCTGAGGCAGGCGTAAATCATAATGGAAGTCTTGAAATTGCCAAAAAGCTGATTGATGCAGCTTATGAGAGTGGTGCGGACGCTGTAAAATTTCAGACGGCAAAGCTGGGTTCCCTGGTAACAAAGGATGCTCCGGCTGCCGGATATCAAAAAGAAAATATGCAAAAGGAGCTGTCTCAGGCAGAAATGCTGAAAAAACTGCTTCTTCCGTTTGACGCCTTCAAAGAACTGGCAGCGTACTGCAGGAAAGTGGGGATTGAGTTTTTGTCTACTCCTTTCGATTTGGAAAGTATTGATTTGCTGGAGGAAATTGGATGCAGATTATGGAAGATACCTTCTGGGGAAATTACAAATCTTCCTTATCTGGAACGGCTGGCAAAAACGGGAAAGCCGATTATTATGTCTACCGGTATGTGTACTTTGGAGGAGGTTGAAGCTGCTGTTAATGTTTTAAAAGAGAATCGGGCAGGGGATATTACACTGCTCCACTGCACTACACAGTATCCTGCCCCATATAACGATGTAAATCTCAAAGCCATGCTGACTCTGAAGGAGAAATTTGATTGTAATGCAGGTTACTCTGATCACACAATGGGAATCGAAATCCCAATTGCGGCTGCCGCGATGGGTGCAGCAGTAATAGAAAAGCATTTTACTCTGGATCGAAGGATGGAAGGGCCGGATCATAAAGCAAGTCTGGAACCCGAGGAGTTGAAGCGCATGGTTTCTTCCATTCGGAATGTGGAATGTTCGCTTGGTAGCGGGCGAAAGGAGCCTGCTGCATCGGAATTGCCGAACAGAGCAGTGGCAAGAAAAAGTATTGTGGCAGCATGCGGGATAAAAAAGGGGGAACTGTTTACGGAGAAAAATTTGACAACAAAGCGTCCGGGGAACGGCATTTCGCCAATGCGGTGGCATCAGGTACTGGGGATGGCGGCGGTCAGAGACTTTATGGAGGATGAATTAATAGAGCTATGAAAAAAGTTGCTGTGGTAACATCAACACGAGCGGAATATGGTCTGTTAATGCCGGTTATAAAAGCACTTAGAAGTTATGAAGATGAAAACTTACGCGTAGAATTAATTGTTTCTGGGACACATTTGAGTGCAGAATATGGAGGTACAGTTTCTGAGATTGAGGCAGATGGAATTCGAATTGACATAACAATCCCTGTTTCTGTCTCCTGCCGTTCAGCCATGGACATTTCCGGCAATCAGGCGGAAGTATTGAGGTGTTTTACAGAGCTTTTTGAGGTAAAAAAATATCATGCGGTTCTTATTCTGGGAGATCGTTACGAGAGCCTTGCCATAGCGATTGCAGCGGGAAATACCGGTACGCCAGTTTTTCATCTGTGCGGAGGAGATACTACAGAAGGAGCGATAGATGAATGGAACCGGCATTCTATTACAAAAATGAGCTACATTCATTTTGTTACAAATGAGACAAGCCGGCAAAGAGTAATACAGCTTGGAGAGAATCCTGAACGGGTATTCAATTATGGCTCGACAAGTATTGATAATATTGTTCGAATCGCTGATTTGTCCAAGGAGGAAGCTCTGCTCAGTATTGGAATGTCATACTGCAAGTATGCTCTTTGTACTTATCATCCGGTGACAATGGAAAATGACGGCGTAGATGTCAGAGTCCGGGAGTTTTTAGAAGCAATCTGCTGTTTTCCGGAAATTGAATTTATTGTAACAAAGTCGAATGCGGATCAGGGAGGTTCCAGAATTAATGAGCTGTTGAACTGCGCTGCCTTAAAAGTGAAGAATCTTCATGTTTTTGCGTCCCTGGGGGTTAAGCGTTATTTATCTCTGATGAGACATGCTGAGTTTGTCTTGGGAAATTCTTCGAGTGGTATTATTGAGACGCCGGCATTTCACAAACCGACCGTCAATATCGGTGATCGGCAGCGTGGAAGGCTGCAGGTAAAGAGTATTATCAACTGCGGCGAAGATAAAGAGTCAATCAGGAAGGCAATCTGCGTTGCCATGTCAGAAGAAACTAGGGAAATTTGCGGGAGCACAGAGAGCCCTTATGGAGACGGGAAGGCAGCAGAAAGGATTGCTAAAAAAACGTTGGAGGTTATCCGGAGCGGGCAGATAGATCTGAAAAAACAGTTTTATGATATTTCTTTTGAGGTGAAGTGATATGCCGGATATTTGTGTAATTGTGATTGGTCTTGGTTCCATGGGAAAAAGAAGGATTCGATTAATCAGAAAGTATGACAAGGCAATAAAAATCGTAGGGATTGATGCAAATGAAAAACGTTGCGGAGAAGCGGAAAAAGAACTGTCCATCATTGTGGATAATGCGATTAAAAATGCGGTTGAGAAATATGCGCCTTCCTGTGCATTTGTATGTACCTCGCCGCTGTCTCATTCCGCAATTATTTCGGAATGTCTGGATTATAATTTGAATGTATTTACCGAATTAAATTTAGTTTCGGACGGGTATGAGGATAATATACGTAAGGCGGAAGAAGGTAAGATTAAGATTTTTATGTCGTCTACATTTCAATACAGGGAAGAAATTCGATATATTGGAGACTGTATTAAAAAGCATACCGAAAATATAAATTATATTTATCATGTTGGCCAGTATCTGCCGGACTGGCATCCGTGGGAAAATTATAAGGACTTTTTTGTAAGCAATCCGAGAAGCAATGGGTGCAGAGAGATATTAGCAATTGACTTACCATGGCTGATTTCAGCTTTTGGAGAAGTTGAGAACTTTACCGTGCAGAAAAGAAAAAGTTCTGGGTTAGAGGTTAATTATAACGATACCTACCAGATTCTTCTTCAGCACAAAAGCGGCACGATGGGGGTACTGGCGGTTGATGTGATATCAAGAAAGGCGGTAAGAAATCTTGAAATATACAGCGAACATTTTTATTTGGAATGGAACGGTTCCCCATATGGACTGAAGGAATACGATATTTCTAGCGGACACACAAAAAGTGTTGAATTGTATCACGAAGTAGATAAGAATTCTCAATATAGTGATTTTGTTATTGAAAACATGTACCTGAATGAGATCAAAGCATTTTTTGAATATGTATATCAAGGAAAAGAGCCTTTGTATAGCTTGAAAGACGATTTTAAAGTGCTTGCAATTATCGATCAGATTGAGGAACAACTATGATGAGAATAAAAATTGCGTTTATCGGGATTGGTTCCATTGCAAGACGGCATTTAGAAAATCTGATTTCATGTTTGAAAGAACAGGGGAGAGATTATCAACTCGATGTAGTAAGGAGCGGCCGCGGAGCGGAAATAGATAATGCGTTGGCTTCGGAAATCAGTAATTATTATGTATATAAAGAAAAGATACCTTCAGATTATGATGTGATTTTTATTACGAATCCGACAGCACTGCATTATGAAGCGATACAGTTATATGCGGCCTCCGCAAGAAGTATGTTTATTGAAAAACCTGTTTTTGGCGATACGGCGGTTGATCTTGAACAGCTGCGGCTTAAAAAAGATGGTATATATTATGTTGCGTGCCCTCTGAGATATACGAATGTAATACAGTATCTGAAAAATAATGTAAATTGCTCAGAGGTCTTTTCAGCCAGGGCGATCTGTTCCAGCTATCTTCCGGATTGGAGAACTGGAATTGATTATCGCACTACCTACAGTGCGCAGAAAAAGCTGGGAGGCGGCGTTTCCATCGATTTAATTCACGAATGGGATTATATCACGTATTTATTTGGTTTTCCTGAGAAAGTAGTAAATATGAACGGAACTTATTCGAAACTTGAAATTGACAGCGAGGATTGTTCCGTGTATATTGCGAAAAACAGTTCCATGCTATATGAACTTCATCTCGATTATTTCGGAAGAAAGCGGATGCGGCAGATTGAATTGTTTATGGAAAATGAAACAGTTGTAGGGGATTTGGAGAGATCAGAGATACGTTTTTTGCGCAGCGGGGAGACAATTTCATTTAATGAACAGCGAAATGATTTCCAGAAGAGGGAGATCCGGCATTTTCTGGATATTCTGGATGGAGTTGAGGAAAACGACAGCAGTATTCAAAATGCATTAGAAGTATTAAAAATAGCGCAGGGAGAAGAGGATTGAAAAAAGCATTTTCAAACTCTTTGTTGGTAGAGCATCGCGGGCGGGCCTGTGATATCAAGGGGGTAAAAGAATGAGTTATTTATTTACAGTATGCGGACGAGCCGGATCGAAGGGTTTTAAAAACAAAAATTTGAAAAGCATGCTTGATGTTCCGCTAATTTATTATACTTTTGCCGCTATTTACGTTTTTATAAGGAAATACGGAAAGGAAGAAGATTTTCAGGTCGTATTGAATACAGATAGCGATGAATTAATCCGGTTAGCGGAACAGCAGCAGAAGTTAAAAGTCATGGTGATTCGCCGGTCGGAGGATCTGGCAGGTGACCAAGTTCCCAAAGTATCTGTTATCAGAGATTGCTTGATAAAAGCGGAAAGATCGTCCAAAAAAGAATTTGATATAGTGATTGATTTGGATTTAACTTCACCGCTCAGAACAGTGGAGGATGTAAAAAATGCAGTTGACAAAAAAAGAGCCAGGCCGGAAGTGGATGTTGTTTATTCGGTAACGCATTCCAGAAGAAATCCATATTTCAATATGGTCAGGGAAGATGATGGTTTTTTCAAAAAGGCAATTGCTTCTAATTTTGTAACCCGGCAGCAGACTCCAGTGTTTTACGATATGAATGCTTCGATATATGCTTACAAGCCGGAAGCTCTGAAAAATAAAGAAGCAGGCGGATTTTTCAATGATAATGCAGATGCGATAATTATGAGGGATACGGCGGTTTTAGATATTGACAATGAAATGGATTTTGAACTGATGAGTGTTGTTGCGGATTATTTAATAAAAAATTATCCGGAGTACAGGGAGATATTTGACCAGGCTTCTCAGATGGATTCTGTTGTGAAGAAGTCGCAAAATTAGTAAGGGGCAATCTTTATGTTAGTTACATGGAACCGCCTGAAGGACTTCTGGCGCTACAAGGACTTGTTAAAGCAGCTGATTATCCGCGATATCAAGCTGAAATACCGGAGAAGCTTTCTGGGCTATCTCTGGAGCGTGCTGAACCCGCTGTTTTTGATGCTCGTGATGACCGTTGTATTTTCGCAGATGTTCCGGCGGAATATCGAGAACTTTCCGGTATATCTTTTTACAGGACAGCTTCTGTTCAATTTTATGAACCAGTCAACGCATCAGGCGCTGACGGCGATCAACGGGAATGCAGCGCTGCTGAAGAAGGCCTATATTCCAAAATATATCTTTGTATTTTCCAAGATCACAAGCGGCCTGGTTGACTTTTTCTTTTCCTGTGTTGCGCTGGTGATTGTGATGCTGGTGACGCGCGCGGAATTTTCCTTTTGGAACCTGCTGTTTCCGGTGGTAGCGCTGCAGCTGTATGTGTTCTGTCTGGGACTTGGGCTGTTTCTGGCGCAGGCGAATGTGTTTTTCCGGGATATCCAGTATATTTACAATGTGATTACCACGGCATGGATGTATCTGACCCCCATTTTTTATCCTCTGGATGCACTGCCGGTTCAGCTGCAAAAAGGGATCGTTAACTGCAATCCCATGTATTTTTATGTGGAACAGTTTCGGCAGTTGATCTATTATAATCAGGCACCGGATGGCAGACTGATGTTTTTTGGGATAATAACGGCTCTGGCAGTGCTGCTTCTCGGCACGGCCTGCTTTAAGCGGTCGCAGGATCGGTTTATCCTGTACACCTGATGGTCCGCGGCATTTTGATTCAGAGCTTCCGGGCTTTCCGGGCAGCCTTCCGTTTTCGCGTTCTGCCCGGCATGGATGCAGAAGCCGGAATTGCTGCCCGCGGCGGACGACGAAAAAAGAAAGAGGTGCAGAACAATGGATCAGACCATCCGTATTGACGTGGATCATGTAACGATCCGCTTCAATAAAACCAATATGAAGGTGGATAACCTGAAGGAATATATGATCCGCCTGGTAAAGCGCCAGCTGATGTTTCAGGAATTTCTGGCGGTGAAGGATGTAAGCTTTCAGGTGCGCGCCGGCGAGGCGTGGGGGATCGTCGGGGCAAACGGCTCGGGAAAATCGACAATCTTAAAGGCGATCAGCGGGATTATAAAACCGTACCAGGGGACAATCCGGGTCAACGGCTCGCTGGCGCCGCTGATTGAGCTCGGCGCGGGCTTTGATCAGGAGATGACGGCGAGGGAGAATATTCTACTGAATGGCTGCATTCTGGGGCACACGGAAAAGTTTATGAGGGAGCATCTGGACGAGATTGTAGAGTTTGCGGGAATACGGGATTTTCTGGATTCTCCGCTGAAAAATTATTCTTCCGGAATGAAGGCCCGGCTCGGTTTTTCCATTGCTACGATGGTACAGCCGCAGATCCTGATTGTGGATGAGGTGCTGGCGGTGGGAGATGCGGCCTTCCAGAAAAAATGCAGTCAGAGAATGCAGGAGATGCTGACCAGCGGAACCACGCTGCTGCTGGTTTCGCATAATGTAAACGATATCCGGAGGCTGTGCGACCATGCAGTCTGGATGGATAAGGGAAGCTGCAGGATGGCGGGGAGTGCAGATGAGGTCTGCCGTGCGTATCAGGAGGCGGGAAAATAAATGGAAGAGGTACAGCTGATCTGCGTGGGCTATGCCGGAAGTACAGCGGCCAATTTCAATTTGCTGATGCCGTATTTCAAGGGAAGAATCCTGTTTTCGCCGGTGGAGTACCGGGGGCGGGGGACGCGCGGCAGGCGGGGAAATAACGCTGTGAATGCGTGCAGAGCTGAGAGGATGGAAGGCGCAGCAGAAGCCGGGTGTGTACAGAATACGGAAGGTATATTGATTAAGGGGTGTGGTAAGAATGCGGAAGGCACGGCAGATGCCGGGTGTGTACAGAATACGGAAGGCACAGTGATTAAGGGATGTGGTAAGAATGCGGAATGCGCGGCAGATGCTGGGTGTGTACAGAATACCGAAGGTGCAGCGAATAAGGTGCGTCGGAAAAATATCATAGGTGAAGTAAATGATAGTTTTGCAGAAAACGGAAAAAATATAATAAATAAGGAGTATTCAGACAATATCGAGCTGGTATATGATGTGGCTGATCAGGTAAAAAAGCTTCGCAGGCCGGAGCTGCCGTACGCTATACTGGGTTACAGCATGGGAGCGCAGGTGGTGTATGAGCTGTTTGCACAGGGGCTGCTGACCGAGAAACCGCGCTGCATTTTTATCGCGGCGCATGAGCCGCCGGACGTACCGTGCGCCGGAAAAGATATTGATCTGTGCGACAGGGAAGCATTTCTGGAGCGGGTGAAGCAGTACGGCGGCATGGATCTCCGCCTGCTGCAGGATGCAAGATTTGCTTCGATTTTTCTGGAGAGGATGCGCGCGGATTTCCGTCTGCTCCAGGAATATTCTTTCAGCGGAGAGTATCATTCCTTCCCGTCGCGCGCAGTAATGCTGTACAGCGAGGAGGATACCCCGTTGGAGATTGTGCGCGGATGGCAGCGTTTTTCGGAGAAGGAAATGCGTTTTTTCCCGCTGGGGAACAGCCACTTCTTTTTCCGGACGCATGCAGAGGAATTCTGCGGAATTATATTAAGAGAGCTGGGACTTATGCAGCCGGAACGGCTGGAAGGCTCTGTGAAAGGAACAGACCAGGTTTAAAGATTCGGAGGTGGTCTTATTGTACATGAATTATGCCGAGATCGGCAGGAGAATTGCACAGAAGAGAAGAAAACTGCTGCTCACGCAGGCGGAGGTGGAGGCGAAGGCAGAACTGAGTCCGCGCTATCTGTCGAATATTGAGCGCGGACGCTCGATTCCTTCCATTGATGTGCTGATGCAGATTGCGGATGTGCTACATATGACGCCGGACGAAGTGCTTCTGGGAGCGGATAAAGGTTCTCAGGGGGAGCTTGACGGTCAGCTCGCCGCAGGTCTGAAGCGCTTGAATCCGCAGCAGCGGGAGCAGGCACTGAGCTTTATCAGCTGGCTCAAGGAGCAGGAGAAAGTGAATTAGAGAAGCCGGGAAACGAAAACAGCGAAGGAAAATAAAAGAACGTAAATGTGAGATAGAAAAAACAGGTGAATGAAAATAAAGAATGTAAACGTGAAATAGAAAAAACAGGTGGAAGTTAAAACAGAATGGAATAACGGAAGCTGAAAAATACTGATAAACCGGAAAGCCGGCGTTTGCTGAAGCCGCTTTCCGGTTTTTTAATGAATGGTGCTGTTGTAAATCAACATTGATGTTGCGGGGAGCCAGCGGATAGTGTCAAGATTTTTTCGCAAATTTAATTTCTGCCGTTTGGTATCCGGTAGTCAGCCGGCTATGTTATCAGGCTCTGTATCCAGCGCCATGTTGTAAAGATGATCCATATTCATGTAGCGCTTTGTCCCCCATTGGGTGCCTGCCACATGACGCAGTCTGGCACATACCAACATCAACGCACTCTGTCCATCGGGAAAGGCACCGATCGCTTTTGTACGGCGTTTGATTTCCCGATTAAGTCGCTCGATGGTATTGTTGGTTCTGATCCGGCTCCAGTGCTGTGTAGGAAAGTTCATATAAGTGAGCGTCTCATCTATGCCGTCCTGAAGTTTCTTTACCGCTGCAGATAGCTTCATTTCTTTGAGCTTCTCCGCCGCCTGAGCCGCCTTTTCCCTGGCGGCCTCCTTGCTCTCCTGCGCATGAATGGCCTTCAGCATCATGGAAACATTTTTCATCTTATTTCGGGGTGTGATGGAAAATATGTTACGGTAAAAATGTACGGTACAACGCTGATCGCGCGCATCAGGGAACACCTCTGGGATCGTTTCCAGCATACCCAGGTTCTTATCCCCAATGATGAGACGCACGCCGAAAAGTTCCCGCTCTTTAAGCCATACAAAGAAAGAGAGCCAGCTTTCCTTATCTTCTTTCATTCCTTCCGCCGCTCCGATGATCTCACGGCAGCCGTCTTCATTGACACCGATGGCCACAAGGACAGAGACATTCTGTATCTCGCAGCCCCAGCTGCGCTTGAGATAGACACCGTCTACATAGACATACGGATATCTGGCGGAAAGCGGACGGGTACGCCATTGTTCGATATGCTCATAGGCTTTTTTGTTAAGGTCGCTTATTGTCCCAGGTGACACTTTCGTTCCACAGAGAGCTTCGGTGATATCTTCTACCCGGCGTACACAAACTCCAACAAGATACATTTCGATCAGGGCTTCTTCCACGGAGGATTCCCTGCGGTGGTAGCGTTCAATGATGGCAGTTTCAAAAGGAACGCCTTTTAAATTTGGAACATTAAGTTCCACTTCTCCCGCTGTGGTCTGAAAATTCCTTTTATAATGGCCGGAACGGTAGCCCTGACACTCTCCGGAACGCTCATATTTCCCGGCATTTACAAGTTCATCAGCTTCCTTATCAAGCAGGGCATTGAGGGGCTCTTCCACACTGGAGCGGACAAGGTTTTTCAAATCGTGCTTTATTAAGTCCTTGTTTCGTTGTATAATGTTATCAGACATGGTCTTTGTGCCTCCTTTCGTAGGTTCTGTTGTGGTGACTTTATTCTACCAGACGGCTATAGACCGTGTCTATTTTTATGAAACTAATTTGCGAAATTTATTATACGTCATCAGCCAGCGAGAGAGTTTCAAGTTTTTGTAAACTCAAAAACTGATATAAGATAGGTGAATAGAGATTGACTTCCTGCTATTTATTAAACTTTTCTATTGACATAATATGTGCCTGATAGTTATACTAGAGGTATAAAATGAATAGGAGGATTAGAATCGTGAATGATAATATCAATGTGAGAGGAGAACATATTCAACAAGTCTATGAGTGGTATTGTGAGGATGAACTTATTGTTAATAGGAAGTATCAGAGGAAGCTTGTATGGCTGTTGGAAGAGAAAAGAGCTTTTATAGATTCGATCTTGGGAGATTTCCCAGTTCCATTGTTCTTATTGGCATTCTATAAGGAAGGCGAGGGGGAGGTGTCACACAGGCGGTATGAGATTATTGATGGGATGCAGAGGTTAGAAGCGATTATCTCGTTCATCCAAGGAAAATTTTCTGTTGTGTATGAGGGGAAACACTGTTTTTTCGATTTGGAAACATTGCCAAGGACTTTGGAACAATTACGTGAGGGAGCAGTCACGCAAAGGGAGCCTAAATTGCCATACAAGGCATGTAGGGCTTTTGCAAATTATATGCTGCCATTAACAATAACAGAGCAGGATGATGAGAAAGTTGAAGAAACTTTTCGACGTATAAATTCTACCGGACGGAAATTATCTGCTCAAGATTTGAGACAGGCTGGTGTTGTTGATGAGTTTACTAGTCTTGTACAAACTATTGCAGCACAAATTCGAGGAGATATCACTGATAGTGAACTGTTGAATATGGATGATATGAGAAAAATTAGCCTAAGCAGTAACGGACTCAATTATGGAATTGATGTCCGAAAGACTTTTTGGGTGAAGCAAGGGATAATTACAGAATACAATATCCGGTTATCCAAAGATGAGGAACTTATAGCATACATACTCAGCCATATTTTGCTGGGCAATAGTGTTTCTACCACAGCGAGAGGATTGGACGGAATCTATACACCAGACTCCGAGAGACACGTTGAAATTGTACAGAGGATCAAGCAGTTAGGTAGTGCGGAAATAACCAATAATTTTATGCGCGTAATGAATGAGATAAAATCCATTTTTAGGGCGTGTAATTCAACGTTTGAGATGCATTGCTTTTCTGATATCAAGGTAAGAGGAAAACGCAAGGTGTTCCAAGTTATTTTTACTGCTTTGTACGAATTGCAGCAAGAATCTTATTATATTGAGGATTATAAGAAGGTGGCAGAAAAACTCAGAAATATTATGGATGTCCAATTTGCGGTGATCAAAGAAGACAATTGGAATTTCAAAATAAGGAATGATCTTGTTTTATCTGCAAAGGCATTGTTGCGAGAAAACATGCGGAAAACAGTAAAGGATGTAGTCAAGCAGCAAGAACTTACAGTTAGATTGGAGAAGATATTAAACACTTCAAGGGTAGAGCAACAGATGTATGATTTTAAGGAGTGTTTGGTTAAGGAAGGTGAAAAAAAGTTTAACAGAGCTTGTCTTGAAAAAATAGGAAAGACACTTGCAGCAATGGCGAATACGAAGGTATCTGTGATTGGATATGTGATTATAGGTATAGCAGATACTGCGGAGTCCGCGAAATGTTACGATAAGTTATATGGTGTTAAGTCGAGTGTGTTTGCAGAAAGGTACATTAATGGTATTGGCGAAGAAGCTAAAAATATTTATGGTTCGCTGGATAAATATTTGCAAAAATTTTGTGAGGCGATTAATAAACTACCATTCAACACTGTATTGAAATCGTATATTCTGCAGAATTTTGAAGTTATTCATTATATAGATAAAGATTTGATAATATTGCAAGCAAAAATGCTGGATGAACCTGCTATTTATAATGGAAAGTACTATGTCAGGGAAGGGAGTAGCACCGTTGAAGTAAAGCCGGGAACACCAGAATTGAATGATCTAATGCAGAGAGTGTTCCGTAATGCTAAAGGTTTGCTAGATGATTCTGTCTCTAAGCAGGATGCCTGTGTTTGAGAAACATAGGGAGTGGTAAGTATTAAGGGCATTCATTAGCAGTGTAGGAGGAATTCTTACGGATAAAAATCTATAGGAATTTCAATCTGATAAACGCATAAAGGTTAATTTAACATACGATAGAGACCGTTTCAAGTTTTGTGTAAACTCCAAAAACTGACATAAGATTTATGAATCGTTACGAGACGGGGGTGCGGACATTTTCTTGAACTGGCTAAGCAGCCAGACCAAGGCCCCTCCTGTACTCCAACGGGCTCATGTTCC
>ERZ808040.179-NODE-179-length-62238-cov-4.732726_pt1 | contig 62238 bp, 46 predicted proteins | sample MGYA00380191_ERZ808040 | MGnify/ENA primary metagenome ERZ808040 (study PRJEB31490, sample SAMN06133395) | mouse gut metagenome | isolation source: J6 | host: mice | place: China: Chengdu | collected 2015-05 ...
CGGTCGTGATCTTATTTTATTATGCTATTGCGGTTCTGGCAAAAAATCATGGCGGCAGAACCGCGCAAAACTACTTTCTATTTTTGGCAAGCCTTTTATTTTACGGGTACGGTGAAGTGAAGTTTGTTTTTGTCATGCTAGCGTCAATTTTTGCGAACTGGCTGTTCGGCCTGCTGGTCGAGAAGAACAGGGGGAACCGAAAAAAATCCTGCCTGACCCTTTTTATCATGGCGTTCTTTAATTTCTCCATACTGTTTTTATTCAAATATCTCATGTTTACGATTGCAACGGCCAACCGCTTCCTCGGCACGGATCTGGCAATACCGAAGATCGTCCTCCCAATCGGCATATCATTTTTTACGTTCCAGGCAGTTTCCTATGTGGTGGATGTATACCGGGGACATGGGAAGGCACAGAAGAACCCTGTGAATGTCGGGCTGTATATCGCTTTTTTCCCGCAGCTGATCGCAGGTCCGATCGTCCGCTATGAGACAGTCGCACAGCAGATCCTTTTCAGAAAAGAGAGCTTTGACCAGTTTTCACAGGGCGTATGCCGGTTTATCACCGGCATGGCAAAAAAGATGATTTTGGCAAATAACATGGGGCGGCTCGCAGACCTCGCGTTTGGGACGGAGCTTTCAAGCCTTTCGGCAGGGATGGCATGGCTGGGTGCATTTGCCTACAGCTTTCAAATATTGTTTGACTTTTCCGGATACTCTGACATGGCGATCGGTCTGGGAAAAATGTTCGGGTTTGAATTTTTGGAGAATTTTAACCATCCTTATATTTCGGTATCCGTCACGGAATTTTGGCGGCGCTGGCATATTTCGCTTGGGACATGGTTTCGGGACTACCTTTATATCCCGCTTGGGGGAAGCAGGAAGGGGGGCAGGGCAGGGCTTGTCTTTCATCTTTTTATTGTATGGCTTAGCACCGGGCTTTGGCACGGGGCGAATTGGACATTCATCATGTGGGGGCTGCTCTACTTTGTCCTCCTGACCTTCGAAAAGCTGACGGGCTTTGCACAAAAAAATAATTTGCGCCCGCTCCGGCATTTCTATACCATGTTCTTTGTGGTCATGGGCTGGGTGCTGTTCCGTTCCGCTTCCCTTGGCGCGGCATTCTCGTACATAAAAACAATGTTTTTTGCCGGAAGCGCGGGAATCGTGGACGGAGATGCCCGCTACTATTTTTGTGAGTATGCCGTCACGTTACTGCTGTGCTTTGCAGCCTCATTCCCGGTCAGGAAGCTTTTGGACAGGCTTTTTGCCAGGTGGTCTGCGAGGGCACTGGTGTGGGAGGAACGTTGCAGTGCGGTCTGGTATATCGCTTTGTTTGTAGTATCGCTTTCCTACATGGCAAAAAGCTCATACAATCCGTTTATTTATTTTAACTTTTAAAGCAGGGGACGCGGGATTTTACAAATGGAGGTCCATATGGGAAATAAATTATATGACAGCACTCCGCGCAAAAAAGAAGAAACAAAGAAGCGCGGGAGAAAAAAGTGTCCCTTTCCGGTCACGGGGAAAACGATTACCGCCATTGTATTTTTGGCTGCGCTTTACGCGATGCTTTTTGGAATGGTAAAAAAGCAGAATGAGATCGGGGATGCTTTCCGAAAGTCTTACAAGGAAGCGGAGGGCAATACCCTTGATAAAACGGCAGCCGGAATTGCCTCGGCGGAGACTGCGATCAACAAAAGCGTGGTCGGGAAAAGGAAGCTGATTGACATTTTCGGGCTTTTCCAGGTGGTGCTCGGGCGCAAAGAGGTGGAGGCAGGCTCAAAGGAGAATTATGTCTATAAAATGGACAACGGGCAGCTCACATTTGCGTATCCGGCTTTCGATGTGACGCAGGCCGTCGCACAGTTAAAGGGGCTGAAGACGGCGTGTGACGCGCAGGGTACGCAGCTTTTATACGTTCAGTGGCCTTTTAAGATTGATAAATACAACAACCTGCTCCCGCATGGAAAGACAGACTATGCAAACCAGAACGCAGACCGCCTGCTTGCGGGACTGAAAGAGAACCAGGTCGCGGCACTCGATTACAGGGAAGTCCTGCACGAACGGTACGGTTCCGGAGAAGCATACAGCTCCCTGTTTTTTAATACGGACCACCACTGGAAGACCGAGACCGCGTTTGAGGCGTACACCGACCTGCTTGATTACCTTAACAAAAATTACGGCTATGGATACGATCCGCGGATCACGGACAGGGATAATTTCGTTTTTGAGCATGTGGAACAATGCTTTACCGGTTCGCAGGCCAACCGGACGGGAAAGTTTTACGGCGGCGTGGATGATTTTACTTATATCTACCCTGCGTTTGAGACGGACTATGTCTGGGAAAAATACGGGAAGACCTTAAAAAAGCTGCTGAAAAGGGAGGGAAGCTTCAACGAAACCCTGTTTTTTGAAGCGGTGAAGGAGGAGCCGGACATCGCGAAGCCCTACCGGGATAATTGCTATTTCAACGGCAATCCGGCGCTTGTAAAAATCACCAACAATCAGGTGGAAAAAGGGAGGATCCTCTTTGTCTGCGATTCCTACAGTAAGCCCGTGGTATCGTTTTTGTCACTTGCGGTCCACCATCTGGAATTTATGGACCTGCGGGATTTTACAAAGATCCGTCTGGTAGACTATATCGAGGATCAGGGATTTGACATGGTCATCGTCGCCTATAATGTGTCTGCAACGAAAAGGTCAACAAAGGACTTTTTCCGCTTTGGGGCAGACCCGGAGGAGTGATTTTCCGGGGGAGGGACTGCATTATTGCGGAAAAAAGGGGGAGGCTGCTGCGGTATGCAGCAGCCTCCCCCTTTTTTTCCGTTAACCCGGTGCTTGTTATTTTCCCGATACCGTAAACCCGCCAAACGCCATGTACGGCAGCACCGATGAGCCGTCCGCCACCGTCTCTTCTGAGACCGCAACAAGGTTGTTTAGCATGTCGGCGAGGTTGCCGTTGATCATCGTCTCGCTCACCGCCCCGGTGATCTTACCGTCCTCGATCAAAAAGCTGTTCTTTGCCACGCCGGAGAAATCGCCGTTTGTGCTCGGTGCCCCGCCGGAAAAACGGCCGACAAGGATTCCCTTCTTGATCCCCGCGATCATATCGGAAAGTGCGGTGTCGCCGCCCTCGATCACGATCTCATAGGAGGAGTTCGGAGCATGTTCATGCCCTGTCTTGTTTGACGTATATAAGTTCAGCATGAAGTTTTGCAGCACGCCGTCCCTGATGACGGCGTAGTCCTGTGAAAGGAAGCCGTCCGAAGTGAAACGCTCGCCGCAGACGATGCGCTCATCGTGCGGTGCGAGGCGGATGGTGATGCGCGGGTCGGCGACCTGCTCGTGCAGCTTGTCAAGCCAGATGCTGGTCTTCTCCAAAATCACGTTGTCGGTAACGAAATTGCCGAGGGCGGAGAAGAGGAAACTGCTAAGGCTTGACGGGGTCAGGATGGCAACGCCCTCAAATTTTCCGGTGAGGGGAACCGTGACAAGCTGTGCTTCCACATCCGCCAGATCCTTTTCGATCGAGCCGAGCTCGATGAACGGTGTGTCGAGCGATGCCGTCTTGATGTAGCTGCCAAAGAAGGAGGTGGTCGCATCCCCCTCATGCCCGGAGAACATCAGCTCCACCGTGTAATAACCGCGGAATGACTCAAACTCCGTGCCGTTGGTGTTTTGGTAGAGCGTGTGGATCTTTTCATGCTGTACGACCATCTGCTCCATCAGGATCTTTGGGTGGCGTTCCCTGATATCCGCCATCAGTTCCTTCGTGCGCTCGAAAAAGCGGTCAACCTCCGGCTCATATGCCCCTTCGTTAAAAACTTTGCCCTCCTGCTTCGGGGCAATGTCGTAAGCCTCATCGGCGATGCCGGATTCCGCCGACTTGATGCAGTCGGCAGCCGCAGCGGCGATGGCGGCATCATCAAATTTGTTGATTGCCATCGTGCCCTTTTTATTGTCCTTGAATGCCGTCAGGGAGAGGGAATTGTCAAACAGGGTGCGGAACAGGGAAAACTCGCCGCCGTCCACATTGAATTCGTGCGTAATCTTCTCCAAGACTGTATACTGCGCTTTTTGTGCGCCTTCTTTTATCAGTGCTTCCCTTACTTTGGAAGCAACCAGCTTTAAATCTTCCATAAAAATAATCCTCGTTTCTGCGCTGTCATCGGCGCATAAAATATGTGTGGCAAAGGCGGTAAGGCAGTCTTAACGCCCGCCGATCATGACCTTGCACCGAAGTTCCGGACCGCCGATCCCCACCGGCATCGGCTGCTTTTTGCCGCAGAAGCCGGAGCTTGCCCAGGACACGGTGTCGGATACCATATCCACGGTCTTTAACATATCGAACGCGATACCGGAGATGGTAGTATCTAAGATCGGACGCGCCAGCTTACCGTTTTTGATCTCATAGCCGAAGCAGACACCGAACATAAATTCTCCGGTTGTATCCGCCTGTCCGTTGTTGGTGTCAAGCAGGTAGTAGCCGTCCTCCACCGATGCGATGATATCCTCCAGCTTGTCCCTGCCCGGAAGTACGGCGGTGTTGCGCATGCGGATCAGCGGCTCGTCCGAGAAATTCCAGGCACGCGCGTTGCCGAGCGGCTTCATGTTAAAATGCGCGGCGCTCTCGCGGTTGTTCATGTAGCCGGTCAGGATGCCGTCCTTAATGATGACCGCGTCCTCGGCAGGGGTTCCCTCGTCGTCGAGCCAGACCGGAAGAGGGGCTTGTTTCCCGAAAGCGGTGTGCGCGAAATCGACGAGGTTCACAAGTTCGGAACCGACGCGTTTGTTCAGGTTCGGGCCGGCGACGGAGCCGCCGAGCACGAGATCTGCCTCCACGGTGTGGCCGACCGCTTCATGGGCGAGCATGCCCGTAAGCTCCCCGCCGAGCACGACGGTCTTATAGCCGGCTTCGGCATACACACCCTCGCGCTTTTGCATCAGGCGCTCGTAGAGAGCGTCAATTTGCGCGTAAAGCTTTTTCGGGTCGTCGAAATTCTCGAAGAAATTGCCGAAGCCGCCGATCGGTTTAAAGAGTTCGATCGGAGCCCCCGCAACCGTTTCCGTGTTCATGAACACATAGATATAGCTTCTCGGGGAAGTGATATGGCCGTCAAAGCCGTCTGAGGTACAAAGGATCTTGTCCATCGAATCTTCCCGTGCCATGACGCTGCGGCTTGTTAGCTGCGGGTATTTGGAGACGATGTAGGCATCAAGCTCCTTCACAAAATCCACATAGGCGGACTGCTCGGTGTCGCGGATCTCTTTTTTTACCGGGAGCATGCCTGGGGTAAGAGCCGGGAACAGGGTCTTTCCCTTGCCGATATGGCGGTCCATAAAGGCGGCATTCTCAGTGGCGGCTTTCAATACGGACTCCGCTGCCGCGGCGCTGCACTGGGCGGTCGAGGAGAAGCCGCAGACCCCGTTTTTGTAAACTCTGGCGCAGACACCGGACACTTCTGTGCGGATGTTTGCGGTCAGATTGCCCTTTATCAGGCTTACACCTCTCTGGCGGTTTTCCTGTGCCCTAAGCTCTGTATGGACACCCGGAGCAAAGAGCGATTTTTTGCTTGAAATAAAATCCTCTAACATGTTTTACCTCTTTCCTGCGGGATGGGCATTGCTGCCCCCGCATTATGTTGTATCGGCGATTTTGATGTCGGTACGAATATATAGATCATATCATAGACTATATCAAATTGCAATATATTTTCAAATATATTATATTTGGTGCAAAACCATGCAAAAGACAAATGCTGCCCAGTCTAGGTTTCCCCGTTCTCCAGCAGGCGGATAAATGAATTTGCCGGTCCGGAGAGCGGCAGCATTCCGTCGCATGCCGCAATCAGCTTCCTTTCCGGCAGTTCTTCCCTGATTTTCAGCACATCCAGCTCGCTTCGGTCTGCCCCGGAAACACAGAAATCCGGGACAAAGGCGATGCCGAGCCCGATGCGGGCGAAGTCGATCAAAAGGTCGTTGCTGGAAAGCTCGATTGCGGGGGCGAGGTCGAGGGAGTGCTGGAGGAAGAGATTATGTAAAAATGTGCTCGTCGTGGAGCGCCTCCCGAGCATGAGGATCGGGAGTTTTTGTAAGTCATTCAGGGAAAGGCTTTTGCCGCCCAGCGGGAAATATTCGGGGTTTGCGACAAAAACATCCCGGAAGGTCTTCACCTCGAATAGCTGCATGCTGTTCGTCAGGGCGGGGTTCGGGGAATTCGCGACGATAAGGTCGGCTTGTCCGGTCTCCAAGAGTTCCGCGCAGCGCAGGGAAGTGCCGTTGACGACGCGCAGGTGTACCTCCGGATAGGCCAGGTGGAAGCGCTTTAAATACGGGACGAGATAATAGCGGCAGATCGTATCGCTGGCAGCGATGCGCAGTTGAGCGCCACCGTTTGCGGCATTTACAAGGAGCTGGTTTTCCCCGCGGTCGATCAGATGGATGGCGGGCTCGATATGCTTAAATAAAATCTCGCCTTCCTTTGTCAGGCTGACCCGTTTTGTGCTGCGGGCAAACAAGCTCACATCAAGCCTTTTTTCCAATATTTTAATGGACTGGCTGACGGCGGACTGCGAGATAAAGAGTTCGCCTGCCGCCTCGGAAAAGCTCAGTGTTTTTGCAACATGGTAAAAGACTTTGTACAGTTCATAATTGATGTCCATGAAAACCTCATTTCGGATGTCACATCACTGCGTACAGGTATGCGCAGGAGAGCACGGTCTGGAGGATCAGGAAGCGGAATACGGTCTGCGTGTCGGACCAGCCTGCGTTTTTGCGCGCGTGGTCATGCAGCGGGGTGCGGGTATTCTTCAGGATCTTGACTTTCAAAAAGCGCAGCAGTGCCACTTTGACAAGGCCGATGCCCCCATCCACGAGAAAGACAAGGCAGAATACCGGGTAAACGAGCGGGCGGCCGGATTTTAAAGAGAGCAGCGCCATCAAAAGGCCAAGGGCACGGGAACCGGCATCCCCCATCAAGAGCTTGCTTGGGGAAGCATTGAACCACAGGTAGCCGAGCAGGCAGATCACCATCAAAAGACAAAGCTGGCTGTACATGACATTGGAGAGGAAGCTGCGGAACAAAACAAAAAATGAGATCAGGGAGATGATCGCGAGGCTTCCGCACAGCCCGTCAACGCCGTCCGTACAGTTGGTGACATTGATGGAAACCCATATTAAGATCATTGCCAGAATAATATATACGGTTTTTGGCAAAGTAAAGGTGGTGCCGGAAAGGATGACCGTCATATCCGTGCCGTTGTAATTGACATAGGAGTAGGCGCATACAAATGCGATCACAAGGTCGATCAAGCCCTTTTTGTATTCACCCCAAGGCGTTTTTGAACTGTCGTCAAGATAGCCGCTCAACATCGCGGCAATTAGCATGATCAGATAGATCAAAAGCTCCCGCTCAAACGGGACAAAAAGCAGCGCCATCCCGCAGAAGACCAAGATGAAGACAATGCCAGCTCCGCGGGGTTTTCCCTGCGAGAGCGCGCCGTTGACGGCGAAGGCACGTCCACCGTCACGGGGTAAAATATTTTGCAGTGCCTTTAACAAAAAGCAGGTCAGTAAAAAAGCCAGAACGAGCCCCAAAAATGCGATCCATTTTGCGGCAGAATCCGAAAATAATAAGTACAGCATACAAGCCTCCGTTTTTCAATATGGATATGGTGCTTATCCATAGGTTATGTTATACCTTGTATTTTACTACAAAGTTTTGGATTTGTATAGCGAGGAATTTCGTTTTCTCCTCCGAAAAGACTGCGGAATATTTCCATTTTATGACGGTTTTTGACTGAAAAGCCGGAGGTGGGACAGGGTGTGGTGGAACAGCGGAGGAGGCGCAAAAGACAGAAAAATGTAAGATATTTTTTAAGGTCGAAAGATTGCATATTGTGGTGTATTATGCTATGATGAAGGGCGGGCAAATTCTGTGCGTGCACATCCCTTCGTGCGGGGAGATTCCGTAAGGCGGCTGTGCCCGGCAATGTCTGCAAAAGAATTTAGAATAATTAAGGATGGGGAAAAGGATGCAAGGGAAAGTGACAAAAAGTGACGGAAATGATCTCTTATATGCGAGGATACAAAAGGCGGTGGCCAGGGGCGCATTTTTGTGTGCGGTACTGATCTGGTGTGAACTGATTTTCCACTTCTTTGTGTTCGGCAATATCAACGGGAATTTGGTCTACCCGGTATTGTTCGCGGCGGCGGCGGGAATGTTTTTCTCCGTGCTCACCGGGCTGCTCAGAAAAAAGGCAAATAAGATTGTGCTGATCGTGCTCACGGTGCTTGCGGCACTCTGGTACTCAACACAGACGGTATATGAGCATATTTTTAAGGCGTTTCTGTCCGTCAATTCGATCAAAGAGAACGGGGCGGATGCCCTTGGTGAGTTTTATATGCAGGCGATCAGGGCGATTCTCTCCCAGTTATTGCCGGTATTTTTGTATTTTGTGCCGCTGGCAGTGCTGCTTGTCTTGTTCCGCAAGAAAAGATTTCCCCTGGTCCGCAACGGATGGCAGGGGGCGGCAGTGCAGGTTGTGGGAGCAGCCGTTTTTTATCTGGCGGCGGTTCTTTTGCTGAGGGTTCCGGGCAAGGAGGCCTTTACGCCGTATGATTTGTATTACAAGGATTTTGTGATGGATCTGTCAATGGAAAAGCTCGGCGTGCTGACTTCAACGCGCAAAGACATTGCGCGGGTGTTTGGCAAGGGCGCGAAGGATTCCCTTGACGATGTGATCTTTATCGGGCTGGAGGGAACCCCGACCCCGGTGCAGGCGGCAGAACCGACAAAAATGCCGGATCATGCGCCGACCCCGACTGTGGCGGCACATGATCCGGATAAAACTCCCGTTCCAAGCCCTACCCCGACACTGACCCCGACACCAACCCCGACCCCGGTCGATACTTCGCCGAATGTGCTGGATATTGATTTTGGGGCGCTTGCAGAAAAGGAAACCAAAAAGACAATCAAGAATCTGCACACTTATATGGCAAATTCCGTTCCGACAAACAAGAACGAGTATACGGGCATGTTTGAAGGGTACAACCTGATTATGCTGACGGCGGAGGGCTACTCCCAGTGGGCGGTCAACGAGGAGATCACGCCGACACTCTACAAGATGGCGCATGAAGGCTTCTACTTTGAAAATTACTATACGCCGCTGTGGTGGACGAGCACGAGCGACGGGGAGTTTGTCGAGTGCACGGGGCTGATTCCGACGGGCACAAACAGTTTTTACAAGACGGCGGACCACTATATGCCGCTTGGTTTTGGATGGCAGTTTAGCGGCCTCGGCTACAGTGCGAGGGCATACCACAACCATTCCTACACGTACTACCACCGTGACAAGACGCACCCGAACATGGGGTATGATTACAAGGGCGCAAAGGGCGGCGGGCTGGAAGTCAAGCTGACCTGGCCGGAATCCGACCTTGAGATGATGCAGGTCACCGTACCGGAATATATCGGCGACGAAAAATTCCACGCCTACTATATGACGGTCAGCGGGCATATGGAGTATAACTGGGGCGGCAATTCCATGTCGGCGAAAAACCGGGATTATGTGAAAGATCTTGCACTTTGCGAGGAAGCCAAAGCTTATCTGGCGGCGCAGAAGGAGCTTGACCTGGCGCTCGAATACCTGCTCGCGCAGCTAAAGGAGGCGGGCGTTGCCGACCGCACGGTGATCGTGCTCTCCGGAGACCATTACCCGTACGGTATGGAAAAATCCTCGATCGACGATCTGGCGGGACATGAGGTGGAGGAGAATTTTGAGCTCTACAAGAGCCATCTGATCCTTTACTGTCCGGGTATGGAACCGGTAACGGTGGAAAAGCCGTGCTCGGCGCTTGACATTGTGCCGACCGTGCTCAACCTCTTCGGCGTGGAGTTTGATTCGAGGCTTTATATGGGGCAGGATATTTTCTCTGACGCAGCACCGCTTGTTATGTTCTCAAACAAGAGTTATATCACGGACAAAGTGATGTACAATTCAAAGACCGGGGATGTTGTGAAGCGTACGGACGAGGAGCTTGCCGAAGATTATGTCAAGACCGTGTCTGCGATTGTGAAAAACAAATTTAATATTTCGGCGGCAATTATCACGGAGGATTATTATTCGTACCTGAAGGATTATCTGCCGCTGCCGGAGGGGAAACGATAGTACGGCTTCCCGGATGGAAAAACGGGGCGGGGCGGCAGTGTGATGGCTGCCGCGCCCCGTTTTTAGCGACCGTTTTATATTCCCTTCCGGACTGCCGCTTCCCTGCCGGGGAGGTCATAAACCCCGCCCACGCCAGCGCCCGGCACACAAGGGAGTTGCTTCCCCGCAGGGGAGGTCATAAAATACCGGTGTTTGAAGATTTGGACATGACATGGAAGGCGCAATAAAAGTACTATTTGTATATTGACGCGTTATGCAGGTTTCTGTATAATGAATGAAAAAGGGGGAAGGATTCCCCTTTCGATCGCAGAAAGGCAGGTAAATTCATGTATTCATTTGACGAGATCAAAAGTTTTGACCCGGAATTGGCGGAAAGCATCGAGCTTGAGGTCGGCAGGCAGAACGACCACATCGAGCTGATCGCCTCGGAGAACTTTGTGAGCAAAGCGGTCATGGCGGCGATGGGCAGCCCGATGACAAACAAATATGCGGAGGGGTATCCGGGCAAGCGTTACTATGGCGGCTGCCAGTATGTGGATATCGCGGAGAATTTGGCGATCGCGCGAGCGAAGGAGCTTTTTGGCTGCACGTACGCGAATGTCCAGCCGCATTCCGGCGCGCAGGCCAATATGGCGGTGTTCTTCGCACTCCTGCAGCCGGGTGACACCGTGATGGGGATGAACCTCGCGCACGGCGGGCATCTGACCCACGGGAGCCCGGTCAATTTCTCCGGCACATATTTTAATATCGTGCCTTACGGCGTGGATGCCGAGGGCTTTATCGACTACGAGGAAGTTGCGCGCATCGCGAAGGAATGCCGGCCGAAGCTGATCGTAGCGGGTGCGAGCGCCTACGCGAGGAAGATTGACTTTAAGCGTTTCCGCGGGATCGCGGATGAGGTGGGAGCGTATCTGATGGTGGATATGGCGCATATCGCAGGCCTTGTTGCGGCAGGCTGCCATGAAAGCCCGATCCCGTACGCACACGTCACGACCACGACGACCCACAAGACGCTCAGGGGTCCTAGGGGCGGCCTGATCCTTTCAAGTGAGGAGTTCGCGAACGAGCATAAGCTCAACAAAGCGGTATTCCCTGGTATCCAGGGAGGTCCGCTCATGCATGTCATCGCGGCGAAAGCGGTATGCTTCAAGGAAGCGCTCGCCCCGTCCTTTAAGGATTATGCGGCCCGGGTCATTGACAATGCACAGGCTCTTTGTAAGGGGCTGGTGGAGCGCGGTTTCAAGATTGTCTCCAACGGTACCGATAACCATCTGATGCTTGTCGACCTGCAGAACATGGGAATCACGGGCAAGGAAGCGGAGCATGTGCTTGACGAGGTTAATATTACGGCGAACAAGAACACCGTGCCGAACGACCCGGCATCCCCGTTTGTCACGAGCGGCCTGCGTCTCGGCACACCGGCGGCTACGACAAGGGGGCTTACCACACATGATATGGATGTTGTGGCGGAGGCGATCTCCCTTGCCATCCGTGACCTGGAAAAGAATAAGGGACAGGTGCTCTCGATGGTGAAAGGCCTGACGGATAAGTATCCGTTGTATTAGAACGGCAGGGGAACTGCCGCATAAAGGAAAGGAGCAGGGGACAGAATTCAGACAGGGTCAGGGTTCTGTCCAGCGGGCGATATTCCGGTGCGGCAGTTCTTACTTAATTTTTGGGGGAATGATATGGGCTGGCAAAGCTGTCCTTTTTTGGTTACACCAAAAGAACTTGAAACAGTATTGGAACCGTTCCGTCTTGTTAAAGAAAATGCCTGTGTACCGATAGATTATACGGATACTCCTGTCGGGGAATTTCTCAAAATTTATACTGCGCTATTTGAACAGCTGGTCCGCGGCGAAGTGATTGATGGGAAGAAGGCAGGGATTCCCCCGCAAATTGCGGTCACAACACATTTATCAGACATAAAATTCGGTATGGAACACGAGATTGGCGGAAAATGGGTGAAGGCTGTTATAAATGATAAAAAATCAATTTTGCCTTATCTTGCGCCGTTTACTTTTGGGATATATACGGAAAATGGTAAATTATATGTCAGTACCAGGGCTTCTTATCTGGCGTATAGAGAGTCTATATTTGGTTATGAGATAATTTTTCCTAAGTTCAGCCAGAGGGATGCAGATTATTATGGGCTTACAAGCGAAAAGGAATTTAAGGCCTACCCTGATTATGAACAGTTCCGAAAAAATATTGTCAGGATTACGAGACCATTTTGTTTTCGGTGGAATGGAATTGTCAAAAAGACTTCCATCCGGATAAGTGACGAAGCGAAGGTGCATGTGCCAAATTTTAATTGCATCCGATGTCAGGATATCGAAATATTATAGAATCAGAATTTATTATAATGTGGCAAAAGGGGGGGGACGGCATTTGGACTGCCGGAAAACCCGATTCCTCACGGGTGCGGGAATCAAGATAGAAAATAACAAATCAGAGTTAAGGAAGGACATAATTTATGATAGAACCGGATGCGTTCCAACGGCGAATGGACGGAAATGGCGGCCGTCTTCCTCTTTTGACGCTCGATGAATTTTTTGAGGGGAATACGGCAGAGGATTCCATTGCACCAAACGATTGTGGCTTTGGCCGCCCGCCCATCTCCGAGATATGGAAACTGATGCAGAATCTTGAGAAAATGCCAAATGTTGCATGGGTTCGAATTGAACTGCATAACGACACGGAAATTGTGGAGTGTGACGGGAAAGAGGAATTGGTTCTTGCGGGTGAATCCCTCATCGTATGTACCTCCCTTAAAGCGGAGGAATTGGAAGCGCTTGCAAGATGTGACTGGCTGTGTTCGGGCGGGGCAGAGGAATGGGAGGTATCCGGCGCAGATACCTTATTTTGCTGCAGGCCGCCGGTTCCAGATGGTTTTCATTGCTTTGCCATTGTGTGGGATTGATAAATGAGCGGCAAAGAATTTCCATTTATTCGGGGAGAGGCCAAAGACAGCCGGGTCAGGTTTAAAAAAGCGTATTGACATTCCGCCCTGTGTATTTTATAATAACTTGGGACAGCAGCAACAAGAACAAATGTTCGGAATGCTGCGGGATGCGATCGAATGTAAAAAGGGGTCTGCCGGAAAGGAAATGATTCCCGGCCGGATCTTTTACATAAGGAGGAATTGAGATTATGAACGAACAAAACTACGAGCAGGAAATCAACTTGGGAAAGGTGTTTTACCGTATTTTCCGCGATTGGCGGAAAATCTTTGTGATTGCTATGACGATCGCGGTCATCGCCGGGGCGGGGAATTTCGTTATGAAGCGCTTACGGACTGCGAATCCGGAGTATATCGAGAAAGCGGAGGAAAATTATCTCCGGGAACTGACGGCTTTTGAGGCGATGGGTGAGACGCTGCGCCGCGAGATTGATAATTTGGAAGAGACGCGCGCGGAGCGGGAGACCTACAACACAACTTCCATCCTGATGAAGATCAATCCGTTCCGTGAGTTCAATGCATCACTGCAGCTTTACATCGCAACGGACTACCAGATCATGCCGGAACTCATTTACCAGAACCCGGATCTTTCGAACCGTATCCTGCGGTCCTACATTACTTATATGGTGAACGGGGATATGTACCAGTACATCATGAACCACATGGCGCAGCCGGTGGAATTGCGCTACTTAAAGGAAGTGCTTTCCATCTCGGCGGATTATGACAACCGGATGGTGACGTTGAGTGTACAGAATGTGGATGCGGAGTCATGCGAGGAGATTCTCAATTACGCGCTTGAGGGAATTCTCAAAAAGCAGCCGGAAATTGTGGAGGCGATTGGGGAACATGAGTTAAACTCGGTGAACCAGGCCGTTTATGAGGCAGTAAACCTTGAGCTTGACGAGTGGCAGAAGGGAAATATCCAGTATGTTTCCGAACTGAGTATTTTGCTGCAGCAGAAGGCGGAAGCGCTTGCGGCATGGGAACAGTCGCCGCAGCCGCAGAAGGATTTCACCGCCCCGAGAATTTTGAAGAATTCCATTAAGATGATGATTCTCGGCTTTATAATTGGTGCGGTGCTCGCGGCAGTGTACATTGCGTTCCGCTATATTATGTCAGATAAGCTGCAGGACGCGAAGGATCTGAAAAGCCGGTTTGGCCTGCGTGTGATCGCGCAGCTGCCGAACGTGCATAAAAAGCGTGTCTGGGTTGGGTTTGACCGTCTGTTTGCGAACATGGGAGGCCTGGCGTTAAAGGAGAGTGACGCGGGGGCGTTGGCGGAAGTTGCGGCACAGAGCGTGGCAGCGGAGCTTACGGCGCAGAGCGCGGCAGCGGGAAATGGTGTCGATGCGGCTGTTGATGGGAAGGCATCTGCAAAGCCGCAGGGTATTAAACTTGCGTTTACCGGCAATGTGGCGCAGACAGAGATCGACAGCCTGTTGTCTGCGATGAAATGGGGGGGTACTTGCCAGGTGCAGAGTGTACCGAATATCCTGTGTGATCCATCTGCGGTATCCGCGGTAATGGCAGCGGACTATGTGGTTCTTGTGGAGAAGCAGGAAATAAGCACTTATGCGCAGATTGAGCGGGAGCTGGAGCAGCTGGCGGCGTGGAAGAAAAAGGTGCTTGGTTTTATCGTGACAGGGGTGGATGCGGTACCGTGACGGTGTTTATGGATCCGTACAAAATTTTGTATCGTATATGAATGGAAGGGCAGAGCCGTGGTTGCGGCTTTGCCCTTTTTGTTTCTTTCATGTGTTTTTCGCCATTGCTGGTTGACCGATGCTTTTTCCGCATGCACACTTGCCGCCGCGGCTATTTTTTTGTGCATCTTGTAAATAAAAAAACTATGTCAAAATCGACATAGGAATAATATGTACTATATAAAAGGCGTAAAAACAAGAACCAAGTGTGATACCCACACTTCATGATATATGATACCACAGAAAAAAAGAAAAGTCTAGTCTTTTTTTAAATTTCTGCTAAAATTATTTTTGCAGCCGGAAACAGGATGGCAGATCATCTGCCGGAATATCATTTTTCCTGCTGCGGGCAGGAGCGCGCCCGGGGGATGGACGGCGGTTCGTGTCGGCATAAGATTCATGAAGAATGATGCAGGATGCAGAAACGGAGGAAAGTATGACGGACCAGACAAAACATGGACAGGCGGGCGCAAGGGAAAGCAGGCGGGAGGGGAAAGCAGAAGCAGCCGAAGCGGGGCAGGAAAGGCCGGGTGGCGGCAGCTGCCATAATTCCCGGACAAAGGATGGAAATGAAGGTTGGGAAGTGAACGGCAGTCCGGCGGGAGAGACACATGCCAGCCTGCCGTCAGACGGGCGTGCGGCGGAGGAGGCACACTTGGCAGAATGCCTTACGGTCATCAAAGCCAATATTGCCGTTTATATGGAAGATGTAAAGCGCATGAATGCGGAGATCAAGCAGATGTACGACCAGTACCGCGACAATGATCCGGAGATTTTTACGGAACTCTCCAACACCATCACGATGAACGAAAATATGAAAACGGCTCTTTCAAAGAACCAGCGGGCACTCAAAAAGCCGTATTTCGGACGGATTGATGTGCTGGAACTTGCCGGGGGGGAGACTGCTGCAAACGGGTATCCGGGCGGCGCAGGGGTATCAGGAAAGCACAGGGATACTTTGCGGCAGGAGGAGAATGAGCCGGAGGCAGACGACCGCAAACTGGTGCCGCGCAAGAACCGTACCGAGGTTTTCTATCTCGGCAAGGGCGGTGTAATGAAAGACAGGACACATATTCTTGTCGTGGACTGGCGCGCGCCGATTGCGAATGTTTATTACGAGAACGGGCTTGGGGAGTGCAGTTATCTGGCACCGGGAAACCGGAAATACACCATTGACCTGAAGAGAAAACGCACCTATGAGATTGCGGATGAGCGGCTGATTGACTATTATGATTCGGAGGTGGTAGCCAACGATGAGCTGCTGACGAAATATCTCGCCAAAAATAAGGAGGCGGTGCTGGGGGAGATCATCGCGACAATCCAGAAAGAGCAGAACGATATTATCCGTAAATCACCGTACCGCAGTATGATTGTGCAGGGGGTGGCGGGCAGCGGCAAGACGACGGTCGCGATGCACCGGATTTCCTACATCCTATATAACTACGCGAAGGATTTCCGGCCGGAGGATTTCTACATCATCGGCAGCAACCGGATCTTGCTCAATTATATCACGGGCGTGCTACCGGAGCTCGATGTGTACGGTGTGAAGCAGATGACGATGGAGCAGTTGTTCGTGCGCCTGCTCTATGAGGATTGGGACGAGAAGAAATATGAGATTATTTCACTGGAAGAAAGCACGGCAAGGCTTGCGGGGGCAGGAAATACAAAGACCGATAAATGGGAGGGGGGCGAACCGAATGGGTCGCAGGAGGATTTGCTTACCGGTGCTGCCGCCAGCCGTATCATCCGCCGGAAGGGTACTAAGGAATGGCTTGCGGCGCTGACGGCATACTGCGATGCGATGGAAGAGGCAATGATCCCGCAGGAGGATATATATTTCAACGATGAGGTGCTGTTCTCAAAGGAGCAGATTAACCGCTACCGCGAGAGTAATGCCATCCTTTCCATCCAGACGAAGATTGACGGCTTAAACGAGCGGACGCTGGTAAAACTGCGCAATGAGCTGACGGGGCATGACCTGATCTACACGCCGGAGGAGCGCCGTGCGCTGGTCAAGAGCTATACTGGGCGGTTTGGCCCAAAGAAATGGAAACAGCCGATCTTTGAGATTTATGATGCGTTTTGCAGGGAGCAGGGTATGCCGTACCAAAGGACGGCATGTTCCGGCATGGATACATCCCGCACATTCCCTGCGGGGTTGCAAGAGTCCGTTAGGGCAAAGGAGAGTGGGAAAAAGGCCGCGGCAAACGTCAGCCCGAAAAACGTTTCCGGGCAAAAAAAGAGAAAAACAGGGAAACATGAAATGATCGGATATGACGTGTACGATCTTGCAGCGCTCGCCTATATTTACAAGCGCTGTAAAGAAACGGAGCGCATCCGCGAGGCGCACCATATCGTGGTCGACGAGGCGCAGGATTTTGGCCTGATGGCCTACGGTGTACTGCGCTACTGCATTCCTGCCGGCGCATGGACGATCATGGGCGATGTATCGCAAAATATCCATTTTGGTTACGGTTTGAATGACTGGGAGGAACTGAAAGAACTGGTGCTGTGTGACCCGAAAGACACTTTTGCCGTATTGTCAAAAAGTTATCGAAATACGGTGGAAATCTCGGATTTTGCGCAGAAAATCTTGCAGCACGGTTCTTTTGCAGGTTATCCGATCGAGCCGATCATACGCCATGGGAAACCGGTTGAGGTAAGGGGATGTGCGGATCATGAGCAGGTTTTGCGCGACGCGGTAAAAATCCTTTCCGGATGGCAGCAGGAAGGGCTTGACACCATTGCGGTCATCTGCCGGGATGAGAAGAGGGCAATGGAAACGGCGACGGAGCTCGGCGAAAGGATAAAGATCGAGGAGAGTGATCTGAATCTTGCCGAATTTAAACAGGGCATCCTGGTGCTTCCGGTCAGCTACACCAAAGGACTTGAGTTCGACGCAGTGCTGTTGTTTGAGCCGACCGCGGCGCAATACCCGGAAGATGATGGGCATGCGAAGCTTCTGTATGTGGCGGCGACCAGGGCGCTCCATGAACTTACGGTGCTGCATGCGGGGGATATGAGCAGGCTGCTTGGTTAAAATAGGAAAAGGGCATGGGGAATACCGCCGTTTTATGAAATGTTCTTGTTTTGTGCGGGTAGTCATGGTAGAATCAGGATAAGCCGTATCCCAGGCAGTTAAAAAAGTGGGATGGCGGCAACCAAAATTTCGGGTTCTGCGCAAAATGCCGTGCGGGCGGCGGAAGGAGAGAAAAGATGGATTTACTTCAGGAGATAAAAGACTACAGACCGTGGAACGAACAGGAGGCGTGCGACAGGGAGCAGATGCTTTGGTATATGGCGCACAACGCGGACTATCTGATGCGGGAAAACCGGACAGCGCATTTTACGGCATCCATCTGGACGGTAAATCCCGCCCGCACGAAAACTTTGATGGTATACCACAATATCTATGATTCATGGTCTTGGATTGGCGGGCACGCGGACGGGGACGGGGATCTGCGCGCGGTGGCGCTGCGCGAACTGAAGGAGGAAACGGGTGTTGCCAATGCGGTTCTTTTGAACCCTGAAATCTTTAGTCTGGAGATATTGACAGTAAACGGCCATATAAGAAAGGGGATTTACGTGCCGAGCCACCTGCACTTGAATGTTACATATCTGGCAGAGGCGGAAGAGAGTGAAAAATTGCTTGTAAACGAAGCGGAGAACCAGGCAGTAAAATGGTGGTCGTTTGGGGAAGCGTTGAAGGTGTCAACCGAGCCTTGGTTTGTGGAGTGGGTTTACAGGAAACTGATGGAAAAGTGCAAGTGAGGCAGGGCAATCCTGTTTTCGGAAAGCGCATGAATGATCGGTATGCCGTGTCCAAAACGCAAAAAATAGGCGAAATCATGCAATAATTGAAGAGAAAACATCAACGGCCGTATGGTATGATAGAACTAGTACCATAGAGAACCTGACGGGTTTTTCTAACGGCAAACATATGGAGGTGTTTTATGAAAAAAAGGTGGATTGCAGGTGCTCTGGCAGGGGTGATGATGCTTTCTCTCGTCGCCTGCGGCGATAAGGAGACGGGAACGCCGGATCCGACGGCTACACCGACGGCAGGGGTGACACAGGCAGCGGAACCGACACAGACCGGAGGGGATGCCGATCCGGTAAAGACAGACCAAAAACCGGACCCGACGGCAGAGCCAACGGAGGAAGTCACGCCGACGGCAGAGCCGACACAGGAACCAGAGGAAGAGATTCCTTCCATCCAGTCCGTATTCGCGGAATATGATATGAAGGTGGGAACCTGTCTTACGACCCAGATGATCAATAAGAGTGTACTTGCAGATTTGATCAAGAAAAATTTCAACAGTGTAACGATGGAAAATTCCATGAAACCGGATTATATCCTTGACAAGAACGCGAGCATCGAGGCGGGCGATTTGGTTGTAGCATTCAATGCCGACATGGTGAAGATGTTAGATTGGGCGCGCGATAACAATATGGCAGTCCGCGGGCATACCATCATCTGGCACAGCCAGACACCAAAGTGGATTTTCCACGAAAACTTTGATACAAACGCGCCGTTCGCCAGCCGTGAGGTCATGCTTGCCCGCATGGAAAGCTATATCAGGCAGGTGTTTGCACAGCTTGACGAGTACGGTTACACCGACTTGTTCTACGCGTATGACGTGGTGAACGAGGCGTGGATGGAGGACGGGAAAATTCGTGAGGAGATGAATTACTGGTATCAGATCATCGGGGAAGATTATCTCTGGCACGCGTTTTATTATGCGGATCAATACGCGCCGGAGACCATCGACCTGTATTATAACGATTACAACGAACAGTACAAGACGGATGCCCTCCTGAAGTTTGTGGACACTCTGGTTGATGAGGAGGGGAATTACCTGATTGACGGGATCGGCCTGCAGGCACATCTCTACACCGGGGATGACTTGAAGGGCTACTTAAATACCGTGGAGCGCCTTGGGGCGACAGGGCTTAAGATTGAGCTGACGGAGCTTGACGTGTCGCTCGGCACGTGGCAGAATACGCTTTACGGGACAGATGAGAATTTGAGGACGCAGGGAAAATATTACTATGAACTGATCGGCGGTTTGTTTGAACTGGTGAAAGAGGAAAAAGTTAAGATGGATGCCCTGACATTCTGGGGCTTTGCGGACGGACTTTCCTGGCGCAAGAACGCGAGCCCGCTTCTGTACGATACGATGTATATCCCGAAATATGCATTGTATGGTGTGCTTCAGATGGAGGAGAAAGCAGGGTATTGATCCGTACAGAAAAAACGGATTAACCATGTTAAAATACCCGCATGAGCCGGACAAATAAAAACACCCCGCGGCAGCACAGTATCTAATGTGCCGCCGCAGGGTGTTTTTTTGCTCTTATTTCAATTTTCCGCCTGTCCATCCAGTTCTTCGCCGTTGATGCTTGCGTGCTCGTGCTCGTCCATCGGGATGACGATGCAGCGCCTGCCGCCAATCACCTGTGTGGTGATCTGGCCTGCTTTCTGGGGGGCAACACGCAGCACGACTTCACAGGCGTTGGCCAAAGCCTCGTCTGTCAGTGTGGCAGCGGCTTCCCCGGTGCTGTTTTCTGCAAAATCGGCAACCGCACGCGCCGTATTCTGCGCGATGGCAAGCTCGCTTTTTGTCTGCCCCAGTTCATTCTTTAGCTGCTGTACCTCGACCCTCAATTCCTCCTCGATGCGCTCGTGTGCACCGGAACTTAGTATTTTTTTATCTACCAAAAGGTCGGCGACCGGCGGCTCATCCGCGAATTTTTCGGCAAAGGAGCGCCCGATGCGCTCGGCAATCTCTTCCGGAACCTTACTGTTTACCAGTACATCCTGTATCGTTTCCGTGGTGAGCACGATTGGGTCGGGTTCCTGTTCGGCCTCCGTATAGAGCGCTTTTTCTTCCAACATTTCCTGCAAGGTCTCGTGGATGTCGTAGAGGACGCGCCCACGTTTGCGCTCATCCGTGACGGCGCTGTTTACGATGTCCTGAAAGGTATTCTTTTTTTCGGTCGCGGTCTGGCGTGCCGGGCAGCCAAGAATGAATTCCATAAACTCATCGTGCGGTTCCTTTGTGTCCTTGGTATAGTACATGACGGAGTGGATGTCTGTGCTGCGCTCCGTAAAGGCAGGAAATAGAAAACCTGCCTCCGGAACGCCGACCACCCAGTCGCGCATGCGCGGACCGATGCGGTTCTCGTTTTCAAGATAACCAAGCGCGGCCTTGGAGAGGGTCACCGGGCAGACTGCGGCAAGAAGATATTCATATACTTCCTCGGATTCGTCAAGTGCATTGTTGTCACTGGTCTTTGTCATAACATCGTAGGCATCATGGAAAAGGATGATCAGGTAATTGCCCGCATAATCGTAATTGTCAATAACGAGCTGGTAAAAGGCAGCTGCCAGTTCGTCGTTTTTTAGCCTGCTTTCCTTTAAGCCCATCAAAAACTGCTGTTTCCCGCCAATTTCCTCCTCTTCTTTCGGAAAGGAAAGTTCCAAAAGATTGTTTCCCGGCGTGCCAGAAAGCGTTTTTGAGGCAATCTCCAGATATTTGTGCAGCTCGTCCTCCTCCAGATTTAAAAAATTTTCATTGAAGGTCAGAACGACCTCTTTTTCGGCGTTAACATAGCATCCGCACATGCGCGTGAATGTGCATTGTGTCTTTTTCATGCGCCGTTTCAGTTCGAGAATCTCTTTTTTATTCATGGAAATGAACCTCCCAACTAATTTGCTTTCTATATCGTAACATATCGTCGGTGCTTTTTCCAGAAAAAAATTGCACTTATGGGGGAGAACATGGTATAATGTCCGCAAGGATATTATACCGGCGCTGATTTGCCGTCCGACCAAGGGAGGACAATTTCCTTGGCAAATCATGTGCATGCCCGGCAGGAAGCATGCCGGAATTTGTGCGGAGCCTATGGTATCAACAGCGGAAGCATAAAGAAAAAACGAAAGGGAGGGCGACGGTCATGAGAAAGCATTATGAAAGAATGGTACAAGATGCAGACAAGCGTGTCCTGCGCGCATTGCGTCTTCAAAATATGGGAATCGGGAGTCCGCAGTACGGCGGTTTTATGGAGGAGGAGGACGGGATCTACCAGGCGAAATCTACGATATATAAGCTGTCCAATCTGGCGACCGCCTATCTGAACCCGGACTGCCGGTATTACCATGATCCGGTTGTGTTTGAGCGGATTGTTGCAGCAACAAATTTTGTCCGCAATGTCCAGCATGAAGACGGCCTGTTTGATTATGTGACCGGAAACTTTTACCCTGTGCCGGATACGGCGTTATGTCTTAGGAAATTGATCCCGGTGCTGAAATATTTGCGCACCCATGCGCAGACACCGCAGGAGAAGGAAATCCTCATGCGTGTGGAAGTCATTGTACATTCCGGTGCGAATGGGTTGTTGGAGGAGGAAATCCATACGTCGGACTGCCGCTTGGTTGTTGCCTCGGTGTTAGCTGCGTGCGGAAAACTTTTTGATAACGATGAGATGATGCAGGCTGCGTTAAAATGTGTCGCAGGCGGGATCGGCTGCAATGAGGACGGGCAGTTTGACGAGAGATCCTCCGACCATGCAAACCGCCTGAACAACGACGCGCTGGTAGTACTCTCGGAGGCGCTTTCGGATCCGTCATACGAACAGTACGCAATCAAAAACCTGAAGATGATGCTCTGTTACTGGGAGCCGGATGACAGTGTGTTTCAGGAGAGTTCAATGCGGTTTGGGAAGGAGCGCCTGATCTTTCCCAAAGACTATTATTATGTCTACCTTTCCCTCGGCAAGCGCTATCAGATTCCGGGTTTTTTGGCGATGGCCAACCACATTTTCTGTATGGTGGATGAAAAGCAGATTTCCTCGCCGGATTTTCTGATGCAGCTGATGAACCATCCGGAGCTGATTGCACATGAGTATGATACGGCAGGGATCCCGACCAATTACCGGATGATTTTTAAGGAGTCGGGGATTGTCCGTGTGCGTCACGGCGATATGACATATACCGTGATGAATGGCAAGCCGCATTTTCTATATGTCCATGCGGGATCAATCAAATTTGTGATGAAGCTGGCGGGAAGTTTTTATGAGCACCGCGCGTTTTGCAGTGAAACGATGGAAGAACTTTCCGACGGAAGCATCCATCTGCACCAGACGATGCATGGCGGTTATTCGTTCCCGTTTACAAAGAAGCAGGCTGACAATGAATGGTGGAAATCCGCACAGACGGAAAAGCCGCGCAGGGAGAGGCCGGGCATGGAGATTGATGTCATTATCCGCGAGGAGGGGGAAGAACTGGCCGTGGAACTAAAGGCGATGGGGGCGAAAGGTGCCCCGTGGCGTGTTGAGATGTCATTTTCCGGAATTGACCGCATTGTGAATGAACATATGGACATTGCCGTGCGGGGCAATGAGACGGTCATCGTGAAGGACTCCTATTTTGAAGCATCCAATCAGTTAAACCGCCTTGTGATCGGGCCTGCGTTCGGCACGCACCGTTATACGGAAGGCAGGGAGGAGGGGATTGCGCGGATTCCGGGGGCGGCGACGGTTTATTTCACCGATGACACGGAATTTAAGCATACCTTGCGCATTAAGAGGAAATAGGAACCCGCCGTTTGTGGGGAGCATGCATGTTGCAATGAAGAAAAAAACACTTGCTTTTTGGGGCAAAATCATGTAACATGGAAATATAGGGACACAAGCAGGAGCTTTGTGTGACTATGCATGTGCACGACTGGCGGAAAACAGCTTTTGGCTGTGCAGGGTTACCTGCAGGGAGTGCATAAAGACAAGAAAGCCGACCGCCTGGGCGAATGCATATTTGCTATGCGCCCAGGCGGTTTTATGCGCTTTGGGGGCGTATATATCCAAATTCAGCCGCCGGAAGGCAGGCAGAAAGAGAGGTGGAGCTTTCATGGAGATTTTATCGCTGAAACAGGAACTGGAAAGCAATGCGTATCCGGGGAGGGGCATCGTGATCGGGCGCTCGGAGGACGGAAAATCTGCGGTAACCGCCTATTTTATCATGGGCAGGAGCACAAACAGCCGCAACCGCGTGTTTGTTGCGGACGGGGAGGGCATACGCACGCAGGCGTTTGACCCGTCGAAACTGGAGGATCCCAGCCTGATCATCTACGCGCCGGTGCGTGTGCTCGGAAACAAGACGATTGTCACGAACGGTGACCAGACAGACACGATCTACGAGGGGATGGACCGGCAGCTTACGTTTGAGCAGTCCCTGCGCTCCCGTGAATTTGAGCCAGATGCCCCGAACTACACGCCGCGCATTTCCGGCATTATGCACCTTGAGGGCGGCGGTTACAATTATGCTATGTCCATCTTAAAGAGCAGCCAGGGCGACCCGTCCTCGTGCCACCGCTACACCTTTGCTTATCAGAACCCGAAAGCGGGCGAGGGACATTTTATCCACACTTATATGCACGACGGCAATCCACTGCCAAGTTTTGAGGGAGAGCCGAAGCTTGTTTCGGTTTCCGGGGATATGGGAACCTTCGGTGATATGCTCTGGAACGCCCTGAACGAGGAAAACAAGGTTTCCCTGTTCGTGCGCTACATTGATATCGCCACAGGCAAGTACGAGTCAAAGATTTATAATAAGAATCAGCACTAAAAACAGCAGAGTCCCGGAACTGCGCCGGAAGGAATTTCCGGGAGGCCGTGCGGACGGAAAATCCTTCCGCGGAAAGGGCGCAGCGTAGGGAATCTGCGGGACTAAAAATAGGAGATCATAACATCATGAACGAAATTCAATTAAAATACGGATGCAATCCGAACCAGAAGCCTTCCAGGATTTATATGGAGGACGGCAGCGAACTTCCGGTCACTGTCTTAAACGGCAAGCCGGGCTACATCAATTTCCTTGATGCGTTCAATGGCTGGCAGCTCGTAAAGGAATTAAAGCAGGCGACCGGGCTTGCGGCGGCAGCTTCCTTCAAGCATGTTTCCCCGGCGGGCGCGGCAGTCGGCCTCCCGCTTGACGATACACTTGCCAAAATTTACTGGGTGGATGATCTTGGCGGGCTTACCCCGCTTGCAAGCGCCTATGCAAGGGCACGCGGGGCGGACCGCATGTCCTCGTACGGCGATTTTATCGCGCTTTCGGACGTGTGCGACGTGTGCACCGCAAATTTGATCAAGCGAGAGGTTTCCGACGGCGTGATTGCACCGGGCTATGAGCCGGAGGCACTGGAAATCTTAAAATCCAAGAAAAAGGGCAATTACAATGTCATCCAGATTGATTCTGCTTATGTCCCGGCACAGCTTGAGAAAAAGCAGGTGTACGGCATTACGTTTGAGCAGGGGCGGAATGAATTAAACTGCAATGAAGAGCTGCTTTCGAATATTGTCACAAAAAACAAGGACATCCCACAGAGCGCCCTGATCGACATGAAGATTTCCCTGATCACCTTAAAATACACGCAGTCCAATTCGGTATGCTACGTAAAGGGCGGCCAGGCGATCGGCATCGGCGCAGGGCAGCAGTCAAGGATCCACTGCACAAGGCTTGCGGGGCAGAAAGCGGACAACTGGTATTTGCGCCAGTCGCCGCAGGTGATGGGACTGAAATTTTTGGACGGCTTAGGAAGGGCTGACCGCGACAACGCGATTGATATCTACATTGGCGACGAGTACGAGGACGTGCTTGCGGACGGCGCGTGGGAGAAGATTTTTAAAGAAAAACCGGCGGTCTTTACGAGGGAGGAGAAAAAAGCGTGGCTTGCGGGAATGCAGGATGTGATTTGCGGCTCGGACGCATTCTTCCCGTTTTCGGACAATGTGGAGCGCGCGCATAAGAGCGGCGTGAAATACATTGCGCAGCCGGGAGGTTCCATCCGCGATGACGCGGTGATCGAGTGCTGCGATAAGTACGGGATGGTAATGGCGTTTACGGGAATCCGGCTGTTCCACCATTAAAGTGGAAAGTTCTGTGTGATATTTTGGGGACTTTTTGGAAACAAAAAAGAAAGAGGATTCTTTGGAATGATGGCAACTCCATCTATAGGATTGCCAAAACGGATTCGCGGGGAGGTGCCTGTCGTGGATATTATAAACTATATGGATTCGGCCAGTGAATTTTCCCATGCAGAATGGTAGAGATGCAACGGTCTGTATGGGTACAATAAAAGTTGCATCGTCTGCTGTTTCTGCACTTTATTTCATCATATTAAGTAAAGGACGGGATGAATTGTGGAATATCGAAATGCAGCAGACGTACTTCCAAAGGAGCTTCTCAAAGAATTATCCGTATATGTCAGCGGACAATTACTTTATGTTCCTTCCGCGAAGTGTAAAAAGTCATGGGGAAGTAAAAGCGGCTCGAAACAGTATTATGAGCAAAGGAATTGTACGATTCGCAAAATAATAAAAAGGTAAATTAACAGGGCTTTATCCTAACAGGGTAAAGCCCTGTTTTTCGGATAAAATAAATATAGTCATTCTCCACTCTTCTTTTCCTTATCTGGAAATCCTATAATGATGTTGAAACGAAGAAAAGATTCCAATGAAAAGGAGGGAATTGTAATGCTTATTTTATCAAAGGGGCTTACTGCTAAGCATATGAAGCAAAAGCCTGCTCACCGTTTCGGACAGAACATTATATATATGATATCGCTTGCATGGAAAGAGCGCCGTAGTGTCATTTTACTTGCTCTGGCAATGGCGGTTGCTGCGATCCTGCTCAGTCTTACACAGCTTTTTATTGTGCCGTCTATACTCGAAATTGTTGAAACTAACGTTTCTGCCGCAGAGCTTACTGCAATCATACTCTTAGCTTGTTACCAGCAACTTGGCGGCTACTGAGGCGGTCTGGACAACGTTGGTGAATCTGTTAAAAAACGCGGTTGAATTTATTGTTTTTTTCTTTTTGCTTGCCGCGCTTCACCCATTTGTGATCATTGCCGTTTTGGTAACTACCGTTGTCAGTTTTTTAGTAAGCAATTCTCTCAATGGCTGGGGATACCGGCACAGAGATGAAGAAGCGGAATATACCCGCCGCATGAATTATCTTAGTGAAAGATCAAGGGATTATACATTGGCAAAGGATGTCCGCATTTTTGGGATGCAAAGCTGGATAGAAGATGTTTAATACAGTGAATCTATTTACCGGCGGCATAGGCAAGATTATGGCTGACCTTGCAACCCTCCGGAAACAAAGTCTTGACATCTGTGCAGTCCGGGAATTTCTTGATTATCCTGAAACAACTTGAAAAAGTATAATCCATTTGTTCCCACTTCAAAGCTGGCGAAAGTATCAAGAGGGGCTATGGGAGGATACCAGGCCTTATCGAAAGCGGTGTCACAGATATTTGTAGGAGCCGCGTATATCTTTGTATGCCTGAAAGCACTGGGAGGGGCTTTTGGTGTAGGTTCAATTGTACAATATGTCAGTGCTATTATCGCATTATCCGGCGGTTTATCCATGCTGATTGAGGCGTTAGGTGATTTAAGGAATAACACTTCTTTTCTGCGCACAGTATTTGAGTTTTTAGATATGCCAAACAAAATGGATCAAGGGGACATGGCTGTCGGTCAAAACAGCGGCAAAGGATATGACATTGAATTTTGTAATGTCTCTTTTCAGCATCCCGGTCAGGAGAATTATGCGTTGCGTAATGTATCCATGACATTCCATACAGGGCAGAGGACGGCAGTCGTGGGCATGAACGGAAGCGGTAAGACCACTTTTATTAAACTGTTATGCCGCCTGTATGATCCGACCGAAGGTAAGATACTGCTGAATGGAATTGATATACGAAAATACAATTATTACGAGTATATGCAGTTGTTTTCTGTCGTGTTCCAAGATTTTAAGCTGCTCTCTTTTGGACTGGGACAAAATGTTGCCGGCAACATGAACGTAGACGCAGACAAAGCAGATCAGTGTCTTCGTGATGCAGGCTTTGGAATACGTCTTGACAAGCTGTCCCGTGGACTTTCGACAGCACTGTATAAGAATTTTGATGAAAATGGTGTTGATATTTCCGGAGGGGAGGCACAGAAGATTGCATTGGCAAGAGCTTTATATAAAGATGCGCCGTTCATTATACTTGACGAGCCTACGGCATCGCTTGATCCGGTTGCGGAGTTTGAGGTATATAATAGAATGAATGATATGATAGGCAAAAAAACGGCTGTGTTTATTTCACATAAATTATCTTCTTGCCGATTTTGTCAGAATATTGCAGTATTCCATGCGGGCAGGCTGGTTCAGCGCGGTAGTCATGATGCATTGGCAAGCGACAAGTCCGGAATGTATTACAGGCTGTGGAGCGCTCAGGCACAATACTATGAAGCAGGATTGTCTGCAACAGCCGGGACAGGCAAGCAGTTTTTGAGAAATGCCACGAGAAAATAAGCGACAATGGCAGATGTAAGTATGCGCAGGAGATATGCAAGCAGTGCAGCCAATGAATTGTTAGTTTTTATAGCGGGGCAGTTTTGGCTGCCCCCGCTTGCCGCGATATTGCTTAGCAGAACATTGAAAATACAGAAAATGTTTTAAATCCGGAGATTGTTTTTTTTTTTTTTTTTTTTATCAAACCTCCTTGACAAAAGTCCGTAAATCATATACTATAAATTATAGTAATTTTTTCAGTGGTATTACAGTGTCTCCGGTTCAGATAAATAGAAACCGGAGATAAAAAAACGGCGGAAGGATAAATATGATGAAACTATTGGTAATAAGGCATGGTGAAAGCGAAGCGGATATTCTTAACGTACATGAGGGCAGGGCAGATTTTGAACTGACCGGGCGCGGACATAAACAGGCAGAAGCGATGGGAAAGTATGTCAGCCAAAATTATGAGATCAAAAAAATTTATCACAGCACATTAAAAAGAGCCGTACAGACGGCAAATCATCTGGCTTGTGAAACCGGCGCGCCCCAAATACCGGACGAACATTTAATGGAGTTTAACAATGGTCTGCTGGCAGGATTAAAGCACGATGTTGCCGCAGAGAAATACCCGAAGGTCAAAGTGCCGCTTCATTCTGCTCTTTACGAGCAGGAAAGCATGCTGGAATTCCGGTATCGGGCCGAGTTTATGCTGTCTAAGATCATCTCGGAAAATGAAGGGGATGACACCCTGGCCATCGTCACCCACGGCGGTATGATCAACCAGCTTTACCGTGCGTTTTTCCGGCTGCCCGTGGATGCACAATTCGCGTTCTGGACGGGCGATACGGGGATTCATGAATGGGTTGTGGACGGAAACATGCGCATCCTCGTAAGATCAAATTTCGCGCCGCACAATCTATAATTTTTGCATAGCAAATGCAATCTTTCCTTTTCGGTGTTTGTCTTTCCATGTGGCGGGACAGGGAAATCGGCCCTTCATGCAGCAGGCAGCAGGGATTCCTTCTGCGCCTTGCCGTGCGGCAGGGCAGGGAGAACGAGGAATAAGCGATAATTGGAGGTATTATGGCTACGATTGATCTGGTCGTGTTGGGGATGTTAAAAAAGAAGCCAATGGGGGCATATGATATCCAGAAACTGGTTGAATACCGCAATATATCAAAATGGGTGAAGATCAGCACCCCTTCCATATATAAAAAAGTCATCCAGCTCGAGGAAAAGGGACTGGTTCGCGGCAATATTGTAAAAGAAGGAAAAATGCCGGAAAAAGTGGTTTATTCCTTAACGGAGGCGGGGGAGAAAGAATTTGAGAGGCTGATGCTTGTGACCGCGGCGGAACCGATCCGCATTTTTTTGGATTTTAATGCCGTGATTGTGAATCTGGACCGTCTTCCCGCAGAAACTCAGAAATCCTGTGTGGAGAGCATCGAAAAAAATGTCCGGTCGTTAAAAAACTGCCTGGAGGGGAATATACAGGAAAAAGAGGGAGTGTCGGGAATACCGGAAACAGGCTTGGCTGTTTTGCGGCAGCAATATGTGCTGGTGGAGGCGGTTGAACAATGGATTGCTTCCCTGAAGGGAAAAGTTTACAGATAGATTGCTTTTTCTTTTTGATGGGTTATCCTAAAAAAGGAACAGAAATGCTTTTTTCCGGGCTTCCCCAATTATTAGTTGCGCATGGAGTGCAAATTGTTTACGGAACTGGCAGGCCTGACCCGGCGGATTGGTGAATGGAGGGATTGTTGCCGGAATTTTGGAAGAGCTGTCGGCGGGAGTGGAAAATTCAGAAAATAGTTGACAGAAAATATTATGGTTAGTATAATAAAATACATAAACAGGCCATATCCGGCGGCACGGCCAGGTATCTTTCCGGTAATACCGATATCGGGAAAATATCTTGAAGGGGGCGTGCTTTGGGACCGAACCGAATGGGAGAGGAAAGGGGTACTGTCATGTTGATTTTTGCCTGCGGAAGAATGCGTTAGAAAAGCGGAAAAGAATGAGCGCGGAGAGGCTTTGGACTGCTCCGTTGTTTGTTGTACCCGATTTTTGCATTTTTGCGTGGCGATAAGAACACGGACACGCGCAGGTGTGTCTTGGCAGTACTGAAATATAGGCGGGGCTTTGTGCTTTTGGCTGTTTTTTAAGTATGTTTTTTTGCTGCGGAATTTTGCCGCAGCTTTTTTTGTGCGGATTTCCGGTTATGCTGCGGGAGGCCAAAGACCGTATCGTAAGGAAAAGTGTTTCTGCTTGAACGCGATGTCCAAAACGGAGGAGGTTTCTGCCATTCCGGACAGTAAATAAACTGCACGTATGTCATATAAATCGCAAAATTCGGGTACAGCCTGGGATTTGCCGGTCAGATAAAAAAAGAGCAGTGGAACAGGAAAAGCAAGCTCGGTTTTCTGGCTGGCATCAGAAAGGAGTATCGGAATGAAAGAAAAAAGAGATAAACATGCGGGCGCAGGTCATTTTTTGCCTGCGAAATACTTGCTGCGCGGATTTTGCGCCAAAAACCGTTTCCGTATCATCCTGCCGTTTCTTATATGCGCGGCAACATCCGCGGCAGGTCTTACCGCCATGTATCTGCCGAAAATCGTGCTGGACGCAGTGGAGAGCGGGGCGGGAGGGGGGCAGCTTTTCTCGCGGGTTGGCACCGCCGGCGCGCTGTTGGCGGTATTGTCCCTTGCCGCGATGGTGCTGCGCAATGAACTGGAGCTTGCCTCGCAGGATTTTTTGTATACGGAACTTACCGCGCGCTGGGAGCGTGGGATGCTGCGTATGGATTATGGGGCTTTTGTGTCGGAGAAAGGAAAGCTTCTGGCTGAAAAAGCGAGAAATGCTATCAGCAGCCCGAACTGGGGCGCGGTAAAATTTCTTCCGGGACTTAGTGCGGTTTTGGAGGCATTTACGGGACTTTTGGTCTGCTGCATGATTGTCGGGTTGCTGCATCCGGTGGTGGTAGTGTTCCTGCTTTTATTGTTTTTGGTACAACTTTGGTTTTCCGCGCGCACACAGAAGGGAAAGCAGCAGTTAAAAGAAGCGCGTGCGGCGGCTGACCGGCGTTTAAATTATCTTGCCTGGGGCATGCGGGGAAGGAAGGAGGGCAAAGATATCCGGATGTACTCCTTTGATACGCTGCTGCACCGCATTGCGCAGCGCAGCGTAAAAGAAAAGCGGGAAGTGGAGGGAAAAGCCGAGAAATTACAGTTTTACAATATGATTTTTGCCGCTTTCCTGCTTTTGCTGCGCGACGGGGCGGCGTACGGGTATCTGATCTGGCGCTTCCTGCATTCCGGGATGACACTCGGCGATTTCACGCTCTATTTTGCGGCGATCACCGGGGTTGGCGGCGGGTTGCTGCAGCTTGCACAGGCTGTTTCGGATTTTATGGAAACGGAGCGCTACGCGGGGGATTTTTTTGAGTTTATCCAATATAGTATGAATATGGAAGAGGCTGGGGAGTTTGGGCGGGAGGCGGAATGTTTTGCTTTACCCGTAAGCGCAGAAGCACAGCAGGATGAAAATCCGGTAGATGGGGGGAAGGGGGAGAAAACCTGGTTTTTTGGGCAGGAAAAAATCTCCGTTGTTTTTGATCATGTGTCATTTTCCTACTTCACGGAGAAGGACGGAAAAAAGCAGGAAATTCCGGTGATCAAAAATCTGAACCTGACCATTTCTGCGGGGGAAAGTATTGCGGTTGTGGGCGTGAATGGTGCGGGAAAATCCACTTTTGTTAAGCTTCTCTGCGGGTTGCTGAAACCGGTCGAGGGCAAAATTCTTGTAAACGGCGTGGACAGCAGACAGTTTCGCAGGGAGGACTATTTCGGGCTGTTCTCGGCGGTTTTCCAGAAATCCGGGTTCCTTCCGGTCAGCATCGCGGATAATATCATGCTGAATGTGAGGAGGAAGAGGGGAGGGGGAAACGCCGCAAACCGTTTACCGGGGTGCAGGGAAGCTTCCGCGGATTGTGTGCGGGACGGGGAAGACATAGCAGTGATGTGGGAGTGCATCCGGCGGGCAGGGCTTGAAGAAAAGGTGAAGTCCCTGCCGCAGGGCGCGGATACCTGCCTGGTCAAACGGGTCGCGCCGGACGGGACGGAATTGTCCGGCGGGCAGGAGCAGAAACTGCTCCTTGCGAGGGCACTGTACAAGGACGCACCGGTTTTGATTCTGGATGAGCCGACCGCGGCGCTCGACCCGGTGGCAGAGCATGGGATCTATCAGGAATACCGGCGGATGACAAAGGGGAAAACATCAGTTTTTATCTCGCACCGCCTGGCATCCACAAGATTTTGCGACCGGATTCTGCTGTTTTCAGACGGAAAGATCCTGGAGAGCGGAACACATGAAGAGTTGATTGCACTCGGCGGGCAGTATAAGGAAATGTTTGAAGTCCAGAGCCGGTATTACCGGGAAGCGTGAAAGGGATATGAGGCAGGAAAAAGGGCATTTTCAAATCTTAAAGCGGCGGGAGGTGCCAAAAGATTTTTTGCCCGAAACCGGAGGAGAAACACAAAAATCATGCGGATACCGGAAAATAGAAAGGATGGTGCGGCGAATGAAATGGAAAGCAGGAGAGATATTGGATAAAGCGGAAGCAAAAAAAGCAGGTGAAAAAGCGGAAGGGAAACCGACAAACAAAAAAGTACATAGAACCCGGAAAAACGGAAGAACCTTTTCGGAGGATATTGCCCTGATCCGCCGAGGAATCCGGGAGTTTGATAAAATTCTTCCGGGGCAGATGCGGTATGTGCTGTTTAAAAGCATTCTGGGTGCAAGTATCCCATCCGTTGCCGTATTTGCATCCGCATGGATTTTAAACGAATTGGCACAGGGGCAGCGAAGGGAAAGGCTGTTCTGGCTCTGCCTGTTTGCGGTTGGCGGGACATTCCTTCTTTCCGCGTTGAAATATGTGTGCGATGCGAAAGTGGCGGTCGGTTACAGCTGCCTGTTTCCCGTGCACGAAATCAGCCTGACACAAAAAAATCACCGTCTGCCGTATGAGGTGCTTGAAATGCCGGAAACGGAGAGATTGCGCGAGCAGGTTTCAGGCAGTATCAGTGTGTCCGGGGCGGGCATGGCAAGTCTTTATTGGGATATGGAAGTTGTGATTGCGAATCTGTGCAGGTCGGTGGCGGCGCTTGTGCTTGGCGCTGGTTTTTTCAGGGCGCTTTTCCGTCTTCCTGGCTTGACGGCCCAGGGGGGCGGGTACAGCCGTTTTCTGTTTCCGGCGCTGGTTCTTTTGATGGGAGCCTGCATCCACATTTCCTGTAAAATGGCGGGAAAGCGTTTTGATGTAAGTTTTGAGGTGTTTGAAAAGGGGGCGGAATACAACCGTTACGGGGAATTTTATACAATGAATTACTTGCCGGACGAAAATGCGGCGATGGACGCGCGGATTTTTTCACAGGAAGGGATTATTCTGCGGGAGAGCCAAGAAAAATGCTACCGGCGCTTTGCGGCAGGAAAGCACCGTGAAATCCGGGCAGTGAATTTTTATGACGGTATCCAGCTCCTTGCCAGTTGCTTTTGCGGCGTTTTAACGTATGCCCTGGTCGGCTTCATGGCGCTTTCCCGCTATATTGGCGCAGGGGAGATCGTAGCGGCCTACGCGGCGGTTACAATGCTGATTTCCGCGCTTTCAAAGCTGGCACAGATCATCACGGACCTGCGGAACAATAACGAGCATCTGCTGAATTTTTTCCGCTTCGCGGACTTGCCGGAGAATGATGGTATGTTTCTGGATGGGGAAAAGAAAAAGGCAGACCGTTTGGGAAAGAAGGAAACAGCAAAGGGGGATGGCAGTTTTTTGGGTATCCGTTTCGAGCATGTCAGTTTCCGGTATCCGGATTGTGATGCGTGGGCACTTAGGGATATTTGCCTGGATGTGCGTGAGGGGGAGAAACTTGCCCTGGTGGGGGAGAACGGTTCGGGGAAAACGAGTTTTGTAAAACTTCTCTGCCGCCTGTACCGTCCGACACAGGGGAGGATATTGCTTGACGGGCTGGATATCTGGGATTACCCGTGGGAGGAATATCGGGAACGGCTGGCTGCAGTGTTCCAGGATTTTTCGCTGTTTGCGTTTCCCATTGCAGAGAATGTTGCTGCTTCGGACTGTTATGAGAAAGACCGGGTGGAACGCGCGCTGAGGGAGACGGGGCTCTGGGAAAAGGTAGAGTGCCTGCCTTGCGGAATGTCGCAGTCATTATTCCACCATTTCTGTGATGGGGGCTGTGACCTGTCCGGGGGCGAGGCGCAGAAGCTGGCGATTGCCCGCGCCGTCTACAAGGATGCGGATATCATGATTTTAGACGAGCCCACGGCGGCACTTGACCCGTTTGCCGAGGCGGAGATTTACAGTAATTTCGGTGTTATATCTGAGAATAAGACCGCGTTTTTGATAAGCCACCGCCTTTCATCGTGCAAAAGCTGTGACCGGGTGGCGGTGTTTTTGGCAGGCAGCCTCGTGCAGCTTGGAAGCCATGAGGAATTGCTTTTACAGGAAGGAAATGAATATGCCAGATTGTGGGAAGCGCAGGCGCAGTATTACAGGTAAGGATAAGGGATTTGCCTGCCTGAAAAACGAAGCCGGGAAATCAACCGCTGGTTGAAAATGAAACGGACATTCTACATTGCTGTTATTTTCGGACGGGTGAAGCTATGCTATACTTAAAGCATCCAAATAAGGTTGGGGATAATGGAAAAATGATTCCTGTGAAAGACAGGGAAATTATTTCCGGGCATCCTAGTATTTAAGAGAACATGGAGGAAAGCACAATGGACAGCATTAACATCGGCAGTATCATCGCGGCAAAACGGAAAGCGCTCGGGCTGACGCAGCAGGCGTTGGCGGAAAAGCTCCATATTTCATTTCAGGCAGTTTCCAAATGGGAAAACAAAACGGCGAACCCGGATATTGAAATGCTCCCGCAGATTGCGGGCATCTTAGGCACGACAACCGATGCATTGCTCGGGTATTCTGCGGCGGCGGTGAGTATTTATGAGGCGCGCTATCAGGGGGAGGAATACTACTGGGGGCTTGTGCCGAACCGCCTGTGTTATGAAGTGCTGCGCAAGAAACCGCCCGTCAAACCGTGGCGCGTCCTTGAGATTGGCTGCGGGGAAGGAAAGGATGCGGTATTCCTTGCGCGGAACGGATATCAGGTATCTGCGTTTGACGTTGCGGAGGCAGGATTGTCAAAGGCGAGGGCGCTCGCCGGAAAAGTCGGTGTCCATGTGGATTTTTTCCGGGCGGACGCGGCGGATTACTGGGCTGACGGGGAATATGATATTGTTTATTCGAGCGGCGTGCTGCATTTTGTTGCGCCGGGGGTCCGGCAGGAACTGTTTGACAATCTGAAAGAGCACACTGCCCCGGACGGCCTGCACGCAATTAACGCGTTTGTCGAAAAACCGTTTATCCGCCGCGCGGATGACGGGGAACGGAAGGATCGGCAGTTATGGAAATCGGGGGAACTTTTTATGTATTACCACGACTGGATGTTCCTGCGTGCCGACGAGGAGATTTTTGACTGCAACAGCGGCGGGATCCCGCATAAACATTGTATGGATATCCTGGTGGCGCAAAAGATGTAAAGGAATATGTAGAGACGAAAAGGGACGCAAAATTACAAAGAGTCTGTCCTGGCCTTCCTGCGGATGCCCAAACTGCAAGCATCCGCAGGAAGGCTATTGTTTTTTTGCCTGTTTCCGGTTATACTTTTCATAAACTTCAAAAAAGAAACGGAGGGATGTTTGATGTGTACAGCGGCAACCTATAAAACAAAGGATTTCTATTTTGGCAGGACATTGGACAATGAATGCTCCTACAATGAGCAGGTGGTCGTCACGCCCCGCAATTACCCGTTTGCATTCCGGCATATGGACACGGTAGACAGGCATTACGCGCTGGTCGGCATGGCGCATGTCGCGCAGGATTACCCGCTCTACTATGAGGCGGTCAATGAAAAAGGCCTTTGCATGGCGGGCCTTAATTTTCCGGGGTATGCGCGCTACAACCCTGTGGTATCCGGCAAGGAGAATATCGCGGTTTTTGAACTGATCCAGTGGTTGTTATGTGACTGTGCCACGGTAGCACAGTGCCGGGAAAAGATCGCGCGGATGAATTTGGCACATATCCCATTTAACGATAAACTCCCGGTTGCGAGCCTTCACTGGATAATCGCGGACAAGGATGAGGCAGTCACACTTGAGGCGACGGCGGAGGGGATGCATGTCTATGATAATCCGGTCGGGGTTATGACGAATAACCCGACCTTCCCGGAGCATATGTTCCATCTGAACAATTATATGCAGTTATCCGCGAAGCCGCCGCAGAATAATTTTGCCAAGGGGCTGCCGCTTTCCGTCTATTGCAAGGGCATGGGGGCGATCGGGCTGCCGGGGGATCTGTCCTCCCAGTCGCGCTTTGTGCGCGCGGCGTTTGTCAGGCTAAATTCTGTGTCGGGGGATTCGGAGGCGGAGAGCGTCGGGCAGTTTTTCCATATCCTCGGCGCGGTCGAGCAGCAGTCGGGCTGCTGTGAGCTTGAGAACGGGGAGTTCGAAAAAACGATCTACACCTCCTGCTGCAACGCGTCGCGCGGGATTTACTATTACACGACCTACGGAAACCGGCAGATCACGGCGGTGGACATGCACAGAGAGGATCTGGACGCGGGCGCACTGGTTTGTTACCCGCCTGTCATGGAGGAACAGATACGCGTGCAAAATGCCAGGTGAGGGGGAGTTTTTCCCGGAAAATGAAAAGGTATGGAAATCGGGAAGCATTTTGTGTATAATAGGATAAGGGAAAACGCGGGGAATTTTGAACCATACCGGTTCCACATGCGGTTTCAGAAGAAAAAACAGTACAAAATGCAGCTTGTGGTATCATTTTGGGGAAGGGATGAAATTGTGCAGGGAAAATATAAGGGAACATTTCCGGATCGGACCGGCGGGGTTTTGCCGGGCGGTGAGAGTGCGGGGGCGGTAGGATGGAATTAAAGATTGCAATCTGTGACGACGATGCGTCCCAGAGGGATTATCTTGCGGAAACCGTCCTTGCCTGGGCAAGGCAAAACCGCCATTTGGCAGAATTAATGTCATACAAAAGTGCGGGGGCGTTCCTGTTTGACTATGAGCAGAAAAAGGATTTTGACATCCTGCTTCTGGATGTGGAGATGCCTGAAATGAGCGGGATTGAGCTGGCAAAGTTGATCCGGAAGGAAAACCGGGCGGTACAGATCATTTTCATTACAGGATACTATGAATATTTTAGCGACGGGTTTGATGTGTCTGCGCTGCATTACCTCATCAAGCCCGTGGACGGGGGGAAGCTTCATCCGGTGCTTGACCGTGCGGCCGCCAACTTAAGAGACAGGGAGCGGGCGGTGTTTGTTTCCACGGCGGAGGGGGGATTTAAAGTTCTGCTTGCGGATATTTTGTATCTTGAGGCGCAGAAAGTGTATGTCGTTGTCCACACGGTGACAGGGGATTACCGCACGCGCATCGCGCTCTCCAGATTTGCCGCATTGCTTGACGGGACTTTTTTCAAAGTGCACCGCTCGTATATCGTCGCCTTGAAATATGTCGTGAAGATCACGCGCTCCGAGGTCACGATGGTGAGCGGGGACACCGTCCCGGTCAGCCGCGGGATGTACGATGCGATCCATGCCGCGCTGATAAAATACTTGTGAGGGGAATAAAAGCATGCTATTTGACCGATGGATCGAAAAAAGGGTTGCGGCATTCGAAAATGAGATCATGAAGAAGTATTACACAGAAGTTGAAAATATGTACTTAAAAATGCGGGGCTGGCGGCACGATTACCGGCATCATATCCAGACGATGAAAGTGCACGCGGCGCACGGCGAGCTGGATGAGATTGCGGAATACCTCGATATTCTGGACGATGACCTGACCAATGTGGAAACTGTGATCCGGACGGGAAACCGCATGATGGACGCGATCGTGAACAGCAAGCTCACGCTTGCCGCAGAAAAAAATATCCGGGTAAAGGCGGAAGCGAAAATCCCGGTATCGCTCTTTATCCCGGCGGTAGATCTTTGTATCGTGGTCGGTAATCTTTTGGATAATGCGATGGACGCGTGCATAGAACTGCCGGAGCCGGAGCGGCTGATCCGGTTGTATGCGGAGATGAAGGGGAGATATTTCTACCTTGTGGTTACGAATACGGCAGGCGGAAAGAAAAAGAAGGAGTTCCGTACAAAAAAGGGGGCGGGGCACGGTTTTGGGCTTTCGCGGATTGATGCGGTAGTCAGGAAATATGGCGGCTATGTGACAAGGGCATCCGAAGACGGGGCGTTCTCGACGGAGGTTTTGCTTCCGGCCGGCAGGGAAGGGGGGCAAACGGGGGATTAGGGGATAAAACGGCCGCGAAAAGATGTTGCTGGCAGGGCTGTTTTTAGATAGTAAGTGCAACTGGTATCAAATTTTTGGCATTTGGTATCAAATTGCACTTTTTTTATTTATTTATGGTACACTGAAAATCAGAAATATGATAAGTTGAAGTGTTCGTACGCGCGGTTTGATGCGTGGGAAAGGAGAGGTATTTTGGAAGAGGAAATGAAAAAACAAAAGCGGGAAGGGAGGGGGGATTCCCGGAAATATTCCCATTTGGGCAGCATTTTCTGGGCGCTCGGAAAGCTCTGGGAACTTGACACAAAATTTATCTTCTTCATTTTTGCAGGGGTTCCGCTTGCTGTTGCCATCCCGCTCACCGAGGCGTATTTCCCGAAGGCCTTGCTTGACCGGCTTGGCGCGGGCGGGGATTTTTCACAGCTTTTTGTGGTGTGCGCGGGATTCCTTTTTTTGCTGATGCTTTTGGAAATCCTGCGGGGATGGCTTGCGAGCCGCCGCGATGCAAGGCATTATTATCCGACCTCGGTATTCCAGACAAAGATGGACGAACATGAAAAGTACTGCATGGATTTTCAGGTGACGGAAAAACAGGCGTTTAAGGAAAAGAGCGGTTATGCGTGGCGGGATGCCTGTCAGGGAGGCTGTGCCATGGAATTTGTGTGGCAGGATCTTTTGGATATGCTCACCCACCTGTTCGGGATTTTTACGTATGCGTCATTCCTTGCGGTGTTGAACCCGATTATTTTTGTGGTGGTGGCGGCTGTCTCGGCGATGTCATATGTCACGACGCGATTACAGCCCAAATATTACGAGAAGCACAAAAAAGAATGGGAGAAGGAGATCCGCAAGAAAAATTATCTGCAGCAGCTTTCCGAGGATTTCCCGCGCGCGAAGGATATCAAGCTTTACGGGCTTTCGCAGTGGCTTGAAACAATGATGCGGGATTATCAGGATTATATCCTGATGTGGGATAAGCGCTGCAGCCTGCGGGGGTTATTCGCTTCCGTCCTCTCGGCGGCGATGGCACTCTTACAGAACGGCACGGCGTATCTGGTGCTGATCGCTTCCTTGCTTTCCGGCGCGGTCAGCGTGGGGGAATTTGTTTTTTATTTCGGGCTGGTGGGCGGCATCGCGGGATTTTTGCAGGGCATCATCGGGGATGTGGCAAAGCTTGGCATGCGCGCCGATAAAATTGCTTATTACAGGGAGTTTTATGATTTCCCGAATATTTTTAACCACGGGGAGGGCTGTGAGCTTCCTGCCTCGCCGGTTTTGGTGGAGTTTAAGGATGTGTGGTTCCGCTATGACGGGGCAAAGGAGTATACATTAAAGGGGATCAGCCTGACGATTCGGGAAGGGGAGAAGCTTGCCCTGGTCGGTGTAAACGGCGCGGGCAAAACAACGATCGTCAAGCTTTTGTGCGGTTTTTATCAGCCGGAAAAGGGGGAAATCCTCGTGGGCGGGAAAAATATTTCGGAGTACAATATCATGGATTATTATTCCATGATCTCGGCGGTTTTCCAGGAGATCAAGGCGGTTGCGTTTACCGTTTTTGAGTTTGTGGCAAGCGCTGACCTTTTTCGGGAACACGCGCGGGAGGATGCGGTTTTTGCAATGGAGAGGGCGGGGATCTATGAGAAGGTAAAAAGCCTGCCAAACGGTATGGATACCCATTTGATGAAGGGGGTCTATGATGACGGCGTGGATTTTTCCGGCGGGGAAATGCAAAAATTAGTGCTGGCGCGCGCGATTTATAAGGACGGAAGGATCCTGGTGCTCGATGAGCCGACCGCGGCGCTCGACCCGATCGCGGAAAATAATTTGTATTTGAAATATCAGGAATTGACCCGCGGGAAAACATCGGTATACATTTCGCACCGCTTTGCCTCGACGCGCTTTTGCGACCGCATTGTCCTGCTTGAGGACGGCGTGGTGAAGGAGAGCGGCAGCCATGGGGAATTGATGGAGGCGGGTGGGAAATATGCCTATATGTTTGGCGTGCAGAGCCAGTATTACCGCGAAGCGGAGGAAGCTGCGGCCGTTTCCGCGGCAGAAGGAGGGGAAGTATGAAACGATACATGATCACAAGGAAGGCGCTTGCGCGCTACCGTACCTATGCTCCCGCCTATTTTCCGCTTGTCTTCTTTAAGGTGATGTTTGGGCAGGTTTCGCCGTACTTTAATCTTTGGATGTCCGCAGAGCTTGTGACGGCAATGTATGAAAAAAGGGTGAAGGAAGAGCTTTACAGTCTGGTGGCAGCCACGCTTTTGGGAAATTTTGTGATACAGGTCGCGAGGGCGCTCTTTTGCCGGTGGGTGGACACGGTGCGGGAGGTGCTTGATCATAACGAGGCCGCGGCATTTTACCGGAAGACGCTGTCTCTTGATTATGATAAGCTGGAGGATCCGAAGGTGTATCTTTTAAGGCGCAAGATACGGGAAAACTCATACATCAACAACTACGGTGTTGTATTTATGAGAGAACTGATCGAGATATTATTCTCCTGTATCATGGATATCCTATTTTCTGCCGTCCTGTTTGTTGAGATGGTTTCCTTTCTTGCCGGCGCGGGAATGGAATGGTTTGGTCTTGTGCTGATGCTTTTGATGGTTGGCCTTGTTGCCGTAAATATTATTGTACAGGCGAAAAATATGAATAAAAGTTCAACGTGCTGGAACCGGGTTTCCGCCGTGATGCTGGAGGAGAACCGGATATCGGCCGGCTTTGCACAATCGGGGATGGACAACCGCATCTACCGCCAGCAGGAATTGATCAACCGGATCTATGAGAAAAACAATAAGGCACACCTGCAGGCGTTTTCCGAGGTGTACGGAAGAATTTTTGTTCTGTCCATCCCGAATACGGTTTTGCTTAAGCTTTCGCAGCTTTGCACCTATCTGGTGGTATGCTTTTACTGTGTGCTCGGCGTATTCCCGGTGGGGAGCGTGATCAAGTATGTGGGTTATCTGGGGCGGCTGACGCAGGGGATTGGGAATTTATCCTATGTTTTGAGCTCCTTAAAGACAAACGAGCAGTTCCTCGCGACATATCTGGAATATTTTGATCTGAAAAACGATATGTACCAGGGAAGCCTTGCGGTGGAGAAACGGAGCGACAAACAGTTTGAGTTCGAGTTTCAGAATGTTAGTTTTGCGTATCCGGGGATGCTTTGTCCGGGGAAGGAAGACGGGACGGGCACAAAGGCGGTGGACGGTGCGCCGCTGGGGACTGAGGAGGTATCCGGGGAGGAGAAAAAGGAGCGGGCAAAGGATGCAGCACATGGCATGGCAGAAAAGCCGGATGGAGTTTTAGGGGATGAGGGGGAAAAGGTCATTTACGCGCTGAAGGATATCAGCCTGAAAATCAAGGTTGGGGAGCGCCTCGCGGTGGTCGGGGAAAACGGCAGCGGGAAGACAACCTTCATCAAGCTGCTGTGCCGTTTGTATGACCCGTCAGAGGGGGAGATCCGGATGAATGATTTTAATATCCGCAAGTATGATTACCGCCAGTATCTTGACCTGTTTTCCGTGGTATTCCAGGATTACAACCTGCTTTCGATGCCGCTCGGCAACAATGTAGCGTCCGCGGCACAGTGGGATCAAAAAGAAGCGGAGCGGCTGCTGTATGAGGTCGGTTTCGGGGAGCGCTACAAGGCGATGGAAAAGGGGCTTGATACTCCGCTGTATAAGGATTTTGACGAGGAGGGTGTCAATGTCTCGGGCGGGGAGGCACAAAAGATCGCGCTGGCACGGGCGCTGTACAAAAACGCGCCGTTCATTATCCTTGACGAGCCGACGGCGGCGCTCGACCCGCTTGCGGAAGCCGAGATTTATTCGAAGTTTAATGAGATTGTGGGGGATAAGACCGCAATCTATATCAGCCACCGCCTGTCCTCATGCCGTTTCTGCGACAAGATTGCAGTGTTTGATAAGGGGAGGATCGTGCAGGTCGGCACGCACGAGGAACTGCTCGCGGATGGGAACGGAAAATATCATGAGCTCTGGAGCGCACAGGCACAGTATTATGCGTGAGGATGAAGAACAAAGCGACACGGGTTGCTGCCGCTCCCCGCCTTTTTCCTCGTAGAGTGCTGGGCGCGGGGGGAGTGTGGAGTGGGCGGAAAACATGTACAGCTAACTTTTTTCGGGGGTGGAATGCCGGGATTTTGGCATTCCACCCCCGAAAAACAGGTTGGCGTGAAATAAGATTTTTACTTTTGGGATTCCGGCGGGACTTCTTTCATTGTTGGCGGTTTTCGCCGTTTTCCGCGGAAAACCGGAACCATTTAAAATCAAAATCACATCCCGGCAGGAACACAAAGATTACTTTGTTGCAGCCCTTTACGGGACTTATTGCAAATTCCTGCACCGTGTAGTCTGCGGAATGGGAAAATTCCGCGATCTGTTTTACTTCTGTCCCGTTTTCATCAAGAAAACGCACGTGGATCGTGTTTTTTGCCAGCGGCGTGCGCCCGCAGATCAAAAGCGTTTCAAAGCCCGCTTCCCCGAAATCCATATGGTCAAATTCCAGCGAAACATTGTTCCCGATTCCGGTGACCGCGTCTTCCTGCACGGTGAATGTGTCGCCGTAAATGCGGCTGTTTTCTTTGGCGGAAAGCTTTGCAAACGCTTTTTTCGGCGCGGTGAAAACGAAGCCCTTGACATGAAGCTTATTGTGCGCGGTAAAGCAGAGTGTTGTCAGTCCCTTTGCGCGGCGGTTTAAGCGGAAGGTTTCCTCCTGATATACGTTCCAGATCGAAGGCTTCTGGTAAACAACATCCGCGAGCAGTTCGCAATTTTTTGTACCCGGAACACCTTCCCAGATCTGGATCGGATACGGCGAGCCGTCGAGGGCAAAGATCGGTACCGTGACTTCGTCCGAGCCAAAATCCCCGAAATCTACATTCGTAAAGCCAAAGGTGGTGTCACCGTCGCGGAGGGTGGCAACCCCGCGCTCGTTCCCGTTTGTGAGCGTGCCGATGGCGACATCGTAAAGCCCCGCGGAAACAAAACGGTACGGGTCGATCGTAGCACTGCCAAGCCCTGCTGCCATAAAGACCAGCTGGGAGAGGATGCGGATTTTGTCGGTGTTGTTTTTTGTCATGCAGCGGATACAGAATTTTCCGTCGCCCTGCGCCGTCACGACGGCTTTGTTTCCGGATACTTTCAGGGTCGCGAGGTTGGAATCAATGCCGGTATCCGTGGTCACTTTAAAGATCAGTTCCGCCGGGGCGGCATTTTCCGGGAGAATCTTTGCGGTTACCGTGATCTGCTTTTTCTCCGGGGAGAAAATAAGTCCGCCGTCGGTGCTAAGCTCCAGCTTGCGGATCGGGATGTTATCATCGACCGGGGCAGGCGGTGTGACGATCGGGGAGGATGCCCCGGTTTCGCCTCCGCGCTTTGTGCCGGGATGCGCAAACGGCGCAGTGTTTTCCGAAAGGGGTGTCCTGCCGGTGTCGGTTTTTGCCGCGGAGGCAGCAAGCGCACCGGCAGGGACAAAGGCTGCCCCGGCATTTGTTACGGAAAGCAGCACCGCATCCTTCGGCATGTGCATACCGGATCGTTCCTCCTCGGCAAGTTCTTCCTCCGTCATCGCCCGTGCACGCAGCGTGAGGGAGGCGGCAGGAAGCCCCGCGGCACTTACCTGCACGCTGATCTCACCCGGACAAAGCCCCGCGCCGATCACGGCGAGGAGTTTGCCGGAGAACAGGCGGCGGTCCGTGCATTTGTACTGCTCAAAATCCGTGCTGTCACCGTTGTCAAGCCCCAAAAGCCGCCCCGCGCCCGTGACCGAGACCGTAACGCGCGTGTTCGCGTTCTCTACCGGATTCCCCTTTTGGTCTACGGCGCGGATGGTGACGAAGATCAGATCCCTGCCGTCGGCGCGCAGCGTATCGCGGTCGGCAGTCAAAACGAGCGCGGCGGCATCGCCGAAGGAGGTATGTTCTTCCGTGGCAATTATGGCTCCGGTTTCATCGTAGGCAACCGCGCGGATTGTCCCATTTTCATACGGGAGCTGCCAGTGCGCGAGCAGGTCGTCGCGGCCGTTTTTATGGTCGAGCGCGTGTTTCCCGAGAGATTTTCCGTTAAAAAACAGTTCCACTGCGGGCGCGTTCGAGCAGGCCAGCACATCCACCGGCTGCCCCTCGTTGAAATCCCAGTAAGGGAACAGGTGCACCATCGGTGACTTCTTATAATCCGTCCATTCCGCCTGGAAAATGTAGAAGGAATCCTTCGGGAAACCTGCGGTATCAATCTGCCCGAAATAGGAGTTTTTCGTGTGGTACGGGGTCGGCTCGCCGATATAGTCAAACCCCGTCCAGATAAACTGCCCGGCGCTGTAGTGCGTGTCGCGGTCGTCGGTGATGCAGGCAAGGGTATTTTTTGCGCCCCAGCTTGTGGAGCTGTTGCCGAGCGAGGAACACTGCTCGTCGTCGTCCGCGAGGATGGATTTTGTGTAAGGGAAATGGTATATGCCGCGGCTCTGCACGACGGATGCCGTCTCGCTGCCGTAGATGATCCAGTCCGGGTGCTTTTTGTGGTGTTCGTCATAATAGCGCTCGGAATAATTGTAACCGGCATACTTGACAATATCCGCACATGCCTGTGCGCCCGCCCAAGGCATGTAGTTTGAGCCGATCGTCACCGGTGCGTTGCGCTTCGGGTCATTTTCGCGGACGTAGTCACAGAGATAGCGCGTGATTTCCTCCCCGTGCGCGTCCGCGTGTGTATCGTAAATTTCGTTGCCGATGCTCCACAGGATAACGCTGACGTGGTTTCGGTCGCGCCGGATCCACGAAGCGACATCGCGGCGGCTCCACACCTTGAAAAAACGGGCATAATCGTAGGTGGTCTTCGGACGTTCCCACATGTCGAATGCCTCGGAATCAATCAGGATGCCCATCTCATCCGCAAGTTCCATCAGTTCAACAGCAGGCATGTTGTGCGAGGTGCGGATGGCATTAACTCCCATTTCCTTTAAGAGGGTAAGTTGGCGGCGCAGGGCAGTCCGGTTGACCGCAGAGCCGAGAGAGCCGAGATCGTGGTGTTCACAAGCACCGTTCAGGCGCAGTTTGCGCCCGTTGAGCAAAAAACCATCCTCCGGGGTGAACTCTTTGGTGCAAAAGCCGATGCGGCAGGAGGAAGTATCCACGGTCTTGCCGTTTATGAGGAGTTCGCTTGTCAGGGTGTAGAGCACCGGGGAGGTGACATCCCACAAGTCCGGGTTTCTTACCATAAGTTTCTGGGAATTGGTAAAGACGCGGATGTTTTTGTTTTCGTACGGGCAGAACGCGTCCACAGGCGAAAAGATATCATCCATCGCGCCGGAGAGCAGCGTGCCGTCCGCGCCTGTGATCTGGTGGCGGACCAAGAGTGCCGCAAAGCGCAATTCGTCCGGCAGCACCGCCGCCGCGTCAATTTCCACGGTCCAGTGGTCGTCGTTTTTGCGGATGGCGGTATAGATGCCGTCCGTGTAAAAATGGGCGGAATCCTTTATGGAAAGCCAGACATTCCGGTAAATCCCGGCACCGGAGTACCAGCGGGAGTTCGGACTCTGGTGGACGACGCGCACGGCGATTTCGTTTTCCCCCGGTTTTATGTAAGGCGCAATGTCAAAAGTAAAGCCGGAATAACCGTACTTCCAGGAAAAGATTTCTTCCCCGTTTAGGTAGACGGTCGAATTCATATAGACACCCTCAAAATTGAGCAGGGCGCATTGTCCCTGCGCCAGGGAAATTTCCGGACTTTTTGCTGATACCGCGCCCTGGCAGGCGGACGAAGGTTTTACGCTGCAGAAAAAGCGCTTGCGGTACCAACCTTCCGTTGTTTCATACAGATCGTGGGAATTAAAAATCAGCCAGTCGTGCGGGAGCTCGACCGGATAAAAATCGTTGTCTTTTAACACGGCGGCAAGGGAAGTGCCGAGTGGTTTCTTGCAAAATTCCCAGCCGAAATTAAATAACTTCCGGTTCATAAAATCCATCCTTTCCATTCTTTTTTTCAAGTATAACATAAGAATTTGCAGAAAGAAAGAAATTTTACCCGGATTTTACATAACGGGCATTTCAATTTTACATACTAGGGATAAGATAGCATCGTAACATGCAATGAAAAAATATAATACAGCATGAAGCCGGAATGTACCGCGGACACATTTTCCGCGAAGGAGCGGAGGAATCGCCGCTGCCCTGGAAGATGGGTACTGCAGGTACGATATGGGCTTTTTGCGGAACGGAAAAAGGGGAACAAAATGAGTATATTTGATTTGCTGACAATGTTTGGCGGACTGGCGTTTTTTCTGTATGGGATGAATTGTATGGAGGGCGGGCTCTCAAAGCTCTCCGGCGGAAGGCTGGAACAACTGCTTGAGAAATTCACCAGCGGCAAGCTGCGCGCCGTGGCGCTCGGCGCGGTAGTGACCGCATTTATCCAGTCCTCCTCCGCGACGACGGTCATGACCGTGGGGCTCGTAAACTCCGGACTTTTGCAGTTAAGGCAGGCGGTGGGCATTATTATGGGCGCGAACATCGGGACGACGGTAACCTCCTGGATTTTGAGCCTGTCGGGGATTGACAGCGGAAATTTCTTTGTGAAAATGCTGAAGCCGACCGCGTTCTCGCCGGTGCTCGCAGTGCTCGGCATTATATTCCTGATGTTTTCCAAAAAGGAAAGGCGGCATAACCTCGGTACGATTTTTATCGGCTTCGCGCTTTTGATGTTCGGCATGGATACGATGAGCAAAGCGGTCGCGCCGCTCTCGGATGTCCCGGAATTTACGAGGATCCTCACCATGTTTTCCAATCCGGTTCTGGGGCTTTTGGCGGGGGCATTTTTAACAGCCGTCATCCAGAGTTCGTCCGCCTCGGTCGGCATCCTGCAGACGCTTTGCAGCACGGGCGCGGTCACGGTGGGCAGCGCGGTGCCGATCATAATGGGGCAGAATATCGGTACTTGTGTGACGGCGCTGCTCTCCGGCATCGGGGCGACCAAAAACGCGCGGCGTGCGGCACTGATCCATTTGTATTTTAATGTTGTCGGAACGGCACTGTTTATGGTATTATTTTATGCGGGGGACGCGGTCTTTGATTTCGGCTTTTTGGGCGATACAGCAAGAGCATCCTCCGTGGCGGTGATCCACACCGTCTTTAATCTGTCTGCAACCTTAGTCCTGCTGCCGTTTTCCGGGCTTTTGGAGAAGCTTGCCTACGCCACGGTGCGCGGGGAAAGACAGCCTGCCGGGGAGCTAACCGTGCAGGGAAAGGCACTGCCCGCAAAGGAAAAACTCCGGATTTTGGATGAGCGTTTCCTTGAGCGCCCTTCGCTTGCCATCGAGCATTGCAGGGAAGCGGCCATGCGCATGGCGGAACTGGCAAAAGGGGGCGTGTTCCATGCACTGCACCTCTTTGAGGAGTATAGCGGGGAAGAGGCGGCACGCGTAAAGGAACTGGAAGAATTGGTGGACCGCTACGAGGATGAACTTGGCACTTATTTGGTGCGGCTGAGCCGCGGGGCACTCTCGACGAAGGACAGCCAGGAATTAAATGAATTGCTGCATTGCATCGGGGACTTCGAGCGCATTTCCGACCATTCGATGAATCTTATGGAAGGGGCGAGGGAAATGCACAAAAAAGGGCTGGCGTTTTCGGCGCAGGCAAAGGCGGAACTTTCGGTGTACGCCGGGGCAGTCCGCGATATTTTAAATCTTGCCATCCGGGTTTTTGACGAGGAGGATGCGGCGGGAGCGCAGGAGGTGGAGCCGTTAGAAGAAGCGATCGACCTGCTCAGCGCGGAGATGAAAACGCGTCATATCGGCAGGCTGCGCGCCGGGACATGCACGATCGAACTGGGTTTTATCCTTGCGGATATGACGGCGAATTTTGAGAGGATTGCCGACCATTGTTCGAACATTGCGGTCTGCCTGATCCAGATCGCGGAAAACGGCATGGAGGTTCACGGATATCTGAAAACGGTGCGCCACAGCGGACAGGGGCAGTTTGAGGCGATGGTTGCTGCAAACCGGAAAAAATATGAACTGCCGCAGATGTCCGTGTGAACCGGATAAAGAAAAGGAGGCGGGGAATGCATGCCGCTTGTATATATTGTGGAGGACGATGAAAATATCCGGGAGATAGAGGGCTTTGCCCTGAAAAACAGCGGGTTTTCAGCCGAAGCGTTCGCGTGCGCAAAAGAATTTTATAAGGGGCTTGCGAAAAAGCAACCGGATCTGATTCTTCTTGATATCATGCTGCCGGATGAGGACGGGCTTGCCGTTCTTGCCAGACTGCGCAGGGAGGCCGGGACAAGGAAGCTCCCGGTGATCCTGGTAACGGCAAAGTCGGCGGAGATTGATAAAGTAAGGGGGCTTGACGGCGGGGCGGACGATTATATGACGAAGCCTTTTGGGGTTTTAGAATTGATCTCGCGCGTGAAAGCCCTGCTTCGGCGCAGTGCGCAGGATGGCGGACAGGAAACGCTTTCCCTGGGGGAGATCACGCTTGATATGGCGCGCCGCGCGGCATATGTGGCGGGAAATCCCTGTGGGCTGACATTCAAGGAATTTGAACTGCTGCATCTTTTGGTCGTTAATGCGGGGATTGTCATGAAGCGCGACTTGTTGATGGAGCGGATCTGGGGCATTGATTTTGAAGGAGAGTCGCGCACGCTTGATATGCATATCGGCACACTCAGGCGTAAGCTTAAAAGGGCGGGGGGACATATCAAGACCGTGCGCAATGTAGGTTATATGATTGAGTAGGGGATTTGGTATGAGGCGAAGAATCTATATTCAGCTGATGGCGGTTTCCGGGGTGGCGATTTATGCCACCCTGCTTTTGGTGACGGCGGTGTACTATGAGGTTTTTGAGCGGCAGGTGTTTGAGGATTTAAAGACCTGCACAGGGTTTTTGGCGGGGCTTTGGACGCAGGAGGCGGACGGGCGGGGAAATGGGGAAGGGACGGGAGGAAGTTCCGGGTTAAAGGATGCGGGGAACTTCATTTTGCCGGAGCAGGCTATCCGGGGCCAGGGGCTTCGCATCACGCTGATTGTAAGGGGCGGGGAGGTCGTCTTTGATTCTGCGGCACAGGGGGAGGATCTGGGAAACCACGGCGACCGCGCGGAGGTCATGGATGCCTTTGCACGCGGGGAAGGGAAGATCGTGCGCAACTCCCCGACGTTCCACAAAAATACTTTTTACTATGCCCTGCGGCTTAATCCGGACATGGTGCTGCGCGCCGCGAAGGAGGCAGACAGCATCCTCGGTGTTTTTACGGGAGTACTGCCGATGGTACTCTTTCTCTCGCTGTTATTGTTCGCGCTGTGCATGCTGCTCGCGCATATTTTAACGCGCCGTCTGGTCGCGCCGATTGAACGGCTTGCGGGGGAAGCGGAATTTGCGGGCGGGGAGGGGGCTTACCGTGAGATTAGGCCGTTCTTGCAGACCATCCGCAAACAGCACGAGGACATTTTGCAGAGTGCCAGAATGCGGCAGGAATTTACCGCGAATGTTTCGCATGAGCTGAAAACGCCCCTTGCTTCTATCCAGGGTTATGCGGAGCTGATCGAAAACGGCATGGCGGAGGGGGAGGATGCCAAGCGTTTTGCGGGGGAGATCGGGCGCAGTTCCAAAAGGCTTCTGGCGCTGATCAACGACATCCTGCGGCTATCGGAGCTGGACGTGCAAAAAGGGAATCTGGAGCGCGAGCCGGTGGAGCTTTCAGACCTTGCAAAGACCTGTGTGGATATGCTCTGGTTCAATGCAAAAAAGCATGGGGTAAAGCTTCGTTTTTCCGGGGAAGAATGTGTCATTTTGGCGGATCGGGGCATGATGGAGGAACTTCTGTTTAACCTGGTGGACAATGCAATACGTTACAACAAAAGCGGCGGGCAGGTTGCCGTAAGGGTAGGCGAAGAAAACGGGCAAGTCTGCCTGATAGTTGAGGACACGGGGATCGGCATAGCACAAGAGCATCAGGAGCGTATTTTTGAGCGGTTTTACCGCGTGGACAAGAGCCGTTCAAAATCCACGGGCGGCACGGGGCTTGGGCTTGCCATCGTCCGGCATATCGCGCTGTGCCATAACGCGCGGATACAGCTTGTGAGCAGGCCAGGCGAGGGGACAAGAATCTGTGTTGTGTTTGGGGAGCAGGCCAAGCGGGGATAGGAAGGCGGATCTCTGGTGTCGGGGCAAGTAATATCATAAAAGGCGATGGGCGGTTTCAGGAAAGCAGTTTGGCGGCGCGGCAAATAGGGGGAGTAAAAAAATATTTGCAAAAAGCGGCGTTTTCTTTTATAATGGGAAATTGCCATGTGGTGCCCGGTAAGACGGGGTAAAAGGGAACGCGGTGGAAATCCGCGGCAGCTCCCACTACTGTGGATGGGGATGAAATTTGCGGGATATCATTGGGAACCATTTCCTGAGAAGATGCAGAGAGTAAGGGGATCCATAAGCCAGGAAACCTGCCATATGAGTATGATTTTATGCGCTTCCGGGAGAGGGGAGAAGCATGGAGGAATGATGAAGAACATAACAAAAAGGCTTTGGGCAGCGTTGTTTTGCGCGGCGGTGCTCATCACCGGGGCGTGCGGCAAGGGTGCGAATGAGGATAGTGCCAACCCAACCCCCACGTCAGCCGGGACAGCACAGTCACCGGAAGAGCCAACGCCTGCTACAATGACAACTCCGCCGGCGGAGCCAGAGGCAAAAGCGACACCGACGGGAGAGGGAAACGAACCGTCAGGTTCTGCGGCTGAGGGCGGTCCTTATTTTGTGACACTTCCGGACGGAATGGTATTGGAGCTTGCGGGCACGCCGCAGCGCATTGTTTCAATGGGACCAAACATCACGGATATGCTTTTTGCGCTTGGCGCGGGCGACCGTGTCGTAGGGCGCACGGATTACTGCGATACCCCGGCGGGGGTGGAAAATATTCCTTCGGTCGGGACACTTTTCACGCCGGATGTGGAGAAAATCCTTTCGCTTGCGCCGGATCTGGTGATTGGGTCACTGCTGTTTTCGGAAGAAACGCAAAAACAGCTTTCCGATCTTGGTATCCAGGTGGCGGTGCTGTATGACAGTAAAAGTATCGAGGGCATTTATGATATGATCCGCGCACTCGGCGCGCTGACCGGGCAGCCGGAGGAAGGCGAAGCGTTGGCGGAGCGGACAAAGAAACAGATTGAGGATGCGGCGGCCAAGTATACGGGCGGGGAATATGCCGATTTTAAAGCGCCGACCGTTTATTATGTGTCCGGATACGGCGAGTACGGCGATTATACCGCGGGCGGCGATACCTATATCGGACAGCTTTTGGCTGCCGCGGGCGGGGAGAATATCGCGCAGGACGTAGAGGGATGGGTCATCTCCCGCGAGGTGCTGATCGAGGCCGACCCGCAGATCATCATTATCGGCGATGGCATGGCGGCGGATTTCTGTGCGACACCGGGCTATGAGGAGCTTTCGGCGGTAAAAAATAACAGGGTGTTCGAGTTTGACTTATACCACCTTCTGGAGCGGCAGAGCCACCGGAATGCAGAGATATTTGTGCAGCTGGCTGAATTGTTCCATACGCCCCTCACACCGTAAGGAGCCAGGGAGTTTGTAACGCACCATATCATGTTACATTAAGCCGCGCTGCGCCGGAAAACCGGAAGGGCAGCGCGGCTTTTTTCCATCGGACGGATGTGCGGCATGGTATCCTGTATTGTGGGAGGTATCCGCATAAGGGGAAAAACGGAAAGGCGATAAGAATGGAAAATAGAAACAGGAAAAAAAGGAGCGGGGCAAAAAGCGGTTCGGTAAAGCGAATTCCGTTTGGCGCGGGGTTCGCGGTGCTGGGGTTCGCTTTTTTTGCAGCATTGGTCTTATCCGTCTGCGCCGGTTCGGCAAATCTGGGCGCGGGGGACGCGCTGCGCCTGCTTGCGGCGAAGATACCGGGGATTGGCGGGCTTGTGGATACGGGAGGGATCAGCGAGGTTTACGGGCGGATTCTTTTTCAGGTGCGCCTGCCGCGCGTCTGTCTTGCAGGGCTTTGCGGGGCAGGGCTTTCCCTGACTGGGGCGGCGTTTCAGGGGCTGTTTCGCAACCCGCTTGCTGACCCGCATATTCTGGGGGTTTCCTCCGGTGCGGCGCTCGGTGCGACCGTTGCGATGCTGTTTGGTTCCGGGGCATGGTTTGGCGGGCTTTCCATGACCGGAATCTCGGCGTTTTTTGGTGGGCTTGCCGCCGTCTTTGTGGTATACCGGGTTGCAAGTTACAGCGGGACTGCGCAGACCGTACACCTGCTCTTGGCCGGGACGGCTGTCAGCTCGTTTTTGTCGGCTTTGATCTCATTTTTGATGACGAGAAATCAGGATGAACTGAAAAAAATCTATATGTGGACCCTTGGGAGTTTTGATACTGCAAGCTGGGAAAAAGTCCGGTTCTTGGCATTTTTTCTGGTTCTTTGCGGGGCAGTGCTTTTTGCGTTTGCCCGGGAACTAAACCTCCTTGCCACAGGGGAGGATACTGCGGTGACCCTTGGTGTGCCGATTGCCGCCACGCGCGTTATCATTATAGTGGCGGGAACGTTTCTTGTAGCGGCATGTGTGTCCGTGAGCGGTGTGATCGGTTTTGTGGGATTGATCGTGCCGCACTGCATGCGTCTGGTTTTTGGACCGGGGCATAAGAGGCTTCTGCCCTGTGCTGCGCTATGCGGGGCGTTTTTAATGATGTTTTGCGATACGCTTGCAAGGACGGTGACTGCGCCGGCGGAGATTCCGGTCGGTGTGGTTACGGCAATGATCGGAGCGCCGTATTTTATTTTTTTGCTGGCGGGGAGCAAGCGGAGGAGAAAAGCATGAGGACGGGGAAGGAGGAGATTTTTTGAGGGAAGCTCTTTTTTGTGTGGATCGGCTTAGCTGGGAACCGCAGTCCGGGCAAAAGCCCGTGCTCTGCGATGTGAGTTTTTCGCTTGAAAAGGGGCATTTTTACGGGATCCTGGGCGCGAACGGTTCGGGAAAAACTTCCCTGTTAAGGCATCTTCTGCGGCTTCTGCCATCGGAAAAGACCATATGCCTTGGCGGGCATTTTCTGGAGGAATACCGCCAGAGGGAGTTGGCAGGGCTTGTGTCCTATGTGCCGCAGACCACCGTGCCGGAGGCGGATTTTTCGGTGGAGGAACTGGTCATGATGGGGCGGACACCGCATATTGGAAGGTTTGCGGCACCGAAAAAGGAGGATCGGGATGCCGTGCAGCAGGCGATGTGTATGACCAACTGTTTGGATTTTGCGGACCGCAGCATCCTGTGTCTGAGCGGCGGGGAATTGCAGCGTGCCGTGACGGCGCGGGCGATCGCGCAGGGTGCGGAATGGATCTTTCTCGACGAGCCGGTATCCCACCTTGATCTGCGTCACCAGACGGAGCTGATGGAAGTGCTTATGATACTTGCCGGAAAGAAAGCGGCGACGGTGGTCGCGGTGCTGCATGATGTTAATCTGGCGCTTCGCTACTGCGATGAATTACTGCTGATGAAGGAAGGGAAGCTTTTTTGCGCCGGAAGAACGGAGGATGTGGGCAATGCGGAAACGTTTAGGGCAGTTTATGGTATGGAGTTTGAGGAGGCGCTGACCGCGTCGGGGCGGCGGTATCTGGTGCCCATGCTGTACCGGTAACAAAATTTATAATCTTTCTTTGGATACATTGACAGCGCCAGGCGGGTAAGTTAAAATATAGGGGGAAAATTATAAGGCAGGCTTTGCCTGAAAAAGTATCCGGCAAATATTTTGCGGATAAGGGCTGCAAAGAATGTGAGATCCGCTTATGGGAAAGGCCGGCGAAAGGAGTTACCGATGGGCAAAAAAATATTGATTGTGGACGATGACGCGATGAACCGCAAGCTTGCGGGGATGATGTTAAAAAAGGGGCAGCATGAGGTGGAGGCCGTGGAGAGCGGGGACGCGGGGATTGAAATGCTGCGCAGCAATACCTTTGATGTGCTGCTCCTTGATGTGGAGATGCCGGGGAAAAACGGGATTGAAACGCTTGGTCAGATTCGTGAGCAGGGACTTGGGGCGGACATGCGGGTACTTTTTTTGACGGGTAACGAGGAGTCGGAAGTGAGCGGTGCCATCCGGGACTTAAAGGCGGACGGGTATATCAAGAAGCCGTTCAAACCGCAGGAGCTGCTTGCGGCAGTGGAGTAGGGAAAGTTTTAAGATATCCGGGGATTTGGAGCTGGCACGAGGGGAATGTTATTTAACAAATATTTCATCACCCTTGCCGTATGAAAGAAATAACGGCAAGGGTGTTTTTTTCAGGGTTAGTATTCTGAAAAAAGCGTTTTATGTTTCCGTATTAGACTTAAGGAAGAAAGAAAAAGTATTATAGGTTTATTGGATGAATCGTCTGTTCTGCGAAACAATAAAGGGGAATTTAATGTGCGGGACTGGCAGAAGAAAAAATTAAGGATGAAAAATGTGATTGATATAGAAAAATACCCGGGACGACGACGGATCATGATAAGTTTTTTGGAGGGTTAAGTGCGCAAGTATATTCCATTCTGTTCACTGCATAAAATAGAAGGAATTCGGAAACAGTGCCTTAATAAAGGCGGGAGGCAGTATGGAGAGCGGTAAGGCGGACAATTCATTAAATCTGGCAGTTTCCATACCGGAAGCCGAACGGCAGGCATCGGATTCCCTGAGCACGGGGTACGATGCGGCAACGAACCGGTGGGAGCTGATCGTAAAATATAACGGGGATTTGGAGGGGTTGGCAGGACGGCTTGGGTTCGAAGCCGTTTTGCTGATCAATTATTACGCAGTCATAACAATCGCCCAGGAAAAAATAGAGGAACTACTTTTACAGCCGGAGATCGAGTTTGCAGAAAAACCGAACCGGTTGTTTTTTGAGTTGGAGGATGCCGCCGCTGCTTCCTGCCTGCCTGTCAGAACCGCGGGAAGTATGGGGGCAGCCACGCTTTCCGGGAGGGGGATCGTGGTCGGGATCGTGGATTCCGGGATTGACTACGCGCACCCGGATTTCCGGAATCCGGACGGGACAACGCGCATTGAATTGTATTGGGATCAGACGGCGGGAAAGGTCTATACAAGGGAGGAGATTGACCGGGCGCTAAAGGCGGGCAGCATTCCGGAGCGGCTCTCCATTGTCCCGGCAACGGATATTTCCGGGCATGGAACCGCGGTGGCAGGGATTGCGGCGGGCAATGGTGCGGCATCGGGCGGCAGGTACCGCGGGGTGGCGTACGAGAGTGACCTGATGGTTGTAAAGCTTGGAAATTCTGTGGGCAATTCCTTTCCGCGAACGACAAACCTGATGACGGCACTTGATTTTCTGGTGCGCGAGGCGGCAGCAAGGCGCGTGCCGATTGCCATCAATCTGAGTTTTGGCAACAATTATGGGGCGCATGACGGAACGTCACTCCTGGAACAATATTTGAATGAAGTATCGAATTTTGGCCGGAACTGTATTGTTGCAGGTACGGGAAACGAGGGGGCGGCAAGGGGGCATGCATCGGGGAATTTAAGCGGCGGGGCGAGGGTCGAGGAGTTTGCAGTCGACCCTGGGGAGCGCTCGCTTACGCTGCAGTTATGGAAGAATTTTGCGGATGAATTTTTGATCGAGCTTGTCGCGCCGAACGGGGAGCGGGAAACTTTGCGGGAGGGCAGTGGGAGTGTGCGGCCGGGGCAGGTGCGGCAGGCGCTTCTCGACCGGACGCAGGTGGCGATTTACTATGGGGAGCCGAAACCTTATTCCGTAAATCAGGAGATTTATTTTGCTTTCCTGCCAACCGCGGGCACGATCACGGGGGGAACCTGGCGGCTTATATTAACACCGGTCCGCATCGTGTCGGGAGAGTACCGCCTGTGGCTTCCGGGAAGCGGGGCTCTGGCAAGGGAAACCGGTTTTTTGCGCGGCACGCCGGAGACGACGCTCACGATCCCATCAACGGCGGCGGGCGTGATCTCCGTTGGGGCATATGATTCCGGAACGGGGAGCTATGCGTATTTTTCGGGGCGGGGTTTTGCGGTCGGGACAAGGCAGGAAAAGCCGGATCTGGTCGCGCCGGGAGTGGATATTCTGACGGCAGCGCCGGGGGGAGGGTACAGCTTAAAGACCGGAACTTCGATGGCTGCACCGTTTGTGACAGGAGCGGCGGCGCTTATGATGCAGTGGGGGATCGTGGAGGGGAATGATGCTTATTTGTATGGGGAGAAGGTGAAGGCGTTTTTGAGGAGGGGGGCGGGGAGGCTTGCCGGGTTTCGGGAGTATCCGAATCCTCAGGGGGGGTGGGGGACGCTGTGTGTGAGGGGGAGTTTGCCGATTTGATAAAGAGGAAAAATGTCTGTGTGATTGACTGTTATAATAATGAATTGTGTGGATGAGAACAAAATTTTTGCCGGGAAATGGTGATGCATTTTATTTCATTATTAGAAGAAGTAAAATGAATGACCGATTACTGCCATGCTATTGCAATTCTTTTTTTTAGGTTTATAATGAAATCACTTGGCTTATAGTTAAGTAAAAATAGTTGAAAAAAGGAGGGAAAAGTCATGAGGAAAAAACTTGCAGTTTTATTGGCTGCTGCGATGTGTCTTTCGGCTGCCCCGCAGTCAACGCATTTGAATGCTGCCCCATCAACGGAACCGGGAATTTCCGTATTGTCTTGCGGCGTACATATGAACACTGCCAACAGGCTTCAGAGCAGAAAAAAGGTTTCGTACTCTCATGCCATTGTTGATGGTAAAGCGTGTATACTAACAGGATACGAGGCAGTTTATGTAACATACTGCACGCAATGCGGAACAATCCTGTATAGCAGAAGTGAGATGCAGGATGTACAACATAGTATAAGTACACCGCATTGACAATGTTCATTATAAAGGCTGTTGCATTAAAAGCTGCATGAAATAGGCTAAGGCTTTGTGGATATTATAATGTAGCAGCCCTGTAATGTCGTTCAGTATTTTTATGGTGATTATTCTGTTGGGTGTGACAGATATAAAATATTTCTGAAAGGAAATAGCAATATAGTGAGAAAATTAAAAAGAATGAAAATGATCTTGTTGGTTCTTTTGTTTTTGGCAGGTTGCCAAAAGCAAAATTCAGGGAATATAGAAGCAGAAAAGGAAAATGTTATAGATGTACCAACGCAGGAAGCACCAACACCGGAAGAAGTGCCGAAAAAGGAGATGACGGAAAAGAAAGATTCTGAAGCCAGTCAAAAGATTACAGAGGATGGAACACCGAAAGAAGCGTGGGATGAAGTGATTACGCTGACGCAGGGAAAAGTGTTCGGGGAACTTATGGAGGTTGGGACAGAGGATGCCGTCTACTGTAATTTACCTGAAAACCTTAACGATGTTCCCTATGCGGAGAAATTATTACTTGTCTGTCCTGACCCACTTTATGGAATAGATTATTACGTTGATTATGGCGGGGATTATTTGATCCATGCAGTAAAAGACGGAAAAGGGGAACTTGCCGTAAAAATCCCGGCAAAGCGGTTGTTTTGCAGGGGCGGAAAACTATATTTTATGGTGGAAAATTATAACAAATATACTCTGGAAGGATTGGAAAACGGTGATGTTCTTACATATGACCCGATCAATGGGGAAGTGTCGGTTGTCTTGTCTGGGTTTGGCGGTGAGATGGGTGTACCAGAAAAAACAGTAATGAGGGAAGAAATAATCGTTGAAATACCGGAAAAAATAGCGGTGGATGATACTTGTATGACCGTATATCAAGATGGTATTTATTATAAGCAAAAGGGTGGATGGATTTCAATTGGAGAATATGTTTATCAGCCAGTGAATAATTATTACTATTCCTTTAAAACAAAGGAAACAAAACGGATTAATTCTTCTGATGCAATTTTCTACTTTGTAGAATGGGGGGGATATTTGTTTGTATGGGATATGGGGGATTTGGATATAGAAGAAAAATTTGCAGAGAATAAATTATTCCATATCGAAACAGGGGAAGAAAAGTCTTTGGGGATCGCATGGCGTGTATTCTGTGTGGTAGCAGATAATCTATATACGATGAGTACATCCGGTGTCGAGTGGGCTGGCGAGGGATATAGTTATAAAAATGCTTATTCTGATATTGTGGTCTATAACTTAAAAACGGAAGAAGAAAAGCGATACCGGATTGATAAACCAGAAGATCAATATTCCGGCTTTTTTCTTTTTAACGATGTGATGTATTTTAGTGATTTATATTATTACTCCCTCTCTGAAGAAAAAGGGGGATATGCGTACAGTAGCCTGCAAAATAAAAATGATATCGGTTTCCCAATCGTATCCGAATTCTATACGGATGGGAAACAGTTATATGGGCTTTCGGTATTGGATGGGAAGCTTTACCGGATCGAGGAACAGAATGATTCCTACACCGTGCCGGGGACAGACCATACCTACAGCCGCAGGCTTGATTTCCTGCCAATTGGAGAGTGAGGGCAGTAGGAAAAAGATAAGGGGGCGGCGCATGGGAATCATGCGCCGATTGAAGTTCTGGCTGAATGGGGGATCGGAAATGACAGTGAAATGGCGGGTCATGGGGATATTTTTCTTTATTCTGATGTGCTGTGGATGTGGTTGTGGGAAAGGGGAAGAAAAAGAGAGGGGGAAGGTTCTTTCCGAGGCAATGACGGTTTATAAGGGGGAATTGCCGGTTTTGGCGTATACCGTGGACGGGGAGGGGAATTTATACACGGTGGGAAATGAAACAGATGGGACGCAAACGGATGGAAGCAGTTTTTATGTTCTGCGTCAGTATGACAGGGAACAAAACCTTTTGTGGGAATATTCCTTTGACTCTTCCTTTGCAGGGATAGATGCACTTGCCGTGCAGGGCAGGACAGTTTATTTTACCGCGAGCCGTGCAGTGGTGGGAAAAGGGAGTTGTATCTCCCTGTGTGCGCTTGACATGGATTTGGATAAAATAGATATCCTGTCAGACTATACATTTTATGATAGAGTCCACCAGATGCTTCTGCTGGATGGGAGGCTCTACTTGCTGGGGGGGAAAGATTACTCTGTAAAAGCGAGGCGGCCGGGTGGGGGCGATGGCTATCCCTTTTATGAAGACCGCCTGGTTTATTATGATCTTTCAGAAAAAGAATCCTATGCGGTTGCGGTGGAATACCCGATCCGTATGGCATTTGCCGGGGATGGCAGCATGATGATCCATGCCTATATGGATGGGGAAGGGTATCAGCTCTTACAGTATAACCCGGTGCAGGACTCCATCCGGACAGCCGTAACGTTTGATGGGTGCCGCATGACGGATTTTGCTATCTGCCATGACGGGAAAGATTTAATCTATTCTTATAGTGTGAATTCGAGGGGGCTGGTATTGGCGGCACTGGATGATTTGGGCAGTGAAACAGAATTATGCCCAAGCAAACTGCTGGGGAGCAGGACGGATACCAAGCTGCTCTATCAGGGCGGGGAGGTTTTTTTTCTGGATGGGGAGGACTGCGTGGTGCGTTTTGCACTGGCGGATGTCTACCGTGGGAACGAGGCGATCCGTTATATTTCGCCGGGCTACGAGATCGATGCCCCCTATGGATGCGGCTATACGATGCAGCGGCAGGAACTTTCGGAGGATAAGTTTGTATTGAAGGTGCTGGCGCAGGATTCCGATTATGATCTGTGTTTGATTGATACAATCAACAGCAGCAGTTATAACCTGAGAAAAAATGCTGTGTTTTACCCATTGAATGATGTGCCGGGGGTAGAGGAATATTTGGATTTGTGTTTTCCGTATGTGAAGGAGGCGGCAATGAAAGAGGATGGCACGGTCTGGATGCTGCCGGTTGCCGTATATATGCCTGGGCTCATCGTGCAGGAGGAAACGCTTGAGGAAATGGGGGTATCCCTGCAGCGGGATATGGACTGGGAGGGGTTTACCTCCGTTATTGCAGGGATGGCATCAGAAGAAAAGGAACGGATCAGCCTGAGCCGGATGGTATGTTCCATGTTGTTTTTCCAGCAGTATTTTGGACAGTATAATTCCGTGGACCAGGAAATTTTCCGGCAGAATATGAAGGGGATGCAAAAAATCGGCAGCGACCTGTGGCTTGCGCCTTACCGGGAGGATAAAAGGTATTTGTTTTATTATGTCCGGTATATGGGAGATTACACGAACCCTTTCTTAAAAGAGTATTATTATGGTGAAAATGCGAAGGTCTACCCGATGCCAAAGCTTTCAGAAGGGGATGCCAACACAGCCACCGGTATCCTGCTCGCGGTCAACCCGGCTTCCAGCCATCTGGAGGAAACGCTGGATTTTATTGCGGATTATGTGGCATGGCAGAGGACAGAGGAGGAAGCACCGCTGTTTTTTCGGGAGCCAGTCCCGGCGGCGGGGAGTTTTGAGGCAGAGGTTTATCAGCTGTACCAAAATGGAACGATCGCGTATACGGTGGATGCGGGTATCTATCTGGAAGGGTTTTATGAAATGCTGGACGGTAAAAAGGGGATGGAGGAATACATAAAGGATACGGAGCGGAAACTCAAAATTTATTTTGGGGAATAAGTTTGCAAAATAAAGTATATGGTCAGGGGGATGCATGGATGAAAAAGGGGGGATATTTTCGCTTTCTTTCATTTTGCATCACGGTATTTCTGGCAGCTTGCGGAAGTTTCTATTATCCGCGGCACACAGTCGTACTGTTTTACATCCGGGTATTACCACAATATGGACGATGCTCTGATCGACTTTTTGTTGTCTGCCTGCAATATCGGGTGGACACATCAAACAATGAACTATGATGTATCAAATCCATACCAGTTTACAGAAAGAATTATCATAGCGGCACAAAAGGACAAAGCAGAGGCATCCAGATTGCTGGAAACATACATAAAGAAAAAATGGAATGCAGAAGATGGATGGAGTTATGAATCTGCCGCTGTGGCAAAGATATTGGGGCTGGATGATTCACGGTTAAGGAACAGCAGCCATTATCCCTATGAGCTGGTTCATTACAAAAATATGCGGGAGTTTCCGGACAGTTTCTATTCTGACTGGCTGAAAAACATTTATGAAAGACAGCAGGGAGCACAGCGGCTGGAAAAGGAAAAGGAATTTATCCACATGGTGGAAACAGATTACACAGCTTTGGAAGAACAGGATTTTTATGAAAAGTACAGAGAGCGGTTTTTAATGGAATTGTTTCCAGATGCAGCATCCTACCGGAACTTCAGAAAGGAAAAAGGAAATGCAATTTTGGGTTTCCTGCTCGTAAATGCACTGGTAACAGATGGCTATATCCTGCAGATGGATTTTAAGGACGAGCCAGAGGAGTATCTGCCGGATTTTGTAAATGAAAGATTAGAGACAGATTATGGTGTGGAACAGATAGAACTGGAAAGTGTAAAAAGTTCTGAAAATATGGATGCCAGTACAGGGATGTATGATACAAAATATGTAAAGGCAGTGCAAAGGAAACGGAAACGCAAAGGTTTTTGTCTGATCTGGTTTTTGCTTGACAATGATCAATACTATACAGCAGTTGTTCCTAAAAAGACTGTTTTGGGAAGTACATGGAATTAAGGATTGTGACATAGATTAGAGCCTGTTCACATTAATCTTTACAACAGAAAAGCTGTATGGTAAAATAAACCTATGGAACTAACAAAAAAACA
>ERZ808040.180-NODE-180-length-62118-cov-5.670669_pt1 | contig 62118 bp, 50 predicted proteins | sample MGYA00380191_ERZ808040 | MGnify/ENA primary metagenome ERZ808040 (study PRJEB31490, sample SAMN06133395) | mouse gut metagenome | isolation source: J6 | host: mice | place: China: Chengdu | collected 2015-05 ...
TCGGAAGCCCTTGACGGGAAACGCCGGGGGAAGCTCCGCAGACAGGAAATCGAAATCTATTACTCTTTTGTCGGCAAGGTAGAATTGCCCGACTAAAGCCCGACCCGTCCGGCAGTCAGCCGGATAGGGAACGGCAAAATTTTTTACACTTCTTTTACTTCTTTATCTCACATGAGCAAAAAAGCGGGGAATCCCGGATACTGGGGCTTGAGCACATCACGGCACAATACCGCTCGGAGCATGGCAGGTTGTTTTTTTACGGTTGGAAGGAAGAGAAGTATTGGCTTTACGAGTATGATGCTGAGAAGGGGAAAGTGGCCGGGAAGCTTTCCTTTGACAGTTTTGGGAATTTTTTGAACATGGTTGTCGAGGGGGGCTATCTGTTCGGGTTTGACCCGTCGGAGGGACTGGTCGGTATTGATCTGGCGGACGGTGAAAAGACCGTTTGGACATCGGACGTTTATGCAATGTTTGGAAATGACCTGCAGTTTTACCGCGGGAATTTATTTGTGAATGACGCGGCGGCGAAAAAAATCCGGCAGGTGCTTGTGATCGGCAGGGAAGGGGATGTTACGGAACGGCTTGGACATACCGGCACGGTCTGCGTGGACGGGGCGGATGGCAGGACACCGGGAAATGAAGAAAGTGACGATGCGGTTTCGGCGGAAAATACCCCGCAGCCGACCGAGTGGCCAAAGCGCACGGAAACGGTTGCCGTGGCATCGAACAGTCTTCTCGAAATATCCACAAAGGAGATCAAGAGGATCAGTGGTATGAAGACTAAGGAAACAACGATGCCGCTCGACCTTGAGGCGGTAATCACGGAATTGATGGCAGGAAACCCGGATGTGGATATTTATGTTTTTCCGCATAGCTGGGCGGTGACCCAGCGCATCAAGGAATTGGGGCTTTATGTGCCGTTAAATGGTTCGGAGATTATTTCGGGGCATATCGGAAAATGTTTCGATTATATTCGGGATGCGGCGACAAATGATAATGGTGAGCTCTGGATGCTTCCGCTGTATGAATATTCCTCTGCGACATGGTATATTCCGGAGAATATGGAGAAATTCGGGATAACCACGGAGGAGCTTGGCACGGTGGACGCTTATCTGGCAGTTTTAAAGCGGCTGCACGGGCAGACCGGAATTTATCGGTATTATAACCAGGCATTCACTTTTTGGGATCACTGCGATTTGCTGTACGACCTAAATTATAATGATTATACAGCGGGGATGGTTGATTTTGATACGGAGCGTTACCGCAGCCTCGCGGAGCTGCTTTTGACAGGCTGGGATCGCTACAGCGGCCCGGAGGCAAACCATCCGTGGTTTTTCAATGTGGCGCAGCAGGGCTCCGGGGAACACAGGGTGGGGAAGACACCGGATTTTTATCAGGCCTCTGTGATCTTCAAGACGGATAGTGTCAATGCGCATTTATATAAAGAGCTATTTTCTGCTCCGGAACAATCCAACGTATTTTTGGAGGGGTGGCGGGCGCTGCCGTTCCCGGGGCTGGGGGCGGAGGGTGAAAAAGGCTTGGTTTCGTTGGAATACGCATATGTAAATCCTTATGGCAGGCAGCAGGAAGCGGCAGTTGCGTATTTGGAGGTGATCGCCGCAAACCAGAACCGCATTTCCAAATTGCCGTTGTTCTTCCGGGAGGACGTGGAGTATTATGAGGAGCTTTACGACACTTCCCTGCCGGTATTCCGGGATCTTTATGGGATACACAGGGATGCTCAGGTAATATGTGGGTATTCCTGGGATTTATCGGACAGCTATGTGACGGATTACCAGGGTGGGCTGATTTCCTTGGATGAGCTGGTTGAGCGCAGGCAGAAGCGGGCGGTGACAGGATTGTACGAATGAAGGTTATATGCAATGAAGATAATAATATTTCACTTTAGAGTGGAAAGAGATATATCATTATTGCTGGAATAAGATTTGATATAGAGACTTAAAGTATGATAATATAAACAGGACAAATAAATATTGTCCTGTGGTTTGTTCTACGGAACAGCAAGTAAGCGAAGGAGGTTTTACGAATGGTGAAAAAGAAGCTGAGGAAAGCGATGGTGCTGGTACTGGCCGCATTGATGACAATGGCAGCAGTACCAGCAGGAACAAAGGCGGATCATGCACTTCCGGATGGCAGTGGTGGTAGATGTGATAATACATACCGAAAATATGTATGTGGAGCCTACATCACGAGCGTATCTCAGGGATCACATGTGATTTCGGGTGGTATTTCTTGTTTCATTACCGGATTAGTTCACCACCATAGCATTTATTGCAATTCGTGTAATGCCTATTTAAGCAGCAACGCATACGCTTGTACCGTGGAACACAGCAAGTGTGGGAGCAGGATCATCAACCATCCGGGACGCTAGTTGTATCATTTGGGTTTACCCGCCGAAAATCCAGGCGGGTAAACCCATAAAGGAGGAAATTTTGAAAGGGAAGAAATTTTTTGTGCTTTTTGCTGCTATCTTCTTTATTGTTGGTTGTGGTAAAGATAGCGGGAGAAAGGAAATCGCAGATGCGGATTGCTCCGGCTATGAAGTGGTTGATTTTGTCAGCATCCCGATGGAAGACGGGGTAGAAGCATTTATCGTTAGGGAGGACGGAACTATTCTTTGCAGCGGTGGGGATGAGAAATTATATGTTTGTGAGGGGACAGGGGAGAATCCACAGGAGATTCCTTCCTCTTCTTTTTATGGGAATCTGTGTGCGGAGGACGGGGTATTTTATGCATATGACTATAAAAATTTAGCAGTGGTACAACTGGGAGAAGACAGCGGGTTGCCGGAAATCCATACAAGGGGGATTCAGAGTTTGGTCGCTTTCCATACCATCCGCAATATGGTTGCCTCAGACGGTAAGATTTACGTTCTTGCAATCCCGCTCACGGAGGAAAACACGGAGGATTTCTACTCCTTTGGCATAGAAAGGTTTGAGGACTACGGCGAGCAGGTTTACTGCATTGACGTAGCAAGCGGGGAATCCCATACCCTTGGGCTTGCGCACATCACGGCGGAGTATTGCTCCGAGGATGGCAGGTTGTTTTTTTACGGCTGGCAGGAAGAACAGTACTATCTCTACGAATATGACACAAAAAAGGAAAAAATAGCACAGAAGCTTTCCTTCGACAGCATGGGAAATCTTTTGAATATCGTCGTGGAGGGAGGATACCTCTTTGGCTTTGACCCGTCGGAGGGGCTGCTTGGCATTGACCTGAAAAACGGTGAGAAAACGGTTTGGTCTTCCGATGTATATGCGATGTTTGGAAATGACCTGCAGTTTTACAGGGGCAACTTGTTTGTGAATGATATAGCGGCAAAGGAAATCCGGCAGGTGCTTGTTGTTGATGCGCAGGGGGAGATCCGGGAGCGGCAGGACGTTTTAGATCCGGCGGTTGCGGATGGAACCATCGGCGATGCAAAAGAGGACAAAGATTCCGGGAGCACGGTGGAATTGCCGGAACATACGCCTTCGGTGACGGAGTGGCCAAAGCGTACCGAGACGGTCACGGTGGCTTCGGCAGCTTATCTTCCTTTCTCCGCAAGGGAAATCAAGAGGATCTGCGGGATGCGGACGAAGGAGGTCGAACTGCCTGTGGACCTTGAAGCGATCGTCACGGAACTCATGGCGGGGAACCCGGACGTGGACATTTATGTTTTTCCGCTTGTCTGGCCATTGACACAGCGCATCAAGGAGCTCGGACTCTATGCACCGCTCAATGATTCGGGGATCATTTCGGATCATATTGGGAAATGCTTTGACTATGTCACGGCTGCCGCAACAAATGGCAATGGGGACATTTGGATGCTGCCGATGTATGAGTATGCCCAAGTCACGTGGTATATCCCGGAGAACATGGAGAAGCTTGGCGTGACACCGGAGGAGCTTGGTACGGTGGATGGGTATCTCGCAGTTCTGGAGCGCCTTCATGGGGAGACCGGAAAGTATCGGTATTACAACCAAGCATCCGTATTTTGGAATCAATGCGATGCATTATACGATATGGTATATAATGATTACGAATCAGGTCAGGTAAATTTTGACACGGAGCGCTACCGCAGCCTCGCCGAATTTTTTTGGACGGGTTGGGACCGTTACAGCGGGCTGCAGGCGAACCATCCTTGGTTTTTCAATGCGGAGCAGCAGCAGACAGGGGAGCACAGGGCAGGGAAAACACCGGATTTTGACCGGAATTCTGTGATATTTAAAACGGATCATGTGAGTTCGCACTTGTATAAAGAATTGTTTTCCGTGCCGGAACAGTCTAGGATTTTTCTGGAAGGATGGCGGGCAATCCCGTTTCCAAGTCTGGAGACCGGCCAGGAAACAGGATTGGCATCCATACACTACGCGTATGTCAACCCTTACAGCAAACAAAAGAATGCGGCGGTGGAGTATCTTGAGGTGATCGCGGCAAACCAGAACCGTATTGTCGGGCTGCCGGTATTTTTCCGTGAAGACGTAGAGTATTATGAGGAGCTTTACGATACTTCCATGCCGGCTTTTCAGGATATTTACGGGATATATAAAAATTCCGCGGTGAAATATGGATATTCCTGGGATCTGTCAATGGAGTATATCACGGATTACCAGCGCGGCCTGATCACCTTGGACGAAGCGATCGAGCGCAGGCAGAAGATTGCGGTGACAGGATTGTACGAATAAAAAATCTGTACAAAAAGTGAAAAGAATGCTACAATTAGATACAAAGGGGGTATTATCATGAAAGTACGAAAGTTATTGGAAAGACCGACCGCATTTGTGGTTTTCGTGATGCTCTTTGCGGGAAGTATTTTTGCGGGCTGTGGGGGGGATGACAAGGAGAATATAGCAGGGGCCGACCGCTCCGGCTATGAGGAATTGGATTTCCATGCGATCACAAGGCCGGAGGGGATGGATTTCTTTGTCCTCCGCCCGGACGGGACGGTGCTTGGCGGCGGTTCGGCGGGAAGGCTGTATGCTTATGCAAAGGACGGGACGGGGCAGCAGGAGGTTGCGGAAAGTGATTCCCGCCAGGCGTTTTTTTGCGTGGATGGGGAAAGGGTATATGCGTATGACGGTGGAAAGGGCGCGGTTGTGGAATTGACAGGGAAACCGGGTGAGGGGAACACCTTTTTGGAGGATGCGAGAGTGGTCACGGATGCCGTTTCCTTCCATACGATCCGCAACATGGTCGCACTGGATGACAAGATTTATGTTTTGGCGATCCCGCTCACGGAAGAGAATACCGAAGCATTCTATGCGTTTGGTTCTGGGAAGTTTGAGGACTACGGCGAGCAGGTTTACTGCATTGACGCAGACAGCGGGGAAGTCCGGGAGCTGGGGCTTGGGCACATCGCGGCGGAGTACCGCTCGGAGGACGGCAGGCTGTTTTTTTACGGCTGGATGGAAGAAAGCTACTACCTATATGAATACGATACGGAAAAGGAAAGGGTTTCGGAAAAGCTCACATTTGACAGCATGGGAAATCTTTTAAACGTGGTCGTGGAGGGCGGCTATCTTTTCGGTATCAGCCCGTCGGAGGGGCTGGTTGCGGTCGATCTGGAAAACGGGGAAGAGGTTGCTGCCATAAAGGATGTCTATGCAATGTACGGAAACGACCTGCAGTTTTACCGCGGGAATCTGTATGTGAACAATCAGATAGGGCAGCAGATACAGCGGGTGCTGACGGTCGGGACGGACGGCACGGTCGTGGAAATGGCAGAAAAAACCAGTGGTGATGCAGGGAAGGAAACGGGGGATAAAGCCGATTCCGATACGGAATCCGGAAAGCGCCAGAAACGCAAGGAAACCATCCGGATAAGCGCCAGCGGGGGAAAGTATAATACTCCGTTGCGGACGGATGCAGTCCGCTCTGCCAGTGGGATGAAAACGAAGGTGGTCGAGCCGTCCCTTGACCCGGAGGCAGTGAATACCGAATTGATGGCAGGGAATCCGGATGTGGATATTTATGTATTTTCATATGGCTCCGTCCTGACACAGCGCATCCGGGAGCTGGGAATGTATGTACCGCTCAATGAATCAAAGACGGTCACGGATTATCTCGGAAAATGCTTTGGTTATATTCAGCGGGCTGCCACAAATGACAACGGTGACATTTGGATGGTCCCGCTGTACGGGTCTGCCGAAACGACATGGTATATCCCGGAAAATATGGATGCCCTTGGGGTAAAGCCGGAGGAGCTGACGATGTTCGATGATTACATGGCGGTGCTTGGGCGGCTGCAGGACCGGAAGGGGGATTATTGGTATTATAATAATGCTGCTACCTTCCTTTACGAATGCGATTCGATCTACGATTATAATTATAATAATTATGAGACCGGGGAAGTCAATTTCAATACGGAGCTTTACCGCCATATTGTGGAAACACTTTGGCCGGGCTGGGACCGTTACGGTTCCGCGGAGGCGAACCATCCGCTGTTTTATAAAGTGCTGCAGCGCGGGGGTGTGATGACTCTTGGGGAAACGCCGGATTTTGACCGGAGCAGCGTGATCTTTAAGACAACACGTACAAGCGAGCACTTTCCGTACAATGTGGGAATGGGTACTGATAAATTCCGGGCGCTTTTGGAGGGGTGGAGGGTATTGCCGTTTCCGAAGCTGCAATCGGCTTCCGAGAAAAACCTGGTCGCGTTGTCCTACGCGTATGTGAATCCTTACAGCAAGCAGAAGGAAGCAGCAACAGAGTATCTGGAGGTGGTTTTGGAGGGACAGGAAAAATGTATCAGTATGCCGCTGTTCTTCCGGGAGGATATGGAATTTTATGAGCCGTATTATGATACGTCCGCACCTGCATTCCAGGACCTTTACGGCATTTTCCGGGATGCGGATGTGACCTTGGGATATGCCTGGGATCTGTCCACGGAGTATATCACGGACTACCAGCGCGGGCTGATTTCCTTTGACGAGGCGATTGACCGCAGGCAGAAGTGCGCGGAGACGGGGTTGTATGAATAATCGGTAAGAATGGAGGGCAAAACCTGCATTTGGGAAATGGGTAAAGCCCTGCGGGTCGCATCGGTACCGGGATGGCGCAGCAGGAGAAGGGTTTATCAGGAAGGGAGAGACTATGAGGCGGGGCCAAAGGTTGAAAAAGCATAACAAAGTGATACTGCTCACGGCATTGCCGGGCTTGGGGATGTTTCTGCTTTTTATCATCCTGCCCTTTTTGGCCAGCGCGCGCTACAGCCTGCTGAATGACGTTTACCACAAGGAATTTACGGGCTTTCGCAATTTCGGCGAGGTCTTGCGCAACCCGCGCTTCCGCTTGGCATTCGGAAATTCCTTCCGCTTTGCCGTCATCGGCGTGGCGCTGCTTCTGTTGATCTCCACGCTGTTTGCACTCGGCATCCATCGCCTGAAGCATAGAACCGGGCTGCTGCGTCTGCTCCTTGCCATGCCCGTTCTCGTGCCGACGGCGGGGATCGTGTTTGCGTGGCATAAGGTGTTTAAACAGATGTATTATTATGACCTGATGCGCAGCCCGGTTTTGGGCGATTTCTGGTATATCCTGCCGATCTACCTGATTTATCTGTGGAAATATTCTGGGCTCTGCATGCTTGTCTTGCTGGCGGCGCTCGACCGTATCCCGGATGAATTTTACGAGGCGGCAAAGCTCGACGGGGCATCCCGCGGTATGTGTACGAGGCGGATCGCGCTGCCGCTGATGCGTCCGAACCTTTTGCTGGTGCTGATGTATGCTTTTATGAGTTCCTTAAAAATATTTAAGGAAAGCTACCTATATTATGGGGAAACGAAATATCCGGAGGACGTTGCGTACACACTCCAGTATTATATGAACAACCAGTTTTTGAAAATGAATTATCCGACGCTCGCGGTGGCGACCATTCTCTTTACGGCGGTGATCGCTTTGATCGTGTTTGTGCTCTACCGCTCGGAGGGGAGGTTTTCTGAAGCCTTGGATTCCATGTGAGGGTGGCTGGGGATCTGCGGGGCTTCTTCCGCGGCCAGTATGGATGTGTGCTCCGGTATTTTGTAATCTGTATAAAAAGGAGGGGGATGTATGCGCCCGAAAAAGGGAAAAGGGGATTTCGTGCTGCGAGTGCTTCTTTATCTGGTGGCGGCCGTTTTTGTGCTCCCGGCCATCTATGTCATATTTTCGTCCTTCCGTGTGGAGGGAGGGTTCGGAACCGGCCAGTACAAAAGGCTGTTCCATGATTATCCTTCCTACCTTGTGGCGCTTCGCAATTCATTTTATTACGCCGCGGTGATCACGGCGGGCGGCCTGCTGCTGTCGGTTCCGGTGGCATATCTGTTTGCGAAGGTGGCTTTTAGAGGGCGCAATTCCATGTTCTTTCTTTATATCATCATCATGATGCTGCCGGCGCAGTCCACGATCCTCGGACAGTATCTGCTGATGCAGTCAATCGGCTGGCTCGATACGCGAAGGGCGCTGTATCTGCCGCTTATGCTCTCGCCGCTGACGGTATTTTTGCTGCGCCAGAATTTAAAGCTTGTATCTGCTGAGATCATTGATGCGACGAAGCTTGAGACCAATTCGTTTTTTGTGCTTCTGATGCGCATTGTGCTCCCGCAGATCAAGGGGACGATGGCCGCCGCGGGAGTGCTGTTGTTCTGTGAGAGCTGGAATATCATTGAGCCGGCAATGATCCTGCTTCCGAAAAATGAGGAGATCAAGCCGCTTTCCGTGATGATGGGGCGTTACCCGGAGGAATTGCAGGCGGCGTGCGCTGCGGTCTACCTTGCTCCGGTCGGTGTGATCATGCTTGTTTTTGCGGCAGGGAATATGGTAAAGCGAAGGAAGGTGAGCCAGGAAAATCTTTGATTTTCTTGGCTCGTTTTGTGGTTTATGGTATAATATCGTCAGATATTATACCAGTGCTGATTTGCTTTCGACCGAAGGGAGAAAAATTTCTGCAGCGAATCATGCACATCCCCCGGAGGAAGCATGTCCGGAGGACATGGTATAATATCGTCAGATATTATACCAGTGCTGATTTGCTTTCGACCGAAGGGAGAAAAATTTCTACAGCGAATCATGCACATCCCCCGGAGGAAGCATGTCCGGAGGACATGGTATAAAGTCGACAGACATGATACCATCGCCGGTTCGCTGTCCGACCGGAGGGAGGACATCTTCCCTGGCGAACCGTGCGCATCCGCCGGGGGCAACATGTTCGGAACGACATGGTATAATGTCCGCAAGGCATGATACCTGCGCTGATTTGCCGTCCGACCGAAGGGAGGACGGTTTCCCTGGCAAATCATGTGCAAGCCCCGCAGGGAACATGTCGGAACGACATGGTATAATGTCGTCAAATACAGGCAATCAACACAACGGAGGCAGAAATGGCAGAAAAGAAAATTACTGTAAGAAAAGTTAATGCAAAGAAAAAGCTGGCCCTGGAAATTATCGGCCGCCTGAAACAGGAATACCCCGATTCTGGCTGTACTCTTGATTATAATGAAGCATGGAAACTTTTGGTGAGTGTGCGGCTTGCAGCGCAGTGCACGGACGCGCGCGTGAACGTGATTGTGCCGAAGCTGTATGAGAAATTCCCGGATGTGGCAGCACTCGCGGCAGCACCGGCGGAGGAGATCGAGGAAATCGTCAAGCCGTGCGGCCTGGGACACAGCAAGGCGCGGGATATCAGTGCCTGCATGAAGATGCTGTTGGAAAAATACAGGGGGAATGTGCCGGAAGATTTTGATGCCCTTCTGGAACTGCCGGGTGTCGGGCGCAAGAGTGCGAACCTGATCATGGGGGATGTGTTCGGGAAGCCTGCAATCGTGACGGATACACACTGTATCCGCCTTGTCAACCGGATGGGACTGGTGGATGGGGTCAGGGAGCCTAAAAAAGTCGAGATGGCATTGTGGAAGATCATTCCGCCAAAGGAGGGCAATGAGTTCTGTCACCGTCTGGTCGACCACGGGCGCGCAGTCTGCACGGCGAGGACAAATCCTTATTGCGACAAGTGCTGTCTGAATGATATCTGTGCGAAGCGAATATAATTATATAGAAAATTCGATTGATAATTCGCATGAAATCCATGCGGGAATCGCACACGTCAAAGTATCCTGGCTTATTCATTTTCCGGAATTTTCCATAGTTGCGGATAAAACCAGTATAATCGCCTTGGATACGGGGAAAAGTAAATATAAGTTTAACACCGGGAAAAATTGTATAATATCACGGAAAATAAGACGAAAACAAAAAGAAAAATGCGGAATGGTGACAACTCCAAAAACGTTTTCGGGACAATTTGCGGAATATTCCACAAAAAAAGTTAATTTAATCTGAAAATATGTATCGATTTTGCTTCCTTTTTTTTGATTTTGTGGTATAATAGGGTTGGATATTAAAAATGCTATGGTTTTATGTAGCCCTGCACAGAATGTTTTAGCGTGTATGCGGCATATGCCATCGGTATGATATCAAGTAAAATGCGACAAGAGGTGATAGCGTGATTAAGAAAGAAATGATCGCCATGCTTTTGGCAGGCGGACAAGGCTCAAGGCTCGGTGTTTTGACTTCAAGCATCGCGAAGCCTGCGGTGGCCTTCGGCGGTAAATACCGTATTATTGATTTCCCGCTGAGCAATTGTATTAACTCTGGTGTGGACACCGTAGGTGTTCTGACACAGTATCAGCCATTAAGATTAAATACGCATATTGGGATTGGTATTCCGTGGGATCTGGATCGGAACATCGGTGGTGTTTCCATCCTTCCGCCGTACGAGAAGAGCACGAATGCCGAGTGGTATACCGGTACGGCGAATGCGATCTACCAGAACTTAAAGTACATGGAATACTACAATCCGGAGTATGTCCTGATCCTTGGCGGCGACCATATTTACAAGATGGATTATGAGGTGATGCTTGATTTCCACAAGTCGAACAAGGCGGATATCACGATCGCGACACTGCCTGTCCCGATGGAGGAGGCGAGCCGGTTCGGCGTTGTGATCACGGATGAGAACAAGCGCATCCTTGAGTTCGAGGAGAAACCGCCGAAGCCGAGGAGCAACTTGGCATCCATGGGTATTTACATCTTTACATGGAAGGTACTGCGCCAGGCGCTCATTGACCTTTCCGAGCAGCCGGGCTGCGATTTCGGAAAGCATATCATCCCGTACTGCCACGGGAACGGAAACCGTGTCTTTGCCTATGAGTACAATGGCTACTGGAAGGATGTCGGGACGCTGCAGTCTTACTGGGAATCTAATATGGAGCTCATCGACATCGTGCCGGAATTCAATCTCTATGAGGAATACTGGAAGATCTACACGAAGAGCGATGTCATCCCGCCGCAGTACATAGCGGAGGATGCTGTGATTGAGCGCTGTATCATCGGGGAAGGAACCGAGATTTACGGTAAGGTTTATAATTCCGTGATCGGTGCCGGGGTAACGATCGGCAAGGGTGCGGTAGTGCGCGATTCCATTATTATGAAGAACACCGAGATCGGGGAGAATACGACTGTCAATAAGGCGATCATTGCCGAGAACTGCGTGATCGGCTTTGAGTGTGAGCTTGGCGTGGGCGAGGAAGCGCCGAATGTGAAGTTCCCTAAGATTTACACGGACGGGCTGGTGACGATCGGCGAGGATTCGGTTGTGCCGAACAACGTAAAGATCGGAAAGAACACCGCGATTTCCGGCGGTACGACCTTGGATGATTATCCGAGCGGTATCCTGAAGAGCGGTGAAAGTATTATTAAGGCAGGTGACTTGAAATGAGAGCGATAGGAATTATTTTAGCCGGAGGCAATTCCAGCCGGATGCGTGAACTGTCAAATAAGCGTGCGATTGCGGCGATGCCTGTTGCCGGCAGCTACAGGGGGATCGACTTTGTATTGAGCAATATGTCGAACTCCCATATCCAGAAGGTAGCGGTGCTGACCCAGTATAATTCCCGCTCCTTAAACGAGCACCTGAGCTCGTCGAAATGGTGGGATTTCGGAAGAAAACAGGGTGGTCTGTACGTGTTTAACCCGACGATCACCGCGGACAATGGTTTCTGGTACCGCGGTACGGCGGACGCGATCGCACAGAACCTTACGTTCCTGCGCAACAGCCATGAACCGTATGTAGTCATTGCATCGGGCGACGGCGTTTATAAGCTGGATTACAACAAACTGCTGGAATACCATATCGAGAAGAAAGCGGACATCACCATCGTGACAAAGACGATGGAGAGCGATGAAGACTGCACGCGGTTTGGTGTTGTCCAGACGGATGAGGACGGGCGCATCACAAGATTCCAGGAGAAACCGCTTGTGGTGGCATCGAACCTGATCTCCACCGGTGTCTATGTGATCCGCAGAAGACAGCTCATTGAGATGATTGAGAAGGCGCTGGAGGAAGACCGCACAGATTTTGTAAAAGACGTACTTGTCCGCTACATAGACCTGAAGCGGATTTACTCCTACGAGATGACAGATTACTGGAGCAACATCGCCAGCGTGGAATCTTACTACAAGACGAACATGGATTTTCTCAGGAAGGATATCCGCGACTATTTCTTCAAACAGTATCCGGACGTATATTCCAAGATTGATGACCTTCCGCCTGCGAAGTACAATCCGGGTGCGGTGGTGAAAAACAGCCTTGTTTCAAGCGGCTGTATCATCAACGGCGTGGTGGAGAATTCGGTGCTGTTCAAGGAGGTTTATGTCGGCAATAACTGCACGATCAAGAACTCGATCATCCTGAATGATGTCCATATCGGTGACAACACTTATATTGAGAACTGTATCGTGGAGAGCCGTGACACCATCCGGGCGAATACGACCCATATCGGTGAGAACGGCGAGATTAAGATTGTGGTTGAGAAAAACGAGAGGTATGGTTTCTGACCAAAAGGTTGTGCAAGCCATTGCCGGAAATTTAAATAGACCACCCATTGGCGCAGTACCGCGGGATGCCCGTGGTATATACGGATATATTATATGAAAAAGCTTCTCAGGATCCGGTTCCTAAAAAGGCGCATGGAGGCGCGAATGTGTATTTGACACACAGGTATGCAGGGGATATATAGATGCATATAAGATACGCAGAGGGAATGAACTGTCAGAGCCGCTTATACTTTATGTGTGTACGTGTGCCCCCCGCGCGGTCCGGATTCTGGGGAGTCATCTATCAAGGAGGATACATATAGATGCAAATAACAGATGTACGTGTACGTAAGGTCACGAAAGAAGGTAAGATGAAGGCGGTTGTTTCGATCACGCTGGATGATGAATTCGTGGTGCATGATATCAAAGTCATCGAAGGGGAGAAAGGACTTTTTATCGCAATGCCGAGCCGTAAGGCGGGGGACGGTGAATACCGCGACATTGCGCACCCAATCAATTCCGTAACGCGTGACCGCATCCAGAAGATGATCCTGGACAGCTATGAGACAGCGCTTACCGAAGAGGATCCGGAGGGGGAAGAAGCATAGGGTCGAAAAAGGCAAGCTGTGGACTGCGGCTTGCCTTTTGTGTGCAGGATGCACAATGAAATGGCTGCTGTCGCAACATGACATAAATCCTGGGCGGGCAAAGGGGATGATACAACTTTTCCGGCAGGATTTGCCAAGTTGCATCCTGAACGGGCAGGGGGAGGCACCCCTGCCCGTTTTGCGGTTGGTCCTGTACGAGAAGTCCGGAAAAGGCAGGTATTTCTTTGGGAAAAAGCATAAAAAGTAGTTGACTTTATTCAGCTACTGCGTTATAATAGCAGCAGTTAAAAAAACAAAACCGATGAGCAAGAGAAGTAGGTAAGGGAAACCATCCCAGAGAGCCGCAGTTGGTGTGATGCGGCATGGACAGAACTTATTGAATGGACTTGTGAGGGCGGTCCGAAACCGTAAGGGAGTAGGCACCGACGGGTTCCCTGACCGTTACCAGCGGGGTGCATATGTTGGTATGTATTTGAGTGGATGGGAACTCCGGAGGGAGTTACATCAAATTGGGTGGTAACGCAGGAGCATGAACGGCTTTTGTCCCTTTAAAGGGGATGAAGGCTGTTTTTTTATGTGCACGGGCGTAAGTGGGAAAAGTTTATTCCTGCGATGGTGTATTCCCGCTGCGGTATATCCTGCCTGCCCGGTACAGCAACCATGATGCAATATTATAAAAGGGAGGAACAACAGCATGATCAAAGAGGCAATCTACAAGTTGGTGAACAATGAGGATCTGCCCTATGGTATGGCGGAGGCTGTTATGGATGAGATCATGGACGGCGAGGCATCCCGGATCCACATGGGCTCTTACCTTACCGCGCTGCGCATGAAAGGCGAAACAATCGAGGAAATCACGGCAAGTGCCGCCGCCATGCGCAGACATGGCATGAAGCTGCTGCACGACATGGATGTATTGGAAATCGTGGGAACTGGCGGTGACGAGGCAAATACATTCAATGTTTCCACAACAGCGGGCTTTGTGGTCTCGGCGGCGGGAATCCCGGTGGCAAAACACGGAAATCGCTCCGTGTCAAGCAAATGCGGGGCAGCGGATGTACTGGAAGCACTGGGGGTCAATATTTTGGTCAGCCCGGTTCGGAGCGCGGAAATTTTAAAGGAAATTGGCATTTGCTTTATGTTTGCCCAGCTCTATCACAGTGCGATGCGGTTTGTCGCCCCGGTGCGCAGGGAACTTGGCATCCGCACGATCTTTAATATCCTTGGGCCTCTTGCAAATCCGGCGGGTGCGAACTACGAACTGATGGGCGTGTATGATGAGGCATTTGTGGAACCCCTGGCTCAAGTGCTGCTGCGGCTTGGCGTAAAGCGTGCGGTCGTGGTGCATGGACAGGATGGTTTAGATGAAATCACCCTGAGCGCCCCGACTACCTGCTGTGAAGTGCGCGACGGGAAAACGCGCCCGTTTGTGCTTACACCGGAGGAACTAGGGTTTGCGCGCTGTGCGCCGGAGGAACTGGCTGGCGGCAGCCCGCAGGAGAATGCGGCCATCACCCGCGCCATCCTTGGCGGTGAGAAGGGACCAAAGCGCGACGCGGTCGTGCTGAACGCGGCAGCAAGCATTTATATGGTGCGCGACGGTATTTCGCTTGGGCGGGCGGCAAGGCTCGCGGAGGAACTGATTGATTCGGGAAAGGCAAAACGGCAGTTGGAAAGGTTCATTGAACTGTCAAATCGCTGAACGCAGAAGAACAGGTGGAGAAATACCAGGGGTTGTGGCGGTATTTTTGGCGGAACCGTTCAGTGGTGAAACGAAGAAGGAGGCAGGGCAATATGATTTTGGAGACGTTGGTGGAAGCAACAAAAAAACGGATTGCCGTGCAGAAGACGGTATTGCCGCCGGAGGAGCTGCGGCGGCAGGCAGAGGAGCTTGCGCGCGGACAGATGCCGGATGGGGGAGGGGAAGTGCCGTATTTTTGCGGGCAATGCCAAAGTATGGTTGATATGGGAAACCCGTGTCCGGCATCATCCGTGCAGCTTGGTTTTAAAAGCCCAGGGCAGCTTTTTGAGCCGTTCCGCTTTGAAAAAGCACTGGCCGCCAAGGGTATCCATTTTATCTGCGAGGTCAAAAAAGCATCGCCGTCGAAAGGACTGATCGCTCCTGATTTTCCGTATGTGCAGATTGCAAAAGACTATGAGACAGCTGGCGCGGACTGCATTTCCGTGCTCACGGAGACGGATTATTTCCTTGGAAGCGATGAATATTTCCGGGAGATCCGCGCACGGGTGGCACTCCCTATGCTGCGCAAGGACTTCACGGTTGACCCGTACATGATCTGGCAGGCCAAGGTCATGGGTGCGGATTGTGTGCTTTTGATCGGTGCAGTATTGCGGGAGGGCGAACTGAAGGAATATCTAACACTCTGTGACAGCCTCGGGCTTTCAGCACTCGTGGAGACGCACAATGAGGATGAGGTGGGAATGGCGGTGCGTGCGGGTGCAAGGCTGCTTGGGGTCAATAACCGGAACTTAAAAACTTTCGAAGTAGATCTTGCAACAAGTGTCAGGTTGCGTGGACTCGTGCCCGAGGATATTCTTTTTGTGGCGGAGAGCGGCATCCGGACGGCGCAGGACATCAGGGTACTGCGACAGGCAGAGGTCAACGGCGTGCTCATCGGTGAGACACTGATGCGCAGCCAGGATAAACGGGAGGCACTTGACGCGCTCCGGGCAGGGTAAAAGCGTTTTGCCCGGTACATGTAAGCGGAAACCGGGAGGGCACGGCGCGGAGTGAGGGCGGCATGTCCCGTGCGTGTGGGAGAAAACGGGAGAGAGTAAAGGTTTGGGATGAAGACGGACAGACCGCGCAAATCAAAGAAAGGCGGTAGACGGCATGACAGATGACACAAAAATAAAAATCTGCGGGCTGAAACGGCAGGAGGACATTGCCATCGCCAACCGCCTGTGCCCGGATTATGTTGGCTTTGTGTTTGCGGGGACAAAGCGGAATATCACAAAAGAAACGGCGGCAGCCCTGAGGGCGGCTCTTTCGCCCGGAATATCCTCCGTCGGGGTTTTCGTGAACGAGCCGGCAGGGAACATCGAGGCAATGTGCCGGGAAGGGATTCTTGACCTCGTGCAGCTGCACGGGGATGAGACGGAGGACGAGATCGCCGCGGTCAAAGCACTGACCGGCAAGCCCGTCATCCGCGCCGTGCGGGTGCGCACCGTGGAAGATATTATAGCAAAGGCGGATACCTGTGCGGATTACCTGCTGTTTGATACGTACCGCGCGGGGGAATATGGAGGGGGAGGCGAATGTTTTTGCTGGGAGGAGCTGCTTTTGGCGGAAAAATTTTTTCAGGAAAAGGGGAGGACATTCCCGCCGTTTTTCCTGGCGGGGGGATTGACCATAGAAAATGCAGGGGAGGCGGTGAAAAGTCTGCGGCCATACGCGCTGGATGTCAGCAGCGGGATTGAGACGGACGGTTTTAAGGACGGGGAGAAAGTGGCAGGGTTTATCGCTGCGGTGCGTGGAGATCACGGGGAGTAAAGAACCCCGGGAAGACCTGGATAAGGAATTGTAACATATTATTTGGCCGCGAAAGGGCGGCGGAAACGGAGGCAGTTATGAGCAAAGGACGTTACGGGCAGTACGGCGGGCAATATATCCCGGAGACATTGATGAACGCGGTGCAGGAGGTGGAGGAAGCCTACGGGCATTACAAAAACGACCCGGAATTTATGGGGGAGCTTGATTATCTGTACCGCAATTATGCGGGCAGACCGTCCATGCTCTACTATGCGGAAAAGATGACAAAAGATCTCGGCGGGGCGAAGATATATCTGAAACGGGAGGATTTAAACCACACCGGCTCGCACAAGATCAACAATGTGCTCGGACAGGTGCTGCTCGCGAAAAAAATGGGAAAGACGCGGGTGATCGCGGAGACCGGTGCAGGGCAGCACGGTGTGGCGACCGCGACTGCGGCGGCGCTGATGGGACTGGAATGTGAGATTTTTATGGGCAAGGAGGACACCGACCGCCAGGCACTCAACGTGTACCGCATGGAATTGCTCGGCGCTAAGGTACACGCAGTCACGAGCGGGACGATGACTTTGAAGGATGCAGTCAACGAGGCGATGCGCGAGTGGACGCGGCGGGTGGATGATACGCTCTATGTGCTCGGCTCCGTCATGGGGCCGCACCCATTCCCGATGATCGTGCGCGATTTCCAGAAGATCATCAGCAGGGAGATCCGGCAGCAGTTGATGGAACGTGAGGGCAGGCTTCCGGACGCAGTTGTTGCCTGTGTCGGCGGCGGCTCTAACGCGATGGGCGCATTCTATGAATTTATCGGGGAAAAATCCGTGCGCCTGATCGGCTGTGAGGCGGCGGGGCTCGGCGTTGATAACCCTAAAAATGCGGCGACGATTGCAAACGGGAGCGAAGGCATTTTCCACGGTATGAAGTCACTGTTCTGCCAGGACGAGTACGGACAGATCGCGCCGGTTTATTCCATTTCGGCCGGGCTTGACTATCCGGGCATCGGACCGGAGCACGCGATGTTACATGATACCGGAAGGGCGGAATACGTGGCAATCACGGATGAGGAAGCAGTGGCGGCATTTGAATATCTCTCTCGCGCGGAGGGTATCATACCGGCCATTGAAAGCGCGCATGCGGTCGCTTACGCAAGGAAGCTTGCACCGCAGATGCCGTCGGAACAGATCATGGTCATCAACATTTCAGGGCGCGGCGACAAGGATGTGGCTGCGATCGCAAGATACAGGGGGGTACAGATTTATGAGTAGGATAGCAAAGGCATTTCAAAACGGGAAAGCATTTATACCTTTTGTGACGGGCGGGGACCCGGATCTGGAGACAAGTGAAAAGCTGCTGGCCGCGATGCAGGAAGCGGGGGCGGATATGATCGAGATTGGTGTGCCATTCTCCGACCCGATTGCGGAGGGAGCCGTGATCCAGGAGGCGAATGAGAGGGCACTGGCGGCAGGCTGCACGACCGACAAGCTTTTTGATATGGTGGCGCACGCGAGGGAGAAGGTTTCCATACCGCTTGTTTTCCTCACCTATGCCAACCCGATCTATGCCTACGGCAAGAGGCGCTTTATGGAGCGCTGCAAGCAGGCAGGGATCGATGGCATTATCGTGCCGGATCTGCCTTATGAGGAGCGCGATGAGATGGCAGCCGACTGCGAAGCGTTTGGCATTGACATGATCCCGATCATCACACCGACCTCGAAAGAGCGCATCACAATGATCGCGAAGGAGGCGGCGGGCTTTATTTACTGTGTTTCCTCGCTCGGCGTGACCGGCGTGCGAAAGGAGATCCAGACGGATGTCCGCAACATGGTCGCGTATGTGCGCAAGGCATCCAATGCCCCGGTTGCGGTGGGCTTCGGCATTTCCACGCCCGAACAGGCTGTGTCGATGGCATCCGTGTCCGACGGCGCGATTGTCGGAAGTGCGATCGTGAAGCTGATCGCACAGCATGGCAGGCAGAGTATAGAACCTGTGGCAGCGTATGTAGGGATGATGAAGGAAGCATTGAAAGAAATCAAAAATTAGAAGAAAAACCGATAAGTTTTCAGAAAAATCGCTTGCAGAACAAAAAATAATCTGTTATAATATAATTAAAGGAAATTCCGGTTTTTTTATGAATTTCCTGAGTTACTCTATAGACAGGCCATTGGAGGTAGTCGTATGGAAGAAAGGTTATTTGAAAATGATATGACATTGTCGGAGATGGACGCGGCAGTTGAGCGTTATCTGACGGAAAAGGGTTCTGCAATCCGCATTTTGGTGGATATCCCGCTGACAGAAGATGAATATATCCAACTTTCGGATAAACTTTTAGACACCGAACGGAATATGACAACGATACAGCGTTACCGCATCAGCATGTTATTGGCATGGGCCTACGCACTTTACTACGGCAAGGAAGAAAGTAAAGAGTATTGTGCAATCATGAGCGGCTTCAACCGGCTGCCGCAGTACTCCACAAGACAGTTTTACAAAATCTGCAGCAGGACTTTTGAGGAGTTTGGGTTAAATACGTATTTCCCGGAGATCAGCAGCAAGCATCAGCTTTTCGGTATGATGGTGGCACAGGCAGGCATTTCCGAGTTGATGGCACCGCACTTTTGCAAACTCCTGGATGAACTCCTTGACGGGAAATCGGTCAAAGAAGCGATGGATGAGATGGAGGCAACGAATAATCCGCAGTTGGAAGATATTGCGAATATATCAAGCTACCATTTCCTTGAAAACCTTCTTCTCACGGCGAGGGAGCTTATGCGGGACTGCCACAGTGAAAAGTATACGGAAGCGGAACTGCGCGATAAGTATGCGATTACTTCCAGCAGGTTGATCCATACTTGTTGGGCGTGGGCACGGAATTGCAATAAAGTTTGCGCGTAGGGAAATTTCGTCTGGTATATATGGGGCAGGGAACCTTTGGCTAAAATGTTTATATGATCGGTAGATAAGGATGGTATCTGGTTTATAGAGCGGGGGCTGATCGGAGTTGAATAAAAAGAATGCAGAAGCCGCACGGGGCGATGAAGGGAATCGTCCGTGCGGCTGTTTTTTCTGTGTCCGTGCATTCGGCATAGGATTGCCAAGTAAGTTCATGAGAACGATGCCATGGGAGAAGAGACAACGTGCCCTGTCCGTCCGTTTCTATTTTGCTGAAGGTTCTCTGTGCAGCCTCAGCACGCTCACGGAATACATCGGTGCGGTATAATTGAACTGGCTGCCCGCGCCGTCAAGTTCCGAGCTCTGCAAAGTCACGACTTCGGTTTTGCCGAGTACATTGTCATTTGCAAGGCTCGTACCTGCCACAAGGTCAAGGGAAGCGGATGCCTGAATCCCCTTGGTTCCTGCAAGGTTGATGGCAAATGTTTTTGGTGCGCCCGTCACATTGACGAGTTTGATGATGATATCGCCGCTTTCGTCCGTGCTCACGACCTGGTAGCTCTCGGCATTTGTCGTTTCCGGCAGGTCGTAATCCACGTAAAGTTCGCCGTCGATATAGCACTTCACATTGGTATCCGTCACGACAACGCGCAGCGCGTAGGCTTTCCCGTTCTCAATCCGGCAGTCTTTCACCGTTCCGGAAAGCTGGCCGGATTTTGCTCCCCCCTCGACTTGCTGGAGACAGGATACCGTATTGTTCCATCCGCCGATGTTCCAGAAGAAATTGTCATCCACGCCGCGCACGGCGAATGGGATGAGGAAGCCCTCCTGCCCGCCGTTTTTTGTTGCGGTCACTTCGTAAGTGTAATTTGTCCAGCCCGTCTCGCCGAAGTACGCCGTGCTCCCGGTATTGCCGAAGCGTCCGGTATTTGTTGTGGAAGAGAGCTGTAAGAGCGAACCGTCCGTCACCGACCAGATTCCGTCAGACGGCGTGACCCAGCGCGCGCCAAAATTCCCGTCGGAGAAATCATCCTCCGCGAGTACCGCGCCGGTGACGTTGTCTGTGACCCTGACATTGTTAAAAGTCGCCGAGGTATTCCAGGTTCCGACCCCGATCCTTCCAGAGAGTTTGATATCCTCGATGTCCGCCCCGGTCAGTGTGGAGGAAAGCAGCGCGCTGCCCGCGTTTTTCGCGAAAATCTGCTGGACGTAATAATTGATGGAGCAGGTGGAGGCCGTATTGTTGAACCAGATCAGATCCGGTGCCCAGTGCAGGGCGGTCAGGTTGCCGAATAACGGTGCATATGCCGCCATCTTTACGATGTCTCCGTTGCGCTCCAGCCCTGTCATGTATGCCGCTTCGGAGAGCGCGGCGTTTAATGTGTTTGACTGTGCCGCGTACTCGCCGAGGAAGACATTGATGCCGCCGCCGAATTTCGTTTCGGTCATATGCTCCGTGCCGCGGCTGTAGTTTTTCTCGTCATAGTAATCCACATGGTTGTAGAACCACGAAGGGGAGTTGTAGTAATGGTGGTCGGTCGCGCCCGCAAAATCGCTGATCGTTTTGCCCGGGTGTGCGGCAAGCCAGCGTGCGGCCTCCTCGTAGGATGCCATGTAATCCACGCCGGAATCGCCGTCGTCCACACCGGCCGAGAACATGAGTTCAATCCCGTCAAAAAGTTCCGGATTTTTCTCCTTTGCACCGGCAAACGCATCCACGAACGCCTCGTAGTGGCGGAAGAAATTGCTGCCCCACTGCTCGTTTCCGATACCGATGTATTTGAGGGCGAACGGTTCCTCATGTCCCATTGCAATACGCACTGCCCCCCATTTGGTGGAAGCGTCACCGCGGCAAAATTCCACAAGGTCGAGAGCGTCCTGTACATATTGTTCAAATTCTTCCGTCCCGATATCCGGGCCGGTTCCCGGTCCCTGGCCCATGCACCCAAGCCCGCAGTTGACGACCGGGACACCGATTGCGCCGATATCTTCTGCAAGCAGGAAATACTCATAGAACCCAAGTCCGTAGGACATATAGGACGGATACTTATCGTTTGTTGCGCGCTCGTCCGTCCAGATATTCTGTCCCTGTCTGCGCGCTGCCACATCGCCGTATGTGCCGTTAAAGAGGAGTGGCTCCCCGTCCGGCCCCACACCGATGGAATCCTTCCAGTCGTAGGCGGTTGCGAGCGTTGCACCCTCGATCACGCAGCCGCCCGGAAAACGCAGGAAAGCCGGGGAGAGCGCCTCAAGCTTCTCGGCGAGATCCTTGCGCAGTCCGTTTACACGTCCCTTGTAAGTGTTCTTCGGGAAGAGGGAGACCATGTCGATGGCGGCGGAACCGGTATTGATCATAACATTCAGGGAAAGATTCCTTGAGACGGTGGATGAAGCTTTCAGGGTAAGCTCGTATTTCGTCCATTCTGGGGTTATGGCATCAATCGTTCCTTCGGCTATGAGTTCGCTGCCGAACATAAGAGTTACATGGATGGCTCCCGTGTATCCCTCAAGCCCGCGCGCGTAGATGGAGAATATGTATTCCGCTCCCTCCGTTACCGCCATACCGTCAAGGAAGCCGGAATTTGCGATGCCCGCCAAATCTGCCGACGTGTTTTTTAATACCATGTAATTCGGGTTGTTTGCATTCAGACAGCCTTCTGTGTCCTCCTTGACCACGGTCGCGCCGATCTCGCCGACATCTTTCCAGGCGTGTTTTTCATTGCCTGCGGCGAGGTTCGTGAACTCGAAGGAACGGTTCTGTACAAGCTCGGCGTACAGCCCGCCGTCTGCCGCGAAATTGATATCCTCGATGAAAATGCCGTACAGCAGGTCGCTGATCTCATGTACGGGTGCGGATGCATCGACGGATAAGGTATAATTGCTCTGTGCCGTGTCGTATGCAGAGATTGTCGCCGGGTCGCCGTAGACAGCAGGAGCCTGTGTCGGCGCGGCGGTAGGGTCAGGAGCCATCGTGGGAGCGGCAGTCGGCTCCGGGGCCGGCGTGCCTGCGTCCGTTGGTTTCGGTGAAGGGGTGGCAGGGATGTCTGTTACCGCAGCCCCAGTCGGGGTGACTTCCGGGGAAGGTGTGTTATTCCCGTCAGTTTTTTTCCCGCAGCCTGCCGGCGAGAATGCGAGAAGACCTGCGCAGGCGAGTGCCGCGGCACGTTTTACCGCAAAGCCTGGGGGTGCGGTTTGCACTGTGCGGGAATGAGGCTTTGACATTTCAAATGTCTGTGCCATGAAGTTTTGTCTTGCGCTTTTTTTCATCATAGACCTCGTTTCTTTTTGGAGAATGTGAAATATTTTAATAAATTCTGAAATAATTATATTGAAAAACAGGCGGGATGTCAAGGAAATGTGGGTGTGTTTTGCGCCTTTGTACCGTGCCGAATACCTGTATCATCGGTATTCCATGGAAAGAGGCAGCGTTGTTTTCCTTCCTGTTTTGGTATGGCAGGTGTTTGGTTTATCTGAGCGGGAACAAAACTGAGGTTTGGGTTCTGGGGATTGCAGATGTCCGTATGGATTTTCCGGGAAGAAATCGCCGGTCTTGTAAAAATACCAATGGTTTGGTTAGAATGCATCTTGAAAACTCTTCCAAAATCAGATAGAATAATTGGGTAAAATACAAAGCAGAAAGGGTAAAGAAAAATGAAGAAACTGCTTAGCTTCCTTAAAGATTACAAGAAGGAGAGCATTCTCGCACCTTTGTTTAAGATGCTGGAAGCGTTCTTTGAACTCTTCGTCCCTCTTGTAATGAAAAAAATCATTGATGTCGGTATCGCGAACGGTGACCGGCCTTACATTGTGCGGATGTGCCTTTTGATGGTGGCGCTTGGCATCATCGGGCTTGCCTGCTCCCTGACAGCGCAGTTTTTTGCGGCGAAGGCGGCGGTCGGCTGCTCGACGAAGCTGCGTCATGCGCTGTTTTCGCACATTCAGGGACTGACCTACACGGAGATCGACGACCTTGGAACTTCTACGATGATTACGCGCATGACGAGCGACATCAACCAGGTGCAGTCCGGGGTCAATATGGTGCTGCGCTTGTTTATGCGTTCCCCTTTTATAGTATTCGGTGCTATGATCATGGCGTTTACGATCGACGTGAAAGCCGCATTGATTTTTGTGGTTACGATCCCGGTGCTTTCAGTGATTGTGTTCGGTATTATGATGATTACCATGCCCCTGTTCAAAAAGGTACAAAAAGGGCTTGACCGGGTGCTCTCAAAGACAAGGGAGAATCTGACCGGCGTGCGCGTGATCCGCGCGTTTGCACAGGAACAGGAGGAAATCTCGGAGTTTGGGGAGGAGAATACAGCGCTGACCAAATTGCAGATGCGTGTCGGCAGAATTTCTGCGCTGACGAACCCGCTGACTTATATTGTGGTCAACCTCTCCATCGCGGCGCTGATCTGGGTCGGCGCGCTGCGCGTGGATGCGGGGATCATCACACAGGGTGCAGTGATTGCCTTAGTCAATTATATGTCGCAGATTCTGGTGGAGCTTGTAAAACTCGCAAACCTCATCGTGACGATCACAAAGGCGCTTGCCTGTGCGGGGCGTATCGAGAAGGTGTTTGAGATTGAGCCGAGTATGGTGTACGGGGACAAAGCGGAGTATGAGAAGAAGAAGGCGGAGGCCGGAAATACTGTGCCTGTCTATGCAGTAGAGTTTAAAAATGCAGGTCTGACTTACCGCGGTGCGGGGGCGGAATCGCTGTCCGGTTTAAACCTAAAGGTCAAACCGGGTGAGACAATCGGGATCATCGGCGGTACCGGATCCGGGAAAACATCGGTGGTCAACCTGATCCCGCGCTACTATGACGCGACGGAGGGTGAGGTGCTGGTGGACGGCATCAATGTGAAGGACTACCCAATGGAAGCACTGCGTGACAAGGTTGGCATGGTCATGCAGAAAGCGGTGCTTTTTAAGGGGACGATCCGCCAGAACCTTAAGTGGGGCAGGCAGGATGCGACGGACGAAGAAATGTTTGAGGCGCTAGAGATCGCGCAGGCAAAGGAGTTTGTGGACACAAAGGATGGGAAGCTGTCCGCGCCGATCACACAGGGAGGAAAGAACCTTTCCGGCGGACAAAAGCAGAGGCTGACGATCGCCCGTGCGCTGGTGCGCAAACCGGAGATTCTGGTGCTTGATGACAGCGCGTCGGCGCTTGACTACGCGACGGATGCGAAGCTGCGCAAAGCATTGCGCGGGATGCGTGAGAAACTGACGGTATTTATTGTATCACAGCGTGCGGCATCCATCATGCACGCCGACCAGATCGTAGTGCTTGACGACGGGCATGTTGCGGGCATTGGCAGGCATGAGGAGCTTCTGGCAGGCTGTGAGGTATATCAGGAGATTTACTATTCACAGTTTAAAAAAGAAGAGGGGAAGGGGGCGTAAGGAGTGAGAGGGAAAAATACGGAAACAGGAAAAAACGGGAAGAGTGTAAAACCGGGAAATACCGCTAAAAACAATTCTGTAAAAAAGGCAGGAGATACTGCCGGGAGCGGGGCAGCGGGGAATCCGGCGGGAAACGGCGAAAAGAAGAAATCTCCCAACCGCGGGACAATGAAAAAGGTGCTGTGCTACATCCGCCGCTACTGGTTTTTTGTGGTACTCTCCATCCTGTGCGCGGCGGTCACAGTGGCGCTTACGCTCTATGTGCCGATCCTGACCGGAGATGCGATCGACTACATTATTGACAAGGGTTTCGTGGCGTTTGACCCGGTACTTTCGATTGTGAAAAAAATTGTTGTTGTGGTGCTTTTCACGGCAGTATCGCAGTGGCTGATGAATGTGAGCAACAACCGGATTGCTTACCATGTGATCCACGATATCCGGCGCGAGGCGTTCCACAAAATTGAGATCCTGCCGCTGAAGTATATCGACGGGCATTCTTACGGTGAAGTGGTCAGCCGCGTGATCGCGGATGTAGATCAGTTTTCTGACGGTCTTTTGATGGGCTTTACGCAGCTTTTTACCGGGGTAATCACAATCCTTGGGACATTGCTGTTCATGATCTCGCTGAACGGGAAGATCACGCTTGTTGTTGTGCTTGTTACGCCGGTATCGCTGTTTGTGGCGGCGTTCATCGCAAAGAAAACATATTCCATGTTCAAACTCCAGTCCGAGACGCGCGGAGAGCAGACGGCTCTGATCGACGAGATGATTGGAAATCAGAAGGTGGTGCAGGCGTTCGGGCAGGAGGATGAAGTACTGGAACGTTTTGACGAGATTAACGGGCGGCTTGAAAAATGCTCGCTCAAAGCAATCTTCTTCTCCTCGACCACGAATCCGGCGACGCGGTTTGTCAACAGCCTTGTCTATACCGGCGTGGGGCTGACAGGGGCAATTTCGGCGATTTCCGGCGGTATCACGGTCGGGCAGCTCTCGTGCTTTTTAAGTTACGCGAACCAGTACACAAAGCCGTTCAATGAGATTTCGGGTGTTGTGACCGAGCTGCAGAATGCGCTTGCCTGCGCTGCGCGGATTTTTGAACTGATCGAGGAGGAACCGCAGATACCGGAGGCGGAGAATGCGGTGGTCTTAAAGGATGTGGACGGCACAGTAGCGCTTGAGGGAGTCTCTTTCTCCTATACGCCGAACCAAAAGCTCATACAGGACTTCAATCTCGCGGTAAGAGCGGGCCAGCGCGTGGCGATCGTCGGTCCGACGGGGTGCGGGAAGACAACGGTCATCAACCTGCTGATGCGTTTTTATGATGTAAATTCGGGCAGCATAAAAGTGAGCGGCACAGATATCCGCGAGGCGACACGGGCGAGCCTGCGCACAGGTTTCGGCATGGTTTTGCAGGAAACGTGGTTGAAGACAGGGACTATCCGGGAAAATCTGACGATGGGAAAGCCGGATGCGACGGACGAAGAGATTATCACGGCGGCAAAAGCGGCGCATGCGCACAGTTTTATCAAGCGCTTGCCGCAGGGGTATGACACGGTGATCGGAGAGGACGGCGGCAGCTTGTCGCAGGGGCAGAAGCAGCTTCTGTGCATTGCGCGCGTGATGCTCTGCCTGCCGCCGATGCTTATTTTAGATGAGGCAACCTCCTCCATTGACACCCGCACGGAGATCAAGATCCAGAATGCATTCGCCAGGATGATGGAGGGGCGCACGAGCTTTATCGTGGCACACCGCCTGTCAACGATCCAGACCGCGGATATCATTCTGGTCATGAAGGACGGGAATATCATTGAGCAGGGCAGCCACGAGACATTGCTTGCACGCGGCGGCTTCTACGCGAACCTCTACAACAGCCAATTCGCCCAGTAGAGGATAAAAGGAAGATGCAGGATGGAATCCGGGCGAATTTATTCGCCCCTCCAATAAGAAAAACGCGGTAGATTTTCGAAACCGGAGGTGAGGGCAGCGTGAAAAAACGAAATTCAAAAGCAGTGACTGCTACAACGATCATCGGCGGAAGTGACGGGCCGACAAGCATTTTCCTGGTGGGGAAAACCGGCGGCAGGCAGGGGAATCTTCTGCGCCGTTTCCGGGATCAGTGGCAGTTCAGACAGATGCAAAAGCGCCGCGCTAGGGTCATGTCGGTGATTTCACCAAAGCCGCATACGACGGATGAGGTGGCGCGCTACATCAGAAAAAAATACCGTGCCGTGGAGCTTGCAGCAAAGGACAGCAGGGCGCAGGAGGGATACCGCAACCATAAAACCTCCCTTGTTTATAAGGAACAGTCCGAGAGGATGGAGCAGATGGGTTATCCCTTACCGGACAAGAAGCGGCCGCCGGATTTCCATGACCGGGCGGCGGTGGAAAAATGGTACGAATATATGAAAGAATACGATGAAGCGGCGATGGGACTTGACGATTCCTTCGTGCCGATGGATTACCATATCTATCAGATCCAGGTCGGATACGGCTGCGTGTTGGATGTTGAAATGGAAAAGATACGGGGCTTGCTTAACGTGAGTTTCAGTACAACGAAGAAGAACCGGAAGGTATTAAAAAAAATCTGGCGGGACATTTACCGTTATTACGGGGTATCACAGGAGGATATCAAAAATTCAACCGACCGCTACCTGACACTGGTGACGGTGTTGGCGGAGCGGTAGGTGCAGGGGGGGACATGGAAAAGAAGCGTACGGTTTTTTGCAGGAAGGTGGTTGCCGTGTCAGTGCTGCTTGCACTGTGGCAGATACTTAGTATGTGGGTAGGGAAAAGCATCTTCCTGCCTTCCGTTTTTGATACGCTTACGGCATTGGCGGCATTGGCTGGCACACGTGGCTTCTACCTTTCCATCGGCGCTTCCTTTTTGCGCATTGCTGCCGGCTTTGCACTCGCGGTGTCCGCGGGGGTGCTCTTCGCTGTGCTTGCGGAGCGCAATGCGCAGCTCGGGGAAATATTGCAGATGTTCATGCAGCTGGTCAAGTCCATTCCGGTTGCTTCCTTCGTAATCCTTATTTTACTCTGGGTGCGCTCTTCCCGGCTCTCCATTGTGGTTTCATTTTTGATGGTACTCCCGGTCATTTTTACGAATGTGCGCGGCGGGATAAGGCAGGTGGATATAAAATTGCTGGAAATGGCGGAGGTTTTCGGGCTGGGTTCTTTGAAAAAAGTGAAGAATATCTATCTGCCTGCCATCCGCCCGGTATTTGTGACCGCGTGTTCGGTGGGGCTTGGGTTCTGTTGGAAATCCGGCATTGCGGCGGAGGTGATCGGGCTACCGCCAAATTCCGTCGGCGGTGAGCTCTACAAGGCGAAGCTCTATTTGATGACACCGGAACTGTTTGCGTGGACGGTTGTGATTGTGGTCGTGAGTGTATTGTTTGAGAAGCTTGTGATGTGGGGAATACGTAAGATTTAGCGAGGCAGGGGTGGACGCGCTCCCTGTCTCGGTATGCGCCGCAAAGCGGCGGATTTTTCTGCAAATCCATGCGCGGGAAACCAAGGTTTATGTTTGCTGGAGGCCGTAATGCCGATCGAGATGAAGCATATCAAAAAATCATATGGGAATCAAGTGGTACTGGAAGATTTTTCCCTGACCATCCCGGACGGAGGAACCGTATGCCTGATGGGAACATCCGGTGCCGGTAAAACAACCATACTCCGCATTTTGGCGGGATTGACAAAACCGGATGAGGGGGAGGTCGTTGGAGTGCAGGGGGGGAAAGCCTCAATGGTTTTTCAGGAAGACCGTCTGCTGGAATGGCTGGATGCCTTTGCGAATGTGGAGTTGGTGCTTGGCAGGATCAGCGGCGGGACATATCCGGCCGGACAGGGAATTGGCAGGTCAGCGGGGATGTCAGACACGAAAAAAAGCAAATCGGCCAAGGCGGCTCTGCGCGATTTTCTCCGCTTGGAATTTGAGGCGGTTGGGCTGTGTGGCTACGAGGGAAAGCCGGTTTCACAGCTTTCCGGCGGCATGAAGCGGCGCGTTGCGATCGTGCGTGCCATCTGCTCGCAAGGGGGGCTGTTATTGCTGGATGAGCCGTTTACAGGCTTGGATGAAGTGACAAAGGGACAAGTGATCCGCTATATAAAAGAACGCACAAAAGGGCGGACGGTCGTCATGGTGACGCACGATGCGAAGGATGCAGCCCATCTGGGGGCGGAGATCATCCGGTGCGGCGGTCTCGGCAACCTTCGAGGGATGGGATAAAAGATCCTATTATGGAAGAAGTGGAAGAGGCCGTTGCACGGCAAATGTCCGGTACAATAGCTTCGGAAAAGGGGGAATATATGGATTGGGAATTTCGGCTGCTTGACTGGATACAGGAACTGCACACTCCATTTGGCGATGCCTTAATGCCATTTTTAAGCAGGCTTGGAGACTTTGGGCTAATTTGGATTATACTTGCCGCCGTGCTGTTGCTTGTTCCCAAATACCGCAGGCTTGGCTTTGTAGTAGCAGCAGCATTGATTGCCGACCTGATTTTGTGCAATATAATCATTAAACCGCTTGTTGCTCGCACGAGACCATACGATGTCAATACATTGATCGAGCTCATCGTTGCGAAGCCGTTTGATTATTCGTTCCCGTCCGGGCATACGGCGGCGGCATTTGCGGCGGTCTCGGCAATGTTTTTTGTGAAAAACCGCCTGTGGATCCCGGCAGGGGTTTTGGCGGTGCTGATCGCGTTTTCAAGAATGTATCTGTATGTGCATTATCCGACCGATATTTTAGGGGGGATCATCGTCGGCATTGTCTGCGGTGCGGTGGGTGCTGCCGTGGTGCGCGAGGTTGAGAAGCGGAAAAGGAAGAAAAGCCCTGCGGAGCCGTAGAAAAAGAAAACCCCGCAGAGCCATATATAGTAAAAAGGCTGTTTCTATTTGAGCTCCCACACGAAAGTGGCACAATCGTTCAAGTTGATATCTTCCGGTTCAATGTCGATTGATTTCGCATTCATCGGTGCCGCCCCGCGGAGGCATTCGTCCGCAAGCATGTACCTTGTGTTGGAATGGATATTGATCTCGCTCCAGTTGTAATCAATATTGACGAGTTCACCAAGTTTCACGCCGGATGCCGCGCAGAGGATTTCTGCTTTTTCCTTTGCGTTGGCGGCGGCAGACCGCAGCATTTCTGCCTTGACGGCAGCCGGATCCTTGATCGTGAACGCGACCGAAAGCTGCGGGTGCGCCGCGCAGTTAGCGATTGCGGCAAGTGCCTTTGAAAGTCTGTCCATATCGAAATCAAAGTCCAGTTTCAGGTTATGGCTGACCGCGTAACCGTTAAAAATTTTCTTCCAGTTACCGCGTTCGTCCTTCTCGTTGTTGTAATCCGTGCGGACATCAAAATTTGTTGTCTTTAGGGCTTCCTTCGCAAAGCCGGTTCCGGCAAGTGCATCCGTTAATTCCCCGATCTGTTTTGTTGCAAGCTCCATTGCCTTATCGTAGCTTTGATCCAGCGATTCTAACAGCATGGAAAGCGTCACATAGTCCGGTCTGGCAGATACTTTTCCGGTTCCTTTTACAGTGATTGTTCTTGGCATGGTTTATCTCCTCCTTCTAATTTTGCTCCTACGATTTTGTATACATCGTTTCCGGTCTTACGATCAAAATATTCTTTTAACTCAAAATTTTTTTGCCATTTTGCCTCCGGATAATGGCCGTAGCGGCGTTTGACATCCCCCATGCGCGTTGCCAGGTCAACCGGCCCCTGCGGGAGTGCGATGCTGTCGCAGAGCTGGATCAGCCGGTCATAATCATCGTATTCACATTCTGAGAGAAGGCGCACGGTTTCCTGATATTCTTCCCCGGTCAGGTCACATGTCCCGATGTGCATATGGATATCCGGGATGCAAAAAGAATGGGTGAGGCAGATTTTTGCTGCTTCGTTGTAGCCCAGTCCATTCAGATAGTGATATCCGTCGATGATGTGGCGGAAATTTGTCACGCCCTCCCGCCTGCCGATATCGTGAAGCAGACCGACGATATACGCTTTTCCGGAATCAAGTCCCGCCTGTGCCGCGATTTTTTCCGCGCACTCCGCCACTGTCCGGCTGTGGTTCCCCCACGGTCCGGGGTTGCGCTTTTCCGCCTCCACAAGCATTTGTTCCGCTGTTTCTTTGTCTGGTAACATTTGGTTCCTCCTGATGAAAGTCTCACCTTGCTGACCGGCATGTTCCCGATGGCTGATGGGGACATGGTCAGACGGTATGTTTTTGGGAATGTCCTATTTCGGGTTAATATGCCAGGATCTCATAGCCCTTATCGGTAACAAGCACTTGGATCTCCCACTGTGCGGAAGGTTGCTTATCCGCGGTGCGCACGGTCCAATGGTCCTTGCGGTCGGTGCGGATATGTGCGCTTCCCATATTGATCATTGGTTCGATGGTGAACATCAAGCCCGGTGCCATCACCATGCCGGTTCCGCGCCTTGCGGTGAAACTGACCCAGGGCTCCTCGTGAAATTCAAGGCCGATGCCGTGGCCGCCGATCTCCCGCACAACAGAATAGCCGTTTTTTATTGCGAAATCATGGATTGCCTGCCCTACATCGCCGAGCAGACCCCAAGGTTTTACCTGGCTAAGCCCAACCTGTAAACTCTGTTCCGTGACATCAACCAGACGCTTTTTTTCCGCGGAGACCTCTCCGATACAGAACATCCGGGAGGAATCGGAAAAATATCCGTTTAAGATGGTGGAGCAGTCGACATTGACGATATCTCCGTCCTGTAGAACAACGTCCGGGGAAGGGATCCCGTGGCAGACAACCTCGTTGATCGAAGTGCAGACACTTTTGGGGTAACCTTCAAAATTGAGGGGGGCGGGAATGGCATGGTGTTTCGTGGTCTGTTCATAGACCCAGCGGTCAATTTCCTCTGTCGTGATCCCGGCAGTGATATGTTCCGCGACATAATCAAGTACTGCGATATTGATCTTTGCGCTCTCGCGGATTGCCTCTACCTGTGCCGGTGTCTTGATGAGTTTGTGGGAAGGGATGACGGCTCCGGATCTGTGCATGGAATTCAGTTTATTGTCAAAATCTTCGTGGCAGCTTTTATATTTGATGCCGCTGCCGCACCAACAGGCATCGTTTCGCCCTATCTTAAGCATGGCTGGCCTCCTTATGAAATTCCGGTGAAAGTCCCTATCTACTATAGCACTTTTTGGATGGGAAGACAAGGAGAAAGTTGGACAAGATCTGTGAACCGCGAGGGGAAATTGCCGGCGTAGTGTGCTATTTTTACCAAAGTAAAAAATGCGCCGTAGGGGAGTTCTGGCCGCGCAACGGATATGTGCCGCCGGACGGGGAATATGGAGGAGACGGCGGGAGCGCTGGGAGTCGGGAAGAAACCGTGGTCGCCTGTTTTGTGCATGAAAGAGGGGAGGAACCCTTAAAAAACAAATTTCACTAAAATCATCGCAGTGCCGAGTGCCGTGAGTACGATGCCGGTCACGCGGTTCTGTTTTTCCGGTGTGGCTTTGTTGGCAAAAACCGCGGAGCCGCGCGCTCCGGCCAAAGTTGCAAGGACACAGACGGCAAGTGCGAAAAAATCCGGTTTCCCGCCGATGGCAAAGTGGGAGAGCGCCCCGGTAAGGGCGGTAAATGTCATGATGAATACGCTTGTACCAACTGCCATTTTTAATTCGTAGCCAAGTACCCCGGTCAGGACAAAGAGGAGCATCATGCCGCCGCCCGCCCCGATAAAACCACAGATAAAACCGATCAGGATACCGCAGAGGACGGATTCCGCTGTCTTGCGCCGGCGCGTTTTATCGGCCTGTCCTTGTCCTGTCCGCATGACCGGTTTCACGATGAAGCGGATGCCGAGGAAGGTGGTCATGAACACGGAAAAACCGCCCATTGTGCTGTTTGGCACAAGTGCCGCGACACGGCTTCCGACAAGGGTAAAGGCAAGGACGCTCACAAGCATCACAAGCCCGTTTTTGATATCAAGATTTTTGTTTTTCCCGTAGGTATAGGCACTGATACCAGAAGCAAGCACATCCGAGGCGAGTGCGATGCCGACTGCCTCATAGGCATCAAAGCCAAGGAAGGTGATGAGCATCGGAGAGATCACGGCGGCAGCGGAAAGTCCGGCCAGTCCCGTGCCAATCCCGGCTCCGAGCCCGCTGATAATGTAGACAATCATTTTTATAATCATTGAGAATCCTCTTTTCTGTTCAATCCCAAAAAGCACCCAGTCTTTTCCGGAATCATATCGTAAATGGTAGTATAGCACAGTCCGGTGCCTGAAAAAAGAAAAAAACCATAAAAAATTGCGGAAAAAAAAGAAAACACTGCCATGCACCAAAGCCCGGTGCGGCAGTGTTTCCAAAAAGGTGAAACAATAGGATATCTGTTCGAAAACAGATGGGAAAAGCCATTTATTGCTGGAATACGATCTTGGCAAAATTGTAAAAGCCGAGATACCAGATATCAAAATCATGCGCGCCCCGCAGTTCCTGCCAATAAAAGTTCGAATCATCAAGTTTATCGCAGATGTCCGTAAGCCCGCGCACGGCACCACGCGCGCTTGAGTAGGCAACGCCGTCTTCCGTGCCGCAGATCGCGTAAAAATAATTGATGTTTTCATCCGGGAAAGCAGTGAGTTTCATGGCAATTTCACTTGCCGGGTAGCTGGTCGGCGCGGAGGAAAATGCCCCGAACCAACTGAACAAGTCAAGACACTCGCACATGCCAATGTTGATGGTCTGCATACCGCCCATGGAAAGCCCCGCCATCGCGCGGTGTGAGCGGGAAGCGGCAAGATCGTAGGAGGCCGCAGTTTCCTGCCCTGTCTCCCCGTTGTCGGAAGGATCCGCAGGCGCATCATTGCTGCTGTCGGATCCGTTTGCCTCTGTCCCGTCCGTGGAATTTACGCGCTCGCAGTCCGCATAGGTTGCGTAATGCGTGTCGATGTAAGGGATCAGGTCATTGCGCAGTTCCTGCCCGAAGCAGTAAAAGGAATTGTAATCCGCGTTGGTGTTGGCAAAATCGGCACTTGAGCGGCCGTTCGGTGTTACGATGATAAATGGTTTTGCCTGTTCGTTAAAAATCAGGTTGTCCATGATCTTCTTGACCTTGGAGCTGTCGCCCGTCATGCCCCACTCGCGCTCGCTGCCGCCGATGCCGTGCATAAGGTAGAGCACGTCGTACTGCTTCGTGGGATCGTACCCGTCCGGCAGATAAACATAAGCATGTTTCGTGATTTCTGCCCCGTCGCCGTAATAGTCCTTTGTCGGATAGGAAATGTGCTCGATCGTGCCGAGATGGTCGGTACGTTTTAAGAGTGCCATATAGTCGATCTCGTCTTCAAACATAGCTCCATCCTCCTCTGGCTGGTCTGCGTCGGGTGTGCCGGTCGGCTCCGGCGTGGCAGTCGGGGCTTGTGTCGGCTGTGCGGTTGGTTCCGGCGTGGCGGTCGGAGTTTGTGTCGGGGGCGCGGTCGGTTCCGGTGTGGCAGCCGGGGTATCGGTCGGCTGTGTGGTTGGTTCCGGTGTTACCGCGGTATCCGCAGGTTTGCTGCCGCTGCATCCGGTCAGGCATGCGGTGAGCAGAAAAGCGGCTATATACAAGGTTTTTTTCATGGAATCTCTCCTCACTTTAATGAATTTAATATATTAAGAATAATGCAAGGGGCGGGAAAATACAATGAAGTTTCCTGTGGTTCTTATGATATATCCTGTTTTTTTGGATCAAACTCGGGATACTGGTTAACTGTGAAGAGAATGGCAGGAGAGATACTTGCTGCTGCCAGCCAGCTACGCGGGCGGGGGCAATGATGGAATACCGGGGCTGCCGCAGGTAGAAAAGCGGCAGCCCCGGGAAAAATTTTATTCCATATAAGCTTTGTGGTAAACTTTTTTGCCTTTGCGCAGGCGGATGCCTGACTTTAATTGTTCCGCGGTAAATTTCACGTCGATGGAACCTACTTTATTGTCATCCGCGAACACACCGCCCTGCGTGATGAGGCGGCGCGCTTCGCTGCGGCTGGCGGCAAGACGGCAGGCATCCATAAGCTCCAGGATACCGATGGCACCGTCGGTCAGCTGTTCCGGCATGATCTGCGTGGACGGCATGTTGGAATCATCGCCGCCGCCTGCGAAGAGGGCGTGGGAAGCTTCCCTTGCCTTTTCGGCTTCTGTTTCCCCGTGTACAAGCTTGGTTAGCTCGAATGCCAGGATTTCCTTCGCCTCATTGAGTTTGCTGCCCTCCCACGCGTCCATCGCGTCAATCTGTGAAAGCGGCAGGAAGGTGAGCATGCGGATGCATTTGAGCACGTCCGCGTCGGAGACATTGCGCCAATATTGGAAAAATTCGAACGGGCTGGTCTTTTCCGGGTCAAGCCAAACTGCGCCCTTCGCGGTTTTGCCCATCTTTTTGCCCTCGGAGTTCATCAGCAGCGTGATGGTCATCGCGTAGGCATCTTTGCCGAGCTTGCGGCGGATGAGTTCCGTGCCGCCGAGCATGTTCGACCACTGGTCGTCGCCGCCGAACTGCATATTGCAGCCATAGTGCTGGAAGAGATGGTAAAAATCATAGGACTGCATGATCATATAGTTGAATTCAAGGAAGGAGAGCCCCTTCTCCATGCGCTGCCTGTAGCATTCGGCGCGCAGCATGTTATTGACCGAAAAGCATGCACCAACCTCGCGCAGCAGGTCGATATAGTTCAGCTTCAGCAGCCAGTCGGCATTGTTTACCATGATGGCTTTGTCCTCGCCGAATTCGATGAAGCGCTCCATTTGCTTTTTGAAACAGTCGCAGTTGTGCTGTATGGTCTCCGGTGTCATCATGGAGCGCATGTCGGAACGCCCGGACGGGTCGCCGATGTAACCGGTGCCGCCGCCGATGAGCACGACCGGCTTGTTGCCCGCCATCTGCAGGCGCTTCATCAGGCAGAGTGCCATGAAATGCCCAACGTGCAGGGAATCTGCCGTCGGGTCAAAACCGATGTAGAAGGTTGCCTTGCCATTGTTGATCAGTTCTTTGATCTCGTTTTCATCCGTCACCTGCGCGATAAGGCCACGGCCGACGAGTTCGTCATAAATCGTCATAACATTCCTCTCATTCCGCCGCGTGAGCGGCATTTTTTTGATCCGGGTAAAAATGCGGGTTTCCATCGGATGTATTTGCATATTGTAGGATTTGCCCGTGTTGCCTGCATTATCCAAACCAGGTCTTTTTATCAGAAGCCTTCCAGCGCGCGGACAGGCTTTTCCTTGCAAACAGAGCAGGGCAAAACGGTGCGGAAAGCTTAATATCTACCATTTTACCAGTGAACGGGCAGATTGCAAGCGTTTTTTTGTTTCGGGCAATAATTTTTGTGCGCGCCATCTGCCGGAAGCGCCGGAACTTAAAGCGGGCGGCCAAATGGCTTTGGCGGTGTTTCGTGGTAAAGCTCACATGCATAGCGCAATAAATATTCCCGCTCGTTTTTTTCGGGATGTTCTATAACATGGTCGAGCAGTTGCTCTAATACAAGCCCGATTTCCCTGCCCGGTTTCATGCCGGCAGCAGAAATCAGGTCGGAACCGTTGACAGCGAGGTCTTTTATGGAAACGCATTGTTCCCTGTCAAGAATTTGCTGTGCAAGCTGCTTTGCCTCGCTTAACTGGCGGAGCTTGTCCGGCAGCAGGACAGGGTTTTGGGCGTTGAGATCCGCTTCCTGCAGCAGGAACAACAGAGTAAGATATTCTTTGCCAACCCGCATGACGGCGCGGCGCACGCTTCGTTCTTTTACCGTTTTTTCGGAGTCGGCGTAGCGGATGTCATGCATTTCGACCAGATGCGATACGGCGTGGATGGTGTCGTTATCGAATTTCAGGCGGCGCAGGATCTCCCCGGCGCGCTTTGCCCCTAACAGGTCATGGTGGATGAAATGAGCCGTGCCCGTCCTGTCCACCGTCTTTGCTTCGGGCTTTGCACAGTCGTGCAGGAGGAGCGCAAAGCGCAGGATCGTGTGGTCTTTTTTGGAGAGGGAGCGAAGGCTTGCGTCCGTATCAAAAATATTTGCAGATACGGCGGATGTCTGCCGCCGCAGGCAATCTGTTTCCACGTCCTCCGTCGCGGGCAGGAGGTTGCCTGTTGTGGGATCGTCCGCCAGCGCGCGGGCTTCTGCCGTCCGCCGCGCCATGTACGAGAGCGCGTGGACCGTGTGCATCCCCACATCATAGATATGGTGTGGGTTTTCCTGTTCTGTCGCGAGCATCCGGTCAAATTCCGGCAAAAACACGGCGGTCAGCCCTGTTCTGCTTGCGGTCAGCAGGCGCTCCGGATGGTCAGAAAGAAGGAGTTTTGTCAGCTCGACGCGGATGCGCTCTGCGCTGATGCGGGAGAGCTCCTTCGCGTGGGAAGCAACTGCCTGCAAAGTTTCCTGTTCAATGTCAAAATCAAGCTGTGCCGAAAAGCGCACGGCACGCATGATGCGCAGCGCGTCCTCGTCAAAGCGCTCGTTTGCGTTTCCGACGCAGCGGATCCGGCGGTTTTCCATATCCTCCATGCCGCGGAAGAGATCAATGATGCCTGCCTCGTCGTTATATGCCATCGCGTTGATCGTAAAGTCGCGCCGTGCCAGGTCAAGGGAGAGCGAGGGGGTGAATTCCACCTGTTTTGGGTGGCGCGCGTCCTCATATTCGCCGTCGATGCGGTATGTTGTCACCTCAAAACCTTCGCGGTCGAGCAGGACGGTTACGGTTCCGTGCGCGATGCCGGTATCCACAGTGCGGGCAAAAAGGGATTTGACTTCCGCCGGCTTTGCGCAGGTGGTGATATCCCAGTCTTCCGGAATCCGTCCGAGCAGGCTGTCGCGCACGCAGCCGCCGACCGCGTAGGCTTCATAGCCTGCTGTCTGCAGCCGGTGGATGATAGTATTTACTTTTTCTGGTAATCGGATTTTTGTCATGGCTTGCCTCCGGTAGATGTTGAGCCGATCTGTACATGTTTTCTTTGCCCATATCATATCACAAAAATCAATATATTGGAACAGGCTTTTGGAATAATAGTACGCTTTGTTTCGGAAGGATAAAATATGCATGTTAGGAAGTGGAGAGTGAAACTCTTTTCAATGCAGGCTAAATGGGACTTATTTAGCAGATGAAAGATATTTTCTTAAAATATGCTTTAATTTGCTTGACTTAGCCTATGCTATAATTTTATAATGTAGTAAAAGTATGGAAATAGTCTTACAATTTCCGGACTTTTATAGCATGGATTTGGATGGATACTAGGTGTTTCGCAAAAAGCATGCGGTATGGAATTAAATGTGTGTACACACGTATATTATTAAGAATTGGTTTTGAGGAGGTAAAATTGGAGAAAAACAATTCATCTTTTCCTGATATGGGCGTTTTTTCACGAAAGCTAATACTCCTGTGTTTGCTGGCGGCCATCGTCCTGCTTGGTTTCTTTGTCGTCTTAAGTGCCGGAAAAGATCCTCATTCCACGCAGGAGCCGGAAATGGTCAGCGTATCGGATCCCGGGACAACGCCGCCGCCGGGACCCGGCGGACAGATCTCACCGATGATCGTGGTCGGCGGTGAGACTTTGTATGCCGGGGGGGATGATGTGCCCCTCTGGTACGCCGAAACGATGGGATATCTGGAAAAAGTGGCGCAGGCAGAATATTTGGGAGAAACGATAGAGCCGGTGTCGGATTGTGAGGAACCTAAAGGGGAGCTTCAGACAAACTATCTGCCTGCCGGTTATATGGTATATCATTTTGTGACGGAAGAGGAAGATATTTATCTTATTTACAATGAGGAGGATTCCAGGTTTTTGTATGTGGACCGTTGGGATATCATGACGAACCGATAGGGGTTGGCGGGGCTGCCGGAGAAAGAAAGGGTGAAAGCTGCTTTTTTCTCTTTGCAGCCCCGCGTTTTTTATGGGGAAACTGAACCGGCGTTTTTTTGGCATACCATGTGAATTTTCTGCATAGAATGAAAAGAACCCTGCAAAACCAGTATGTATTTCCGGGACGGGGCAGGTGTTACCGTTTCATGCCGAAAGCGGGGTGTGCAGAGATGTCCGGGAGTGTGACGGAGCAAAAAAGCCGCCAAAAATACGGGAGTTGCCCTGCTCACACGAAAATTTGAATGTATGGAGGGATAAGGTGGAAGATAGATCAGGTGAGGTCATCAGTCAATATGATATAAAAGTCTGCCGTTCCTATCGTGCCAGGGGTGGAACGATATTGGAGACAAACCGGGGTCTTAAGTTTTTTGGACCCTGCCCGGCAAGCGAGAGGCGGTTGGAATTTGAAGATTCATTAAAACGGCAGATGGGGGAGCACGGATACCAGAATACCGATTGCTTTGTGAGAAATTGTGAGCAGAAGCTGGTCAGCTGCAACAGCATTGGGGAGCGCTATTGCATCCGCAACTGGTTTTCGCTGGAGGAATGTTCTTTGCGTCAGGAGGCAAGCATCCTGGCCGCGGCAAGGAATCTGGCGCTTTTGCATCTGGCAATGTCGGGCATCAAAACTTCTGAAAAGGAAAACTATCTGGCGGAAGATGTGCAGAAAGCGTTCGAGAAGCATAACCGGGAGTTAAAGCATGTTAAAAGCTTTTTGGTAAAGAGAAAGAATAAATCGCCGTTTGAGGTAAAGTACCTGAATTGCTGCGGTGCCTTTTATGAGGAGGCAGTCGAGGCGGCCAAGGAATTGGAAGAGCTTGACTGGAGGGCACTGTTCGTGGAAAATGTGGAGCGCGGCAATGTGCTGCACGGAAATTATACGTACCACAATATTTTGATGGGCGGGAACGGGGCGCGCCAGACGGGGGAGCGGAGGGATGCGGAGCAGATCGCGACCGTGAATTTTGACAAGTCTGTTTTTGGTATTCAGGTGTACGACCTGTATCAGTATGTCCGTAAAGTGATGGAGAAAAACAACTGGCAGTACAATATCGGGGCTAAAATCCTGGATGCCTACGAGGAAGTCCGGGCACTCTCGCAGAGGGAGCGCAGGCTGCTGGCAGTGCTGCTTGCCTATCCGGAAAAATTCTGGAAGATTACGAACTATTACTATAATTCCAGAAAGTCCCTCATCCCGCAGAAAAACATGGAGAAGCTGGAAATGCTCCAAATGCAGCAGAAACCCAAAAAAGAATTTTTACAGAAGCTTTGTCATTTTTAAAGTTGTATGGTATAATGTCCGCAAGGCATTATACCAGCGCCGGTTCGCCGTCCGACGAAGGAGGACATCTTCCAAAGCGAACCGTGTGCATCCGCCGGGGGCACCATGTCGGAACGACATGGTATAATGTCCGCAAGGCATTATACCAGCGCCGGTTCGCCGTCCGACCGGAGGGAGGACACCTTCCTCGGCGAACCGTGTGCATGCCCCGCAGGGAAACATGTCGGAACGACATGGTATAATGTCCGCAAGGCATGATACCAGTGCTGATTTGCCGTCCGACCAGAGGGAGGAAGATTTCTGAAACAAATCGTGCACATCCCCGCAGGGGAAGCGCATTTATGCGCTTTGCATGCCGGGGCAACATAATAATGACAGATCCTAAAAACATATCGCAAAAACAAGGGGAAAACGAAATGAACGATAGAAACCAAAAAAGAAAGCGCATGCATGCGGGTGGGTCGTCCAAGGGGGCGGTTCTGTTTGTCATGCTACTGGCAGCGGTCATGATTTTAACGATCGCTGCTTTTCGCGTTGCGGCGGATAATAAGAAGCCGGAAACTCCGGGAAAGCCGGCGGCCACCCCAACGCCGACGGCGGTGCCCGAACAAAAGGAGACAAAGAACGTGACAGCGATCATGGAACGGGTGGATTCCGCGGCAAAAACCCTGCAGGTATACAGTATTGAAGACGGGGGAGTTTTGTGGATTTCCTATGAGGGCAGGACAAACATCGTGGATAAATATGGGCTTGCGATCGTGGCAGAACAGCTCTCGCCGGGCGATATCCTTGCGGTGGAATATGAGACGGCGGGCAGCGTGGCAGTCAGCGTCGCCATTTCCACGCAGGTGTGGGAACATCCGTACCAGACCGGGCTTACGGTCGGTACGGAGCGTCAGATGGTGACGGCGGGGGATCGGAATTTCCGGTACTCGGAAGCGCTGCATGTGTATAACAATGGTGTTTCGGAGGAACTGTCCCATATTTTGGAGGAGGACAGCGTCACCTTGCGTGGGATCGGCAGCGAGGTTTATGTGATCTTTTTAGAGCGCGGACATGGGTATCTCACGCTGAAAGAAGAACAGGATTATGTGGGCGGTAGTATTTTGATCAATAACCAGTATATTTCACAGATTACGGAAGATTTGCTGCTGACACTAAAGGAAGGCACATATGAGGTGACGGTAGAAAATGATGATTTAAAGGCGACCATCAAGACGACGGTCGCGCGGGATCAGACAACGGTGCTTGACCTGACGGAATATGTCAGGGTGCCGGACCCGGTGGGGCAGGTTAGCTTTAAGATACAGCCTGCAGGTGCGGTTTTGTGGATCAATGATAAGGATACGTATTACGGTGAACCGGTGGAGCTCGATTACGGGATTTATAAGATCCGTGTGGAATCCGGCGGCTACATTCCGTATGAGGGACTGCTGCGGGTGGAAAGTGCCGCTTCGGAGCTCGCGATTTCACTGCCGGAAGCCCCGGTTACCGAGCCGACCCCGACAAGCCCCGCCCCGACGGCCGGAGCCGAGGGAGATACAGGAAATTCCGGGGATACCGGGAACGGGGAAGGCGATGGGGATGTCGGCGGCAGTTCGTCCGGGAATCCGCCGGACAATACTTCGGAGCAAAATCCGGACGGTGACGGCTCATACCCGGTCGATGAGGAACACCGCATAGTAATTTATTCGGATGATGAGGTTGAGATATATCTTGACGGTGATTATATGGGTGTGACGGAGGACGGAAAAGCCGAGTTTGAGAAATATATCGGCACATTCGAGCTGGAACTTGTGCGCGGGGACGAATCAAAAACGTATATGATCCAAGTGGACGATGATGGGGAGGATTTTGTTTTCCGGCGTTACTTTGATTAGAAAAGAGGATGGACATGGGATATCAATACTTGCTTTTTGATCTGGACGGGACATTGACCGACCCGAAGGAAGGGATTACGAAATGCTTCCGGTACGCACTTGAGAGCTTCGGAATCCATGAGCCGGACGCGGACAAACTGACGTGGGTGATCGGGCCGCCGCTTGCGGAGAGTTTTATGGAAGGCTACGGTTTTACTTTGGAGCAGGCAGGGCAGGGAACGGCGAAATACCGGGAGCGTTTTACGCTGGTTGGATGGAAGGAAAATAAGGCGTATCCGGGAATTGCACGGACGCTTCGGACTCTAAAGGAAGCGGGTTTTGTTTTGGCAACAGCAACCTCGAAGCCGGAGGACATGGCGAAGAGGATATTGGATCATTTTGGGCTGGCAGAATATTTTGCCTTTATTGGCGGGGCATCGCTTGATCTGTCGCGCTCTAAAAAACGGGATGTCATACAATATACGTTGGATAATCTTGGGGTGAAGGACTTTGGAAAGGTTTTGATGGTCGGCGACCGCAGGTACGATGTGGAAGGTGCAAAGGAATTCAAGATACCGTGCCTCGGGGTGCTTTATGGCTACGGGAGCAGGGAGGAGCTTTTGCAGGCAGGCGCGGTAGCACTTGTGGAGGATGCAGAGAGCCTTTGCGAGTGGTGTATGGAGCACCGGGAAAAATCCATATTGCGTGGCCGGATATAAACATTTAAGCAAATTTTAATTGTTTTTTGTTAGAATTCCAAGAAATGCATGGTATAATTTTGGACAAGGTTTACAGTACCGACGGACGCGCAGCCGCCGGCGGGCAGGAGAGATAAGGCGCGCAGAAAAGAGGAGCATATGGCAAATAATGGAAGATACGGGAACTGGCGGGGAAATCCTGCAAACAATGTGGATACCGGGAAGGTCATGAAGATTGCCCTGATCGTGGCAGCGGTGATTGCGGTGCTGTTTGTAGGGAGCAAGGCATTTTATACGATTGGTGAGCAGGAGCAGGCGGTCGTGACGACCTTTGGTGTGCCTTCGTGTGTCAGTGAGCCGGGGCTGCATTTTAAGATCCCTTTCGTGCAGAAGGTGACGATGGTAGACACGACGATCAAGGGGTTTACGGTCGGCTATGACATGAATACAAATGTATCGGTTTCAGACGAAGCGTTGATGATTACATCGGATTTCAATTTTGTCAATGTGGATTTTTATGTGGAATATAAGGTGAGCAACCCGATCAAAGTGCTGTATGCCGCAGAGCAGCCAGTGACGATTTTGAAGAATATCTCGCAGAGCCACATCCGTTCGACGATCAGTGCCTACGACGTGGACAGTGTGATCACAAGCGGGAAGAATGAAATCCAGGCGGTGATCCGTGAGAAGATTGTTGCGGAGCTTGAGGAGCGTGATATCGGGCTGCAGCTTGTCAATATCACGATCCAGGATGCGGAGCCGCCGACCGATATGGTGCTTGAGGCATTCAAGGCGGTGGAGACGGCGAAGCAGGAAAAAGAAACGGTGATCAACAATGCCAATAAGTACCGCAATGAGGCGTTGCCTGCAGCGGAGGCGGATGCTGACCGGATCGCGAAGGAGGCGGACGCGCAGAAGCAGGCGCGCATCAACGAGGCGGAGGGGCAGGTGGCGCGCTTTAACGCGATGTACGAGGAATATGTGAAGAATCCGCTGATCACAAAGCAAAGAATGTTTTTTGAGACGATGGAGGAGGTGCTGCCGGATATGAAGGTCATTATCGGCGGTACGGAGAAAAATCTGCAGGCCATCCTCCCGCTTGATTCATTTACCGGTTCGAAGGATGAGCAGAAAACGCCGTCCTATAACGCGCCAAGCGTGCCGGACGCAGGCGGGGATATCGAAGAGTAAAGAAATTGGATGCGGGACTTAAAACAGCATGCGCCCGGACAGTGCCCAGAGAAATTTAATGGGAGCAGGGCGGACATAAAATTTCTCTGCCGTGCGAGGTGCTGTGAGGGCGGATGCGGAACTTAATATAGGAGGAAAATTTGATGGAGGATTCGACTTATTCATATAGTTATGTAAATGATAAAGAAAACGGCAGCGGCGGGAGTCACAGGAAGCCTGAGAGGGATAAGCGGCCTCATCCGGTGCGCAACACCTTATTGCTTCTGGCGATTATCCTGCTCATCGCCCTCTCGGACATGATCTGTGTCGTGACGAACGAGGACGAGTACACCCTGATCAAGCGCTTCGGTGCAGTGGAGCGCGTTGTTGCCGCACCGGGGCTGACCTTCAAAATCCCGTTCATGGAGACGGAGGTAAAGATTGACAAGGAGATTTTGATTTTTGACCTGAAAGCGTCGGATGTCATCACACTTGACAAAAAAACGATGGTTGCGGACAGTTATGTTCTATGGCATATCGTTGACCCAAAGCTGTATGTGCAGACCCTCAATTCGCGTACCGAAGCGGAAAGCCGCCTGAATACGATTGTTTATAACTCCCTGAAAAATGTGATCAGCAGCATGAACCAAAATGATGTGATAAGCGGGCGCAACGGGGTTTTGGATGCGGCGATCATGGATAATATCGGGGATGCCCTGTCGCGCTACGGCATTGAACTTGTGAGTGTGGAGACGAAGCATCTTGACCTGCCGGACGATAATAAAAATGCCGTGTACGAGCGCATGATCTCGGAGCGCAACAACATCGCGGCGACCTACACGGCGCAGGGGGCATCGGAGGCGAAGAAGATCCGCAACCAGACAGACAATGAGATCGCGATCATGCTTTCACAGGCAAAAGCCGAGGCGGAGAAAACGATTGCGGCCGGGGAGGCGGAATACATGCGGATTCTTTCGAGTGCTTACGCGGATGAGAAGCGCAGTGATTTTTATACTTTTGTGCGTGCGCTGGATGCAGCGAAACTTATGATGCAGGGAAAGGATAAAACTTTGATCTTGCCGCCGGATTCGCCGATCACGCAGATTTTCGGGACGATTGAATAATCGGAAAGGCAAAGAATGATGGAAGAGAGTGGGATGATGGGAAAAAGAGGCTTTTTGGCAAAAGGAACAGCCACGAAGCCATACCGAAAAGCCGTGTGGGGGCTTTGTGTTTTGGCCGCGGTGACGGCGGCAGGCTGCAGTAAAAAAACAGGGCAGGCTGATATGGAGGAACCGGATCAGATTCCCGGTGTTACCGGGGAGGCGGATCCGACAGGCAGCGGAGGGTCGACCGAAGCTGCAAAGCCAACGGATGTGCCGGACGGGGAACCGGGGGACGGGCAGAATGTGGATGATCTTGTGCTGTCCGGTACGGCGGACGAGATTCTGGCGTGTTTCCGTGAGCGGACGCTAGGGTATGCGCAGTCGATGCTGGCGGGGGATTTTTCGGTGTGCGATTCATTTTCGGACAAGCTTTCAAATTCTCTTTCCGAGCGTGACCTGAAGAATGGCTGGAAGCAGACCGTGCAGGGTCTTGGTGAGCCGCTTGGCGCAGATGGCGCGGAAGTGAAAGACCCGCAGGAAGCTGCTCTGACGGCGGAAGCCTCCTTCCTTGGCTCGCAGGCGGCGGGAAATGAGAGTGGGAGCATTGCGGATTTTGGCGGCTACGTGGTCACGAGTGCACAGATTCCCTACAAAGTCAAATACGTGATCGTTTCGGTCACGTATGAGCAGACCGGCGCGGTTGCGGGGATTTACATGACATATACACTGCCGCCGACGGAGCCGGAGATCACCGAAAACTATACGGAGCATGAGGTGACGGTCGGGAGCGGGCAATTTCTGCTTGAAGGTATCCTCACCCTTCCGAATGGAGTTGAAAAACCGCCGGTTGTGCTGCTTGTGCACGGTTCCGGGCAGAGCGATAAGAATGAGACGATCGGTGCGGCGGGCAACGCGCCATTTGCGGATATCGCGCACGGCCTGGCGGAACAGGGAATCGCCACTTTGCGCTATGATAAGCGTTATTACAAATATCCGGGACTGGCAACAGAAACAATCACAATATGGGATGAAGTGCTTGACGATGTAGGGCACGCAATTTCCCTGCTTGGGCAGATGGATGAGGTGGATGGCGGGCGCATTTTTGTGCTTGGGCACAGTCTTGGCGGTATGCTTGCACCTTATATTGTACAGGAAAATCCACAGGTGGCGGGTATGATCTCTCTGGCGGGCTCCCCGCGTGGGCTGTGGGAGATTGTGTACGACCAGAATATAGCAGCGATGCAGGCAGCAGGGCTTACGGAGACGGAGTTTGCCTCCCTTAGTGAGATGGTACGTCAGGAGTATGACAAGGTTCTTTCGCTGGTGGCCGATGTGCGGGATTCCGGGGCAGAGCCGGATGAAGCAGTATTGTCAGAAGTGCTTTTTGGGGTATCTGGCTACTATTGGGCATCGCTTGCAAAGATTGATACGGCTGCCATCGCGGGAAAACTTTCGGCACCAATGCTGATCCTGCAGGGCAGTGCGGATTTTCAGGTATATCCGAACCGGGATTTTGCCGCGTGGAAGGTGCTCTTGGAGGGCAGGGAGAATGTGGAGTTCCGGTTATTTGAGGGGCTGAACCATTTGTTCATGCCTTCGGACGGCACGATGGATGTGACGGAATATGATGAGGAGGCACATGTGTCACCGGAAGTGATTGGTGCAATCGCTGCCTGGATCTTAGGAGAAGGGGAAGAAGGCCTGACGGAAGAGTAAACTTTCTTGATCAAGGGAAGAGCGTAAGTTCTTGGAAGGGGAATTGACAAAATGCAGTTTTGGTTTTTCCGGACAGGAAGAATGCCGAATAAGCACAAGATGAAACCTCAATAAGGGAAATCGTGCAAAAACACAGGATGGACTGGGTGGTATTGCCTGGAAGAGCCTGTGTTTTTTATGTGTACTGCTGAGTACCGTTTTGGTAAAAAGCATGCAGTGCGGCAAAATCGTGTGAATCTCATGCAAGCTTTCATTTTATTTGTGCAAAATAATAGTTGCAATTCGTAAAAATATATGTTATAGTAGATATAGAACAAGTGATGCGAAGAAGGCGGAAAGTGCTTTCACGGTGGGCAGTGCTGGGAGGGGAGCATACGGAACTAAAAAACAGTATGGGACCGTACAGTGCCGGAAGGAGTTTCCGGGAGAGGAGCGTACGGAAAGTGCTTCCCCGGAGATGGCACTGGGAAGGGAGCATACGGAACTAAATATAGGAGGTGTTGCATATGAACATTAATAAATTTACCCAAAAATCCATGCAGGCGGTTCAGGACTGCGAGAAACTTGCCTACGATTACGGGCATCAGGAGATTGCACAGGAACATCTGCTCTCCTGTCTGCTTGGCGATGCGGACGGCTTGATCCCGAAGCTGTTTGCGAAGATGGAGATTGACGTGGATGTTTTTCTGGCGCAGGTCACGGGGCTGTTGAAAAAGCGCCCGATCGTACAGGGAGGGCAGGTCTATATCAGCAGTGACCTAAACAAGGTGCTGATCTACGCTGAGAACGAAGCCAAAGCGATGGGAGACGAGTATGTTTCAGTTGAGCACATTTTCCTGAGCCTGTTAAAAAACCAGAGCCGGGAAGTGAAAGAACTGTTTAAGGATTTCCGCATTGATCGCGAGCGCTTTCTCGCAGCACTTGCCACCGTGCGCGGCAACCAGAAGGTCGTGAGCGACAATCCGGAGGCGACCTACGACACCCTCGAAAAATACGCGGCGGATCTTGTGGAGCGTGCGCGGGCACAAAAGCTCGACCCGGTCATCGGCAGGGACCAGGAAATCCGCAATGTCATCCGTATATTATCAAGAAAAACGAAGAACAACCCGGTGCTCATCGGCGAGCCGGGTGTCGGCAAGACCGCCGTCGTCGAGGGACTGGCACAGCGCATCGTGCGGGGCGATGTCCCGGATGCGCTCAAAGAAAAGAAGTTGTACGCGCTTGACATGGGTGCGCTGGTTGCGGGCGCAAAGTACCGCGGCGAGTTTGAGGAGCGCTTAAAGGCGGTGCTTGAGGAAGTCAAGAACAGCGACGGGCAGATTATCCTCTTTATCGACGAGCTGCACACAATTGTGGGCGCGGGCAAGACGGAGGGCGCGATGGATGCGGGCAATATGCTAAAGCCGATGCTCGCGCGTGGCGAACTGCACTGCATCGGTGCGACCACCTTAAATGAATACCGTATGTATATCGAGAAAGACGCGGCGCTCGAACGCCGTTTCCAGCCGGTGATGGTTGATGAGCCGACGGTGGAGGACACCATCTCGATCCTGCGCGGGTTAAAGGAACGATACGAAGTATTCCACGGCGTAAAGATCAACGACAGCGCGCTGGTCTCCGCGGCGGCGCTCTCAAACCGTTATATCAGCGACCGCTTTCTGCCGGACAAGGCGATTGACCTTGTGGATGAGGCATGTGCACTCATCAAGACGGAGCTTGACTCGATGCCGACGGAGCTCGACGATACCAGACGGCGCATCATGCAGATGGAGATTGAGGAGGCGGCGCTGAAGAAGGAGGATGACCGCTTAAGCCGGGAGCGTCTGGATGCACTGATGAAGGAACTTGCCGAACTGCGCGAAGAATTTGCGAACCAAAAAGCGAGATGGGACAATGAAAAAGCTTCCGTCGAGAAGGTGCGCGTCCTGCGTGAGGAGTTGGAAACCGTAGGAAACGAGATCCAGATCGCGGAGCGCGAATATGACCTGAATAAGGCGGCAGAATTAAAATACGGCAGGCTTCCCGCAATCAAAAAGCAGCTTGAGGAGGAGGAAGACCGCGTAAAGATGGAAGGCCATACGCTCGTGCACGAGAGTGTATCCGAGGAGGAGATCGCCCGCATTGTCTCGCGCTGGACGGGAATCCCGGTGGCGAAACTGACCGAGAGCGAGCGCAACAAAACCCTGCATCTTGACGAGGAACTCCACCGGCGTGTGATCGGCCAGGAGGATGGGGTCAGCCGCGTGGCGGACGCGATCCTGCGCTCGAAGGCGGGAATCAAGGATCCGGGCAAACCGATCGGATCCTTCCTGTTCTTAGGGCCGACCGGTGTCGGCAAGACGGAGCTTGCCAAAGCGCTTGCTGCCGCCCTGTTTGACAATGAGGCGAACATGGTGCGCATTGACATGAGCGAATACATGGAAAAATACTCGGTATCCCGCCTGATCGGGGCACCGCCAGGATATGTCGGCTACGACGAGGGCGGACAGCTCACGGAGGCAGTGCGCCGAAAGCCTTATTCCGTCGTGCTGTTCGACGAGATCGAGAAAGCGCATCCGGATGTGTTCAACGTGCTGCTACAGGTGCTTGATGATGGCAGGATTACGGATTCCCAGGGGCGCACGGTTGATTTCAAAAATACAATCCTGATCATGACATCCAACATCGGTTCCGCGTACTTGTTAGAAGGCATCACGCCGGAGGGAGAGATTTCTAAGGTGTGTGAGAAGGCGGTGATGGAGGAATTGCGGGCACATTTCCGCCCGGAATTCTTAAACCGCCTGGACGAGACGATTCTTTTTAAGCCGCTGACCAGTGAAAATATCGGGAATATCCTTGACCTGATGATGCAGGAATTAAACGGCAGGCTTACCGACCGGGAAATCTCGGTGGAACTGACGGAGGCAGCAAAGGGACTTATCATTAAGAATGCTTACGATCCGGTGTACGGGGCGCGCCCGCTGCGCCGTTACCTGCAGAAGAATGTGGAGACGCTTTCCGCAAGGCTGATCCTTTCGGACAGGGTAAGAAGCCGTGATACGATCGTCATCGACGCGGCAGACGGTGCGCTGTCCGCGGATGTGCGGGTAGATGCAGAAGCTGTATGAGGTGGCAGATATGGCGGAAATAGCGATTGCCGGAACCTTTCACTTTCCGGACCGGTTTGATATTTTTTCCGAGAAGACACAGGGGGAAATCGAAGTTTTTGTGGGAGAAATGGCAAAATGGCAGCCGGATACGGTTGCCATTGAGCTGCCGGCGCGGGAGCAGGAAAAGCTTGATACATTTTACCGGGATTTTTTTGCGGGGGATACAGCTGCTTTGCGCCCGTATGGGAAGCTTATGACATATGGACATGAAAGTGAGCTGACAACTCTCAATGAGGCGGTACAGGTCGGATTTCGGCTGGCGAAAAAGCTCGGCCATACCCGCGTGTACGGAATAGATGAAGACATGGAGCTTTCCGATGAGCTTGCCGCCGCTGCCGGGGAGGCGGCAGAAAAGCCATTTGCCGCATTGATGCAATATTTGGAGAATGCGTATGAACGCTCGGATAAGACAGTATCCGCGCTTTACCGCATACACAATGACCCGCAGTACCTCGCACTTGACCATGCAATGTATCTGAGCATGAACGCAGTGAACAAGGGGGATTATGAGGGGGCGAGATTGACGGCACAATGGTACGAGAGAAACCTGAAGATTTTTTCTAACCTGCAAAATTTGTGTGCGGACAAAGCCCGTGTCCTTGTACTGACCGGGAGCAGCCACGCCGCGATATTAAAAGAGCTTGTGCGTGGCTGTCCGGGGATGGAACTTGCGGTCTGCCCGGGTCTTTCAGACGCTTAGCAGCAAGAAAAAGGGAGCGCGGCAATGTTACCGCGCGGATTCCTGAAACATATTCTCGACATACCGCCTCATTTCATTTTTTGAAGTAATATGCCTTGCGCCCTCCACGATGGAGTCCCTCTTTTCCTGCGGCAGTCCGGCGAACTGCGTCATAAGATCGGAATGTTTCGCCAGCTCAAACGCGAACCCGACCGGAAGCTCGACATTTTCAACCATAGATACCTCACTTTCTTTGCGGATGCTGTAATCTGCACATTGGAAGCCTTAACTGCGGGTGGAAGATTCCGCCGGTGCGGCAGCTTCCAATATGCCCGATGTTTTTGGAAAGTCAGGACGCATTGGATGGCTGTCGGCCGGAAGGAAAACGCCGTTTCCGAAAAAACCGTAGCATAAAAAGCCTGCCGGGATATCCGTTAGCGTACCGATATCCGGGCAGGCTTTAGTATGTACAAAAAGCAGATATCTTATGCTTTGTCAGTACCTTACCCTACATTCCGGGCAGCAAGAATAAAAGCTACAAAATGATCGCGCGAGATTGGCTTTGAGAAAAAATACCCTTGGATAAAATCGCAGTCCAAGCGGGAAAATGCCTCCACCATCTCGGTCGTCTCGATTCCTTCGACAACAATCTCCATTTCCATGTCCTTGAGCATTTTCACCGTATTCTGAAGGAAAAGCCACATCTTCGGGTTGCTCTGCTCGTCCACAAGGGATTTATCGAGCTTCACAAGCTTGAGCGGAAGGGAGATCAGGCGCTTCATATTGGAGTAGCCGGTTCCGTAATCATCCAGCGAGAACGAGAAGCCTGCGGCAGAGAGCTTGGTCAGGTTGTCCGCCATTGCTTTCTGGCTGTAGGAAATGGCAGTCTCAGTGATCTCGAGATTGATATGGTCGGGATTCACCTGATATTTTTGTATCGTGGCAAGGATTTTATCCGCAAGATCGGCGCGCATACACTGTGCCACGGAGAGATTGACCTCAATATAATCGAGCCCAAGCTGCCGGTATTCGTCGCTTGCGATAAAGCGGCAGACCTTGTCAAAGACCAGTTCCCCGATCTTGTGGATGGAACCGTTTTTCTCGGCAGCGATAATGATGAGCTCCGGCGAGATAAAGCCATGGGTTTCGTCAAACAGACGCAGAAGGGCTTCGGCGGAAGCAAACTTTTTTTGCCGGACAGAGTAGATCGGTTGGTAATATATCTCGAATTTGTCGTTGTCGATCGCGTTGGCAATGATGGAATCTATATTGGCCTGGATGTCGGATTCGTCCGGGTTGTACGTGGCGGAAGCCGGAAGGTAATGGTCCGTGCAGTGGAATTTTTCGTGAAAATTATTTCCGAAAGACATAAGGGACGCAAAGCTTTCGATTTCTTCTGGGCATCTGGCAAGGATGACACAAGGAACCAAACTGATGTCGATGCTCTTGAAATGGAGCCTTTTGGAGAAGGTATCAAGTACCTCCTGCGCCGCGGTCTCGGCGGACAGCCGGTCCTTCTCGGAAAATACCATCCGGAAACGGCCGCGGTCAAGATAATACAGCACGGCATGGCGGCGGAGCTTTTTGTTGATTTCGCGAAGTTTCCCGGCAATCACCAAAAGCATAGTTTCCGTTGTCTCGTAGCCGAGCATTGTCCGCACGGTCAGGTAATTGCCGATATTGAACATCACGACATGGACATGCTTGCCGTTGATGAACGCACGTTTCATATTATATCCGTAGGCGCTGTGTTTGTAGAGGCCGGTAAAAGTATCAATATAATCTTCCGGGCGCTGTACACCGATGCTTACGATAAAGAGTGACAGCGCTATGGCGAAGCATTCCACTAACTGTACCGGCCAGACCAGATGGAGGATGATCGCGAACAGGCACAATACCGCCATAGAACAAAGCGACGCAACCCTGCGCAACCGCAGCTGTTTCCGGTAGTAGATGATATAGCAGAAATCCGTTAGGATATAGCATGCAGCCGTTGCATAAAGAACAGGGAAAAGCGCTTCGTGCCGGTATCCTTCTTTTACGGAAAAAATGAGATGGGTCAGCGGATTGGTTATCAGGAGCAGGAAGGAAAGTGCGTACGGAGCCCACAGTATAAAATGGAGGAAACGGTTTTTGCGCACTTTATGCCAGGTATCCGTGAGGCTGACGACGAAAACGATATGCAGTGGGGATTGTGCGTTATGAACCAGAAGATAGCCCGTATGTGCAAGATATAGTACCGGTTCGTTCCGGGTTCCCGAAAGATCAAGCAGCGCAGCAAGAATGTCAAAATGGGAGGAAAAAATCGCGCAGACGACGGACGCAAGAAACACTCGGTCCGTCAGGCTCTTTGTCATCTTGCGGAAAATCGTTGAGAAAAGCAGCAGATACAATAAAAGTATTGCTGCGACATCAAAAGAAATATTTCTTCCCATGATAGCTCTACCTTTCCTGTAATGATATGCCGCACGGCGTGCAGCGGGCGCACCCGCCCGGCAAGGCAGCCACCCATCTGCCATATATCCATATTGTAGCAAATCTGCCTGTGGATGTCAATGTCGGAAAAGGTTACTATCCGTGCCGGGGAGAGATTGCGGAAGGCAGCGTTTATCGCATCCCTTTATTGCGCGTGCGGTACAGCTCCTTAAATTCGCTCGGCGTGCACTTTTTGAAAGCCTTGAACACGCGGTTGAAGGTGGAAATGCTGGAAAAACCGGATTGCAGTGCAATTTCCGTGATCGGCAGGGAGGGGTCGAGCAGGAGGTTTTCCGCCGCCTTGATCCGCCTAAGGTTCAGGTAGTCGTAAAACGAAGTGTCCGTGAACTGCTTGAACAGCCTCGAAAAATGGAATTTCGAGAAGCCGGCGATGTCCGCCACGGTCTCAAGGGAAATATCTTCCGTATAGTTATTGTCAATAAACTCAAAAATCTTGTTGAATTTTTCGATATATTCCTTCTGTTTGTTGGTGCGCACGTCCGGGAAAAGGCCGCCCGAATCAAAATGGTTGCGCCCGATCAGCACGAACATCTGGATGATCATGGAGTAGATGGTTGCTTCCCAAAGGGTATTGCTCTCGCGGTATTCGTCTGCGATCTTCTTGAGCAGTTCCCTTTCTTCCTCGTAGATGTCCGGACAGAGTTCCCTGGTGATCAGGCGCGGCTGTGTGATGACAGGGAGGATGCTGGAAAACCCCTTGAGGTTGCTCACCAGTGTGAAATCAAAAAGGAAGATGATGCGCGTCCCGGTCGGCGGCGCGTAGAGCTCATGCAGCTCGCCCGGCGGGATGATGAGGATATCGCCTTCTTTCAGGGAATACTGTGTCTTATTCATTGTTACGGAGTAGGTGTTCTCCAGCGGCATGATGATTTCCGTAGCCGAATGCCAGTGGATCGGATAATCCTCATACTCGCGGTTGATATGCAGGCGGATGGAAGAGTTGTTGGTGAAATTGACCTTCTCAAAAACGCCGTTTAATTCGGGTTGCATGGTTTTCTCGCTCCTTTCGGGAAAATGAGATGATGAGGCAAATATTGCGGCAGGAAATAAAACGCAATAATTGTAAAAAAATACAAAAAAATGCTCTTTCTTGCAAAAATCGTCGGAAATTTTAATGTTGATGTCCGTATTGTAATATAAAATTAGAAAAAAGTAAAGAGTTACGGAAAAGAAAAACGAAAATGCGGCAATAAGCTGCGCAATATTTGATAGACAAAAAAGAGGAAATAGCAAGAAATAAGCGGTTTGGAAGCAGGGTGCAGGAGGATTTTAAGAGCTCTGGGTTCCCGTAAAATCCGGTGGGGATGGCCTTGGGAAATGTGGTTCGGATTTTTACAAGAAAAAGGTTTACAAACCCCTGCCTTATGTGTTACCATTTGAAACGGGAAAAGTAGTTTGGCCAAAGACGGCGGAAACTATTTTTTTCTATGTATAAGGGAAACGGGATGTTTTAACGGGAGCCCGCGCCCGCGCGCTGTTTGGCGCAGGGAACCCGGACATTCGAGGAAAACGGCGCAGAAAAGAGGGGTTTTTATGAAAATGATCTATCAGGTGGAAGACCGCCCGAAATTTGGGGCGATGGTCGTGTTTGCGGTTCAGCAGCTCCTGGCGATCATGGCGGCGACATTGGTCGTGCCGATGATCGTAGGCAACGGCATGAGCTCGGCAGCAGCGCTGTTTGGCGCGGGTGTGGGCACGCTTGTCTACATATTGTTTACAAAGAAAAAGAGCCCGGTGTTTTTAGGCTCTTCCTTTGCGTTCATCGGGTCGATGAGCGCGGCGTTCTCCGGCGCGGTGTCGGTGAGTGCGGGTTATCTCGGCTTGATTCTCGGCGCAGTCTTTGCCGGGCTTGTGTATGTCGGGATTGCGGTGGTCGTGAAATTTGTCGGCGTGGAATGGATCAATAAGCTGATGCCGGTCGTGGTCATCGGCCCCACCGTTGCCATCATCGGGCTCTCCCTCGCCGGCAACGCGGTCAGTGACCTGACGAGCGGCGGTGTAAAGGTGGATAACGCGTCGGTGGCGGATCCTGTCGTCGCGCTGTTGTGCGGGCTGGTGACACTTGCAGTGACAATGTTGTGCTCTTCGTACGGGAAGCGGACGGCGAGGCTGATTCCGTTCATTCTCGGAATTTTGGCAGGCTATGCCGTATCGCTCGTGCTGACCGTGATTGGAAATGCCGCGGATTTGGACATGCTCAAGGTGTTAAGTTTTGCCCCTTTTAAGGCATTGACCGAGGGCGGTGTCGGGTTAAAGACATTTTTCTCCGTGCCGGATTTTACGTTCTTTACGGCGAAGGACGGCTTTGGTGACCTGAATGCCTCCTACGCCGCGTCGGTTGCCGTATCCTATATCCCGGTGGCATTTGTTGTATTCGCGGAGCATATCGCGGACCATAAAAATATTTCTTCGATCATAGAGCGTGACCTGTTGAAAGAGCCGGGGCTTGACAAGACATTGCTCGGCGACGGCGTAGGGTCGATGGTTGGCGCATTGTTCGGCGGATGCCCGAATACGACTTACGGGGAGTCGGTCGCCTGTGTTGCGATTACGGGGAACGCTTCAATTTACACAATCATGAGTGCCGCCATCGGGGCAATCCTGATCTCCTTCCTCTCGCCGTTCATCGCGTTTGTAAACTCCATCCCGCCATGCATCATGGGCGGTGTCTGCATTGCGCTGTACGGTTTTATCGCGGTATCGGGCTTGAAGATGATCCAGCAGGTGAACCTGAATAAAAATAAGAATCTCTTTGTTGTTTCCGTGATTTTGATCGCGGGGATCGGAGGTCTGACGCTGACATTCGGAAAGGTGAAGATCACATCCATCGCGGCGGCGCTGATCCTGGGGATCCTGGCGAACCTGATGTTAAAAGATGCACCGGATGAAGCGTGAGAGGGGGATAAGATGAAGATCGGTTTTGATAACCAGAAATATTTGAAGATGCAGTCCGAGCATATCAGGGAGAGGGTTGGGCAATTTGACAATAAGCTGTATCTGGAGTTTGGGGGCAAGCTTTTTGATGATTACCATGCTTCGCGTGTACTTCCGGGGTTTGCGCCGGACAGTAAGTTAAAGCTGCTGTTGGAATTAAAGGATCAGGCAGAACTCGTGATTGTTATCAGTGCAGCGGATATCGAGAAGAACAAAGTGCGCTCGGATATCGGCATTACCTACGATAAGGATGTGCTGCGCCTGATTGACATGTTCCGGGGGCTGGGGCTTTATGTCGGCAGCGTTGTGGTGACGCAGTACGCAGGGCAGCAGGCGGCGGATGATTTCCGCAACCGCTTACAGGAGCTTGGGGTGCGGGTGTACCGGCATTACCGGATCGCCGGCTACCCGAACAATATCCCGCTGATCCTGAGCGAGGAGGGATATGGAAGAAACGACTATATCGAGACGACAAAGCCTCTTGTCGTGATCACCGCGCCGGGTCCCGGCAGCGGAAAGATGGCGACCTGCCTCTCTCAGCTATACCATGAGCACAAACGCGGTATCCACGCGGGATACGCAAAATTTGAGACTTTCCCGATCTGGAACCTGCCGCTGCACCATCCGGTCAACCGTGCCTATGAGGCGGCGACCGCGGACCTGAACGACGTGAACATGATCGACCCGTTCCATCTGGAAGCCTACGGGGAGACAACGGTCAATTACAACCGTGATATTGAGATATTCCCGGTCTTACAGACGATCTTTACGGCAATTTTCGGGGAGAGCCCGTACAAATCCCCGACCGATATGGGGGTCAATATGGCGGGAAACTGCATTTGCGATGATGCGGTCTGTCAGGAGGCATCCAATCAGGAAATCATCCGAAGATATTATCAGGGTTTGCTGAACCTTGTGCAGGGGCACGGAAAGAGCGAGGAAGTATTTAAGCTCGAGCTTTTAATGAACCAGTCCGGGTTAAAGACCTCTGACCGCAAGGTTGTGCCTGCGGCAAATGCGGTGGCGAAGCGCACGGAACTGCCTGCGGCTGCACTTGAGCTGCCGGATGGGACGGTGGTGACGGGGAAGACCACGAAGCTGCTCGGAGCGTCCGCGGCGGTGCTTTTAAATGCCCTTAAAACACTGGCGGGCATCCCGGATGAGATTGACCTGATTTCCCCGTCCGCGCTGGAACCGATCCAAAGATTGAAGATTGAGTATCTTGGCGGCAAGAACCCCCGCCTCCACACGGATGAAGTGCTGATCGCGCTTTCCATCAGCGCGAAGGATGACGAGAACGCGAGGCGGGCACTGGAGCAGCTTCCGAAGCTTTTCGGCTGCCAGGTGCACACGACGGTGATCCTTTCGTCGGTGGATACGACTTCGTTCAAGCGCCTTGGTGTCCAGCTTACCTGCGAGGCGACGTATGAGGACAAGCAGCTGTACCACTGAGGGAGCCATGTGCGTTTCCGGGCAAAGGGACGGAAATCTGAAAAAAATAAGAGCGGAATATGAGGGGGCTTCTGTATTCCGGAAATGGGGAGAACGATGAAATTTTTACATGTGGATATGCGCCGTTTGGTTTTGGTTGTGGTGTCGGTCATCCTGATGGGATTTTTCCTTTCTTTTCTAAATCCCTGCGGTTTTGGGACGGATCCCTGTACCGTCATGAATCTGGCGATTTCGGGAAAAATTGGGTGGACACTGGGAAATTGGCAGGCGACCCTGAACTGTGTCCTGCTTGTGATCGTGATTTTGTTCGGACGGGATCAGATTGGCTGGGGAACGATCGCAAATATGTTCCTCGTCGGTTACAGCTTTGATTTTTTTACCTGGGTAAATTCCTTCTGGATTCCGGAAGGGGCGTTTGGCAGCATGATAGTGCGTGTGGCGGTGGCGGCAGCAGCACTCCTCGGTTTTGTGGTTGTGGCATCCTGTTACATGACTTCCGACCTCGGCACTTCGCCGTATGATGCAATTTGCTTTATGATCGCGTCACATCAGAAAAAACTTTCGTTCCGCGTGGTGCGCATCCTCTATGACGGGGCTGTCTGCCTGGTGGCGGTGATCTTCGGCACGAGGCTCGGCGTGGTCACGGTCGCGATGACCTTTTTACTGGGGCCTGTGATTGCGTGGATGAAGGTGCATGTGGTGGAGAAGTATCTGCCGTTAAAAAAGCCGGAAGGAGCCAAGGGCTGAGGAAGGATACGGGGGATTCCCTCCCGGGCGGTGGTGGATTTGTTTACAAAAGCCGGAAGCACTGCTTCCGGCTTTTGTAAGGTAAACCATAAATCTCATTGCAATGTGTTTTTGTAGGAAAGGGGGATAAAAATGGCAGAATGCATCCATGTAACCCACACATTTGAACCGGTTTTTGACAAGAATTGCAAGGTATTGATCCTTGGAACGTTTCCTTCCGTTAAATCAAGGGAGCAAAATTTTTATTACGGACACCCGCAGAACCGTTTTTGGCGCGTGTTGGCTGCGGTTTTTGGCTGCGCGCTCCCGGCGACGGTTCCCGAGAAAAAGAACATGCTCCTGCGGGAGCATGTCGCGGTCTGGGATGTGATTAAAAGCTGCGATATCACGGGTTCCTCCGATGCGTCCATCCGCAATGTACAGGTGAATGAAATCGGGCGTATTTTGGCAGCTGCACCAAACATCGGCATTTTTGCGAATGGCGCAAAGGCACATGAACTGTACCGGAAATACATGGAAGCCACGGCGGGGCGGCCTGCCGTCCGCCTGCCGTCCACAAGCCCGGCAAACGCTGCATGCGGGTTTGAGAAGCTCGTTTCGGCGTGGCAGGCGGTAAGGGGGTGATACGGTGCCCTAATTCTTCCGCTTGCGGGAAGGTCTTCCCGGCAGGAATTCTTTGATGATCCCGGGATGGAATAAAATCAGCAGCGGGAAAAGTTCCAATCTCCCGGCGAGCATATCAAACATCAGCACAAACTTACTACCTGTGCTGAAAATCCCGAAATTCTGTGTCGGGCCGACGAGTGCGAGGCCGGGACCGATGTTGTTGATCGTGGCGGCAACCGCCGTAAAATTAGTGATCAGATCCTTGCCCTCAAGTGAAAGCAGGAATATGGAAGCCGAAAATAACACAACAAAGGTGATAAAATATACATTGACGGCACGCACTACTTCATGCTCCACAGGCTTGTCCTCAAAATTGATTTTCTGTATACTCTTTGGGTGCAGGTAGGAATTCATTTCCTTTTTTACGGTCTTTAAAAGAATCACGATGCGGGAAACCTTGATGCCGCCCCCGGTGCTGCCCGCGCAGGCACCGATGAACATCAGGAAGACGAGCACGGTCTTTGAAGTCTGGGACCAGAGGTCGAAATCCGCCGTGGAAAACCCGGTAGTCGTGATGATCGAAGCGACCTGAAAGGCGGAATGGCGCAGTGCGTCCGCAGCCTTCATGGCGTTTTGCATCAAACTGATAAAAATGATCCCTGTGGAAGCGGCAATGATGAGGAAATAGTAGCGGACTTCCTCCATGCGCAGTGCGCGCTTTACCTGGCGGAACAGGATAAAGTAGTAGGCGTTAAAATTTACGCCGAACAGGATCATAAAAATTGTTGTCACCCATTGCAGGTACGGTGTATAGCTGCCGATGCTGTCGTTTTTGATGCCGAAGCCGCCGGTGCCCGCCGTGCCGAAACTGGTACACAGGGCATCAAAGAACGGCATTTTTCCGGCAAGGAGCAGGAGGAGCTCCAACACCGTCATCCCGAAGTAGATCACATAGAGGATGCGGGCGGAGGATTTCAGTTTTGGCACCAGTTTGCCGACGGACGGCCCCGGGCTCTCGGCTCGCATCAGGTTGATGTGGGAGCCGCCGCTCATCGGGATGATGGCAAGCAGGAAGACAAGCACGCCCATACCACCGATCCAATGGGTAAAACTGCGCCAGAGCAGGGAGGTGTGCGAGAGTGCTTCCACATCGGAAAGGATGCTGGCTCCCGTGGTCGTAAAGCCGGAAATGGTTTCAAACAGCGAGTCAGTGAAAGAAGGGATCTCGCCGGAAAACCAGAACGGCAGACAGCCAAAGAAGCTGAGCGCCACCCAGCTTAAGGTGGTGGCAACACAGCCTTCTTTCATGTAAAATACATTATTTTTTGGCTTTTTGTGCGTCATCAGATATCCTAAAACAAGGCAGATTGCTGCGACGGCAAGATAGTACAGTCCTTCCCTCTCGCGGTAGAACGCGGCAATGAGGCAGGGCAGGAGCAGCAAAGCCCCCTCGATTTTTAAAACATGTCCTAAAACATAGCGTATCATGGAGCGGTTCATACAAAATCCAAATCCTTTCCTTGCGGTTAAGCTTCTTCCAGTATATCCAGAATATTGTGAAACCCTGTGTGCGTTGTCACGATCATGACTGTGTCCCCGACATGGATGCAGTCCTGCCCGGTCGGGATGATGATTCTTCCCTTGCGGTAAATAAAGGAAACCAAAAGGTGTTTCTTTAAGGACAGATCCTTGAAAGCGATATTGGTCACAGCGGATTCACTCTCCACTAAAAATTCGATCGCCTCCACGCGGGAATCAAACATATGGTAGAGTGTTTCAATCTTATCGCTTGCTTTTGAATTTTTTTTCGCGCGCACATAGGCGATGATCGTCTCGGCAGTGATGTAGCGCGGGTAGACTACGCTGCCAAGGTCAAGTTCGCTGATGACATCCTTGAATGTGATGCGGTTGATCTTCGTGATGATCTTGGCGTTTGAGACCTGTTTTGCGTAGAGGGTGAGGAGGATGTTTTCCTCGTCAATGCCCGTGAGCGGCACAAAGGATTCCGCGTACTCGATGCCTTCTTCCTTCAACAGTTCCTCATTTGTGCCGTCGCCGTTGATGATGGTGGCTTTCGGCAAAAGGACGCTGAGTTCCTCGCAGCGCGCGGCATTGTTCTCTATGATCTTCACCTCAATCCCGACCGCTAACAGGCAGCTTGCGAGATAGTATGCTGCGCGCCCGCCGCCGATGATCATGGTGTTTTTTACCCGGTCGGACTTCATGCCGATGGCTTCCATAAAAAGCCTTGTATTTTTGCTGGAGGCGACGAAGGAAATCAGGTCGCCCGCTTTCATCTCAAAATTTCCGGAAGGGATGTACACTTCGCCGTCGCGCTCAATCGCGCACACGATGATGTTTGCTTTTTTGTCGCGCGCTGTGATAATCTTCCGGCTCAGATCCATGATGGTCATACCGTCAAGGATACTGCCCTCCGAGATGCGGAATTTTGCCATTTCTGCCTTTCCCTGTGCGAACGCGTTGACTTCTAAGGCGGTTGGCAGGGAGAGGATGCGGGCGGCTTCCTTTGCCGTCTCAAGTTCGGGGTTAATGATCATGGCAAGTCCCAGCCTCCCGCGCAGGTACTCGACCTCCGCGCTGTAGTCCGGGGTGCGCACGCGCGCGATAGCGGCGCAGTTGCCGACCTGGGTGGCGATCGTGCAGCACAAAAGGTTCAGCTCGTCCGAGTTGGTCACCGCGATGATAAGGTCTGCATCCTCAACGCCTGCTTCTTTCAGGACGTTGTAGCTGGCTCCGTTGCCGGTGATGGCTAGGACATCGTAAAGGTTGGATAGGGATTGCATTTTCTGCACGTTCTTGTCGATCAGTGTAATGTCATGGCCTTCTTTACATAACTGCTCGGTCAGGGTCGCACCGACCTTGCCGCAGCCGACAATGATGATGTTCAGGCCTTTATTGTCTGGTTTTGAATGTTTCACGGACTGCCTCTTTCTGCGGGCGCGGGTTGGTTGTAAGTGCGCCTGCGGTATTATGTCTTGCGGATATTATAGTCATGTCGTTCCGATATGGTGCCCCCGGCGGATGCACACGGTTCGCCGGGGAAGATGTCCTCCCTCCGGTCGGACGGC
>ERZ808040.181-NODE-181-length-61737-cov-10.936701_pt1 | contig 61737 bp, 71 predicted proteins | sample MGYA00380191_ERZ808040 | MGnify/ENA primary metagenome ERZ808040 (study PRJEB31490, sample SAMN06133395) | mouse gut metagenome | isolation source: J6 | host: mice | place: China: Chengdu | collected 2015-05 ...
GACAACAAATTTTTACATATCTGACTCATATCAACAAAGATTTTTTACCTGTAGACACAAGATTTTTTACAGCCTCGCCGCAACCGCGTAAGAGATCATTTCAACCATATATTTTATATAATCAGAGCGTTCATGATATCTGCTAAAAAAATACCTTGCACCCGTCGATGCATGTGCCACGGTTCCCCGTAATTTTCGTTTTATATTTTCATCGGCATGTATATAGTCATCAAACTTTTTCTTGTTTTTACCCATATCATGAAAAATACCGCATAACGACATGAGACTGGAGAGTCCACATCTCCCGCCTTTGTTACTACATAAAAATACAGTCTTTTTTGTATGTTCCGCTACAGATTCTTCTCTATGTAATCCATCCTCAGAAATGTGCGCAATCAAAAAACCACCTTCTCCTGTCATTTATGCTATATTCTTCAATCTTAAATTTACATTATAATCTCTTTTTCATCAAAATATTATTTATATTATACTTTATTAAATTATTTTTGTATACGATTACCTACTAAATTAATTCTCACTTTATTATTATAAAAAAATCAGAAATAAATCGTCTCCATCCGCATAACGGGCAAATTATTATTTTGAACATTTCTATTGTTTGAAACACAATAAATTCCAATATACTCAACCAGTTCAAACCCAAAAAAGACGAAGCGCCCTAAGGCGCCCCGTCTCCAGTTCATTACTCTATTGCACAACAACACGATCGTTTCTTTAATTAATTCCCGCTATGCCCAGTTCTCCATCTACAGACTTAAAAATGATATTCGGCGCAGCGTCTCCCATGATGACTCCTGCCATTGTCTCTTCCAATGTCGAAACATCCACCGCTGCGATCACAGAACACCTTTCCTCTGTAAAAATAACTTCCTCTCCCAAATCCATAAAAGCATCCTTATTTTCAACCACCTCACTGTTTACTGCAACCGGATAAAAACACAGATCGGCAAGCGCCTCCATATTTCTGTCTGCCACTGCCGCCTGAATCTTCTCCGCAAACGCTGCTGTCTCGCTGTTTTCTCCTTTTTCTTCCAGATCACTGTAGTTTTCATTCTTCTCTTCTGCTTCGCTCTCAGCCGGATCGTTTTCTTCCTGCAGCTCACTCATAGACGTATCCTCTGCCGGCCTGATGATCTCCACTTCCTTCGCTCCGCATCCCATACAGGCAATCATCATAATTACTGTAATTACTATCATCTTCCTCTTTTTCATAAACTTTCCTCCTCACATCATTTCCTGTTTTCTGCTGTTGCAGCACAAACCGCAGAATTATCATTTATTATATCCCAGTGATATTTCATCAGCAATTTCACTTTTTTCGCATATTGATACTAATTCTTCGCATCTTCGGAATTTAAGGGCCGAAGCAGTTGATAAAACGACCTAAGTCCGGTATAATTTCCGGTGACATTTTTATTCCTGTAAATAATAAAATGGGGCACGTTTCTGCAGAGTTAATGAATCACAGTTCAAATATGAAAGGATTCCCATATGAAAATAACGATTTGTGATGACAGTATTGAAGATTTGTTGAAAATAGAAGAATTATTATTGAAATATAAAACACTTTACCCCGGCAGGAATTTTGAACTGGAGAAGTTTTCCGATCCTTCCAGACTATCCCATACTATTTCCACAGGGAAATTGTCCGATATTTATATCCTGGATATGCTGATGCCAAAGCGCACGGGAATTGATCTTGCTCACCAAATCCGGGAAGCCGGATGTGAAAGCGCGATCATCTATATCACATCTTCCGATGATTATGCACTGGATGCCTACGAAGTACGCGCAATAAGATATCTGCTGAAACCGATCAATGAAGAGAAACTTTTCGAGGCGCTGCATTACAGTCTGACTTATACGAAAGTCAAAAATGAACCGATCTATCTGGTCAAGACAAAAGAAGGACTGGTGCAAACGTCTTATTCCCAGATAGAATACATTGAAAACGCCAGCAGGAAACTGGAAGTGCATCTGGTAAGCGGAGAAATACTCAAAAGCCTCTTTATCAGACAGTCTTTTGAAGAAGAGACACGAGAGATCGCACAAATGCGCAATTTCCTGCAAGTCCACAAATCTTTTCTTGTCAACCTCGACCACGTAAAACGACTCACGGTTGACAGTATAATCATGAAGTCCGGCAGACAGCTTCCTGTCAGTAAAACGAAAGCCGCCAAAGTCAAGCGGGAATATCTTCTTTTTGTTTCCGGAAAATACAAATAACAGGCAAAGAGAAAGGCATGGTGATCAAAATGGTCTATTTCAAAGATATATCTTATATGCTGAGCCATGTATTTTTTATGGTGTTTATCTATCTGTTTTTAGTACATCGTTATTCTAAAAAAGCAACGCTGTGCATCTGCTTTATATCGTGTTCCGTTTTGAATCTGTTCGACTTCTTTAAACTGAACCTGTTCCCGGACAGCCGCTTAATTTACTTGTTTTCAACGCTCATACAAATTGTCATATCCCAGTGCACAGGACTGTTCATTTCGAAAAAAAGGGACAGCAGAGTGCTTTTTATCAGCCTGAGTGCATCTAATTATGTCATCGTAGGGAGTATAACGGCATCTATTCTGTATATATGCACCGGCAGTATACATCTGGCCCTGGCCGGAAATATTCTGATGCACCTTACTATTTTACTGATTCTGCATTTTAAGATCGGAAATATATTTCATAAGTTTTTCGAACGTGATCTGGGAAAAAGCTGGTGGGAGTTATGCCTGATCCCCGTATTCTTTTTTTGCAGTTTTTCCTGCCTTTCCTTTTTCCCTTTTACGCTTTATGAATTTCCCGAAAATATACTTGTCAGTATCTTTCTGATGATCACGATGCTCGTGTCCTATGTGGTAGTACTCCGTTATTTGGACAGCGAAGCAAAGAAGGTAGAAGGCTATTGGAAAAATGTAATGTTTGAATCCTATATTAAAGGACTGGAAAGCCAGAATTATCTGGTGGAACATGCCGAACGTAATCTGAAAATACTGCGGCACGACATGCGGCACTACTCCATGATGATAAATTCCCTGTTGGACCAAAAGGCGTATGATGAAATCAGAAAAATAGCGGGACATATCAATGAAGTCGTGGACGAGAATAAGGTGGAACGGTATTGCGAAAATCTGGTTGTCAACACAATCCTTCTGAAAATGACCGCACAGGCCAAATCTTTTCAGATCACACTGAACACGGATATACTGATATCCAGGCAGCTCCCGGTCAACGAGTATGAGTTCGCTCTTGTTCTTGCAAATCTTTTGGAAAATGCCGTATTCAGCGTAAAAGATCTGGAACAGGGTAAAAGATATATTCATGCAAAGATCCATTGTACATCCGAATATCTGTTAATCGATATGAGCAACGAATACGAGAAAGAAATCCATTTTGATTCGCTGACCGGACTTCCTCAAAGTGAAAAAGGGAAAAGCCATGGTCTTGGAATGCAGAGCGTACTGGCCTTTGCGGATAAGCTGGGCGCAAACATCGACTGTTACTGTGAGAACAATCTATTCCGGATCATACTGTTTGCTGATTTTGACTGATGATGTGCGAAATTTTACCTGCCTTTTGCGTAGAAGCGGAAAACTTGAAATCCTGTTGAAATGATATAATGTTACTATGCAGAAAACATTTAATAAATATACCATCATTATCATAACGATCGCTATATCCGTAATTCTTTTCATTAATTTTTTGTTTCATCTAAATTTGCTCAAAACACAACAGTTCAACACTTTTTTTGCCAAAACGGAGCAGATGATACATACATTAGAAAATAACCGGATGGAGCTTGATCTGTTAAGAAAAAATCTTGATGAAGATTATCTGACAAGAGCCAGAGCGGCTGCATATGTACTGGACAGACAGAAAGATGTATCTATGGATGTGGCACAAATGCAGTATCTGGCTGATCTGTTGAATGTAGATGAACTTCATATCATTAACGAAAACGGCATCATCGCCTCGTCATCAGTTTCGCAATATGTCGGTATAGATATGGCTGACCATAAACAGACGCGCCCATTTCTGGACCTTTTAGGCGGTGACAGCGAAGAGGCCTACCTGATTCAGGAAGCCCAGCCTAATGCAGCGGAAGACAAAATCATGCAGTATGTAGGCGTTGCCGGAAAGGGGCAGATCGGCGTAGTCCAGGTAGGCTTTACCCCTACCAGACAGCTGGAAGCACAATCCAGAAATACATATGACTACATTTTCTCCAAATTCCCCACAGATATTGATGAAGAGCTCTTTGTGGTCGACATTTCCACGCAAACCGTTCTGGGGCATTCCGCCGGCCTGCACAAAGACTTAAACGCCGACTGTTACCGTTTAGATTCACTTCTTGACTGCGAAAAAGGCGCGTACCGGGAAGGAACTGATGGAACGGTCATGTATGTGGTCAGCAGACGTTATGATGATGTCCTGCTGTGCGCCGCCCTGCCCCGCAGCGTACTTTTCCAGAAATTGTGGAAAAATATGACTGCAACTTTTTTCTATCTTCTTTTCATTGAAACCGTAATCGTTTTCCTTTTAAATTACCTGATCAAAAGAAAAGTCATAAACGGGATTCACAGCATCATAGGCACTCTGGATTCCATAACCAAAGGCAATCTTGATGTTGAGGCAGATGTGTCTGGAAACCGTGAGTTTGAAATCCTGAGCACAGGTATTAACGCTATGGTCAAAAGTATCGTCAATCTCTCTGACCGCATCTCGGCCATTATAGAGATGAGCGGGATTCCTCTTGCGGCATTTGAATATGAACGGAGCATCAATCGTGTGTTCGTCACATCCGGCTTAAGCAGACTGCTGGGGTTATCCGAAAAAGAGGCGGCCCTGCTTTATCAGAATGCCGCGACATTTGACAACTATATCCGTTCCGTTACCCGGAATCCTATGAAAGGCGAAGAAAACATTTACCGGTTCGCACAAGACAAATACCTGCAGATCTACTTATCGGAATCCTCCGACGGTTATCTTGGCGTCATCACCGATGTTACCAAAGATATCCGGCAAAAAACAATGCTGCATTATGAAAACACCCATGATCCCCTGACCGGACTGTATAAATTTGATTATTTTAAGGAAATATCCGCAGAAATATTGAGAAAAGCGAATCCTGAAAAACTGTCTGCCGTTGCTATGATCGATCTGGATTATTTTAAGTCCATAAACGACACATATGGACATGATGCCGGAGATCGTTACTTACAAGCTTTCGCCGATGTCATGAAATCCATGCCCGTAGAGCATTTTTTGTATGCAAGACGCTCCGGGGATGAATTTTGTATGCTGTTATACGACTGTGTCGACAGCGCCGAGGTCCTAAGCTGCCTGAATGCCTTTTACGAAGCACTGCACAAAAAAGAGGTTCTTCTGTCCGATACGCAGTCCAAAACAATCAGCGCTTCCTGCGGCTTTGTCCTGACAGATAACATCGAAAACAGCATTACAGAACTTCTGCGCCGTGCGGATGAAGCGCTCTATGAGGTAAAACGAAATACGAAAGGGGTATATGGAGAATATTACAAAGAATGCAGGCATTCCACAAACTCCTTTGGCTTTTCTATATGAATGCCATGTCCGCATTCAAAGCGCACAATCTTACAATCAGCAATAAGTCCTGCCATCTTTCCCAAGTCCTCTTCACTTAACGCCGCAAGCAGGATCCCCTCTTCGCTGACACTGGTCTTTGCCTTCATAAATACTGTCCGGCATTTGATATTTTTTAAAATATCTTCATGCAGTACTGCGCTGTGAAAGCTGTTATTATAGAATGTTTCCCCAAACAGCGGGTCATAGTTGTTCATGCCCTGAAAGCCGCTGAGCGCATACTTCGGCCAGAACATCACTTTTAAATTTTTATCGGGATGTTTCTTCCTGTATTTAGCCGCCATTCCTGTGAGTTTCTGCTTTACTTTTTCTCTTGATTTTTCAGGGAAAAAATTCCATGCGTATTGATTGCTGAAATAGTACAGTACAAAATCCCTGCTTTCCGACTGATTGATGAATCTGTGGCAGATTGTAGACAAATCAATATAATTAAAAGTGCCTTTCCGCCTTTCCCCCTGTGAAGAGAAAAACGGCGGATCCTCTAAGATCAGGCAGCTGCAAAGTTCTGTAGCAGAAGCAATGTAAGCCGCAATCAATCCTCCGGAGGAATGGCCCAAAAGATACACTTTCTCCTTTACCACGTCTTCAATAAAGCTGCCGACTGCCTTACTGATATCAACTATATTATACCGTGCGGCATCGTGCAGACTTTCACCATGCCCATAACAGTCTACGGAATAAATATGATAGCGTTTAGATAATCTCTCCCATACATTTCCAAAACTTGCAGCATCTACTCCCTGCGCATGAATGAGGACCAGGGGCTGCAGATCGTTTTTTATTTCATAGTAATTAAGGCGTATATCCTGTTTATGATATAATTTTTTCTCTACCATATTCATTTCCCTTTCACATATCAAATCTTTATTCCCTCAGATCCGTCTGTGACCGCTCCGCTGACAGTCCCCATCTCATTCCAAATTTTCACGCATACGCCGTACATAAAGCCTTCTATCAGAGAACGGACAAAATATCGCAGGCAATCGGAGTATAAAACATTTCCGCTGCCTTCGCCCGGTCGGTTGTCTGGCTCAAAATCCACATCAGCTTTGCTATCACGGCCTCGGTTGTCATGTCGTAAGCTTCCAGTATCGGCAGACTCTGCTTGATTCGGTTTCCTACATGATAAACGGACAGATCGCTGCCCTCGTTTTCCACCTGGGTAGTCAATACGACTGTCTTACCGGCATCCAGTCCTCTTTTTACCGTCTCATAAAAGCTTCCTGTTTCATAAACCGGCAATCCGCCTACGCCAAAGCTCTCAATGATCAATGCGCTGCTTCGTTCCAAAAGATATTCCAGAACCCCGCAATCTATTCCCGGCACTAACTTTAACAGCGCCACCTTAGAATCCAGCGTTTCATAAAACCTGACCGACGCGCTGCTCTCCGGCCTGATATATTGAAATATACGGCCATCCTGCACCATTCCCACAATCGGATAATTGATACTTGAAAATGCTTCAAAACTTTTGCTGCGAGTCTTTCGGGCCCTGGTTCCCATGATTATTTTACCGTTAAAGACCAGCATCACACCAAACATAGCAGACGCCGCCACCGTAAAAGCATCCCGAAGATTCTGCTTACTATCTGTCGTTTCATATCCTATAGGTTTCTGGGCTCCCGTAAGAACGATCGGCTTAAGACTGTTCTGAATCAGATAACTGAGACCGGCCGCAGTATATGCCATCGTATCCGTACCATGGCTCACCACGAAGCCATCATATTTCTCATAGCATTCATGTATCGCCTGTGCAATACGTATCCAATGTTCCGGACGGATATTCGTACTGTCCAAACTAAAAAGCTGGATACAGTCTACGGTACAGATTCCGGAAATATCCGGAACATATCGTAATAACTGTCTGCTTGTCAGCTCCGGCACCAATCCGCTATCGCCCATTTCCGAAGCGATAGTGCCTCCCGTCCCAATAAGAAGTATCCGCTTTTTATCCATTTTACAAGTGATATCCTTTCTTCAACCCTGCATATATTTGTCAGGTAGAATTTCTTTTTTCCAGCAAATACCGCTTCCGATATTTAAGCTGCACATATTTCATTATCCTCTGATAGTAGATGGGATTGGCTGCACCGCCAAGTATTCCTACAACCGGCAGTCCCTGAATAAACTTTAGAACCAGCATCTGTGTCGCAAGAGCATTCGCTGTCTTCTCAATCTGTTGTTTTAACTCATCTTCTTCGGGAATCCTGTTTACAGCACAGTCTATGGACACATCATTTGCAGCATTCAGGGCAATCCATTCCTCCCCGGATGCCATAGATGTCTCTATCAATTTAAGTATCCGCATCTTTTCTTCCATTGCCTCGTAATCAAACCCATACTTCAGCGCTGTTTCATATATACCACGCAGTAATACTCCCAGCCAGATCACAATATCCGGAAGTCCGATTCCGAGCACCCCAAGTCCCACCCCTTCAACAGTCGTAACTACGGTATTGAGCACATTACTGCCGGAAGCTCCTGAACGGATCCTTGCAATTTCTTTTCGACTGCCTTTAATATCCATTGCATAATCATTGATCTGAAATTCTTTTGCAATAGACTCTTTGTCGTAAGTCTTCTCTATGATCACCGTACCTTTCTCAAAAATAAGGTAGAATGCTTTCGAAAAGGCTTTCTGCAAACCCGACATAACCTTTTCAGGAATTTTGTTTTCCAGTTCCGCTTTCCATGACGGAGCATCTTTATGCTTTTGCGCAGATCGGATCAGCCTGCCTTCTTCCCGCTCGATTTTCTGCAGTTCCTTTTCCAGCGGCGATAGCTTTGATTTGAATACCCTCATTCTCTACTCTCCTTGAAGATTCTATTCAAATTCTCCTGTTTATCATATTTCATTTGACGGTGAAATTCAACAGTATCTGTATTTTCTTAAAACATATTTTTATATTTTAAAAGCGAAGAGCCTTCACGCTCTCCGCTTCCTGTCCTTCACCTTACAATACATTGCCGCCACTGCCGTACTGATAAACGTCGCCACAATCGCCGGTGCAATTACGGCCGTCGGATTCACGCTTCCGTATTGCTGTCTGTAAACGATCATATTGACCGGAATAAGCTGCAGGGATGAAATATTCAGTATCAGAAAATTACACATTTCCTTCGAAGCCGACCGTTCCCTTTTTCCCATACCCACAACTGATAAACCGGCTTTGGACGGCCTGCCGCCTTTCGTTCCTTTGTCTGTTTCCGGCAGATACTCGGGATTCCCCCGCTCGGCTTCCAGCTTCGCCAGTTCCTCCATTGCTTTCAGGCCCGCCGGTGTGCAGGCCCAGCCAAGTCCCAGAATATTCGCGATCAGGTTCGTGGATATGTAACCTCTTGCCGGATGATCCCGTGGAATATTAGGAAAGAGAAAGGTGATAAAAGGCGATATCCCCCTTGTCAGCTTCGAGATCAATCCTGATTTCTGCGCAATCTCCATCAGGCCCACCCACAATGCCATGACACCGATCATCGTGATGCATAAAGAGACTGCTTCCCCTGCGGAATCCAGCGCCGCTTTTGACACGGCCTCCATGTTTCCGCTGAAAGCCCCGTAAACAATCCCGATTAAAATCATAAACGCCCAAATATAGTTAAGCATAGACATAAAAAGCACGACTATGAAAAATCATAAACGCGCCGTTCCCTTTTTGATGTTAGTTATATTATATGTGAGCAGATACTATGAAATTATATTTTTTATTTGAAAATTATGACCTGGCAAAAAACGCGCTTAGAAAAGAATATTTTGGGTGAAATGGAATTCATTACATATCTTCACTCATTACTAACCTCCATTCAGGATCATTTGAGCAGACTCCAGAATGATTCCCCAAATTATGGCTTCGTTCATTATGATTTGAACTGTCCTGTCTGATCACATCCCGGTGCAGACGCTGGTTTTCTTTCCATGAAACAGAATATGGCACCGCACAACATCATAAAGCAGCATAGCATATGCCGCATAAAACAATCCCATGCTATAGATCATATACCGGGGTTGTGTGAAAATAATCAGTCCCACCACGAGAGAATTGATCACAATCCCCATCATGACAATGAAGGCAAATGCAAGGCTTCTCTCGATCTGCATTTCCATTTCCTTCAACTTTTTCTTCTGCAATATCAGATATCCTGCTGCCGCCGCAAAACCCAGATACGCGGCAGCGGCATAAATACTAAGCAGATGCCCGGCACGCGCAACGGAATTGACCAGTCCCTTCAGGACATTGTAACAATACACCTGCAGCATAGGCATCAGATTCTGCTTAAACAGCGTACGGGTCATTTCTCCGCAGATCTCGTCATATTTCAGCGCCGCTTCTACAATTGTGTAATCATAATGTCCGGCAATATATCCATCTACAACAGGATTGATAATACCATAACCGATCGCATCATAGCTGTCTGCGTAATGGCTCGACATGGAAAGCCAATCGCCCTGTGCATAGGCATATAAAAGTTTCTGCTCGTCCGCCTGTTTCATGATCTCCAAATATAATTCCTTTACTGTTTCATCGGTAAACAGCAGCTTGTCTTTCTCCGCATCCGAAGAATACAGCAAAGTGCATAAAACGCCCATGGAATTATGGCAATGCTCTATCCATACGCCGCGTACAGCATAGTTATATAACCTGTCCGTTACTTTACAGGCTGCAAGTACCGATACCATTAACAGCATCAGGCAAAGAAATTGTCTGACTTTTCTGTTTCGTATCAGAATGTACCACCCAAAAACCGCGCCCATGATCAGTATGGTGATCATCATCTGTTTTCGTAAACTGATCAGTAGAAAAGAAAGAATCAATGTCCACAGCAAATGGCATTTCCGGCCGCCGGCCACATAAAGATACAATTCCAATATAAAAAGAACGAACAGGGAAAGTCCCAGTCCCTCGGTCATGATGCAATCCGTATAAACGGATCCTCTGACTGCTGCAAATCTGCAGAGCAAAACGACAGCAAACTGAAATACGATCGCCGCAATCTGCAGCAAGGTACTTTGATCTTTGGTTCTTTTAATCACAAATCCCGCATACCATGCACTAAATCCGGCCAGAAGGCTCTGCAATATAACGGTCACGATATAAGCATCCGCTTCCGCTGCATTTCCTGCCCCCCGGATCCTTGTGAGCGCAAGAAAAGCAGGATACAACGGTTCTCTTGATATATCCATAAAAGCATAACTTGCGGAATCCGCACACCATACGGGGCCGTCAAAGAAAGGAAACAGAAGATAAAACAAAAGACAGACCGCTAACAGAACCACCTCCATAACCACTTTTTTCTTTCTGTTTATGGCTGTATCTGTTTGTATGATCTGCCTCATAAATTCCGTACTCCTTTTTATCCGGTCACTGCACTTTTTCTATCTTACCATTCGATCACCGCAGACCCCCAGGTAAGTCCTCCTCCGAATCCCGAAAGCACGATCTTCATACCAGGTTTTAACATTCCTTTCCGGTTCATTTCATCGAGCAGGATCGGTACACTGGCCGCCGAGATATTGCCGCAATGGTCCAAACTGGTAGGAAATTTGTCCTCGGATACTTTTAAACGCTTTGCCACGGACTGAATGATTCTGATATTGGCCTGATGCAGTGCAAAATAATCAATATCCTCTACACTTAGTCCTGCCTGATCCAATACCTTCTGAATAGAGGCAGGCACCGTCGTAACCGCAAATTTATAAACTTCCTGCCCATCCATATGAGTATAGCTCAAATCCGCAGGATTTTCCACCAAAGGATTATTATTTTTTCTGTTTTCGCATAATAAAACCTTTCCTTTTGCTCCGTCGGAGCCCTGATCGTACGCCAGCAGTCCTGCTGTATCCCCGCGTACTACCGCGGCTCCGGCGCCGTCTCCAAACAAAACACAGGTGCTCCTGTCGTTCCAGTCCATTATTTTAGAAAGCGTCTCCGCTCCGAGAATCAGCGCTGTCTTATAGATACCGGTCTGAAGATAAGCATCTGCCGTGTGCAGTGCAAACATAAAACCGGAACAGGCTGCATTGATATCAAACGCAACAGCATTTTCCGCACCGATCTGCGCCTGTACTTCACACGCCGTAGACGGTGTTACACAGTCCCCCGTAATGGTGCCGACAATGATCAAATCAATTTCCTGTGGAGAAACACCCGCATTTTCCATGGCGCGTTCTGCCGCCGCAACAGACATGGATGCCGTCGTCTCTTCCTTTACCAGTCTGCGTTCTCTGATTCCGGTACGACTGCTTATCCACTCGTCGGATGTATCCATGATCTTTGACAGATCATCATTTGTCACGACCGTTTCCGGCAGATAGCTTCCGGTTCCTATTATTCTTGTCCTCATCCTCTTATCCTATCCTCTCTGCATCCATTTATGTCTTAACGGCTCGCGGAGCGCCCGAAACTGCATGGCAATTCGGGCTGTCCAATCCGCCGGACCCGCGCATATCCTATTTTTAAGGACGAAATTCATCCATAATGTCTTTTACATGTTCCATCCGCTCTGCGCGGTAAGCATTGGCCCCGCAGAATAAAAGCGCATTGTCCACATCCCCTGCCGCAGCATTTACAAGCGCCTCCGTAATGCAGTACGGCGTCTCTTCCGGTTTACAGGTACTGACGCACAGATGACATTTCCCGTGGGGGATTTTTCCCTGCGCCGCCTTTTTCATAAACGGATTTAAGATCGCCCGTCCCGGCATTCCGACAGGACTTTTCACAATAACGATATCCTCTTTCCGGGCATTGATATAGCTGCGCTTATAGGCATCATCCGCATCACACTCATAAGTTGTGACGAATCTGGTCGCCATCTGCACGCCGGATGCTCCCAGTTCCAGATAGTGCTCCATATCTTCTCTCGTGTAAATTCCGCCTGCCATAATAACGGGTATATCCGTATTGTTTTCCTTCGCCGTCTCGTTTACCGTTTGAATAATCTTTCCTACCTCTTCATCATAATGAAGATTTTCAATATCCGATAACTGCTCCTTTGAGAAACCGAGGTGTCCGCCCGCCAGCGGCCCCTCCACAACAACGGCATCCGGAAGTCTGCGGTATTTCTTCATCCAATATTTCATGATGACCTGTACGGATTTCACACTGGAAACGATCGGCAGCAGCTTTGTTTTCACATTTTGCACGAGCGCAGGCAGGTTCATCGGCAGCCCGGCTCCTGAGATAATCAGGTCGACACCGGCTTCTACGGCCGCCTTTACATAGTCTTCATATCTGCGTGTGGCCATCATGATATTGACGCCGATAATTCCGTTTCCGGCAAGCTCCCGCGCTTTGGCGATCTCTGTTTTGATCGCCTTTAAATTACATCCGATCGGATCTTTATCAAAATCATGATCGCGGTATCCGATCTGCGCCGTCGATATGATACCGATACCGCCCTGCGCTGCAACGGCGCCCGCAAGTCCCGAAAGACTGATACCTACGCCCATTCCGCCCTGTATCACAGGTATTTTCGCTGTCAGATCTCCTATCACAAGAGGTTTTATATTCATTGTTATACTCCATTCTGCTACCGCGATTGCCATTTATCCGGCTCATTTAATTGCAAATGTAAGCTCCGCCGATGTTACCAATTTGCCAGCGACATAGGCTTTCGCGCTGCCGACGCCGATAGGTCCTTTTACCTTGATGATCTGTGTTTCAAGCGTCAGAACGTCTCCCGGCGTTACCTTTCCTTTGAATTTGGCAGAATTGACAGCGGCAAAATAAGCGGTCTTTCCCCGAAATTTCGGCTGGCTTAAGATCGCTACCGCACCTGCCTGCGCAAGCGCTTCTATAATCAGTACGCCCGGCATGACCGGTTCATCCGGAAAGTGTCCTGCGAAATAAGGTTCGTTATAAGAAACACATTTTCTGGCCACCGCTTTTACGCCCGGTTCCAGTTCTTCCACCGTATCAAGCAGCATAAAAGGCTGCCTGTGCGGGATAATCTCCATAATTTCTTTTGCACTTAAAACCGACATATCCATTCTCCTTTTTTCATTCTCTTTTCCAGCCGTCATATGACAGAACTGTCATATATGCCATCAATCCGTATATTTTTTTACAAGTATACTCGCATTGTGTCCGCCAAATCCCAAAGAATTAGAAAGCGCATACATGAAATCACCTGTAACCGGTTCTTTACAATAATCCAGATCACATTCTTCGTCCGGCACCTGATAGCCGACTGTCTGATGAATATATCCTTCTTCCAATTCCTTTACGCAGGTCACGAATTCAATAGCTCCTGCCGCGCCGAGAAGATGTCCTACCATGGATTTGGTAGAATTGATCCTGATCCTGCCGGCGTGTTCGCCGAAAGCAAGCTTGATCGCTCTTGTCTCAAACAGATCGTTATGATGCGTACTCGTTCCATGTGCATTGATATAAGTTATATCCTCCATAGCGACTCCTGCATCCGCTGCCGCATATTCCATCGCCTTCGCCGCACCGGAACCGTCCTCTGCCGGAGAGGTGATATGAAAAGCATCCGAAGAACATCCGTATCCGACTACTTCCGCATAAATTCTGGCTCCTCTTGCCTTAGCGTGTTCCAGTTCCTCCAGGACAACGACTGCGGAACCTTCTCCCATTACAAAACCGCTTCTTTCCTTATCAAACGGTATAGAGCATCTCGCCGGATCATCTGATGAGGTAAGCGCCGTCAAAGCGGAAAAACCTGCGATTCCGATCGGTGTAACGCTGCTTTCCGTACCGCCTGCAATCATAACTTCCGCATCTCCGTACTGAATGGTACGATATGCCTCACCGATGGAGTTGGTTCCCGTTGCACATGCCGTCACCACGTTGATACTTTTCCCTTTTAATCCGAATTGAATGGATACGTTTCCTGCCGCCATATTACAGATCATAAGCGGCACCAATAACGGTTCTACGCGGGAAGGCCCTTTTTCCAGCAAACGGGAATGCGCCCGCTCCATGGCCTGCAAAGAACCGATACCGGAACCGACGGAAACGCCCACACGGAAAGGATCCTCTTTCTCCATATCAAGTCCTGCATCTTCCATGGCTTCTTTTGTAGCTGCAACCGCATACTGGCAAAACAGTTCCATTCTTTTGGCTGCTTTAAAATCCATATAATTTTTGCCTTCAAAACCTTTTACTTCCGCCGCCAGCCTGCACTTATATTCCGAAGCGTCGAATCTGGTGATCTCACCAAAACCTGTTTTTCCTTCTTTTACACTCTTCCAAAATTCCTCTACACTCAGGCCGATCGGCGTAATAGCGCCCATACCCGTTACTACTACTCTTCTGCTCATTTCTGTTATTGCTCCTTTCCCCGGCTCACGGATATCTCCGCAGCATCTGCTTAACCTTACTATCCTTAGATCGCCATTCCGCCGTCTACGGAAATAACCTGTCCCGTAATATACGACGCTTTATCGCTTGCCAGAAATGCAACCGTTTCTGCAATATCTGCAGGCGTCCCGACCCTTCTTAACGGAATCTGGGACAATGTTGCTTCCTTCGCCGCTTCAGTCATAGCCTGCGTCATATCCGTATCGATATATCCCGGCGCGACCGCATTAACGGTGATCCCTCTGCTGGCAAGCTCCCTTGCCATCGATTTGGTAAGTCCGATCACCCCCGCCTTAGATGCGGCGTAATTGGCCTGCCCGGCATTCCCCAGAATGCCCGATACGGAAGAAAGATTGATAATTCTTCCGGCTTTCTGTTTTAAAAACGGACGATACATATGCTTCATAGTGTTAAACGTCCCTTTCAAATTTGTCTGAATGACTGTATCAAACTCTTCTTCCGTCATTTTGATCATCAGATTATCTCTGGTAATTCCTGCATTATTGACTAAAATATCGATATGCCCAAACGCCGCAAGCATATCGGTTATCATGTTCCCGCAAGCCTCATGATCGGCTACCGTACACTGCACGGCTGCCGCTTTTCTGCCCATGCTCTCAATCTCGCGGACTACTTCTTTTGCTTTATCCGCCGAACCGTTGTAGTTCACGATTACATCCGCTCCATATCCCGCCAACGTCAATGCAATCTGCCGCCCGATCCCGCGTCCCGCTCCTGTGACAAGAGCAACTTTTCCTGTTAACATTCCTGCATACTCCTTTCTTTTTTACCTGATCCGGACGATTAAACGCTGCAGCGTTTACAGCTCTCTTAACTTCTCCAGATCTTCTACTTTCTCTATATTCAAAACTTTCACATCCCTGTTAATCTTTCTCATAAATCCTGACAGTGTCTTTCCGGGCCCGATTTCAATAAACGTATCGACACCGTCCATGATCATCTTCTCAATCGTCTGCTGCCATCTGACAGAAGAAGATACCTGTTTTTCCAACAACGGTTTCACATCCTCTTTCTTTATTACATAATCAGCCGTCACATTCGCTATATAAGGGATCTGAATGTCATTGATCGATACGGTCTCCAGTTCCTTTGCCAGTTTCTCGCCTGCTCCGACAAGCAGTGAAGAATGGAACGGACCGCTTACTTTAAGCGGTACACATCTTTTCGCTCCTGCCTGCGTCAGTTTCTCTACCGCCGTCTGTACGGCTTCTTCTTCTCCCGTAATAACGATCTGTCCCGGGCAGTTATAGTTGGCAATAGACACCATCCCGGGCGTTTCATCACATACTTTTTCGATCACTTCCGTCTCTAAACCAAGAACCGCTACCATAGCGCCGCCGTTTGGTACCGCTTCCTGCATGTAGATCCCTCTTTTTCTGACAATTTTAAATACATCTTCCGGCGACATGATCCTTCCAGCCGCAAGCGCACCATATTCTCCAAGACTGAGGCCGGCCGTAACGTCCGGTTTGATGCCCTTTTCCTCTACCGCTTTCAGCATAGCAACCTCCGCTGCCAGCATGGCAATCTGCGTATATTCCGTTATATTGATCTGTTCGTTCTCTTCAAAGCACAATGCTTCCACGTCCAGGCCGCTTGCGGCTCCTGCCAGCTGAAACATCTCTTTGCTAACGGGAATCTGCTCGTAAAAATCTTTTCCCATCCCTACATACTGCGCTCCCTGTCCCGGGAACATAAATGCTGTTTTACCCATACGAATTTCCCTCGATTCTAATATTTTGATATTCAAAGTATTTGGTTATTGAAAAGCGCAAGCGTGGCAGCTTGCGCTTCCTGAATCTGCTAACGCAAATGTTTATCAAATTTATATCACATGGCTGTTGCTATGTAGTATGCAAAAGCTCTAATGCCTGCGCCATAATCTCCTGGATCATTTCCGCACAGGTCTGTTCCTTTTTTACAAGACCGGCAATCTGTCCTGCCATAATGGATCCTTCCGTTACATCGCCTTCTACGACTGCCCGTCTCAGACCGCCCAACGTCAGCTTTTCCAGTTCTTCCAATGTTGCGCCGTTTTGTTCCAATTTCAGATATTCTCTTGTTGTTTTGTTACGGATACAACGGATCGGATGTCCCGTTGATCTGCCCGTAACCGCAGTATCGATATCTTTGGCTGCAATCACTTTCTGCTTATAATTCTCATGCACGATCGATTCCCTGGCAACAACGAACCTTGTCCCCAGCTGAACCGCCTGTGCCCCCAACATCATCGCTGCCGCGAAGCCTCTGCCATCTGCAATACCTCCCGCCGCAATAACAGGAATGCTGACCGCATCCACTACCTGCGGAACCAAAGTCATTGTCGTCGCTTCTCCGATATGTCCGCCGGACTCTGTGCCCTCGGCCACTACCGCATCCGCACCTGCACGCTCCATCATCTTCGCAAGCGCCACACTTGCCACAACGGGAATCACCTTAATACCTGCCTCTTTCCACATAGCCATGTATTTACCGGGATTGCCCGCTCCTGTTGTAACAACTTTAACGCCCTCATCGACGATGATCTGCGCAATCTCATCCGCCTCCGGATTCATCAGCATTAGATTGACGCCAAAAGGTTTCTCGGTTATTTCTTTTACTTTCTGTATCTGCTCTCTGACAAAAGCAGCCGGTGCGCCGCCCGCACCGATTATTCCGAGTCCGCCGGCCTCTGAAACGGCCGATGCCAGATGATATTCCGCAACCCATGCCATGCCGCCCTGGATGATCGGGTATTCAATTCCCAGAAGCTCCGTAATCTTTGTTTTCATAATCAAATCCTTATTCTTTCTGAAACGTACGCTGCTTATGCGTCTACGCCTTTGCTTTTCATATATTCAATAACAGCTCCTACTGTTGTGATCTGCTCTAAATCTTCTGAAGGAATCTCTACGCCGTACTCTTCTTCAAAAGCCATAACAAGTTCAAACAAGTCAAGTGAGTCTGCTCCCAGATCGTCTTTAAAAGAAGATTCTTCTGTGATTTCGATACCGTCTAAGTTTAATTGCTCCTGAATGATTTCTTTTACTCTTTCTAACATTTTCTTATCTCCTTTTCCATTCTAGAAATTTTCATGGCAAAAAATAGTTTGACATTCAAAGTATATTCTTTGCTCACATGTTTGTCAATCTTATTTTACGTATTTTATCAGTTTTGTCAATTCACTTCTGTAAGAAATATTGATAAATCTCTCTTTTTGTAACCCCCCTGTCCTTCGCAACCTGTTTCATCGCACTTTTTTTGTCCATTCCCTCCTTCTCGTAATATGCCATATGTTCCTCGACAGTCATTTCCTGAAAGGCAAGTCTTTCCTCTTCTTTTATCGCCAGACGGCTTCTTCCCTCGAGCACCAGGACATACTCTCCGCGAGGCTCTTCTTCCTCATAGTATGCCAGCGCGCCTTCCAGTGTTGTCGGCAGGATTGTCTCAAATTTCTTCGTAAGCTCCCTGCACAAGGTTATTTTCCGTTCCCCTACTGTATCGTATATTTCCCGCAGCGTTTTCACAAGACGGTGCGGCGCTTCATACAAAATGATGGTTCGGGTTTCTTCCCGAAGCTCTTCCAGTATTTCCGCCTTTTCTTTTTTGTCGGAAGGAAGAAATCCTTCAAAGCAGAAACGTCTCGTGCCAAGTCCGGATAAAGTCAGGGCCGTAATGCAGGCCGACGCTCCCGGCAGAGAGGTAACGGCGATTCCCGCCTCCATACATTTCTGCACAAGGATTTCTCCCGGATCGGAAACCGCCGGTGTTCCCGCATCGGTGATCAGCGCGATATTCTTCCCCTGTATCAGCTGTTCTACAAGGTAGTCTGCTTTTTCTATTTTATTATATTCATGATAACTGGTCATAGAAGTTTTTATTGCAAAATGATTGAGCAGTTTGAGGCTGTTGCGCGTATCTTCCGCCGCAATGATATCCACGGCCTGCAATGTCTCTATAACCCGGGGCGTCATATCTTTCAGATTCCCGATCGGCGTTGCACACAGATATAAAGTCCCTGTCATTTCCAAACCTGTCCTTTCTCTCAGACTAGTATCCGTAAATATCATAAATTTCCGGCATATATACGCCCGGCTCTTTGTATATGATGAGCGGCTTCTCAACCTTCATCCGGGGCCTTCCGCCGCGGTTTGCTTCTATCAGCACCATATTCGGCTCTTTGTCGGCATAAGGATAAACCATCTGCATCCGCTTCGGTTCCAGCTTATACTGCCGCAGTAAGGTGATGATATCCGCCAGCCGAAACGGTCTGTGCACCATGAAAAAATTACCGCCCGGCTTCAGTAAACAGGCAGCTTTCGCAATGACATCCTCTAACGTACACAAAATCTCATGCCTTGCAACCGCCTTGGCATCCTCCGGATTGACAAGACCATGGCTCTGCGTCATATAAGGCGGATTACAGGTAATAACATCAAAAGAAGCAGCTTTAAATAAACGCTCTGCCTCTTTGATATCGCCCGTAACGATCGTGATCTTCTCATCCAGACGATTTAATATCACACTGCGCCTTGCCATATCGGCGCTCTCTTCCTGAATTTCCAGTCCCGTCAAATGTGCCGCCTTCGTTTTGGCGCTTAACAGGATCGGAATGATTCCCGTACCCGTCCCCATGTCCAAAACGCTGCCGCCTTCTTTGACTCCGGCAAAACCGGATAATAATACTGCATCCATGCCGAAACAGAATTTCTTTGGGTTCTGGATGATCCGATAGCCGTTACGCTGTAAATCATCTATTCTCTCATCCTCTTTCAGCATGATCACTTCATCAGCATCCACAACAATCTCCCGTTCGCTCAGCACTTTATCCTGATGGCCGTGCTTTTAATTGTCATCCAATTTTGATTTATTGTCTTCCTGTTTCTCCAATTTCTCAAGCTCTTTTAGTTCTTCGTCGTTAACTTCCACTTTATGATTCTTGTGATGTTTTCTCTTAAAGCGGAGCTGATCCACTTTGTATTCCTGAATCTCTTTTTCGTCGTCCACAGCAACAATGACTTTCACTAACTGGCGCAGCACATTGACACTGTGCACTTCGCCCTTCAGGCCATCCGATGTGGTGACGAAATCACCTACATTCGGAAGCTTTCTGTTCAGTTCTTCATAAGTCTCTTCCTCGTGGTTCAAGCAGCACATCAGCCTGCCGCAGACACCGGATATCTTGGTCGGATTCAGGGAAAGATTCTGCTCTTTTGCCATTTTAATGGACACCGGCACAAACTCGGACAAATGCGTATGACAGCACAATGGCCTGCCGCAGATCCCGATACCGCCTACAATCTTTGTCTCGTCCCGGACACCGATCTGACGCAGTTCGATACGTGTTTTGAAAACCGACGCCAGATCTTTTACCAGTTCCCTGAAATCAATACGGCCATCCGCCGTAAAGTAAAACAATACCTTATTGTTGTCAAAAGTATATTCTGCATCGATCAGCTTCATCGGCAGTTCATGCTTCCTGATCTTCTCCAGACATATTTGAAAGGCATCTTTTTCCTTCAGTTTGTTCGACGCCTCCTGCTCGTCATCTTTCGGCGTCGCCACGCGCAAAACCGCCTTTAAAGGCTGAATGACCTTATCGTCGGGCACTTCTCTTGCCTCACCCACGACCGTTCCGTACTCGATTCCCCTCGCCGTCTCCACAATGACATGATCGCCTTTTTGTATCGTCAGCCTGCCCGGGTCAAAATAATATATTTTCCCTGCGGCACGGAACCGTACACCTATTACTGTTATCATATTTTCATCCTCATACCTTTCTTTCAATTTCATCAGCCGATGGACGATATCGGTACTTTACCGCTTAATTCTCCTGGATCGTCAAGAGCATCAGTTCCATCGTCAGATCAAAATTCACATTGGCTTCCAGCCTTCTCTTAGCCTGCTGCAGCGCCTTCACGATCGTCTCTATGCCTTCATAAGTACTTCTGTCCGCCATCCTGCGGATATGCTGTAATTCATCTTTAAAGATCAGGCTGTTGGCGTCCTTGGTCGCTTTGAAAAGCAGTACGTCACGGTACCAGACAGAAAGGATGTCCAAATAATCCGTAACGTCAAATTTATATTCCGAAATCTTTTTGATTGCCTTTACAATCTCGGAAAGTTCCATATCATTTATATTTTTTACAAGCGTAACCGCTTCCTCTTTGACTTTTTCAAACTCTTCGCTGGTTGCCAGCATCTTGGCCTTACCGATATTTCCTCTGGCAAAAGCGACGCATATTCCGGCTTTATAATCCGGAATTTCAAGTTCTTCCATCAGATATTTTTTTACCTTATGATCCGATACCGGTTTCATATTGAGCACCACGCACCGGCTTAAGATCGTCGGCAGAAGCGCGTCCACATTCGTCGTCAGAATCAGGATCACCGCGTATTCCGGGGGTTCCTCCAATGTCTTGAGCAGGGCGTTCTGCGCCTGTACCGTCATTTTCTCCCCTTCGTTCATGATATATACTTTTCTCGGACTGCTGTAAGGTTTGATGCCGATATCATTATTGATCTGCACCCGGATATCTTCTACGCCGACCGTATTCGGTTTCTCATGCGATACAAAGATGATATCCGGCTGATTCCCGCTTGATGCCTGTCTGCAGGAATGGCATTCTCCGCACGGCTCCGGTCCGCCCTTCCCGCACTGCAGCGCGGCGGCAAATACTTTGGCAATAAATTCTTTCCCGGAACTTCTTTCTCCATTGATAATATATGCATGCGAAACTTTGTTCATCGTGATCGCATTCTGCAGATGTTCCTTTAACTGTTCCTGACCGATAATATCCGTAAATTTAGCCATTTATGACCTCCCCCTACGTGAAAATATCCAAGAGCAATCCCCTTATTTCTCCGATCTTACTCAAAATTGACAGATTGTCTTTTTCATCCTTTACAAGTTCCTGTGCCAGTTCATCCAGATTTTTGTCGATCAGACGAATGATGCCGTATACGCGGTGCCGCCCCTTTCTGTCCAGAAAGTTTTCTCTGGAAAAAGCATGGGAACGGTTTACGATTTCGTTCAGGAAATCTTTGATCAGCGTCCGATACCGCTTCATATCCTTGATGTCCCGGTGTTTGGCAAGTTTATCCCCCTGTCTTGTGATCTCTTCCATCATCTGCGTCAGGGCGTTCTGCAGATCCTGCTCCTCTATTCTGCTGACAAGCGTAAATTTAAATGTACCGTCCGTTTCCTGCACCTGCGGCGTCTGTTCCACCTGCACAGGCTGTTGTACCTGATTTACCTTAATATCCACTCGAATCCTCCATGCGCACTTATGCGCCGCACTCTTTTAAATACTTGATAATATCTGCAAGACAATGCTCCAGCTCACCATTGTGAAAAGTCTGTTTTTCACCAATACCGGACTTCTCCAGTTTCTCTTCCGAGAAATCTTCCGCATCTGCCAGAAACCGTCTGCACATTTCTTCATATTTGGGCGTATCCTGCGCCATCTCTCTATCCAAAGCTCTCTGAAGCCGTATGCCGTCGTCCAATTCTATCATAACCGGAAGCACCCTGTCTTCGCCGTAAAAACGCCGGATATGTTCGTAGGCTTCCAAAGTCCCGATTATCAGATAAGAATGTGCCGACAGATCGATCCCGTCGTCCGCTGCCGTAAAATATCTCCAGACACCGTGACAGGTATTGTATATCCGCGACTCAATAACGTCCCCCCGTTTTTCAAGCTCCCTGTATCCTTCTTCATCCGTAAAATGATATTCGATCCCATCGCGCTCTCCCACGCGGATAGGCCTGGTCGTATAAGGCACAATCTTCTGTAGTCTGACAGCGTCCTGCTCTAATAACTTTTTATAAATAGAATCTTTTCCCGATGAACTCTTCCCCATCAGACACACTATTTTTCCCATATAAATATGATGCCTTCCTGTAAACTCATAAAATTATCCATGGCCTTCTCTTTTTATAATGCCACACTTTAAGCGGAATTTCAATTTTATTCGGCAAATAAAACAATTCAGCACACAATAACCTTTCCTTCGGAAGATATTCCCTGGATCTGTAAACCACTCTTCCTGTATTTCTGTATCTGCAGGATCATCCCTTCTTCTATTACTTCACCGGGCACAAGAAGCGGTATCCCCGGCGGATAGAGATTGATAAATTCCCCGGCTGATTCTCCCGCCGCTTCTTCAAGCAAAACTGCGCGCGGCTCCGCAGCCGTATCCTCATAAACTCTGTGCAGCGCCTCTGCAATCGTCATTCTGACCGCAGGATGTCCATATGGCTTTTCCTCCGGGCCGCTTTCACTGCTGTCGATCCTGTCCCTTCCCTGACCCTCTGCCGCCTTATTTTCTATTATCTCTTCATTTATTATCCTATCATCAATTTCTAACAGCGCATCAGCCAATCTCTGCCAGCTTTCCCTCGTATCGGCAATCGTCATAATGGCCAGCACATAAGATTCCGCCGCCATTTCCATCTGCAGGTGGAAATCCTCGCGCAGCAGATCATAAAGCGCCTGCCCGCTGACAGATGCATCTTTTACCGAAATCAGCAGTTTGCCGATATCCCATGCCGTAAACGCATAATTTCCGTTTATTATATTCTCCGTCCGTCCGATACGGATATGTCTGCATCCATCCGTTCGATTCATAAAAAAATCATAATTTTGCTTCATTCCGGCAAAACAATCTTCCGCATTATCCTGCAAATAGGCAATACAGGCATCCATACTTGCCATAAGCACATAAGAAGGACTGCTTGACTGAAAAATACGCAGATAGGCACGCAGCTTCCTGCGGTTGACCAGAGAACCGCGCACATGCAAAAGCGCCGTCTGCGTCATGGACGGCAGCGTTTTGTGAAGACTGTGGATCACAATGTCCGCACCCTGACGCACTGCGTTCTCCGGCATTCCACCCGCCAGTCCAAAATGCGCTCCGTGTGCCTCGTCCACGATCAGAATCTTCCCCTTCTCATGCACAATACGCCCGATCTTTCCGATATCGGAAACAATCCCTTCATAAGTCGGCGATGTGATGATTACGGCGCTGCATTCCGGGCAGTTCTCCAGCGCCGCTTCCACGTCTGCCGGTACGATCGCATCTGCAATATCATATTCTGTGATCTGTCCCGGATAAAGATAAACCGTCCGAAGCTCCTGCAGAAAAACCGCATGATAGACCGATTTATGGCAGTTTCTTGCCATAATGACCGTATCGCCTTTCTCTGTTGCCGCCGTGACCGCCGCAAGTATGCCGCACGTACTTCCGTTTACAAGAAAAAACGTCTCATCCGCTCCATAAAGTGCGGCCGCCCTCTCCTGTGCCTGTTTGATCACTCCTTCTGCCTGATGCAGATTATCAAAGCCATCGATTTCCGTAATATCGATTCCAAACGCATCGGCTAACCCGGCAGTATTACTTTTTCTCTTATGTCCGGGCATATGATACGGATAATGGCCGCTCCCGCAATATGTGACAAGATTGTCATATAATGTCTCTTTTTTATCCTTCACTGCTCTCTTCCATTGCCTCACTGCCCGCATCTGCTGCTTTACTCTCCCCGTCCGTGTCGTCCCCGGTCATTTCAAGCAGCTGTGCAACACGCTTTCCATGCCCTTTATGCAGTCCCAGCGTTTCCATGAGCGAACAGTACTTATCAGCGCTCGTAACAACCCATGCCTCCCTGCAAAGCGGCGGTATAACCGACAGCGGCCACATATGTTTCTTAATGATATCACGTTGTATGTCCGTTAATTCGTATTCTTTCGCGGCATTGCGAAGCGCTGTGTTCGGATGCGTAAAGCCGTGCAGTCTTCCCCTTTCCGGCACATAGCCTTTATCGTGCCAGTCATATAAAAAATAGTCATGTAACAGCGAACCGCGTATCAGATCCCTGCGGTTGCAGTGCAGGCCCAGTTTCTTATCCAGGATCAGACTGTGTCTGGCCACGCTCAGACAATGATCGTTAACTGTCATATTTCCGTGCTGGATATGCCGCTTCGTCTTTCGAAAATTATCCGAATGAATGATGTCATTTCCGTATTTTCTTAAAAGCTTATGGATTCTGCGATGTCTCTCATAAAGCCTTTTAATCTTTTCACTTCTTCGGAGTGCTCTCTTATCCGACATTCTCTTCCCCTCTTTATTACTCTTTTTGTGTAACGCCTTAACTTCGGCGTGAGCAAAGTCTGCTGCCCAAACTTTGCTCACGCTATGATAGTATGCAGTACAGCCGCCCGGTGTTCCCATGTATGCGCCGCTCTGGCCATTTCATATCCGTTATCGATCAGCTCCTGCAACTTCGGCGGATTCGATAACAGCGCGCTCACCATATCCGGCAGTTCCTCTGTACGCGCTGCAAAATAAATCCTGCAGTTTTCACCATCTTCTAATATTTCATCTAAATATACGCTGCTGTCCGTCAGACACAGCGCCCCGTTTAACATCGAATTAAAAACCCTGTCATGTGCGCCATCCCGAAACCACGGCATCACATTCAGCGAAATTTTGCTCTGACACAGTTTTTTCAGACATCCGACCGAATCCAGGCTGTTTCCGACTATCAGGTTTTCCGGCTTCTTACATTCTAATTTTTCCCAGCCTCCGCCGAATACATGCACTTTAATCCCTGCGTCGGCAAGCGCCGCAACTGCACGGCCTCTTGTCATGAACCTGACATAAAGATCGATAAATGTCAATTTACTCATAACCTTCTTGATCTCTTCCTGTGTTACTTCCGGGATCTCTCTGCGGATATGTTCCTCTGCCACATCCTCTACCGTGCGCATCGGATGGGCAAGCAGATCATCGATCATGCCAAAATAAAACGCCGTATATTCCTCGTCTATTCTCCTGATATATTTTTCAAATTGCTTCGGCGGCGTATAATTTCCCACCATCGTCACATCATACCTGCGGTACTGCGCCGGAACATAAGACTTATTCGGATAGAGCTGCGTGCCCGCAAGCGGCAGAAACGGCCCGTTTATAATTTCCGGGAAAAATCTTTTCATATATTTTTCGTGGTTTCTGTCTATATTGATATGATGATAATCTTTCGGATGTTTTTCCAGAAAATGATGATAATACATCGGATGATCCACTACAATATTATAACATGGTATATGAAGTGCATCCCACATCATCCGGCCATTTTCATCCAGGAAAATCTCTTCTCCGCTCATGCCGTGAAAATTAAAATTGATCAGTACCGTATTCCCCTCTTCATAAAAATGGAAAAACCGTTCCGTACTCTCCCACGGTCTGCTCAAGTCGAAGATAAACGTCTGATGCCCCATCTTTTGAAATGCTTCCGCCAACTGTATCGAAAAATATCCCTGTGTTTCAATATCTCCCTCAAAAAGCATGATCTTTTTCATATTGTAATCTGTCCTTTCATGCCAAAATCGCACATTTACATTGTAATCTACTTTTATTCTATGTTCAATATAAAAGTCAGGCAAGAGCGCCTGACTTAAAAAGAGAATTTTTATTCCATTCTTTATTCCAACATAACTTCTTTTAACGATATCTTCCGGATTTTTCTCATATACAAGTACATGAGCAGTTCATATAGGATTGCAAAACAGATCAGTACCATGATACAGGCCGATATGTCAAAACTGTATTCCGGTATCTCTTCCCAGTCTTTAAAAATCACATCCAACGTGATCTTTAACAGACCATACTGGTAAAAGGTTCCTATCACGAATCCGATGTATGCCGGAATACGGTATCCGCCCAGGACCGCATATTTACAGTCCTTTACACTATATCCGAATACCCTCATCATGGAGATCGTCTTCGTATTGCCACGCACCACACTTGTAAGCGACAAAAAAAGCGTGATTCCCGAAAGCAGGACGCCTATCACAAAGATCATCACGGCAAACATCTCACTGGCAAGCAGATCCATACTGGCCGACATCTGCATCATGGAAGAAAAACAGAAGGCCCCGAACACTACCAAAAACAGCAGTACCTTTTTACTCCGAAGCGTCGCCTTTTTCATATCCTGCAAAAAATCGCCGTCTGTATCATTTTCTTTCGTATTATGATCTGACTTTCCGCTTACTTTACCGGCAGGCATCTGTATTTTCTCTTTCAACAGATCAATTGTCGGGCGTTTAAGCTGCAGGCAGGCATACCAGACAGCCAGCAGGCCAAAAGCCGCTGTGGGTATGATAACCAGACAGACCAATAACACCGGATGAAACCGCACCGTAATATCCGGGAACAATCCTTCTGCATTCTGCGCACGGTAAAATGTCGGCATCAGGAGAAAAGCCCCGACGAATCCAAGGCCGGTTCCGACGAAAACACTGAGTGCAAAAACCTGAAAATCCCTGGCGATCCGCAAATTGGAATATCCTAATGCTTTTAATATTCCAAGCTCCTTTTTATGCGTGTCAATATAATTCTTAATATAAAAAAGCAGCATAATACCGGATGTAAGAAGCAGGCAGCCGCCTGATACCGCACTGACAACTTTGCCCATAGAAATCAGCGCATCATACAAAACGATCGTCTGCGGCCCGGTGATCATCTCTTCCATGCTTCCTAAATCAATATTATAATTTAGAAAAAGCGTACAGACCAAAACCGCACAGCAGGTCATAGCAGAAATTGCCGCCAGTTTTATCCCATCTTTTATCCCGACTATCATATCCACAACCCTTCCCTTCTTTGCTGCCGGTCACACTTTGAACGGTTACCGTATCAACCGGCATTGTCCGAAATACATCATTGCCCTGCAATCATGTTTATCCGCGTCACTCTCTGTTTACCATGCAATATCATAGGCGCCTTTTTGCACCTCATTTGTGTATGTATCTACGATCTTACCAGAATTCATTTTTATGACCGTTTTTGCCATTTCAGCAATATTCGCATTATGCGTTACCATGCAGATAGAGAAACCGTATTTTTTTTGCAGCGCAACAATATAGTCGAGTACCTGACGTCCTGTTTCTTCATCCAGCGCGCCGGTGGGTTCATCCAGAAACAGTACTTTCGGTCTTTTTGCAAGCGCTCTTGCGACCGAGACTCTCTGCTGCTCACCGCCGCTTAATTCATGCGGATATTTATTGAACTTCTCACCCAGACCGACTGAACGGATCATTTCTTTATACTCCCGGTTTCCTGCCAGTTCAGCGCCCATTTTCACGTTTTTATCCACATTCAGATTCGGCAGCAGATAATATTGCTGAAAAATAAAACCGATATGATCTTTTCGAAACTTCGTCAGTTTCTCTTCCGACAGCTGCGTAATATCCGTGCCGTTATAATCGATCGTTCCTTCATCCGCTTTTTCCAGACCGGACAAAATATTTAACAACGTCGATTTCCCGGAACCCGATGCGCCCAGGATCACGATAAAATCACTCTCTTCAATACACAGCGAAACGCCCTTTAATACCGGAAACTTATTCTCCCTGCCTCCATATGATTTTTTAATTTGTTCTGCCTTGATCATTCTGATAACCTCGCTCCTTTCTTTACCTGCAAGTTTGTGCTTTCAGCCTTTTACACTCCTTTTGTCTTTTTAAGCAGACTGATAAAAACATCTGTCAACATATCATCTATCTCCTCCTGTGTAAACAGGCATACTCCCGTAACGCAAAGCGATGCAATGCCATGGGTATAGATCCATATATTCTGATACAGCTTCAAAGCCTCTTTCTCCTGCAATCCGTATCCGTTCATGAGAGATTCCAGGATCGTTTCATAATTTTCATCAATTATCGATAAAATACCTTCGATTCCGTTTTTTTCCTCCTGTTCGCTCATAAACAAAAGCCGGAACAATCTTTTCTCCTCCACGGCAAAACGGATATAGGCCCTGCCGACTCCCTTAAAGGCAGGCTCCTCCTGCAGACCTTCGTAAATATATTCTTTATAGCGTTCTCTGGCAGCGTTCTTGACCTCTTCTATCACCTCTTCCATATTCTGAAAAACCGTAAAAATCGGTCTTGCCGAACTGTTCAGCCTGCTTCCCAGTTCTCTTGCCGTAACCGCTTCCAGACCGTCCTGCCTTGTAATTGCAAGAGCTGCCTCTATGATCTCCTCTTTAGTAAATTTCGCTTTAGGCGGCATTTATCTCTCTCCAATCTTTTCCTGATTTTTTATTGATGACTTCATACCCGTCTTTATCAGGCAATCAGATTATATCTATTGGCTTTATTTAAAACATATGTTTTAATACGTCTGTTTTAGAATATCAGATAGAACTTTTTATGTCAAGATATATGGATCTTTTTTGACGCCAAAAAAGAGCTTTTCGCTATTTTTCATTGAATTTCCTGCTAAAATCACATATGATAATGATACCCGGACAAGCCGGCTTTACCGTAAAGAACATCCGCCGGCTGCCGCCGCTTTTGTCCTTCCCTAAAGAAGACAAAATCGATTTAAAAAAATGAAAAGGGGAATGCAATTATCTATGAAAAAAGACACATATCTGTTACTTGAGAACTATATGCTCTCCTGCATGGATGACAGCGCACACGATAAAGATCATGTTTACCGCGTATTATACACCGCCCTGGACATCGCACAGACGCTGCAGCATGTTGATTATGACATTTTGATCTGCGCCTGCCTGCTCCACGATATCGGACGCAAAGAACAGTTTGAAGATCCTAAGGTATGCCATGCCCAGGCCGGTGCAGACAAGGCTCTGCTTTTTCTGATACAAAACGGCTTTTCGAAAGAATATGCAGAATCTGTAAGCGCCTGTATCCGCTCCCACCGCTACAGAAGCGGCAATCCGCCGCAAAGTATAGAGGCGCAGATTCTGTTCGATGCGGATAAGATTGATGTAAGCGGAGTTCTCGGCATTGCACGGACTCTGATTTATCAGGGACAGATGTCGGAACCGCTGTATTCTCTTTTACCGGACGGACAGGTATCCGACGGCACAGGCGACACGTCCCCTTCCTTTCTGCAGGAATACAAATACAAACTGGAAAAAATATACGACCATTTTTTCACGGAGCGGGCCAAAGAGATTGCCATGGAACGCCGCGCATCCGCAGTCTCTTTTTACCAAAGCATTCTGCAGGAGATCAGATCCACCCATCAATATGGTAAAGAACTCTTAGATCATATAATAGACTCTGAAAGATTGTAGATCCAACAGATATTTGATATAATGTTAGAGTCTCTTTTTATCTACATTTTAATAAACAGTATGAACCTGCATACGGATGTGAATATTCAAGAGAATATATCGAAGCAGAATGGACGTTGAAAACCAATGAAAAAGAAATTTACCATACAAAATGTATATGTATTATTTCTGATCATCAATATTATCATGATCGTTACAGGAGCATTAACAGTTAAAGAAAACCTCTTTAACCGTTCTGAAACAATAGCACAGACCGAGATCACCCCGATAAGCACAGATAAGGACGCTGACGGCAGACGCCGGTATACTTTTGCAATGCAGGCAGATGACATGGATACCTGTCTGATGTTTTATACAAACCATCAGGAAGTCTGGGTCTATGCTGATGATGAACTGATCTATTCCCGGGAAAGGACAGACACAATTTTCACACATTCGGTCGGTTCTGTCTGGAATATTACAGAATTTCCAAAAGATACAAAAGAACTTAACATATATATGAAGTCAGTTTATCCATCAGGTGAAAACCATGAATATACTTTTTATCAGGGTAACAGCATCGAGATGCTTGGCCGCTCCATCCGTGAATCGATTCTGTCCATGTGTGTCAGCGCTCTGATCACAATGCTCGGGATCTGTATGATCATCTACTGGTTCCTTATCTGCAGACGGATGCAGATCGCCAAGGAATTATTTTACATGGGCATTTTCGTAGTTCTTTTGGGCGCATGGTTATTCGGAGAAGAAACCGGTTCTATCATTCTTCTTACCAACAGACCGTATGCCTCTTACCTTGCATTCACTTTATTAATGCTTATGGGCATATCCTTTCTGCTCTTTATCAAACATTTTCTGGGCGCGGAAGACCGGTATGTTCATAGGATTCTGGCCGTCTACAGTTTTGGATCCATGTTTGTTTCCATACTTTTACAGTGTTTTGGCATCGCAGATTACAAACAGACTGCGATCCTTACACATGTTGTTCTTGTCAGTGATCTCCTCTATCTTTTAATTATCATATGGGATAAAATGCGCAAAAGAAAAAACAGAAGAAGAGTCCACCTCAACCTGATCGGCCTGCTTGTGCTTGCCGCTTCGGTTGCCATCGAACTTTTCGCCTATTATAAACACTTTAAAGGCGTTCAGGTCTTCGGCACACTTGGTTTTTTGATCTACATTATTATACTCGGTCTGGAAATATGCGCCAGCGCTCTCGATAAAATGGAAGAAGGACGGAAAGCCGAAATATATAAGACTCTCGCCGAAAAAGATATGCTCACTAAATGCTATAACAGAAACGCCTATAATGAAGACATCAAGAAAACTTTCTACGCAGATAATACTTATCTGGTCATGTTTGACCTGAATAATCTGAAAAAATGCAACGATACCTTAGGACATATGGAAGGCGACAGATACCTGACAGACTCCGCAGCATTGATCAATGATATTTTTAACAGCTATGGAAAAATCTACCGTATCGGCGGTGACGAGTTCTGTGTCATTATGGAAAATACCTCGAAAGATCAAATAGAGGGTCTGATCAGACAGCTGATGCAGGAAGAGGCCGCCTATAATAAAGAATCCAAAACAGTCCACATGCAGATTGCTTCCGGATATGCCAAATACGATGCCCAAAAAGATGACAATCTCGACCAGACAAGAAGCAGGGCCGACGAAATGATGTACGAGAACAAGAAAATGCTGAAGGCTGCCCTTGCTTATATGGCAGCCGGAGCCCAATAGGATTTATCAGGACAACCCTATGATAAAAATAATTGATACATTTTCGCAAATTGACTCTTTATTTAATAATGGAACATTCCATTTAAAAATGTGGAAAGAGTATATCAATTCTATTTATGATAAAGCTTCCAGTATTTTCGAGGATGATTTAAAAGAATATCTGGATAGTGGAAATTATGTTTATGAGAATGATATTTTGCCCATTATCAATACTGTACATGGTCATTCATCATTAGAAACTTTACATACTTCTTTCATCAATGTAACAAATGAACTGAATGAAAGAATAATTAGTTGCTTCGACCATGAACTGGATATTGACATTGTTTTATATGTTGGACTCTGTAATGCGGCGGGATGGGTAACTAACATAAATGGGCGGGATGTAATACTGTTAGGAATTGAAAAGATACTTGAACTCAATTGGTATGATGAAGATTCTATGCATGGGCTTATTTATCACGAGTTAGGACATGTCTATCACAAACAATATGGAGTATTTAATCAATATAGTGATAACAGTAGTCTGCACTTTATTTGGAAATTATTCACTGAGGGTATAGCAATGTACTTCGAGCAGACTCTGATGAATGACCTTCATTATTATCACCAAAACAAAAATGGCTGGCTAACTTGGTGTGATAATCACTTTCAGCAAATATTAACGGATTTTCAATCTGATTTGCCAATGATGACAAGATTCAATCAAAAGTATTTCGGTGATTGGGCAAATTATTGCGGAAAAGGAGATGTTGGATATTATCTTGGAGCAAGGTTCGTTCAATATCTTTGTGGTAAATATGACTTTGAACAGTTAATTAATGCGGAAATTGACGACATTAGCCAGGAATTTTTTAGATTTGCGGAAGAAAAATCGTAAGTACGGCAATGCTGACAATTTTTATAAGAGTTTCGGACATCACCAACAGACAAAAATTTTAACGCTTTGATGCCCAGGTTCCCGACAGCGAACGAATCCATAGAGAATATCAAAGATAACATGCTGCCGTAACATCTGAACGAGAAAACAGACACTAACTAAAATACCCGAAAAGCCGCTTCTGGCCTTTCGGGATATTTACTAAAGTAACACACTGGGGATGTCGAACAGGGGTTCAAATCCCCTTTCTACTTTATTGCTTTTTTCTAATGAGCCACTGGGGATGTCGAACAGGGGTTCAAATCCCCTTTTCTACTTTATTGCTTTTTCTAATGAGCCACTGGGGATTCGAACCCCAGACAACTTGATTAAAAGGCAGTGTTTATAATGCCATTTCCCCTTTATTTATGAGCGTTTTCAAAACGTGTTGCTATAATAATGCTATAATAAGCTTAGATGTAACACCGATGCCATTTTATTTAGCACCCAACTTTTTCCATGTCTTAGGGCCTACTATGCCATCTGCAACGAGGTTATTATCTGCCTGAAATTTTTTTACTGATCTCAATGTGTCATTTCCAAAAATTCCATCCGCTTTTCCGTCAAAGCTCCCCACGCTGTACCCTTGTGATATCAGGCAGTTTTGCAGATAAATGACGTCGGAACCCCGGTTTCCCATTTTTAGCGTCTTTCTGGCTGTCGGCAAATCGCCATTTACGATAGCATCATACTGCGTCAGGTTGTATTTATCAATGATCGTCATGATCGTGCTGATATATGTCGGACTTGTAGCATACCCTCCATTTTTAATCGCAGTAATGCAGGCACGAGGATCTGTCTGATTAACTGCATCCGCATATCGTGATAAACTGCACAGTAAATCCATGTAATCCTCTACGGCCTCCTCTACGGTATCATATGCACGAAAGTTATCTCTTATCGAGACATACTGCCCGTAATATTCTTTTGTTTTTGTATTATAGCTTTTCCCCTTCCACGCACTTCCGTATTTAACGCCTTTTCCGACTTTAAAGCCAAATAGGCCATTTGCCCCGGCCATTGCCTTGCTTGTCCCATGTGCAGACTCACAGCACGCCTGCGCAATACATACGGACGGAAGTATCCATTTTTCACGCGTTTTGCAAAGATTTTGCGCGATAGGGGCAATCATTTTTATAAAATCATTCACCTGCTCTTTTGTCGCCATATCATTCTCCCCTTAAATTCCTTTGATCTGCTCAATTGCCTGCTTTACTTTGTCATACCCAAGCATACTGCCCAACCAGTTAGCAATCCCCATAATTGCCAGATAGACACTGTTAAGCACATTAAGCGGCACCTGATAGTTGACATAGTAGAGCGCAGTTACGCCGCATCCCACAATCAGCGCCACCACTAAGACGACAATATTGGATGCATATCTGATTTTCATTTCGTCCAAAAACTTTTTAATTCCCTGTACCAAAAGGGATGTTGCTACTGCACATGCTGCTAAAATAATTGTAAACATTGATATGGTCATATAAAATCCTCACTTTCCGAGCTCTCTGACTCTGTTTGCTTTTGTTGTTCCCGAAGCCTGATGTTTTCAGCCTCCCTTGTCTCAAAATATGATTTTGCGCAATATACCAAAAAAATGCCTACCAACTCGGTTACTATAATACCGCCCATAGTTTCTGCTATCTGCTCTTTTCCTAAAAATGCTAAGATAAATGGGAATTGCATGTCTATGAGTGCGACATTAACTATACGGTTCATCATCTTTTTTGTATATGTTCTTAATCGTTTTGGCCGCATATTCTTTTTTCCTTCCTACAAAATCATGAGAACTGCCCCCACTGCCGCGCCAACAATGGCGCCGATCACTGTAGTTATGACCGACATCCTGATCTGTTTGTGAGTCTCACCAGGTTCCATTTCCAGTTTTTCAAGCCGCACTCCCTGTTTCCTTTGTTCTTCCAACATGTTTCCCATGTTTACGGCCATTTCCCGGACGGATATGGTCAGCTCATTGATCTGCCGGACAGTTTCTTCTAATGCCTCAATGCGTGCATTCTGCCGCTTGTTTTCTGCGTCGATCCGCTTAGCAAACTCTTCGTGTTCCTGCCTGCTTAACACTTCTTCTGACATGTTCCTGCTACTCCTTTCATTACGTTTTTACTGATGATCTGCCAGATATTTTTCAGTAGCGTTTCTCCACAGTTTAGGTACTTTATCGATTGTGAGATCACCGGCTATAATTTTAGCAGCATAATATTTTACCATTATTTTCCCCCCTCTCCTTCCACAGCCATTTCACTGATCACTTCGGCAATATCCTCAATCGCTCCATCCTGCAGTTCCTGCCCGTCTGTGATATCGCTTAACAATCCGGCAATTTCTTCGATTGCTCCATCCTGTATATTCTGTGATTCTTTAATAGCTTTCACCTCTAATTCCAATCTCGTCCGCTTAAGCATTCTTACAAATGTTACGTCATGTTTTTCCTCCGCGAAACCACTGTCGGTTGCTTTATCCTGTATTTCATAATTGATATCTGTTACAACTCCATAATCTGTTTTCATTGATGAAAGTCCCGTATATCCTGCATAAGCTTTGATAAGCGTTTCATCCTGTGTTTCGTTACTCTTTTCAATTAATTTGATGATCTGCGTATTTTGTGCATCCTTTAAAAGCGCTTCTAATGCATTTTTGTCAACATCGCGCAAACTAAATTCAAGATTCGAGTTTGTCTCACGGATGTTCCAAACCTCAAAAGATACTCTGTTTGCAAACTTTATTTGTTTCGTCATTTTTTATAATCCTTTCGTTTAGTATGATTAATTAGGCGTTTGCGAAACGCCAGAACCCGCATAATTACGGGATTCTTTTTGTTACAAATTGAAATAACTCCTCTCCGGATATGGTATAATAGAGTTGCCCAAAACTATAAACCATGCACCCAAGAAAGGAGTTATTCTGATACCTATGATACCATATAATCAGCTTTCTTTGGCAGATATTTTTCAGGTCTGCCAGGATAAATTTGATCATGACAAGCCTGCGTTTCTTTCTCTCTTAGAAACTCATATCGACATCGATGAAATTATTCCGATTTCCTTTAGAAATCATTTTTATGCATCAACGGGAAGATCCCGTAAATACCCTTTACAGGCTTTCTTGTGGGCGCTGATCATCCAGCGTGTTTTCTCTATCCCTACAGATCAGCTTCTCTTGACTTTTCTCGCTTACTCGAAACCACTTCGTGAGTTCTGTGGTTTTACCAAAGTCCCGGACGCTTCCAAGATCACCCGTTTCAAACAGGACTTTTTAGATGATCTGCAACTCGTATTCGATAACCTTGTCGACTTAACAGAACCCATCTGTCAGACCATTGATTCTGCCAAAGCAGATATGACTATCTTTGACTCTTCTGGAATTGAGGCTTTCGTTACCGAAAACAATCCTAAGTATGCCAATCGTATTATCAAACAGCTCAAAGCCTATGCAAAAGCTAACAACTTCGATAAGAATTATGATCCTTATAAAGCTGCTTACGGCTCCATGCCTTCCCATGCTTCTGCTAATCCACAGATTAAGCAGTTGTATATTAATGGGCATTTTTGCTATGTCTTCAAGTTCGGTATTGTTACCAACGGCCTTGGGGTCATCCGCCATATTTCCTTTTACAATAAGGACTTTTTAACATCACATCCCGACATCGTGGTCAATAAAAAATCTGATTCCCCTGATGAGGATAAGTGTGTCCATGATTCAAAACTTCTGATCCCCACACTCAAAGACTTCTTTTCAAAGCACCCCCTGCTCAATCCCAAAACCTTCCTTGGGGATGCGGCTTTCGATACCATAGAACTTTATAAAGAGCTTCTCACCGGCAATACCTTCGGCGACAATAGACATTTCTCCAAATCTTATATTCCTCTGAATGCATGATCCGGGCTTGAAAATCAGGATTATACCATCAACGCAGACGGTATTCCCTGCTGTCCCCATGATCCTTCCCTCCCCATGAAACCGGAAGGCTCTAAATCAAATTTGAGAAGCGGCATCCCTACCCTCAAGTTCGTCTGTCCAAAAATGAAATGGATTTACGACAAAACAACCCAAAAAGCACATCGCCAATGTTTTTGTGAAAACCCTTGTACTTCATCTAAATGCGGGCGCATGGTCTACATCTATCCGGAAAAGAATCTTCGTGCTTATCCCGGAACAATTCGCGGAACTGAAGAATGGGATAACACCTATAAAATCAGGACTGTTGTTGAAAGAGACATCAATCATATCAAGGATAATCTCTGTCTTGCAGGACGCAGAACCCAAAATGAGAAGACTTTACATGCCGACCTAATCCTTGCAGGCATCACACAGCTCATTACGGTTGTTCTTGCAGACAAAATCAACCATCACGAATATATTCGGAGTCTGAAGCCTCTCATAGCATAGGACTTACCAACTTCATAAAGCCTAAGGCTTATTAAAGTGCGCCTAAAATCAGAAGTTATCCACATTTCATCTTAGAATTCGCGCTCTGCACGAATTCTTCCATGTTTTGGTTCAAGATTGCAAACGAGCTTAGCGAGTTTCGCAATTACCTAAGTATGATTAATTTATTTGTCACACACGATTAAAGCGTATCCCTCATTTGTGGCACCATAGCCGCCCTCGAGAACAAATGATATGATGTCGTCATCAGTTACATCAAACTCGTAATATGTTACCTGGGTGGCCGAAACATTTGCTCCCGACGAGGTCCGGGTGTAAAGACTTGTCAGATTAACATTTGCACTGGTTTGCATGTTTTTGGGTCTTGCACTGGTATGTGCAGTGTATACGACGTATCCATGTTTTGAGCCTTTTATCTCAACCATCGGCCTTGCGTTGCTTATTATCTCTATTTTAGCCTCACTAAAAGGGAATACTGTATCGGCACCTCCCTGAGTCTTATAACCGATAATCTTACCGGACTCGTCATAAATAAACTCCGGACGGCCGTCTAAGTCAGTAGACATTTCATTAACCTTTTGTTCCATATCGCCTACTTTTTCAGTGCTGTTTTCCAATTCCGCAATCTTATCTTGTACCGTCTCTCCATCCGGACAGAATACAAGATGCGAATATGTATGCGGATATGTCTTGTTTCCTCTGTAGTCTGTAAATGATCCTTCATAAATCTGTGACATTTTATCAACCTCTTTCTTTCTATAATATTGTAATTATCCCTTACTCGTTTGAATCAACCTCGAAGTATAGCTTCCCTTCCACCCGTTCCGGGTTATCTCCGGGTTGTACTATGACAAGATTTTTACAGCAAAAGCTATATTTGTTTCCATCAGACTCACTGACAATCTTTTCCGGGGATTCACTAAAATACATGGAAAATTCATTGCCGCAGGTACAGCCATTGACTACGGTAATTCTTGGTGTAAATATCAGATTTTCCGCAATGTAACTGCCTGAAATTCGTATATATATACTACCGTTAATGGTTTCTGTCGGCGTATATTCGGCGCCGCTTCCTGTGTCGGATGCCAGAATACTGCTGCCAGATTCCAATTCTATCTTATAAGTATCCTCTGTACCATTTTCGGGACACCCCCTTAGTTCGTAGATCGTGTCTTTATACAAGACAACTGTCCCGACCAGAAAGGAAATGCTTTCTGTCGCTGCTCCGTTTGCTGATATATGATCTTTCATTACGGCAAAAGCAACTCCACTTTGCACCGCTGTACTTGCTGTTATCTTCATGAGATTGTGGTAAAATTCTTTGAATACCTTAATGATCAAATCCTGCTCGTTTCCGATCTGGAAGTACATGCTTCCCTTCGTGCGTTCAGACGGCGGAATGTATTCCTCCATGATGACCAATGCTTCCGATCCATACGGTTTATAATCATCTTTGTTTTGCGGATCAGGGCCTAATAAAATATAAATCAAATTATTTATATCTACTGTATCCCCGCGTTTCATAGATTCCGCTTCTTTTGACTTTACAAATTCGTCTATGCTTTCGCACTCCATAGATATCGGGATCCCCGCAAATGATTCTGTAATCTTTTGGTAGTTATGGTTAAAATCGTCTACCTGGTATGCATCATCTTGATCCGGTAGTTTTAAATCCAGTCTGTCTGTATACCGCATTGTTCTTTTCACTCCCTTTCTTTTTCCAATGATAAAAGGACTACAATGGTGTAGTCCTTAGTCCTCCATGTGTATACTGATGCAGATATCCGTGTGTATATCTGCTCAATATCCGGTGCGTATTATACAGTAAATCTATATCAAGGATTATATTGAGTGGAATGATTTCCAACAGCCACCTCCGCATTTCTTCATACTGCCTTGCCTTATGCAGCGCAACTCTGACCTGCAGCGTCCATATCTCGGCTATGTACCGCATTGTAAATCCATTTGCACCGCACATCTGCGCCAAGTGCTCCCATACCCGTCTGTATGTATAATCAACGTTGGCATTTAAACGGTTAATGATCCGGAATCGCCTGTCTTCTAATGTATCATCTGCGTAAGGTGTAATTCCTATGATCTTTTCCCAACGTTTAATTCCATACTCTCCCATGGTATATAAAAACTGGTCATTCCACGCCTGTTCTATGGCTCCCCATAGATTTTCCAGTTCAGGATTTTCGCCGGCCGCATTTGCTATGATCTCGCGTACTTCTTTTAAAAACTGCGGAAGGTAATCCAGTATATCAGGCTTTCTCATTGGTTATCCCCCCTCTTACCGCCAAGGCGTCTTTGTCGAGATACAGATTCGTTTCACTTCCATTTAATTTTGTTCCGAAAATATCAAGTATCCCGGCAACGTCAAGGATTGCCGTTTCAATTTTAGAAATCCTGATTATTGACTGTTTATTCTTTTCCCACGCTTTATTAACAGCAGCAAAATATACGTCAACTGCATCCTGGATATACTGTTCTACATCTTCCCATACATATCCGTCCATAAGAGATATTTGTGAGTCAATGTTGATATTAACAGCAAATGCACCCGCTACCGTTACCGTATGTCCTATCGGCGCTATCCCATAACCTGCACCTCTATTGACTAACGGGTCTATCATTGTTTGTATCTGATCAATAAAGGACGGTTCCGGCACAGTATAACTGCTCGTTGTAATAACTATTTTACATGTGCCGCCTCCCATCCATTCAGATGCGGAATATAGCTTCACGCCCCCGACTCCGGGAATCTGTTTTACTTTACGCATGTAATCTGCGCGATTCCCGCCAAATGCTGTTGAGTTGATAGATGCATAATAAACTGTATCGATTTCTTCAATAGCAGCCTCATCTTCTCCATATGTTTCGATTGCCGTTATTTCACTGGAGACAAGTCCGGGTATATAGGCAATCGGCACGATTGTTCCCGTAACATTGCCTATCGTTCCGGCAGTTTCGCATTGCAGGCGGTAAAGTCCTTCTTCTACTTTTTCTATGACAGCAAAATTGATGGTATCATAATTAAAGCGTTCACCGACTGATAAGTTAAGCGTCGATGGTTTTATTGTTGCAAGCACTATAGAGGGTTTTGCGTCAAAAATGCTGATATCGATACCCCTTTCCCTGCATCTTTCCAACTTACCGCCCCGATCGGAAGTATCAAAAAATGTCAGGTCAAGAAAATTGTCCAACGCTATATACATATTCTGATGCTCAACTGCCACGGGTGCCGTTGCATTATATAAAAAAGAAGATTCTCTTTTATCCAATTTATCCGAAATTCTGTCCAAAACTCTTTGCCGGATCACTTCGTATGTCTGATCTTCGTACATTTAAGCACTCACCACCTTTTCCGCATTAAAATCCCCGAAATTTGTATGGACTGTGAAAAGGACTTTTAGTTTCCCTTTATTCTGTTCGAAACAAAAGTTGTCAACAATTCCTATTCTGTCATCCTGCGTCAGTGCTTCCGTTATTCTTCTTTCCGCTTCCGGAATAACATACTCTATTGTTTTTCCTATCAAATCGACCAGTTCTGCGCCATAATTCCAAGGATAAATCAGATGTTCATATCGTTCTGTATTTAATATAAAAAATACAGCTTGTCTTACTTCCTCTAACCCTTCTCTATTCCCACTAATTCGCCTTTTTTCATAGTCAAGGGCATAATCCCTGGAAGCAATCTCTTCTTCCACAAAATCAAATGCTGCCTCTTTCGCAAATGACGGAAGCATGCGTATCACCCTCTTTCCATTTTGTCTAAAATTACATATTTCTGCCCGCCCTGCATCTGAATCAATACTACTTCATCATTAATTTTGAGGGCGTTCTTTACTTTGATCTTTGCACTCTCCATCGACAGTTCTTTTAAAATTTCTTTATCCTGACCGCTTAAAATGCTTCCTTTCCCTTCGAATTTAAGGTCGATCTCCACTTCATAATCAGATACATTTTTGGTTAAAACAAGGAATTCTTCGTCGAGATTCAATTTGCCATTTACCTGTACCTGCAGCGGAATGTCCGAAATGACTTTTCCATACACTATGCTTGTTGGATTTTCTGCCCTTATAGCCTCGATTGCGCTTTTTTTCATAGCTTCGATAAAATTGCTGCCTGTCATGTCTGCACCTCTACGCGATAAAAGTACCGCCTCTTAATGTTAAATCCATGGTATGTAAATCATTTTCGAATTTATGGACTACTTTTTCGCATACCATTAAATTACGCACCTGTATATCACCTAAATTCATTATAACAATAACACTGCTGCCCGCCCTGACTCTTATATCACCAAAAGCACTGTTTATTTTCAACTTTCTGGTTTTTTGGTTGTATAAAGACAACAGTGTGTTTACTTTTTCGATAACGCCAACGTCCGAAGATACCGTTTCGTAATATTGTAAAACACCCCACTCGTTTATATTGGCAGAGTCTTTTGCAATATACACTTCTCTTTTCCCGGTTTCCTCATTTTCATATACGAGTTTGATCTGGTTGTAAGTCTGATCATCAATACTGGATTCATATGTATAATTCTGTCCGGTTGTTTCATCTATCAGTATGTTGACCTTCATATTTTCAATATCTTTTAGCATAAGCCTGCCAAAATCATCATACAGTACATACATCTTTTTTCGGGATGTCATGGTGTCGTCCAGTGCATCCTGTATGATATCAAACAAGGTCTTATTATCCTCTACCCTGGCAGGAATGATATATCCGGTATCATCAAGGCTCCCGACAGACAAATTAAAATCCGCCGCAATCATTTGTACAACCTGTGCGGCGGATTTTTCCTTATATACATATGTTTCCTTGTTTTTAAGATATCTTAACTGATCATAAGCGGTTACTTCGATATACTGCTCTTTGTTTCTGCTTTTCTTAAATATAAAGCCGAAAAATACCTTTTCCCCGTTAATAATCAGTCTTACCGGATTTCCTTCGCTAAAATCCGCATTTTCTGTCTTTACAACCGTAAATTTTAATATTCCGGGCGTGCCTTTTCTTTCTGTAGTCCATGTTATTCCTGCTTTGACTGGCGGATAATAGATTGTACTGCCATTTACGATCGATAACTCAACATTCATCCTTAACCTCTCCTATGGCAGCGTGATCTCGGTCCCGGGAAAAATCCACCAACCATTGCTTGACGATAACTTCCCATGTTCCTTTGCTACGGATTCTATCGTGTCCTTATTGGCTTCATATACCTGTTTCCAGTCTAACGCATTGCCATATTCCTGTTTTGCGATATTCCACAGCGTATCTCCTGACTGGATTATATATGATCCGGCCGAATCTTTTGAGTCGCGCGTAGATTCTTTCTTTACCGTGGCGCTGCCGGAACCGCTTCCCCTGATCGTCGCTGTTTTCGTTCCATAGCTTCTATATTGCTTTAATTCTATGGAAACAATATAGTCAAAACCTTCATCTGCTGACTCTTTTACTTTATATTCTTCAAGCGACACTTTCATGTTGGTGTAGGGAAGCGTCCGGCCTGTCGGCATTTTCCGCGATACGATAAACTGAAACGGCTTCTTTGATAACTTTAGCTTTTCCAATACATTCAGGTAGTAAGACGCCTCTTTATATCCATCCGAATAAACCGCAAAAGGGTACTTTACGTTTGGGAGCAGTATTTCAAAGGAAATATCCGTCAGTCCGGCATCCTTTAATATATTGACCTGTGACTCGTTGATCAATTCGATCGTCTTATTCTGGTTCCTGATCTGTGTATTCATTTTGGACGGCGGTATCGGAAGCCTGACTCCGTTTATAAAAAAATAGTAAGCCATTACTCATGAACTCCTTCCGCTGATATATCAATCGATTCGCACAGTTTATCCGTAAACGTATCCATAAATCCATCGATATCCATATCGGAATTGATCGTATTGTATACGCCGCCCATATCCACCGATATTTCAGCGGTCGTAAAGCGGTTAATCGTTTCCATTTCCGCCGCATCACGCAGATATTTGAGGTCTTCTTCCGAGATATCGACAGTATCCTTTATATTTCCTGTATCATCTGCTATATTTGCCACATTGCCGGCCAGTTCTTCGTAGTCCAAAACATTACTGCCATTACCGGAAAGGTCGAGTCCTACGTCTCCAAGCAGGGATTCTATGTTAAAGTTTGAAACCTTATCCTCCAGATTTTCTCCCCACGCATAGCCGGAATTATAAGCCTCTCCGTATTCGATCCGGTTAAGTCCGAGCGTTTCCGATGACAGATTGACCTCTTCCATGACCTTTTCGTATGTACCGTTTCCATGTTCTTCGGCAAATGCTTCCATGCACTCGCCTAACGTGCTTCTCCATCCTGATACAGCATCAGCAAGATTTGAGCCAAATATCGAGTCTATGGCCGTCGCTATCGTCTCGAGAATACCAAGGATTATATCTGACAGACTTACGAATAATTGCACGATAGTAACTATCGGATCGTTAAAGATATTTGCAAAATAATTTGCAAATGCGGCAATTAAATTCCATATGGCACTCACAATTCCGAGAACTAAATCCAATAACGAGAGTAGATTGTTCCATACAAATGCGCCCGCAGCCGCTATTGCTCCCGCAATAACCCCGGTTGCCGAAATACTGCTCCCCGTTACTTTATTAATAGCCGCTACTACTAAATAAATAGCGGCCACAATCGCGATAATCAGCACAAGTATCCATGTGAGGGGACAAGCATATAATGCTGTGTTTAATTTAAGTTGTGCCGCATTTTGTGCCGTAGTGGCAGCTACTTCTGTGCCTGTTGCGGCCGCATGGGCATATGCCGCTGCGCACATCGCAATCTTAATCCCTTTACTCACAGCCTCATAACCATTTGCTATTGCCAGATATGCAAGATACAATGCCAGGGCGGCGCTCACTGCGCCGATTACCGGCGCAATAAGTGACCAGTTGTCCTGAACAAACGTACCTAACGCCGCCATTTTTTCAAACGTGAAAACCAGTATATTCCCGAGTACGCCTACGCCGATTGCGGCATTTTTTACAAAGTTGTTGAAATTCGGATTATTGGCTACTTCGGACAGCTTCGCCCATACCGGATTTAAAGCGGCTGTTGCATAGTTTTGGAACTGATTCCAGACACCGGAAAACGTCATAGGCATTTCATTGAATTTCTGGTCTATTTCTTCCGACGCTCCCAATATGGCATTTTTCACGATATCCGCCGTAATCTGTCCTTCCGCCGCCAATGCCCTTATATCCCCTACAGATACGTCCATATACTTGGCGATCTCCTGTATAATATTCGGAGCGGCCTCAAATACGGAGTTAAGCTCTTCGCCGCGCAGGACTCCTGAACCAAGAGCCTGCGTCAATTGCAATGTCGCGGAATTGACAGCGGCGGCTTCCGTACCTGCTATTGTAAAAAGTTTGTTCAAATTCTCGGCGAAAAGAATCGTTTCGTTGTTATTACTAAAAGCTGTTGGCGCATTCAGGCTTAACTTCGCAACAGAATCAGCCATATCCAAAAAGTTGGCTCTGGATCGGTTCGCCGAGTCAAATATCTTCTGCTCCAACTCCTGTATACTTCCGCCATCGTCCACGATCATGCTCATGCGTGCGTTGGTATTGCTGATCCGGTCAGATAACTCCATTGCCTTGTTGGCTGTCTGTAATGATGCATATGCGGCTACTGCGGAGGCTATCTTTCCCCCGATTCCGGACAGCGCATTCTGCGTATCATGTACCGCATCCGTATACCGCTCCTGTGCCCGCTCTGCTGCCCTTATATCGTTTTCCATTTCGTTCACGACAACAGATACGTTTGCCAGTTCGCTTCTTGCTTCCTGTATAGACGCTGTATCAATCGGATTACTGGCGGCATCCTGCATCCGCTCAAAGCTGTTTAATACGATCATCAGCGCTTTGTTCATGCTTTTTAAAGCGGGGGACATTCCATCGTTTATTTTTATAGTCGTGCTTATTCCTGACACTCTTATTTTCCCCTCTCTTCAAGCTGCTTTGCTTTTTTCTTGTCATTTTTGATCTTTTCATCAATGGCGGCAATGATAAAAGCCTTTTCCCGGATACCCATTGAAAGAAATTCTGTTGGTTTCCAATGAAATTTATGAAGGCAATAGTATGTATAATTTGCTTCACTATCGCCTTCAATAATTAGTTTTTTGCCGTATCAATCAGATCGTTGATGTCTTCCGCCGCAGAATCTTCAATCAGCTTTTCGGTCAGTTGGTCAAACTCATCCTTATAAAGCATGGTTTTTATAAGTGCTTCCGCATCCATTACTCTGTAACTGTTCTGTAATTCTGCATTGTGCAGATCGGGGGAAACTACACTTTTTACTGCAAGTTTTGTCAGATATTCGTTAGAATCAAAACGTTCCCTGAATTGTCCCTTTTTTCCGACTACCTGAATGGTTTTCGTGCATTCCTTTCTGATCTTTTCATCTTCTTCCGCACTGATGATGCGTACCTCCCACGGAATCGGTTTTCCGCCTTCGTCTTTAAATCTGCTGCTTACTACGATCTTTTTGTTTTCTCTTTTTTCTGCGTTTCCTGCAAAAAAACATGATAAATTTCCCATATCTTTTCCTTTCTGCTGCTTTATCTTTCCATTGCTTTATTTTTGTCCTTCCATTCCGGGAAGCAGTGTAAACTTCTCAGGGATTTCAAAGTCCTCAAATGTAAAGTTTATTTCTTCATCCAGGTATTCTGCATCTGCATCCGCCTTGGCCAGGATGATGTCATCCAAGTTACAGTCTTTTAATATTACCGTTTGACGGCCTACGGAAGAACTCTTATCTTCATTTGTGAGCTGTATATCAAAGTATGTATCCTCACCTGTTTCTTTATACTGATAAGCCAATTCCCGGAAGATGGAAGTAGTATAATGTATTGTTGCTTTCCCGGTCCCACTCCACCCGGCTGCTTTATTGCCTTTTCCGGTCTTTCCCATGATAGGAACCTCTGTCTTTTTCTTTTTCATCTGCGCTTCAATGTTTATCAGCTGCATAAGTTTCAACCGTCTTTCGCCGATTATTACATAACATTCAGCAAGTGCGGCACTTACGGTATCCTTGGCATTCATAACATTCTCAATCAATTTATGCACCGTCCTTTCTTACATGCGATATCACGCCACTATTACCTGCATATATAATTGTTCCATTGCGTTTGTAACTGTAACGGTATCAGACACAGACACTGCCTGTTTATCCTTACCCTCATTAACCACAACGTTTTCCGGTTTAAAGTTCTCGATCGCTCCGATCTCTTCAAGCTGCTTATGATGCCTTACAATATCATTCCACAGGGATACCCTGCCGGAATCATTGTTTGGAATCTGACCGATATACTTTGTATTAAAAATGGAAGCGATATCCATTGCAATCTGATCAATTACGCGGATCGTCTGGTTTGCCTTAAAATCTTCCCCTTTATCCGCTGTCGTTGTTACCAGAGTATTGATATCCGTCAATACCCGGATGTCCTTCCCTACCTTGTGAAAAACAAATTCGCCTGTCCGGATCGCCGTTTCCAACTGTGCCTGCGTATAGTTTACCGGAATATCGAATTCTCCGTCATATATCTTATTTGTATTGGACTGGTTCACCGGGCATCCTGCAGTTACTCCTAACGTCCACCAGACTGCATCCATGCAGTTTTTTACACTGACAACAGCCTCGTGATCTGCTGCATTGTTAAATACGACAACCTGGTATTTTATTCCCGCATTGTCGCGCATGTCCTTTACTTCCTGGATGTAAAGTTCCTGTACCGCTTTATCTGCTGATAAACAGCCAACAGCGTTAAATACATAGCTTTCGGAAAGATCGAGAAATGCAGAGTGTTCCGCTGCTGTTATCTCTTCACCATCCGAGCCACCTGCCATTTCCTGTCTTTCTGATTCAGCAAGCGTTTCAAGGTCCCACGTGACAAATCCGTTGTCTGTTGTTTTCAGCTCTTCTACTGATCGCACATTTGCCGAATATACCATTGTATTCCCAAAAAAGATATTGACATCAAATGTCCCGGCAGCTGTCCCTGTAAGGATTTCTGTACTGATCTGGTTGCCTTTTTCACCCTTCCACTTTGCCGATGCCATGCTGTTTGACGCTTTTGTGCCATTTTTCATGAGTTTATAGCAATACAGTGTCTTGATATTCCGGAATAAATCTCTTAATCCCTTTGCCTCTTCCGAATCATAATCTACGCCAAAATATTGCAGGCAGTCAGTTCTGAATTCGTCTGCGGTTACCTCAAAAATCGAATCATCATTTCCCCATGATAATGGTATTGCAATTGCCGCCTTTCCTCTTCCCCCTATTATTGCCGATGCGCGGGCCGCACTGGCAAAGTTCATGTACGTGCCGGGAAGCACCTTGTTTTGTGTTACAAATATTCCTCCGCCGAGCATAATTTATATCATCCCTTTCTTTTTAAATATTGTGTGATCAACTCGTCCGCGTCTGCGAATGAGTATGACTTGTCCGGGTTCAGCACAATGCGCGCTATTCTGTTGTTATATTTGTCCATTTGTAACAACTGCCTGCCTTTGTACTCTTTTTGTGTGAGCATGTCCTGCTGCTCTGTCGCTTTTTTCGTTGCCATATCTACTCCTTTATTCCTACTTCGAGGCCGTATTGATCCATAGGATCATCTTTTTCCATATTGATGAGTACGACCTGATATGTGATGTTGAAATGTAACACGCCATCTATGACTTCATAGCTCATGTCTTTTCCCCGCAGGATGTCGCCATTCGTTAGAGTTATATACTCTAACCCCTCCATCAACGTATCTCCTACTGCATTCATATATTCGGTATCTGCATCATTTGCCAGGAAGTAATGTACGTCGAAAAGATATTCCCTTTTCTTGCGGCTTCCAAGAAATGGCGTATTGATAACCTTTATTAGTTTAATGAAAAAACAAGGCGGCTCTAACTCCTGTCTGATATTGGAATCGTAGATTTTATGGCCGTCTCCATGAATACTGTTTAACTTTATGGAGATTCCATTTGTGATATCATTTACCATTTACCATCTCCCCTAATTTCTTTTTTAGTTTCATTTCAAGGTATCTCGGCGCCATAGATTTTATTTCTTTCTCAGATGCCGTTAATATGAATTTCCCTTCCACCCACGCATTTTTCAGCTTTTTCCCTATCTGGGGAACGAAGCGGCCCGGCTCCTGTCTGTGTCCGTATTCATAGTAAGACGCGTATTCTTTGGGATTTATTACTTCGCATATATAAACATCCCCCTGCTTCTCCACGGATTTGACAGTCCAACTTTTTTTTAATTCGCCGCCCTGTTTTTCCGCATTGTACGTAAGTATGCTGCCATCTTTCTTGGTGTAAGAAATTTCTTCATAATCGCCGACATCTGTACGCTCTACTACTTGCCTATAAAGCCTCATAGCCAATTCGTGAGCGCAGTCACTGCAGAATTTTTCTCTGTCAAACCCATACATACGGTTTATACGTTCCTGCAGTTCTTCCAACTGTCGGAAATCTACTTTTCCCCACTTTGCCACTTATTGCCACCTTTCAAATAACTTTAACGCAATTTCCTGATGATTTGTAAATATGGAGGGTTTACCGCTGTTAGAATACGCTACAGGCCCGTATCCTTCCCGTGTTATTACTATCTTTGATCCCGGTTTTATATCTATATCACGAGATATAAATAGTTTTACGGTCTGTATCTGTTCTGCAACCTCTCCACCTGTTGACGGGGATGTGCTTCCAAAAGAAACTTTGCAGGGTTTATTTTCACAGACGGTCACTTCGTGGAACTTTGTCTTTTTCGTTTCAGGGTCCGTTGCAGGATGCCACTCGATAATGTTGCAAGTATCCTGATACATGGATTCGATTGCTTCTTTCGTTTTTTGCATAACGCTCCGTATATCAACCATTACCACACCAACCTCCTGTATCTGGCAAATTCTTTGTCGTGTCCGTTTATCATTGCGTCGATCGCGGCATCAAATCGCTGCTCCGCTGATGCACCCTTTTGAAATGTGATGCTTGTGTCGCCCTCTTTGATCGTTTCTGCGACAGGGGAAAAATCATAGCCTGCGAGTTGTCCCATCGATTTTTTTAATTTCATGAACTCCCCACAGGCCATGTCAATCTCAACTTCCGCCAGTCCTTCAGGCACCGTTTCAGCGTTGATGCAATTTTTTATCTTATTTTCTACCGCCGCAAAAGTAAACTCTATAAGTGAGGCATCCATTTTTGAATCATACTGGTAACCAAAATCTTTCAGCCTGTTTATCAGCCTCTTTTTCACAGTCTCACCTACTTATCCGTTTTTTCCTGCCTGCTGCCGGATTTACTTTGTGTAGTGTCTTTCGATCCAGATGTTTTCCCGGATTCATCCGCTTTTTCCTGCCTGCTGCCGGATTTACTTTGTGTAGTGTCTTTCGATCCAGATGTTTTCCCGGCTTTATCCGCTTTTTCCTGACCTTTTTGGGATTTCTCCGGTGCCATAAATCCTTCCACCTCATATCCTAATTCTTTAGCTTTCTCTGCTACATAGACATCTTCGGTTTCAAATCGGCCGTCTTTAAATTTCAACAGTTCTTTCCCCTTTTCCGGGTCCCATACTGTTTTCCCGCTTTTGGGTTTGTTTTTAATGGTATACATTTTATCCCTCCTATACTGCAAGGCCTGTGATAGCGCCATGCAAAAATGCCGGGCCATGCGCAAGACCGATCTGTCCGTAAATCTGTGATCTGTCTGATGCGCCCTCTTTTGCAAGCGCCTCTTCAAACAATACGCCTTTGCCCGGGACCGCCTGGAATACAGGAGCCATATGTTCAACGTCTGCAATCAGGATTGCGTCTTCCGGCATAAATCTATCCCATACTACGCCCATTTTAAAATAATCTGTCTCGATCTCTTTGATGTTCACGCCGCCGACATTCCGCGTTGCCGGAAGATTTACGCCTGTCTGTGATGTATAAATCTCTGATATAACCTGTTTTTGTTTTGCACCGCAGAAAAGAACCATATTGCCAAAGTATGCGCCATTTTGGGCCATCTCAAGATATAACTGCTTTAACAGCGACATTGACAGTACCGCACCGCCTGCAATAATACATGCGGATGCCTCGGATGTACATAACTCTAACATGCCTCTGGTCTTGTTTGCTTCCGTCGCTTTGGTGGCTTTCTGGTACGTGCCCGAAATAAAGGATTTTTCAACATCCCTTGCGATCTTTGTTAATTTGTGTTTGATCTGAAATGCCTTTTCATCCTTCGGGTTAGGCTGCTGTCCTGCTGTGTTGATTCCCGACATTAATCCGCTGTTTGACTGCTTTGCATAAGTCAGGTCGATCGTTTCATGATGTATCTGTACTACATTTGTTTCCTGCTGCCTTGCCGCATGTGTCGCTTCGGGTGCCTTGGCTGATGCTGCCTCCGAAATATTAGGCTGCTCCGCTTCCGGATAATCGAATAATACCGCTGTAGGAAACTCAAAACTGTTTGTCTGCTTTCCCCCCGTTAATCCTCCGATCATTGATAAAAGCGGCGTCTGCGTTGCGTCTGCGGTAAATAACTCGCCTGCATAATTCGGCAGGTTCCATGTTGTTCCAAGTCCTGTTACCTGATTGTTCTCCTGTACTGTATCCAGCATAATTAATCACCTTTTTAACCTTTCTTATTTTTAAATTAAAATAATTCCTTCACCTGCTGCCTCTTCCTTGATCTTGATCTGCTCGATCAGATTATTGCTTTTTTTGGCAGCCTCGTATCTTGCTTCATACCCGGAGCGCTGTGCATCCGGCAGGCTGTCACTTCCCTCCATGGGTTTCGCGCCTTTTACTGTTACATTGTTTTGCCCGCCGCCGAAGAGATAATCATTCTCTTTTTTTACTGTTTCTAACTGCTTTATTCTCTCATTTTTATAAGCAGTTTCGTCCATCTTTTCATCCACTTCTCCCATTAAAGCGATAACAGCTTTAATACTTTTTGCCCCGGCCTCTGTAAGCAGTTGGGTGTCGATTGATTCCCTTTTTAACATCTGCATTTCTTTTTGATGCTTTTCCGCTGCCAGTCTGTTTTCCTCCTGCAGGTCGCTGATCTTTTTATTCAGGCTTTCTGCGTCGCCAGTGGATTTTTTTAACGTCTCTAACTGTCCGTCGCGTTCCTCTACTGTTTTTTCCGCCTGCTCTTTGGCCGCCTTGATCTCATCAAACTGACTTTTGGCAACATAACCTTCCAGTTCTTTTTCTGATGCCGTGGCGGCCTTTTCGGCTAATTCTGTGCTGATTCCAAGCGCTTCAAATTCTTCTTTTTTCACTCTTTTTCCTCTCTTTCTTTTTTTTGCATACTAAAAGACGTTACCCAGATAAGAGAATAACGCCCTTTGTATATTATCTATTTAAAGGCAGATCGTATTTTGCGAAATGCCTTTATAACATATTTAATCCTGTTTCACATATTTTTCATACCATTCTTTATATGATATATTGGCCGGCACATAATACGTTTTGCCGGTCTTTGGGTCTCTCGCCGCTCGTGTCTCGCTATCGGTAAATTCATCGTCATAAAACGGAATTGTCGTTGTTCTGCATCGTGTATGAAAAGGTGGCGCGGTTGCTCCGACACGGTAATCTTTTATATCGATTACTTTATGATCTAGTTTCCGGCATATTTCAGACGTCCTTTTGTCCAATGTCGCTATGATCTGGTAACGTTCTACACCAAATTCTTCGAACATATCTTTTTTGGCTGTCGAATGAACGAACGCAAGTTCTGTCATTACAAGCGCCTTAGCTTGATTTGTAGAAACCTGAAAACGCTTTTGTATGTCTTTTATCGCCTCATCCGGTGTTATTCCCCGGATGAGAATTTGCGATAAATGATTTGTGAGCTCTGCAACCAGTTTAGAACGGTGTTTCCATATGCGGGAACTGAAATTACTGCCGTCCGGCGTCCATGGTTTTAAAAGTACTTTGTCAATTTTGTTTTGATCAAGCTGCATCAGAACAAAGCCTTTGCCCGTTCCCCTCTGCAATTCAAAAGCCGTATGATAATAACTGTCCTCATAAATATCCTTCATTGTTTCAGTGAATGAGTCGTTTTCGCCGGCATAAAGTGTTTCGATCTGTTGTCGGATCTGCAATGTAAGACTTTCCAGTCTATTGATATGCACTTTGGCCGAAGCATTCTCCAATTCTTTTATCCATCGTCCATCAACATTGTTTTCCCGTCCGGCCTTGATGTATTCTTCTACGTCCCACTTTAATTCTGTCAATTCGTTGCTGATAAGCAGCTTTTTGGCATCCGACATAGATATCTCATTATTTGAGGCGAATCGAGCGTACCATACAGCTATCTGTTTTTCTATCTCTTTTTCAGCCTTTTTATATTGTTTTTCCAATTCTGCACAATAGTCTGCTCCTTTGTTTATCTGCGCCTCTTCAAGCTGCATAAACCTTTTCGCCCAATAACTTTTATTCGACATGATCTTTTTCCTCTATGCCCTCATCCTGTCTTAATTCCCGGAATGAATTACCATATGAATCAATAGCCTCTTCGCCTTCTTTTTTGATGTTGTCCATTTCTTTTTTTACGTCATCTATCCATGGTACTTGGCTCAAAAGCGTTTCTTGGCTGATCCTTACGCCAAGATTATTGAGTGTGCTAAGTATTTCAGACTCGTTGATAATCATATCTCTGTTAAATATAAACTCAACTTCTTCGTCCTGAAAATTGCCTAACCCTGCCACCGACATATAGTAATTTAAAAAGGGAAGCATTTCCTGTAACGCGTCCTGAAATTCTGTTTCTATTTCATTTGTGTCTATGTCTATTTCGTTGTAGACGGAAAGAATGTTCATCTGGTTCGGTGTTCCGCTTTTTAATATTTTCCCGTCAAATGAGCGGGCGTTTTCGATGAGCGCTGTTTTCAGCAGTTCCAAAATTTTATTATAATTTTCTGCATTAACCTCTATGCTTAGTCTGTCCACTCCACCATCCGCGCCCTCTATGCTCCTAACCTTAACCGCTCCATAAACTGACAGATTTTTTCTAAACTCTCCGAGATCGGTTCCATCGTAGTTTTTAATGATCAAAATTGTATTACGGTTATCCTCAAGCATATTGTTATGGAACATTGACAACATTTCGTTGATCGCATCCTGTAAACATTTTGTTCTACGAATAAGAGGTATTTCTTCCACGTTATATTTGAAAGCTATGAGCGGAATCTTGTCCCATTGATATGCCTGTGTACCGATTGTAAAATACGGCTCATACTCCCCTAATACAACATCCGGCGTCATAACAAAATCATTTAGTTCGAATCTGTATATTCCTTCCGGTTTGTATATTTCTACCTTCTTCGTTTTAACCTCCGTAGTCCCCTGATATTTGATTGTATCGTACACCCGGATCGCAAAATCTAATTCCTCATGTTCCTTATCTCGCCATTCCGGCAATACTTCGTGCGCGGGAAAAACTGCGAATCTGATCTTTCCGTCTGCTCCAAAATAGGGATACAGCCATGCAATTCCGCCATTTAAGGACTTCTTGCAGATATTTTTCATTTTTTTCATAAACTTTTTGTTCAGTATTTTCTTTAACGCCTCTTCATACTGTTTGTTTTCTGTCTTGATTGAAAGAGGTTTCCCGAGAAAATAGTTTGTCTTTTTATCGACTGCAATTGCATATTGGTTATCGATGTCATGCTTATTGGGGAGGTTTTTTATCTCTTCCAATTGTCCATCTTTACCAATCGCCATCCTTTTGGATTTTAATATGTCATGATACCCGTGGTAATAAAGTTCTCCGGTTACCTGCTCGTTCCATGCGTGCGATCCTAACCATTTTCTTATTTCCGCCTCAATAAACTGCCGATCATTCATGACCGAATCCGCGCCCTCTTTAATGATCCGGTTAATTATTTCTGTTTCTGTCGGTCTGTCGAATAACATATATTTACCTCTCTAATCAAAACTAAATCTATCGCCTAGCAGCAGATCAGCGACTCCATAACGCAACGCATCCGGTCCGTGTGAAAATTCGTGCTCCGGCTTATCTGTTGGCTTTCCATTTGTATCTTTCTGCCAACAATAATTATTTATCTCTTTCCAGAACTCCTGACAGTTCGTGTGTACTACGATTTCATAGTTTTGTATCTGCTGTATGCCATGATTTACGCTGTCTTTTCCCTTTCTGGATTTTTCTGCTTTTATGCCGCACTCCTGCATTTCCATGATTGATTTTGGTTCTGCGTTGTCGCATATGATGCGCTGCCCGCCATATCCCATATCTTTGATCTGTGCCGCAATCTTTTGATTTGTAGTTCCGGTTTGATACCATTCGTCAAAAACGTATATTATCTTTTTACTGTTGTCTACCATTGCGCAGATAAAGGCGTTGGGATCTGTAAAACCGAAATCTAATGAAAAGGACGACTTTATTCCTGGAACTTGACGTATCTCCTGTATGTCAAAATCCTCCATCCGGAATTTTTCGTATATTAACCCCTCTGCAATGCCCCATTCTCCATCGCCTTCGATCTTGAATCGTTTGGGGTTGTTTTCTTTCATATCCTCAAAGATTTTTATATCCGCATCGTCCAACCACTCGTTACACCGATATGTGGTCGTTTTGGTAAATACCATGTCGCTTGGCGAGTCAAAAAAACGCTCTTTTAACCACGTCCTTTCCGACCATGGATTAAATGTAAATCTTATCTGTTTCCAGAGGCCGGGCGGCACCTCACCTCTGATCGACATATCGAGTTTATTAAAATCATCTTCGGAGGTTATTTCATACGCTTCTTCCACCCATACCCAACATAAAATACCTTTGGGAACGGATATGGAAGTTACTTTCAATCCGTCATCCATACCTCGGAATAATATCTTCTGGCCGGTAGGTCTATAAGTTGCTTCTATTGGCGAAACAGTGAAGTCCCATAAATGATATACCCCTAATCTTGCGGCCGCCCACTTTAAATCCGAAAAGCAGCTGTCTCTAAGCGTGTTCCCAAAGCGTCTTACACACAGGGCGTTTGCTTCCGGATATTTCATAATGTTGTAAATAAACCATAAGGCAGTTGTTTTTGACTTCTTTGATCCCCTGCTGCCTTTGCAGAGGCAATATCTTGCTTTACTCTCCCAATAATCTCTATAACCTTTTCCGATTATATCCGGGAGATATATTCGTTTGTTTTCCTCCTGTTTGTAATCTTCCGGCTGTAGGATAAATTTCATGTACCCAAATATATAGGGTGATGAGGATGATATTTCTCTTAATTTCACGAAAGTTTTAATCCTTTAATTCATCTTCACCGGATATGATGATAGGTAATGCTACGTTGACATCTACCTTATCGTTCCACATACCCAAGTGTTTTCCAAGCAATTCCAATGCTTTCATTTTATCAGTCAGCCGGACTTCTCTTTCCGTTATTTTTCCTTTTTTTGATGTAGACGTTTTTACTTTTATAGATTGGATACAGGCAAGATCATCCTCGGTTGCGTTTTCTTTTATTGAGGCGTCTTTTGTATTAATGACGTCTGATGCATTAATTAAGGCTAATCTGGCAAGTTCTATCACGACTCTATCCTGATTTATACCAGTGCGGCGGCTCCGTTCTGCCATCTTTTTCGCTATTTCTTCCTGAACCTTAACATTTGCTAACAGCCTTGCTCCTTGTTCACAGGCTGTAGAAACAGAATATCCCGCGCGGATAGCGGACTGCGTCGCATTTAGGTCTATCAAGTATTCATCTATAAATGTTCGCTGTTTTTTAGTAAGTTTAGCCATTTGCGACACCGCCCTTTCATTTTTATTGATATTAGAATAATAAATAAGTATACGCCTGCTGCCTCGCTATTTTTTTCATACAAAAAAGATATCTGCCTGCTGCCTTTATGGCTACAAACAGATATCCTTACACGGGGGAGAGGTTTATCTGGTTCCTCTGATTATTATTATAAAGGGGAATTAGGGGAATTGTGGGAAAGTTTTAATAAATATTGATTTTTTATAATTTCTTTTTTATTTTGATTTGGCGTTCTTCTACCATTTGGGGTATGATCTTTTCTGCGTAGTTTCCACGCTGTCAAAACTTGGTAAAGCTCTTAATATATCTTTGGATGAATTATTGGGCGAGTAGGCTTAGTCCTGCTGCCTGTTTATCAACTTTTCGAAAAGTATCTGTTGACTTTTTTTCCTACACTACTCCTGTCCATATGTATGATTTGACTGATATCTTTTTGTGATAATCCCTCTACGTAGTACATGCGGAATATCCGTCTGGTCAGGCTGTCGGGGATTGCTTCGATAAAATCTTCTATTTCTTCACATTCTTTTCTTAGTGTTTCGATTTTTTGCGTATATTTCTTTTCTTTTTTTTTGTATTTATCCAAATTAACACCGATAACTGCCTGTGGGATCGGATAGCCTTTACGGTAGTCCAATATGGTATCATGTTCGATTACGTTAATATGCTCTAATTTATACTGCAGTTCTACGATCTCCGCAACTTTGCTCTTATATGACTCTAATTGATCTTTAGTCAAACCAAACACTCTCCTTTATTTGTTTCCCATACAATCACCGATTTCATTCAACACCGCCAGACTTGATGATTTCAAGTACATCCTCCAAGCATACATAAGTTCCAAGTTCGCCCCTACGCACTATTTCTGACATTGCGTCTGCCAAATTCAGCTTGTATGTTTTCAATTCTTTCAATTTCTCTACAACCTTGTCCGCATCATAAGCAGTCAGCATTTCTGAAATAGTCTTGTAAAAATGTTGATATTCTCCATGATGTATTGCTTTTGCTTTGCCGTCTTTATGTATATCGTTGTCATATTCATCTTGCAGAACTTTCTCCATTAACGCTTTCCTGCTAATCAAATCATCACTCATAACCGCACCTCATTTCTTATAATTTTCTTTCAAAACAATTTGCAACCTTGTTCTTTAAAATCAGGCATTTTCTGATATAATGCCCATTCGTCTATATTAAGCACCTCACAAAGACAATTTACGCAGAAATATTCATTCTGGTATCTTCCAAGAAACTTCTTGCTGTTTATGCCATGCTGACAGCTTCATGAGCGGCAAATGATTTGTACGGCATCCGGTCACATATCTATCCACCTTCTTCTGACTGCTCTTTTATCAGTCTATCTATATCTTTGATCCTGTACTGTGCAGATTGATCGGCCTTTCTGATGATAACACCCTCGTTTTCAAGTTTTTTCATATGGGCGTATACTGATGCTTTTGAATAAAGTCCTACCCCTTCTCCGATTTCCGCATAGCTCGGGTAAAAATGCGTGTGTCTGTAGTAGTTAATTATATATTTTAAGATGTCTTCGGCTCTTTTTGTCAGCATAGTTTTTTCCTCCTTTTTATGCAAAACATAATTGTCCGTTTCCGCCTACAGTGAGAGACTCCGTCCGGATCATTGGCTGTCTCTCCCCCACTTTTAAGTATCCACAGTTTGCCTCTACCAGTTTTTGCGCCATGATCGGCACCACGCTGTTTCCGATCCGCGCCACCTGTTTACTTACAGGATATTTATTTCCGTTATAGTCACGGTTTATAACATAATCCTTTGGAAACCCCTGCCCCATTTTTAATTCTTCCGGCGTCAGCATCCGCAGAAAGATATCCATGATCACATACTCATTCCCGAGGACGGTTATCAGCGCAAATCTGTCCTTTGTAACTATGGTATGCAGCGGATCATTTACACTCTGGCCAGTGCCGCATCCGTAATACTCCATGATAAACTGACTTACCCAGGTACATTTCTGCAGCATTTCTTCCGTCTGCTCTGTTATGTCCTTATCCATATTTTTAAGTAAGTCATCCGCTGATACTACGTATATGCTTACCTGTCCGAAATGTCCGGGGGATGTGGTGATCGTATGAATCGGCTCTCTCATACTCTGGCCTGTGGTAGTGTTATAAAACTTTGTAATGTATGACATGATCAAACCATAGCGGTTACTGGTATCGATAGTCTGTATAGGTTCTGTCACCTGCTGCCCCCGGAAACCGTTTTTTGTCGTCTCGGAATGATACTGGATCAGGTACGGTGTTACTGTGATAAAAGGCGCTACGTCTGCGGTTACTATGCCAAATCCATGCTTTTGCGTGATAGTCGGCATTGCCTCATGGATGCTCTGGCCACGGAACCGATCTCCGCCATGATTTACCTGTACGATAAACGGCTCCGGATTATTAAATACAAATCGCTCCAATCCTCTGGCAATCCGGTTCAAGGTTTTTTCGGCCAAAGGTTTCTTGCGGTCAAAAATAGACTTTCCCATATCCGTCAGATCGAGATACTTATAAATAGGCTCCCATGCTTTCAGACCGCCTGCCCCGCATTTAGCATGTGTCGGCTTCGGCCATGTGATACTGCGGCCGTCCCGTCTAAATACTGCGTACCACCGCTTACGTGTTGTCGGTGCACCAAAGTCTGCCGCTACCAGTTCCCGGCTGTCAAATATGTATCCGAGTGACTGCATTGCGGTAATAAATTTATTGTAATCCTCTCCCTTTCTTTCCGGGATCGGATGCCCGGAAGCGTCAAGCGGCCCCCACTGCTGTATTTCCTCTACATTTTCCATGATGATCACATCCGGCAGGATCGTCCGCGCATGCTTATATACTGCCCACGGGAGGATACGCAGGCCGTGTTTCCTTGGTTTGCCCCCTTTGGCTTTGCTGTGGCTTGTACAGTCAGGACTTGCCCACATGAGCGCCACATGCTGACCTTTTACATATTTCTGCAGATCAACCCTGAAAATGTCCTCTGTTAAATGCAGTGTGTCCGGATGATTTGTTTTATGCATCAGTATGGCATCCGGATCGTGATTAACAGCTATATCTACCTGACGTCTCAACGCCATCTCGATTCCTACGCTTGCCCCGCCGCCTCCGGCAAAGCAGTCTATTATTAATCCGTTTTTCATGACGTCACCTCCGGATAATCATATATTTTCAGCTGCTTATATTCGTCGAAATTGTTTTCTACGTCATCTATGTCGTGGCATTGATTCCACAGTGTTTCCAGACTCTTTCCTTTTTTCCATGTATGAGACAGCTTGATCTCTGCCTGGATAAAAGGATAAATCTGATCCGGATATCTTTTCATATTTTCGATGGCGTGACGATCACTCATAAACATGCACGCCATGCAGCTACACCGTCCCAGATATTCATAGCAAAAGTGCGGTTCCAGATGCAACTCCCTTCCCTGTTCAAACATTTTCCCTTTTTCATAATCCAGACAGGGACGGTACCAGTGACAGGTAAAATCTCCTTTTCGTTTCGTCCACAATGTGGTGCTGTGGTATTCTATTTCAGGCAATTTTGCGCGCCCCTTGCTTTCGTCCCGCCGTTCGCCTGAAATAAAGAGACATTTACTCCCTAATATCTGCCGGTTCGCGCGTATCCATTTGTCTGTTATGCCGGTTTTTAAATATGCCGTACACCATCGATTTTTCATATCCGGCCATTTTAACCGCTCTTCTAATAATAAATTTAAAAAGCCTTTAGGATGCTGTAAAAGCACCGGTTTTATCCCTAAAAATTTTGCCGTTTGATAAAACAGCTGTATATTTTCCGGATATTCAAATCCGGTATCACAGTACAGGAGATATATTTTTTTCTTTGGAAATTCTTTCAGCGCCCAGTATAGCGCCCCGGTGCTGTCAATACCGTTGGAATAACTTACGATTATACTTGTATAATCTGTTTGTACTCCTTCTTTAACTATTATGTTTGTTTTCGCCATCTTGTTTGGAGTCTGTATATACGTTGCCCTGGCCAGAGACTGACTCCTTTCTTTTGATTTTTATGATTCCTTTACGCCTGCTGCCATGGTTTTGCTTTTTAATGCGGCTTCGGCTGCTTCTTTCGTTAGAAAAATTGCTTTTCCGATCTCACTTACCGCAAAACTTCCAGTTATACTTCCGCTTTGATTTGTGCAGTGCACGACGATTTGATCTAAAATCTTTACTTCTTCGTTATCATCATTATTTAAGCTTCCAAAAGAAAATCCTGTTACTTCATAACTGTATAGTCTGCCCATATCAATATCCCAAACCGTATCCCCCACCTTGCAAGGCAATTTCAGTAACCGCCCCTGTTCTTCTAAATCCTCGTATCTTTTCATCCATTCTCTCAAATCTGCCATTGCCCACAAATTCCGATAAAACACCGCAATCAATCCAAGCATATCGTCTGTTCCGTACTGCAATGAATCCATCATAAAATCGTCAAAATCTTCATCACAAGTAAACTCGTTTGGAATGTCTGCGTACTTTTCCAGAAGTTTTATTGTCAATTCTCTTGCATCAAAATCATCCTCAAAATCTCTATATCTTGCCTTTCCGACCTTTGCATAGCACGAATTATAAGCTAACTCTATCATGCTCATTTCTGATACGTCCTTATCTGTTGTCAATCTCTTCATACATTCCCTCCTGATCAAATAGCGACAATTGCTTGTCCGGTTCGAAATTCATCCATAAAACTTCCCTGCGTTTTGTGCTTTTTTGCGAATAACTGTCGATCTCTTCCCGGTGCCAACCTTTTAGACGGTCATTATACAGATCGTTGTCGTATCCAGATAGCAGGACAGGCCCTTTGTGCGCTAAAAGTACGTCGAGAGTATCATTCTGTCCTTTATCGTCGAGCTCGTGACGGTATTGTTTGCCATGTCTGGTGCTTAATACATATGGCGGATCGCCGTATATCAGAACGTTGGAAAAGTTAAACCTTTGTATGACGTCTACTGCAGGGAGGTTTTCGATCTGAACTCCCCGGAGCCTTTCGGCGGCCTGCATGATCTTATCGGGGAGATTTGTCCAGTCCTGCGACGCATAGGCTCTTTCCCGGCCCTGTACGTCGTTTTTCCAACCGACTTTTTCGCCGGTTGTTCGAAAGCCATGTCCCATATTTAAGCGTATGTAAAAGTTTACTGCTTTTCCGAGGCTGTCCTCTGGTACCGCCGCAAAGGCATCCTCGTACACCTGCCTTGCGTATGGCGTCCAGTAGATTTCATGCGCCAATCTTTCCGGATCCTTTTTTATCCACTCAAAGAGATTTACTACGTTTCCGTCCAGATCGTTGACAGTCTCTATATTTGAGCGTGGTTTATTAAACAGGACGGCCATACTTCCGGCAAACGGCTCTAAATAACTGTGGTGCTCCGGGAAAAAACTTATGATCCAGTTTGCGATTGACCATTTACTGCCTGGGTATTTACATATTGCGTGCATTATTTTTTTTTCCTGTTTGATCTTTTTACGCCTGCTGCCTCTTCGTCATTTAAAACAAACATAGCTGCCCGTCACACTGCTTTTTCTTTGGCTTCCGCGGCTGATACTCTTTATCTGATCCAAACGCATCTATACCGACATAGGCAAAGCTATGACAGCGGTTTGGTGACTTGGCGGCGGCCTCACTTATTTTTTTGTTTAACTCATCACACCGGATACCGTTACCTGTGCAGAGATAAGCACACCACCGGCAGTATTGTTTCATTTTTTCGGCTCCTTTGCTTTGTTCTGGCCTGACATCCGCTCTGATATCTCC